>Ga0182024_10009401_pt1 | contig 20223 bp, 15 predicted proteins | sample P32metaG_FD_120480 | JGI IMG/M metagenome (GOLD analysis project Ga0182024, IMG submission 120480) | Permafrost microbial communities from Stordalen Mire, Sweden - P3-2 metaG (Illumina Assembly) | ecosystem: Environmental > Terrestrial > Soil > Wetlands > Permafrost | place: Sweden: Stordalen... | reverse complement strand
CGACGAAATTGCCTTTGTCGAGTTTGACGCTCCAACCGAGACCTGCTTCCAGAGGGCTTGTTTCATCATCCAGTTCGTGGCCATAGAGCGGCAAGCCGGCCTCTAATCTCAGTGTATCTCTGGCGCCCAGCCCACATGGCTCAATACCGTATTTGGTGCCGACATCGAGCAACAGATTCCATAAGGACGAAGCATTGGCTGAATCAACAAATATTTCAAAGCCATCCTCACCGGTATAACCCGTGCGTCCGAAAGAAATTTTGATATCGCCTGCAGTGCCTTCACCATAGGTGAATGAAGGCATCGACTCGACCCAATCGCCGGCAATTTCCTTCAGCAATGCGACGGCGTTCGGACCTTGCAAAGCGAGAAGGCCAATTTCTGAAGAGAGGTTCTTCATCTGAACATCCGGAAAAGCTGACTTGTGCGATTGCATCCAATCCCAGTCTTTATCTATGTTGGATGCATTAACAACGACGAGGAAATCGTTGGACCGGCGATAGACGATCAAATCATCCACAGTTCCACCGTTCGGTCTAACCAGTTGCGTATAGAGAGCGCAGTTGGGTTTCGTCAGTTTGTTCAAATCGTTGGCGATCACGTGCTGAATGAACTCATGCGCTTGAGTTCCAGTGACGACAAACTCACCCATATGTGAAACGTCAAAAACTCCCACTCTAGTGCGCACTGCCGTATGCTCTGTGACAATGGACTTATACTGGACCGGCATATTCCAGCCAGCAAAATCGACCATACGCGCGCCTATCTGCCGATGGGCATCAGCTAGTGGCGTCTCTTTCAATGTTGTCGCGACCATTTCTCACCTCAGTGCTCAGAGCCTGTCGCTTCAGCCGCCATGAGCTCGCAACAGGATTTCAATCCAATCGGTTATAGGTTATCGCGAATGCATATCCGAAGCAAAGACATAAAACGACTCTTTATAACTGTGACAACGGTTTTTTTTGCTGAAAGTTAGAACCTGTCCGACATACGGGGCGACACACGGCTACGCTTGAGTTTAAGCGCGCAGGAATTGCGATTCTTTTTGGAACCATACTGAAGCGGAGGCGTCAAGCGGCTCAGGATGAAGTCCAATGCACGAAACAACAATACGACCGTCTCAAACACAGCTGCCTCAGCGATCTCTCAACCTCAGGCGTGTCCTCAAGACCGGGCGTCCAGCCGGTCGAATCAACATTGTCATTGCATCGGTGCTGGTCGGTTTGGTAGCGGCTCTATCTGTTTACACTTCCTGGTACCAGGCCAAGATGGTCGTGTCGACATCTGAAGACATGATTGCATCTCGGTTATTCTCCAGTGCGCTGGACACGATGATGCAGCATGTCGAACAAGCAGAGACTGCTCATCGCATCTTCGTTATTACAGGAGAAAGCCGGTATCTAACACCTTATAAGAACAGCATTGAAAAGGTACGCAGTGACCTGGATACGCTTGAACAGAGCCCGGTGGCGAAGAGATATCAAAAGAAGATGACGCAGCTCAGCGAGCTGGTCAACCAAAAAATGCACGGGCTCGACGAAGCGATCACAATCAGAAGCACGTTCGGTTTTACGCCAGCCTGGAATATCGTCGTGGGCGAAAATGGCAAACAGCAGATGGATCAAATCCAGGCGATCAGCCAGGCGATACACGGGGCAGCCAATAATACCCTGGTCGAGCGTGCGTTGATGGTGCACAATTTCAACAAATGGATTGAGATCCATCTTCCGATTTCCCTGGCGTTGCTATTTCTCCTTTCAGCGCTTTTGGCTTATTTCACCGTCAAGTATTATTCCGAGAAGAAGAACACGGAGCTGAGTCTAGCTCATGCATACCGCATCTTCGAAGGATTTATGGACAACAGTCCGGCTCTTGCGTACATCAAGGACGCGACTGGGCGATACATTTATGGGAACAAGAACTTCGAAGAACGCATGCAAGCTCGCGGAATCAATGTGATTGGCCTGCGCGAACTAGATTGGCTTCCGGAAGACTATGCGCGCAAAGTGATCGAAACCGACAGTGAAGTGCTGTTAAATCAGAGAGCAAGCGAACTGCAGGAAACGATATTCATAGACGGCGCGGAAATGACCTGGTACGTGATCAAGTTTCCATTGCGAGATCCCAACGGCAACGCCTTGCTCGGTGGCGTAGGCATCGATATTACCCAGTTGAAGAAAGCCGAGCGAAAAATTGAACGATTGAACAGCGCATTGCAGCAACGAGTAGATGAGCTGGAGGAATTGACCACCGTATTGGAGAAGGCTCGCGATGAGGCGCATATGGCTTCCAAACTAAAGTCTCAATTCATGGCCAATCTTTCCCACGAAATTCGAACTCCCATGAGCGGACTGTTAGGAATGTCGGAGCTTTTGCTCGATTACGAACTCGATCCCGAGATACTGGAACTGGTTGGGTATATGCATCAGTCCGCAGAGAATCTGCTTAAAGTAGTCAACGATTTGCTCGACTTTTCCAAGCTTGAGTCTGGGAAGGTGAGTTTGGATACGACCGGCTTTGCGGTGGAAGCGTTGATATCCGACACGCACATTTCAATTGGACCTGCAGCTCACCGCCAGAGGCTGCGCGTAGAAACCAAGGTTGCGCTGGACATGCCAAAAACCGTTTATGGTGACCCCGGAAAAATCCGGCAGATCTTGCTTAACCTTGCGCACAACGCAGTCAAATTCACCAGCGAAGGAACGATTTCCATCACAGCTGATCTGGTTTCTCGCGCAAGCAATTTGATGCAAGTGCGATTCTGCATCACTGATACGGGAATTGGCATTACGCAAGAGGCACAGAAGAAACTTTTTGAACCCTTCTATCAGGCCGATGGTTCAAATACACGCAAATATGGTGGAACGGGGTTGGGTTTGTCGATTTGCAAGAACCTGGTGGTGTTGATGGGCGGATCGATCGAGGTTCACAGCGAACCAGGGCTGGGCTCAAAGTTCGAGTTCACGATTCCGCTGACTGCAGTTCCACCAGTCGCCGAAAGCTAAGACATCTCGGCGACGGCAAAGCCCAGGAGCAGAGCGTGCCTCTACCCCTGGTGCCGGTGTGGTGCGTTGAGGTGACTCAGGCGGCTTCAACAGCCGGTGTTGTACCCTCGTCGCTGGGTGGCCGAGTTGCATCTTTGGACGCAGCCGCTGCATCGTCCGCTTTCTCTTCGTCCGTAGACTTAAGCGCGGGATGTATCTCTTTGTCCTCTTCAGCTTCGGCCGCTGGTTCTTCTTTCGATTCCGTATCTGTCTCATCAGCAGAAGAAGATTCAGCTGGTGCTTCTTCTTTCGATTCCTTAGCGTCCTCGTTCTGCTTTTCTGCTTCCTCATCTTTGGATTCAGTGGCAGATTCGCTGCTCGGTTCAGCATTTTCGCCCGAAGGTTCAGTTGCCTCTTCCGATTTCTCTTCCGCTGCCGCTTCACCAGCAGGTTCAGTTGCCTCTTCCGATTTCTCTTCCGCCGCCGCTTCACCAGCAGGTTCAGTTGCCTCTTCCGATTTCTCTTCCGCTGCCGCTTCGCCAGCAGGTTCAGTTGCTTCTTCCGATTTCTCTTCCGCTGCCGCCTCGCCAGCAGGTTCAGTTGCTTCTTCCGATTTCTCTTCCGCTGCCGCTTCACCAGCAGGTTCAGTTGCTTCTTCCGATTTCTCTTCCGCTGCCGCTTCGCCAGCAGGTTCAGTTGCTTCTTCCGATTTCTCTTCCGCTGCCGCTTCACCAGCAGGTTCAGTTGCTTCATCAGAAGCTGTTTCGTTACTTGCTTCTTCCGGCTGTTCTAGTGAATGTGCAGCCGGTGCTTCTTCCGATTTCTCTTCAGAACAACATGCTTCGGTAGCGGCTTCGCTCTCCCCTTCTTTGTTTTCTTCGGAGCAACAAGGCTCGCCAGCGCTTTCACCTTCCTCTGTCTGTTCAGCTTTAGGTTCTTCGGGGCCTGCAGTCTCTTCTGAATCATTCTTGATTGGCTCTGAGCCTGATTCGCATGAGGATTGCTGGGACTCTGCTTGCAGGGCGGTATCCTCGACTTTCTTCGTCTCCTCTTTTTCTACTTCCACCGGCTTGCTTTGGACAACCTTGGCTGTTGGTGCACCTTTGTGTGATTTTTTCTTCTTAGACATCCCCTTTCCTCCTGCGTCCCAAATCGCAATTTGATCCTCGACGAACATCGTTGGCCCAGGCATTGAGCTGGTTCGCACGCAGGAGCGACACCAAACTCGCCTCGGTCAAGAGAGTTTCGTTTTGAGACCTCTACTTCAATTCTTACAGATTTGTCAAAGCAATGTAGAGGTTAGGCGAACTTTTTTTGGTTAAATCAGAAATTTTTTTTGCACCGAAAGTGGTGGCGGACAGCGCTACTATCTGCATACGGAGAGGACTCGATCGCCTGCAATTATGCGGGTTTCCGCGCGGCTCAGCGGGGAGAGCACTTCAAGGTTTTTCGGCTGAGAATTTAGGGGCACCACGAACGAAACTGCGAGCCAAATGAAGCGATGTATTCAACAGATGTCCAAAAGACAAATCCTTCCTATTGCATGTAGTGGGCACCTAGTATGGTGGCAACGAGCCAAGCCATTCCTGCAACAGTTTTTTCAGGTGCTCTGCTCATTTTGCCGCAATTGCCGCAGCTGCTGTCCGATTTCATGCGCTTTGCGGCAGGACTCGAGGATAATCTGCTGCGAGTCGCCGACATTTTCTTCCGCTAAAAGCCGGTCGATCTCTGGCAGCTGATCTCCAAGCTTTACCAATGCTGTGCACGCAACCCGAAGTTCTTGGACCCAAGCTTTGTTTGGAACACCTGAATACTTGCTCTGCTGGTCCACTTCGTCAGCCTTCGTCAAAAGGTCGTTCACGACAACCCGCAATCGTTCTTGATACTCGCGCAGATTCGCAAGTTGCCGCCGTTTTCGCTGTGGAAAATAGGTCACGCAAAGTCGAAGCAACACCCAGAGCCTAGAAAAAAATCCAAATATCAATGTCTTTCCAATCTCGGGGTTCTTCGCCTGAAGTCCCTCAACTAGATAATAGCGCACAAAAACAATGCAGATTTTGCCGCGTTTATCAGAGAGTCGGGATCAGACGCTTCGGCTTGGCAACACTGATTCCAGTGTTACAGCCAGGGTATCGACGTCAAACGCGCCTTCGACATAGGCGGATTTAAACGCAATCTCCACGTTGGCGGAATAGCCGAAGCGGCTCCCAATATAGGCAATCCAACATATGTCTTCGAAACGAAGGTTCGCCTTGTCCAGAAGTTCCCAATCGGCGCTTGCTGTTTCATCTGTGCAATGGATGAAGGCATCGAACCGACCATCTGCTTGATCCAATTTATCCAAGCCGGAACGGATATCCGCACAATATGTCACTTCGTAGTCCTGACAGGACGTGATGTGTGTTGATAGCTGTTCGCCAATCGTCATTACAAGAATTAGTTTGGGCTTCGATTCCGTCATATACCTACTCCGGCCGCTCACTGAATCTGATGTACAGGCACATATTCCCTGCTGTGCACTCAGTCAAAACACCGGTCCGCAAGAAGGCATCCACGTTCCGTACGCAAAATCGGACTGCTTTTTCTCTTCGGGCTTATGTTAACTGGACAACCTGACCGGTTCCGCATGCAACACGACAAAACTCGGCGCTGTATAGTTATAGTGCAGGCTGGGCACAGGGATGCAGCCAAAATGGTTCCACTGCATGAAAAACCGAGAGCTTCATGACAGATTCGATGGTCGCTGCGTAGTACTACTTTTGGTGCTTTGCCTGACCTGCAATACATCGGCTTCCAGTCAGTCTGAACAAGCTCAAAGTGACTGGTCCAGCATTAGAGCGAACGGGCTCGCCGCAGCCGGAAAGCGCGACTATGTTCACGCAGAGAAGCTTCTCAAACGAGCATTGGCATGCGTCAGTTCAGGTAGTGAATCAGATCCGCGGTTGGTAACAAGTCTCGGGGATCTGGCGACGGTGTATGCCAACGAGCAGAATTACACGGCCGCACGGGCTTTATACTTGCGCGTTCTAGCGATCAAGGAATCACAATGCGGCACCGACAGTCCCACTTTAATCGGTCCGCTAAACGACGTGGTCAGAGTGACCTGTGCTGGAGGAGTTTGCTTCGACACGATTCCGCAGTTAAGGCGACTGCTCTCCATTAGACGAAAGGCGTTTGGAGAAGACTCCCGCGACGTCCCGGTGACGTTGCTCTTGATCGCTGAAGCGTACGAAAAACATGCCAAATATGAGCAAGCCATTGATTACTTTCAGCAAGCGATAGCAAGCGAGCAGAAACGATCTGGCAAGCACAGCCGAATGGTCCATTTGCTGTCCCAAAATTTGGCTAGGGTCCACAAAGAACAGTTGGAGTCCTCGAATCAGCACGCCAGCTCACCTGCTACCGCGAAGAGTCAAGAAATCCAAAACAGACCAAAGGCAGCTGCGGTCAGTAAATAGAGCGGGGAAGCAGTTAGACGTGATGATGGCGACTCAACCGATATCGGTTGAGTTTGTTTCACATCCCTTAACCGTTGTAAAGACTCCAATACGCGCATAAAGATTGTGAACAAATTCATAGATTACCTATACTTGGATATATCAAGCGGGTTCAGCGGCTCCGGCTGATCGCACCAAAATTAAGCTGGAGAGCCGAATTGGGTTCCCGAGCAAACGGCTTAGCCTGTGCTAAACTCCTCACGGATAATGGCAACTGACGTTGGCTCATGAGTTGCTAGGTGGTTTGTAATTTAGAATTTGTGCGGGAAAGAGTATGACTTTTCCAGAATCGAACGCTCTCAAAGGCACGATCGCTGATCTTAAAGATATCGTCAGCCGCTCTCACGGTGACGAAACCGAGTGTGTGCGTCTGCTCGGTCAGATTGAGGCCCTGGTATCGGAAATCGAGCGCAAGACCCCAGGTCACGCAGTTCCACCGTCGCCATCAGCCATTACACATCTGTCTATTTAAGTCGACAGCGTTTCGCAGCCTTTTGTAGTTGCTTGGTTCAAGCAACCCAACGCCGCCATGCGATTTTGGTTTCAGTCGCAGCGATGCGCACCGAAAGCGCAGCCGTCCTCTGGAACATCTCGGTGAAACGGCGGCCGAAATTCTCTCAGCCGGCTGTACCCAACTGATAGTCTGCGCTCATTTGTTTCAATTGAGCAGCTAAACTGGCAGCAGCAGCCGGTTTTCCCAGGGAACTCATGGCGGCCCGCATGGCCGTCAATTTGCTGCGATCGCCGAACAATCCTTGCACCGTTTCAAACAAGCGCTCGGCGGTCAGTTCCGATTGCGCGATTACCAACGCCGCTCCCTTCGATTCCACGAAGCGCGCATTATGAGTTTGATGGTCCTGCGCCGCATACGGGTAGGGAATGAAAACCGCCGGTGTTCCCGATACTCCCAATTCTGCAATAGTCATAGCTCCAGCGCGGCAGACAGTCAGGTCGCAGGTGGCATAGGCGGTCGCCAGATCGTCGTAGTATGCTCGAATGTGATAGCGGGCTGTTTCCAGCGAGCCGGATAGCGCGTCGACACGTTCTTTGTAAGCAGCGAAATTCTTCTCTCCCACCTGATGCAAGATCTGAATCTGCGGCTGCAGCGCCAGCAGTTTTGGCAGCGAAGCAAGCACCACATCATTGATTGCCTGTGCGCCCTGCGATCCGCCGGTAACCATCAGGGTTTGCAAATCTGCCTGCAAATCCAAAGAGGCGCAGGCGGACTCTCTGTCCGGAGGATGAAGGAATCGGTCAGCGATTGGGTTGCCGTTGACCACGACTTGCCCGGTGTTGCAGCTGATCCGCTGCTTTGCGCCCTCCATGCCGAGCGAACAAAGTCTGGCAGAACCAGCCAACAAGCGGTTGACCTTTCCCGGGTGCGCGTCCGGCTCATGCACCGCATATGGAACAGACATCAACTTCGCTGCCGCCAATGGCGGTGCCGAAGCGTAACCGCCGGTTCCCAGAACTGCGGTCGGGCGAAACAGCCTCAAAACCTTGCGCGCCTCCATCACTGCGAACAACGTTTGGAACGGCCAGGACAGCAATGCTGGTGAAAGTTTCCTCGGCAGTCCCACGCTCCTCAAACCGACGAACTGAATGTTGCGTTCCGCCGCCAGACGTTCCTCAAGATGACCTTTAGCACCTATATAAAGGATGGCCTCGACATCGGGGTCGTCTTTGAGTTGCTCGTAAACAGAAAGTGCTGGGTAGACGTGGCCGCCCGTTCCGCCGCCCGTGATTGCGATGCGGTGGTGCAAACTCAACGCACCGCTTCCTGCGCAAATTCGTCATCCTCTTCCATCTTGCCGCGGTCGCGCGAAACGGAAAGAAGAATGCCAACCATCGCCAGAGTGATCACGATCGACGTGCCACCATAGCTGATGAACGGCAATGTGATGCCTGTGACAGGCACCAACCCGGTTGTGACTGCAACGTTCACGACTGCTTGCAATGTGATCGAGCTGGTGATGCCGATCGCCAGCAGTCGTCCGAAGAGGGTGCGCGCTTCCAAGGCAGTCTTGAAGCCGTGCCAGCCAAAGAGTCCAAACAAGCTGAGCAGCACGACGCAGCCGATCATGCCGAATTCCTCGGCGATCACGGCAAAAATGAAGTCTGCATGTTGTACCGGAAGATAATAGAGTTTCTGCAGCGAGCGTCCGAAACCGACTCCCCACAATCCACCTGAGCCAATGGCCAGTTGGGCCTGAATGATGTTCCAGCCTTCTTTTTGCGGCGAAAGATATGGGTTGAGCCAGCTTTGAATGCGCGCCATTTGATACGGCGTTTTTTGAATGTGGTGCCAGACGAGCGCACCGCCGCCGCCGAGCAATCCGCCTACAAGCATCTGATTGATGCCGCTAACGTACAGCAACGACAGCAACCCACCCATGATCATCAGCGCCGTGCCCAGATCCGGCTGTTTCACAACGATTGCCACCATCACCATCGAGATGGCGATGCGGGCCATAATCTGGCGGTGCCACCAGAAATATTTGGATAGCCCTGAGGCCATCAAGATAATGGAGGCGACTTTGCAAAACTCGGATGGTTGAAACTGCAACGGTCCGAGTGCCAGCCAACGCGTCGAGCCTTTTGTCGTGACGGAGAGACTGGGAATGAGTGTGAGACAAAGAAGCCCAACAGAAACGACAGCAAACGGCCACGCCCACTTTTTCAATTTTCGGTAGTCATATCGGCTGATCGTGAACATCAAAAAGACGCCGATCAGACATGCGATCGCCTGGCGTCGCAAAAATATTGTCGAGTCTTGATAGCTTTGCAGCGCTTCTGGTGCGGATGCGCTGAATACAGCCATCAAGCCGAAACCACAAAGCGTCAGGACAATTGTAATCAGTGCGCGATCAGGCAAGCCTCTGAATTCTGGCTCTGCCGGCGGTGGTGGATTGGGTGGTCGCCGCAACGTCGTCACGTTGCCACCGCCATCAGGCTGGCGGCGCCACCTTTTCGAGTCTTGCGCGGATAATATCTTTGAAGACACGGCCTCTATCCTCAAAGTCCTTGAACATATCGAAGCTTGCGCATGCAGGCGATAGTAACACAGGTCCGAGTTTCATCTGTTCGCCCAGCGTGACAGCCTCATCCAGGCTATTCACCGGATATATGTTCTCGACTCCGACCTCCCTCAACGCCCAATCGAAACGCTCCTTGGCTTCACCAATGAGAATAACAGCCGCGGCGTGCTTACGCACAGAATGAACAAAATCACTAAGAGATGTTCCTTTATCGCGACCGCCGGCAATCAGCACTACCTTTTGATTGGGAAACGCCTCCAGCGCCTTGATCGAGGAGTCAGGGTTGGTCGCTTTAGAATCGTTATAGTAGGGCACACCATTGACGGTGGCGACGTATTCGAGCCTGTGTTCCAGTGCTTTAAATTCCTTCAAGTAACGCTCTATTTCTTCCGGCGGAATCTTAAGCAGCGCGCACACGCTAATGGCGGCGAGTGCGTTCTCTAGATTGTGCTGCCCGATAATTTGCAGCTCATTTTTGTGGCAAACAATCTGTCCCTTCCCGCCGTAGCGATAGGCCAGATAATGATCCTTCATAAACGCGCCTTGGATGCAATAGTTCAGATCCTTCATGGCGCTGAAGGGGAAAATTTCGGAGCGCGTTGGCACCTGGGAGACGAGCGGATCATCGAGGTTCAACACTGCATATTGATCGGGGCGCTGATTGGCGAACAGTTTTTGTTTCGCATCTATATACGGTTGCAGCCCGCCATGCCAGTCTAGATGATCGGGGGTGAGATTGATCCAAACGCCGATATTAGGGGCGAGGTTTTTACAGTAATGCAATTGGTATGAGCTGATCTCTACGATCAAAAAATCCGGTGTCGGATCCAGCACATTCATTATCGGCGTGCCGAAGTTGCCGCAAGCAGGGGCGCGGCGTCCGGCTTTTTCGAGAATCCAACTGATCAAAGCTGTAGTTGTGGATTTGCCGTTTGTGCCGGTGATGGCGATCATCGGCACGCGTGTTTCGCGAAACGCCAGCTCGATGTCGCAGATCACCTCTTTGCCCAGCGACTTCGCCTGGGCCATGACGTCCGCGTCTGGTTTGATCCCCGGACTGGTGACGATGAATTCGCCGAACGCAATCGCTTCGGGCGAGTGTTTACCGAACTCGACCTTCACGCCCTGTTGTTCAAGCTCGGCTGCCTGTGCCAATTTCGGCGCAGTCGCTTGCGCTGATTCGGAAAGCATGACGCGAGCACCTTTTGCAGTCAGGTAATTAGCGGCTGCTATGCCGCTTCTGCCCAGTCCAAGAACGGTAACCTTGCGATTCTTCCAATCTTGCATTACTTATTAAGCGCTCCGTCGGCTTCGTCCCTCGCCTCCTCCGCGCCTATCTTCCCCGTTCGCTGCGACCGGCTCCTTCGGCTGGGCAGCTTGGCTGCATAAGCCACCCTCGGGCGCCGCTCTTGCTCACTGACTTGCTTGTTTCACTTGGACGGTTTTGCGCCCTGTGTTTTCTCTTTTTGCTCAAGCTTATTAGCGCGAGTGTCGAGCGAAGTGATCTTCTTGTTGATCTTCTCTACTTCTTTAGGCGGCAAACTAGGCGACAGATCCAAATATGCTTTGTATTGCGTGATCGCTTCGCGGAAATCACTGGACCTGGGCGGCTTCAACGTCTCCAACGATTGTGCGACGCCCAGGCGAGAATCCGCTACTTTCGGATTTTCGTAAATCGCCTTGTGATATTTGTCGATCGCGCTGGCAAGCTGTTTTCGCTTTGCCAGATCATCAGCAAGCGTGCAGTTTTGCCGCGCTTCTTCTTGCGCTTTCTTGACTGAGTCCAGTCCGCGCTGAGCGCGCTCCTGTCCGCCTGGCATGCTGGCGGCCTTCTTATACGCTGCTTCAGCGCTGGGCAGATCCTTGATCATCAAAGCCAGATCGGCGACGGCAAAAGTTTGCTTTGCATCCTGAGTGCTGCCGATCACTTGCTGCATTTGCGCATCAGACTCTTTGAACCTGTTTTGCGCCAAAAGCGCTTCTGAGTAGGCGATACGCTCACCGTCATTGGTTGGAGTGCCGATCGCCTTCAAATCGACGTTCTCACCGGACATAGCTTTGACCTTCGCTTGCGCGAGGCGCAGCTCCATGTCATTTGGATTCATCTTGACGGCCTGGTCGATCATGGTTCGCGCGCTATCGTAATCGTTCGACGTGACAAACGCGCCTGTGGCTTCCTTGCTCGCCTTCATGTAATACGCACGCGTTAGACCTTTCGCTGCTTGTGCGTTGCCGGGATTGGCGCTGAGCACAGCTTGATATTCTTTCATCGCATCGTCCAGCTTCTCCAGACGCAAGCTATCGTCTGCCACACGTTGACGCAAATCGAGGTTATTCGGCATTAGCTCCAGCCCGCTGCGGGCATCAGAAATTGCCAATTCGATATCGCCGCGCTGTTCGCGAATATCAGCGATGCCCAGATAAGCCTGGGGGTTTTCCGGCTTGATGCGGATCGATTCTTGAAACTCTTTCACCGCTCCAACCGTGTTGCCTTGACCATTGTAAGCCTGCGCCAGAGACAAACGAGCCGGAGCGCTATTGGGGAACTGATAAAGCGATGTATTCAGCTCTTTAATCGCATCGTCGAATTGACCTTGGCGGCAATATGCAGTTCCCAAGCCGTAGTGTGCAGTCGAATTACCGGAATTGAGCGCGATCGCTTGTTTGAAAGCGGCTGCCGCTGCGGCGTTGTCGCCTTGCTGTAATTTAGCGATGCCCAGTCCGCTGTAAGCCTCTGAGTATTGCGGGTCGAGTTTTACAGCTTCGTTGAATTCGTTGACGGACTCGTCGAGCCTGCCTTCATCTTTGAGGATCATTCCCAAAGTGAAATGCGCTTCCGGCATGCCTGGATCTATGGCCAAACCGGAGCGGCACTCGGCTTCCGCATCCTTCAAGAGATTATCTTTGTTCTTCAGGATGGTTCCAGACGAGGACTGGAGCCGGTTGAACATCACCATCGCTTTGCCTGAGTGCGCCATGGCATTGCGAGGGTCTAGACCAAGAGCTTTGTCGAACTGCTCCGTCGCTGCATCGAGCTTGAATTGCTTTGCCAGCGCCATACCGTAACCGACTACTGCCGGCACGCTTTTGGGATTTTTCTGCGCTACCTGCCTGTACAGGTCAGCCGCGTCACCGTAGCGTCCTTTCAACATCAATTCGTCTGCCATCACCACTTCACGTTCAATCTTTATCTTGAACTGCTTTGGCGCCGGGGCGTCCTGCCTAGGAGCACCGCGCCTCGCCAGAAGTTGCCGGTCTGCGTCATCGCTAGCTCCGGCCGATTGCATTAATCCGACCGAGCCGGCAATAAGGATAGAAACCGCCACCAGAGATGTACTTCTCGACTTCATAGACTTTTCCTTTCCTATGCGCTGCGTCGGCATCGTCCTTCGCCTTCTCGCGCTTGTCCCCGTTCGCTGCGACCGGCTCATCGCCGCTCTTACTAACTTACTTTCGGTTTCCTTCGTCTCCGCTTACGCTGCGTCGACTCATCCTTGCCTGTTGCGGGTTCCGAACCTGACTGCCCGTTGTTCTCATAGTGCGTGCAAAGCGCATTTAAAATGACAAGGAGGCAACGCAAATTGAGGATGACTAACTGATATGTTATCCGGTACGGAGGGATCTGTATGTGGTCGGAGTAAACATCGAGCACTTCATTCCTTAATATAGAAACTGTCTTGGACTCGACGCAACAACCGGGTTGGCAGTCAGTAGAGCAAAAGGGGGTTCCCAAGCGTGTCTGGTCATTCGAAGTGGGCGAAAATAAAGCGAACAAAGGCTGTTGTGGACCAAAAGAAAGGCGCGGTTTACGCGCGGATGTCGCGCGAGATTATCGTCGCGGCAAGGTTCGGCGGTGGCGATCCTGGCTCCAATTTCAGACTGAGGCAAGCAATCGATCGAGCCAAGGCCGAAGGCGTTCCTAACGACAATATTCAGCGTGCCATCGAGAAGGGTGCCGGCGGCGGCGCCAATGACAACATGGAAGAGCTGACCTACGAGGGTTACGGTCCCGGCGGCGTGGCCGTCATGGTCCGCTGCGCCACAGACAACAGGAATCGCACAGCCGGGGATATTCGAAGCTATTTCTCGAAATACGGGGGCAATCTGGGTGAAACCGGTTGTGTCGGCTGGAACTTCAAAGAAAGAGGAGAGGTAGCCCTGGACAGAACGTCGGGGCTCGACGAGGACGCGCTCATGGTAGCTGCACTCGACGCAGGAGCTGACGACCTCGACACTAGCAGCGAGGAATCGGTTCTGGTCACCTGCGAACCGGGCAAGCTCGAATCCGTGCGCGACTCTCTGGCAACCAGCGGATATGTGGTTTCATCCGTAGAACTCGCAATGGCGCCGCTTTCAACGGTCGAAGTTGACAACGGAGAGACTGCCAAGCAGCTTTTGCGCCTGCTCGACATGCTGGAAAGCCACGAGGACGTTCAACAAGTTTATGCAAACTTCGACATGGATGCTAAGTGGATGCAAGAGTTTTTGAACTAGTCCACTCCTTAAAGCCTCCTGTGGCGTGCCCCCAATTCAACCGATATCGGTTTAGTTCTTCCGGCTCCAACTTCAACCGATATCGATTCAGTTCTCCCTGACAAGCTCACCGGAGCAAGGCAAGTTATCAGACTGTCAGCCGTTCCCTCTTGGCTGGACAGAGATGGGAACTGGGAACGAACGATAAAGCTCCTGGCAGCGATTTCCGATACCAACAGACGCAAGCGATTGTTGAACGGATGCTCGAAATGCATATGAATGATTCGGATGCGGCCACTATGCGCGTAACCGTTTCCGGACATGTCATTTGCAGAGCAGCCTGCCATGCCCTTTTCCACGGAAGAGTATGAACTTCGGTTAACTTCCAGACAAAATGCTTCCTTATATATAGGAATGTTTTGTGTCGTTCCAAGCGGTGGCGTCATTGAGCGAATGCCGCATGGCAACTGCGTCTCAGCTGTAGAAATTGGCCTTGCTTTGCGTTGCTGATCTGCAGGCAGCGATCGATCGCTGAGGCGATGGCGGTAGAGATCAGCCTGTTGAGCCAGTTTCCGTTTGCATATCAGATCGAGTTGTTTGTTTTGAAACGCTTGCTGCAGCCGCAAATACGAGAACAAATTTGGCGAGCGGCTACAAAACTACAGTTCGAGCGGCTGTTCACATGACGTTTACATGCTCAAGGAATTGCGAAGATCTGTAACTTGTCAGAAGCTCAGCCTTAGCCGTTTGCATTGGGCGCTGTAACCCCATCCCTTGTTTAAAAATTGAGGTTGTAGTGAGTAGCAAACCACGGAAAAGTAAAGAGAATTAGGGCTAGTTTAGATCTAAATTTACACTCTGTTACCAGCACCACTTGACTACCGCCAAAACTCATCATTACGATCGCCTGCTCTGATCGCAGAACTGCCGCGTGCAGCCAAAATATATATTTCGAATAGCAATGGCATACATTTTCAACTTGTGTCAACCACGCGGCTTTTAGTTTTTTCCAAGAATCCTGCCAAGCTAGCGCTGCTGACAAAATTTCAAGTTGTCAGCCGAATTTTGACGAGCACCACGCCGGTTTGCTAAAGTCCCGCCTGCTTCGACGGCGAAGTCACGCCAGTCGACAGGGTTCTAGAAAGACGTTCATTCGAAGACTTGCATCTACGCAAAGCTCTTTCGACTTTGAAACGCAATCAATGTTCCCGAGCATGGAGTAAATCGTGAATCAAACCAAACACAAACTGCTTTTGACTGCGCTTGTAGCGGTCGGTTGTGGTGCTGCCTTTGCAGGCGCCGCGTATGCGGCTGATGCACCCGAGATCAGCTCTAGCGTATGGGAAGAAGGCAACGCGCAATGTGCTGCAGTTTCCCTCAACGGCAAAGAGCTTATGGCCTTCCGCGGTTCTACCGCTGGTCACTCAGCTGAGCAGCGTGCCGAAGATCTAGCAGACAAGTTACAAGACCTATTAGAAGACGAAAAGTTCGACGCCAACAAAGTCGTTCCTGCCCATGAAGGCGAACTGGCAGCGGTGCGAGTCGACGGCAATACAGTCTTAAAGTTCAACGGCGCCGATGACAGCAAAGCGCAACCTATAGAACAAAGCCTGAAATTAGTGAACTCAATACGCACGGCTTTTGGTGCACCATCACTGCCGGCATCATTTTTGCAATTAGCTGATACCGCCGCCGCGCCGGCTGCAGGCAAAAACGGAATGCGCTCGTGGTTTAGCGGCGCCGCATCCTGGTACGGACCACATTTCCACGGCAAAAAATGTTCAGATGGCAGTCGCTTCGACATGAACAAGCTGACCGCCGCGCATAGATTTCTGCCGTTCGGCACTAAACTGCTCGTGCGTAATCGCAAGACCGGCGACACATGCGTCGTCAAGGTCAACGATCGCGGACCGTTCATCGGCAACCGCATAATCGATCTATCCAAAGGCGCGGCTCGCCAGCTGAACATGCTGGGATCCGGCGTCGCCGTCGTCGACTGCATCGTTTTGGGGCAAAACTAAAGCGTCTTTTGTGACGTTCCGTAAGACTGCGCACGCTGCAAAGTGTGCGCATTGCCTGCCTCTGTTAAAATCTACATAGCTTTTCTATGCTCTTCTGTTCCAAAGGCCTGCACCTTTGGCATTTGAGTTCCATGTCTGCGAAGGAAACTGCTGTGTCCGAAACTGTACGGGTCCGAATTGCACCAAGCCCCACAGGCCATTTGCACCTGGGAACCGCCCGCACTGCCCTTTATAACTATCTCTATGCGCGCCATCATGGCGGCAAATTTGTGCTACGCCTGGAAGACACAGATGAGGAACGTTCGAAAGAAGAGTACACGCAAGACATTATCGATGGCCTCAAGTGGCTCGGACTGACGTGGGATGAAGGAGTAGACATCGGCGGACCATATGCCCCTTACAGGCAGACAGAAAAAGCCGACCACTATCAGCAAGTCGCTCATCAACTGATCGCCAAAGGGTTGGCGTACTTCAGTTATGAAACGCCGGAAGAGCTGGACGCGCTGAGAGAAGAGCAAAAAGCTCGCGGCGATGCCCCTCAATACGATAATCGCGGTCGCGATTTGCCGAAAGAACTAGAAGAAAAATATCAAAAGGAAGGTCGCATCCCCACGATTCGCTTCAAAGTTGAAGAACCGCGGGTGGTGTCATGGCGCGACCACATCAAAGGCGAAATCTCGATCGATACCAGCGGACTGGGCGGCGACATGGTGATCGTCAAAAGCAGCGGCATCGCGGTCTACAACTTTGCTGTAATCGTCGATGACGTGGACATGAAAATCAGTCTGGTCATCCGCGGAGAGGATCACATCACCAACACCGCCAAGCAGATTTTGCTCTATGAAGCGCTCGGCCACGAGATACCAGAGTTTGCTCACGCTCCGTTGATTTTCGATCTGGAAAGGGCGAAGCTTTCAAAACGCAAGCATGGCGAAGCAGTCCATATCGACAAGTATCGCAAAGACGGCTACATGCCTGAAGCCATGGTCAACTATCTGGCACAAATGAGCTGGACTCCGCCTGGAGAGCAGGAACTATTCACTCTGCAAGAAGCCTGCGACATGTTCGATCTGGAAAAGGTAAGCAAGAGTCCGGCAGTTTTCGATCTGCAAAAGTTGAAATGGTTCAACAGCCATTACATACGCAGCCTGCCGCTTCCGCTCGTCTCCGAAAGGGCAAAGCCGTTTTTGCATGAGTTCAACATCAGCGAATTTTCGCAGACGGAGTTGGAAGAACTGGTCGCCTCCGTCAGAGAAGGTCTGACAATGCTGTCCGAGATTGGCGATGCCGCCCGCTTCTACTTCGGCGTCAACATCGAGGTTCCCGAAGAATTGAGGCAGTCGGTTTTGTCCAGCGAAAATGCACGCAAAGTTTTGGACAAGACTTTGCAGAACCTGCCGCAAATGCCATGGGGCGATCACAAAGGCTGCAAAGCCATTATCGATGCGATCGGCAAAGAACTGTCGGTCAAAGGCAAAGAACTTTACTGGCCGTTGCGAGCGGCTCTTTCCGGCAAGACTCAGGGGCCGGACCTTGGTTCACTGATATCCGTGCTGGGAGAAAAGCGAGTAAGAGCGCGGCTTGAAGCCGCGCTGCCTTTATGTCGCTCCGTGTGACTTTTGCAATGTTTATTCTGAGATGCAAAAGTTGTGCGGAGTGCGAGCGATTTGACTCGACTGCCAGATACGATTTTGCCGGACACGACATTACTGCCGCATTGCCTGCCATCGCTAGCTTGGAGAAGCCATGACTACGTCACTGCAAGTTTTTAACACTTTAACCGGCAAGAAAGAGCCGTTCACTCCAATTGATGGAAAAACGGTGCGCATCTACGCTTGCGGTCCCACCGTCTACGACCGCAGCCATCTGGGACATGCGCGCATGGCGATCACCTGGGATGTGATTCAGCGATACTTGCGTTTCATCGGCTACAACGTCATCTTCGTGCGCAACATTACCGATGTCGACGACAAAATCATCAAGCGAGCCGGCGAACTGGGCATGCGCCCGGAACAAGTGGCGCGCGAATACACATTCGAGTTCTGGCGAGACATGCACAGTCTCAATGTGGCACAACCTGATTTCGAACCGCGCGCGACTGAATACATTGCGCAGATGATTAGTTTTATCGAAGAGCTCGTCTCCGGTGGTTTCGCCTATGAATCGGGTGGAGATGTCTATTTCAGCGTTTCCTCCTTCAGCGAATACGGCAAGTTGAGCAAGCAAAATGTCGAGCAACTTATTGTCGGCTCTCGCGATCAAGCTCGTTCACAATCCGAGCTGGCGGAATTGAAAAGGAATCCCGTGGATTTCGCTTTGTGGAAACGCGCACAGCCCGGAGACCTGGGATGGAAGGGTCCGTGGGGCTATGGACGTCCCGGCTGGCACACAGAGTGCTGCGCGATGATTCGCAACGTACTCGGAGACACGATCGATATTCACGGCGGCGGAGAAGATCTTGTCTTTCCTCATCATGAAAACGAGATCGCTCAGTCGGAATCGCTCAATAAAAAACCGTTGGCGAGATTCTGGCTGCACAACAGTTTCGTTCAAGTGAATGCTGAAAAGATGTCGAAATCTCTCGGCAATTTCTCAACGATTCAGGATCTGCTCGAAACATTCCCGCCTGATGCGATCCGCTTGTTGATTTTGCAGACGCATTATCGCAATCCGATCGATTTCACGCCGGAAAGTCTGCAAGCGGCGAAAACAGCAAGCCAGCGGCTAGTTAGAGCGGCCGCTCAGGACCACGGTGAATCGAACGGAGCCGGCGCGCAGTATGAGTCAATTGAAAAATTCGAAAGCGAATTTGTCGATGCGATGAACAACGACTTCAACACGGCCGTGGCGTTGTCAGCTCTGTTCAATCTAAGCGATAGAATTAATCAGACTGACGACAACTCGGAGAAAATCACATGCATACAGGCATTGCGCAAATATGCCGGTGTGCTGGGGCTGACCCTCGAAGACACTCGCAAGGTGCTGGACACGAATACCGCCGGCAGGATAGTGGATATTATGCTCGAGCTGAGACAGTCGGCTCGTGAGAAGAAGGACTACTCTACGTCTGACCTGATCCGCAAGCAGCTGACCAGCTTGGGCATCAACGTGATGGACACCACAACCGGTGCCAGCACGTGGGAACGGATCTGATATCTGGCTCGAATCTATTCACTGTAAATGCGGACCCAGTTGACCGACATTGCTGGTTTACCGTTGGCGGCGGCACTACCTGTAGTGGTAATCGCTCCGTCGTCGACTCCGACCCCGAACCAGGCGCTGAGCGGATCCGTGATCTTGTCTGCAGTTGACGTGCCGATCGATTGCATTTTATTGCTTCCCTCCGGTGTTACATAGAAACTAACGGTTCCATCCTTATTGTAGATTGCAGTGTATGTATTATCTTTGGTTGGGTCGACGTGATTTAAGTAGAATGGCGGCGCACTTATCTGACCTTTTGGCGTGTCGGTTGGATCCGAATGGATCTGGTCATCAACGCTCTTTCCTGGCAGTCGTTCGCCGTTATCGATTTCGGCAGTGTACGATCCATTTTTTGCTGTGACAGTGGTTGCCCAGCCCGTGGCATGGTCGTAGTTCAAGGCGCCTTGCCACATCATCACGCTGCCGGGAGCGAACTTGTAATCCTTTGTATTTATGGATCCATCTGTGTACTGCTCGGTTTTACCTTTCAGCGGTCCGCCAGGCACGACGTTTGGATCCTTGTAGACAGAGACGTCCAAACTTCCGTTCGACAGCGAAAGATTGCCGGGTTCTGCTGTTCCCTGACCAAATGACTCAGAGTATTGACCAGCCATAGTGAGATCCCAATTCTTGGTGAGCTGCGAAACATTCTTCTCATTGAACTCATCGTTAAATGCTAATTTGTAAGTCTTACCATCCGGGGCAACAACGGCTGATGCAGGCGCAGCAGAAGTAGTCGCATCTGAGAGTGATTGGGTTCCAGCAAATCCATTAGAGGCATCGATATATTGGCCGGTCGGATTGTCTCCGCCGGTGGGTTTCGTCGGATTCGTTGGATTGGTCGGATTGTCTCCGCCAGTGGGTTTCGTGGGATTCGTTGGGTTGGTCGGATTGTCTCCGCCAGTGGGTTTTGTTGGATTCGTTGGGTTGGTCGGATTGTCTCCGCCAGTTGGTTTCGTCGGGTTGGTTGGATTGGTCGGATTGTCTCCGCCAGTGGGTTTCGTGGGAT
>Ga0182024_10009400_pt1 | contig 20225 bp, 16 predicted proteins | sample P32metaG_FD_120480 | JGI IMG/M metagenome (GOLD analysis project Ga0182024, IMG submission 120480) | Permafrost microbial communities from Stordalen Mire, Sweden - P3-2 metaG (Illumina Assembly) | ecosystem: Environmental > Terrestrial > Soil > Wetlands > Permafrost | place: Sweden: Stordalen... | reverse complement strand
TGAAACGCATCCAGCGACGCTTCCAGGTCTACCTCCGTTTGCGAACGCACATTGTGAATGGCCACAGACAGGCAAACGCCGGAAACCAGGCCGTGAAAGACCAGAAGCGCCCCGATGATTTCCAGCAGATGGACATAGCTGCCGTTAAAATCGCTCGGCGAGATCATAACGAAAAACGAGCGAGTGAGGACCATGGTGAGGCACGAGAAACACAAGGCGAACGGGATCAGCGTACCATAGGACGCCAGCAACGCGACCAAAGCCGATCGTGAAAGTGCCGAGGTCATGATGCAAACGACGCCGACCGTCCATAGGTTGAGAGCGGTGATGGCAAAATTGGCCAGCAGCACCGTCATGTCGATGCCGCCGAAGAACTGGGCCAGGCTCAGAATGGGCAGCCCCGCCAGGAGCACGCCGCCCATGTGCACGAGGCGGGCCATCAACTTGCCCAGCACGATCTCGCGCTCTCTCAGCTGCGAGGTGAACAGCAGGTCCAGCGTCCGCCGTTCGCGTTCCTCCGTAATGGCGGTGGCCACGTACGCGGGCGTGAGCAGCAGGATCGCCAGGTTTTGCATAATGACAATGGTTCCGACAAACGTCTCCGCCAGCCGGGCCATGGTATTGGTCGAAACACCGACGCCCGATTCGAACAGCTTCTCCAGGTAATTGCCATCGCGACCAAGGTAATCGCTGAAGACGTAGCCGAGACAGAGCAGGAGCGCGATCAAATACATGATGCGAACGTTGGTGCTGCGCCCGCGGCGAGCGAGGCGGATGATGTCGTAATAGAAATGCGGTCCGAACAGGGTCCAGTTGCCGCGCAGCAGGACGATGATGAAAAAAACGCCCCCGCCCAGGAGTACCGTCTCGATGGCCACGACGGGAGAAAGGAGCCAATAGGTCAGGAACGGCATGACGAGCAGCGCACCCAGCAGAACCAGCTCGCGCCGTTGCCAGCGGCGGCGAAATCGTGGCGGCGGTGCGGTTTTTTTCATGGCGGGATATCCCCGATTAGCCGCTCGCCTCTGGCGAGCGCGGTTCATCCCCCGCGCTCGCCAGAGGCGAGCGGCTAAACGAAATGCAATTGGCGCCTGATTGTTATATTATGGCAGAATGGATGCCCACACGCTGGAACTGCTCGAATTTCCCAAGGTGCGCGAGCTCCTGGCCGGATACGCCTTTTGCGCCCTGGGCCGCGACCTCAGTCGGCAAGTCGAACCCATGACCGACCTGGCCCGCATCCGTGCCGAACTGGGTCTGGTCACCGAAATGGTGGACGTTCTCGGCGAGGGCCAAGGGCCGCCGTTCGCCGGCCTGGCCGATGTCCGGCTGCTCGTACGCCGGGCCGCCATCGGCTCCATGCTCACCGCCGAGCAGCTTCTCGAAGTCGCCGCCACCCTGACCTGCACCGGCCACATGTATCGTTTTCGCATGCGCCTGCCCGTGCGCCATCAGAAACTCATCGCCCTCCTGGCCCCTGTCGAAGATCTAGGCCCCGTCGCCAAGACGATCAGCGGCTGCATCGACGGTCGTGGCCAGGTGCTCGACATGGCCAGTCCGGAACTCGCCTTCGTGCGCCGGCAGATCGCCGATCTGGATGAACGTGTCCAGGGCAAGATCAAGCACATCCTGCGCGATCCGGAGCTGCGCAAGGCCCTGCGCTATCCGAACGCCACCGTCAGCGGCGATCATTATGTGCTGCCGGTCTCGGTCAACTTTCGCCACAAAATCGCCGGCGTCGTCCACCGCACCAGCAGCACCGGCGAAACCATCTTCGTCGAACCGGCCGAAGTCGCCAGTCTGAGCACCGAACGCGTGCTCTTGAAGAATGAGGAAGACCGCGAAACTCGCCGCATATTGCGCCGGCTCAGCGCGGAGGTGGGCAAGGTGTGCCAGCCGCTCAGCCACGCCATCGACGCCATGGCCTGGCTCGACTTCATCACCGCCAAGGCCAAGTTCAGCCGTGACTATGGCATGTCACCGCCCGATTTCAACACCGAAGGCAAGCTTTGGCTGCGTCAAGCCCGCCATCCGGTGCTGGAAAACATTTTTCGACAACCGGAGGCGAGCGGGGGGCGTAAGCCCCCTGGGGAGGGTGCCGATGCACCAGGGGGCTTACGCCCCCCGCTCGCCGAATCACGCAAGGTCGTGCCGATCGACGTGCGTCTCGGCCAGCCCTTCAATCTTCTGATCATCACCGGCCCCAACACCGGCGGCAAAACCGTCACACTGAAGACCACCGGCCTCTTGTGCCTGATGGCCCAGGCGGGCATGCACATCCCCGCGGCCGACGGCAGCCAGGTGCCGCTCTTCGAGCACATTTTCGCGGACATCGGCGACGAGCAGAGCCTGGAGCAATCGCTGAGCACGTTTAGTTCGCACATCTCGCACATCGCCCGCATCCTGCGCGAAGCCAGGTCGAAGAGCCTGGTGCTGCTCGATGAACTGGGGGCCGGGACCGATCCGATCGAAGGAGCCGCGCTGGGCCGGGCGATTCTCGACGCCCTCGATAATCTCAGCTGCCGGGCCATGGTCACGACGCATCTGGGCGAGCTGAAGACGTACGCCTTCCACAACGATCGAGCGGAGAACGCCGCGGTGGAGTTCGATCTGGCGACGCTGAAGCCGACCTATCGCCTGCAGATCGGCCAGTTCGGCATGAGCAACGCCTTGAAGATCGCTCGCCGTCTCGGGATGCCGCGCGATCTCTTGCTGCGGGCCCATCATTACTTGCGCAAGCGGCAACGCCGGGCCCCGGAACTAGCGCAACTTCAGGAGAAACGCCAGGAAGCCGAGAAGGCCCGCGAAGACGCCCTGGCCGCCCAGCACGAGGCCCAGCGGCAACGCCAGGAATTTGAGCAAAAGACGGCCGACCTCGAGCGTCAGTCCAAGGAAGCCGCCGCTTTGCGCGAGGCCAGGTTGCGATTGCAGCCGGGCGATACGGTGCAGGTGCCGCGCTTCGATGGGCTGGGTAAGGTTGTGCGCGTGGACCTGAAACGCAATATTGCGCTGGTGAAGGTGGGGCTGGGCCAGTGGGAGGTGTCGCTGGAAGAGGTGCTTCCAGTGTAGCCGCAGGCTTCAGCCTGCGATGTATGTCTGCGTTGGTTCGGCGACGTCACATCGCAGGCTAAAGCCTGCGGCTACAAGACCGCGGGCACCCCGTAGAAATCCCCACGCCGATCCGGAGCGTTCGCCAGGGCAACATCCACCGGCAAAGAAACGCCCGGCTCATCCGCCCGAAACACATTATTCACATCGAGCGGATGGGCCAACGGCTCGACGCCGTCGGTATTCACTTGCTGAAGCAGATTGACATATTCGAGAATGGAGCCCAAATCGCGCGTCATCGCCTGCAACTCGTCATCAGTCAATTTAAGCCGCGCGAGATGGGCGATCCAGCGAACCTCTTCAATGGTTAATGCCATAACTTCACACCATGAAATCAGGTGAGCACGGCTCGCATCGGTTGCAAGGTTCGCTTGAACGGGTCCAGCACCAGGCCCAAAATTTCCAGAGTGACCGCACCGAGCAGCGGATCGTCTCCCGCCTCGCCCAGAATGACCGGCGTATGACCGTCCCCCTGGGGAAGTGCGATGTGACACTCGGAGATGTCTCGATTGATATGCGTACCGTCGGCGAGGATAAACGTCATTTTCCGTTTTGGCTTCAGGCCGAGCAACTTCCAGACGGTCTCCGGTAAAAGTGTGTACATGGCCCCGCTATCGACCGGGAATTCGACGGTCGCCGATTTCTTTTTCTTGCCGGTGACCACGCCTTGGATGTACGTCAAGCCCATATGGCACCGATTATGACGGCTGAATCTGAAACGGCTTGCGCTTGATCGGCTTCTTGATCAGCCCGCTGCGGATGGCCTTGACGCAGACGCGGACGTGCCGCACCTTGCCGTCGATTTCGATCTTGATGCGCTGCAGGTTCGGCTTGAACTTGCGCCGCGTCTTGCCCGTGACCTTGCGGCCGATACCGCCCAGGTACTTCGCCTTGCCGCGGCGAGCGTATTTGTAACCCAGGACTGGCTTCTTGCCGGTGATCGCACATTGCATTCCCATGTTTTTCGCCTCGCTTCACACGAACCTGAAATCGAAAGATCTAAGTATATCGCCCCAACGCAAAAAGACAAGCGAGGCCAAATCGGCCATCGGTCAGCCTGTCCACGACACAACAAGCACACATTTCCGGGTGGCACGTCCTGAGGTACTCCGAAGGGCGTGGCTCGCTTGCAAAGTATCCACGCCCTTCGGAGTACCTCAGGGCGTGCCACCCGTGCCACCCACCGACTTAAACCAAACCGGCACCTGGGTCTACCATCTGAAATAAGCGAGGACGCGGTCAAGAAAACAAGGTGGCCGGTAGCCTATGAAAACGCAACACTCGTAAGACTTCCTGTCGTCCTGACCAGCAGGAACAAATGCGTATGCCACGATCCCCAGGCCGACAACCAGGGCTAGGCCGATAATGGCGCACCGCAAAGAATGATTCCGCATAGGATTCCCCTCCATCTCTCCTTTTACTGGAGCGCGACGGCCTGTGCAATGGTTCTATTCTCCAACGCCTCACTTCCCCGGCGAAGGCGTTCGCCGATCCGGCTTGAACTCTTTCGGGTCGATTCTTCCCTTGTATTTCTCGCGCACTCCCCGCAGGGCCTCGGCAAACTTTCCCGGGTCCTCCCGATCGATGTCCATTTCCCCGTCAGAGATCCCCGCAAGTCTCGCAAATCCCCGGCTGGCTGCGTAGCGAACTTCGCGATCGGGATGGTGCAGAGCCTCGAGGAATTGGTCCCAGCTTTGCCCGTCCATGCGTGCTGCCAGGGCCGAGATGACCTGGGACAGCACCTGGGGATCCTTGCTCTCGGCCAGCAGACGCCGTAAATCGGGCAGTGGATTGGGTTCCTTGCGCATCGCCAGTTCGACGACCGCATTGGCGCGGTCCTCCACTTTCTCGGCCTTCAGCGCTACATGTACCAGGTCGCGCGGCGGAGTTCGCCATAGGAATGGCCACGCCAGGGCAGCCAGACAGACGACCAGCGTACCGATCAAGGTGGTCCAGTATGCCCGTTTCATGTCGCTTCAATCCCATGGAACAAACCGCTCGGTCAAAGGCTATCGATAAGCCCCCCGAGGGGTCCAGTACGCTTCCGCCGCAAACGAATACACCGAAGACACCGTGCTCGGGTTGATTTGCATCGTCGGCAACGTTTCCACGTGCCCATCGACGAAGCCGACATTGACGAGATTGGGGGCCGGATGGCGTGCGGCCACACCGTTGGCGTAACTTAGGGAGGATTCGGCGTAGCAGCCGCAGGGCCAATCCCTGCCCGCGCAGACCTGCCAATCCATACCTGCGATTGCTGAATGATAATCCAGGGCCAGGATCGTGCCGCTGGTATTGCTGATGCGCCGGACCGTCGCCACATAATAGTTCATGCCGTAGTTCGTGGTCATCCCCGGTGGCGGCGCATACGGAAGGGCGTAAATGCCGACTCGGCCCAGGGCGGGCACGTTGCTGTACGAGCTGTCGATGGTGATGCGCAGATACCGGGCTCTCGGGTTGCCGGAAAAGGAAACCATCGTCGGGCTATCGTAGTTGGCCGTGAATGGAGCCATCGGCAGCGTGGTCGAATGGGACCAGGTGGAAAGCGTTTTGCCGTCGTCCGATGTATGGAAGGTGACTCGCTCCGCACCCCATGGATAGGGCGTCGTGCCGTCGCTGGCGCCGCGCGAGTCGTTCCAGTTCCAGATGCGCAGGCCCGTGACGTGCATCGGCGAGCCGAGGTCCACTTGCCACCAGCCGGTGCCGGTCGCCGAGCCGGGATACCAGCCGACGCCAAAGACGTCGTTGCAAGTGAAGACGGCATCGGCCAGGCAATTCTGATGCCGGCTATGCAACACGTCCTCCGGCATCCAGTTCGGGTCCAAACTCGCCGACGCCGTGGCTTTCATCCGGGCCGCGGGCAGCAAGGTGCCGGCGCCGGTCATGCCGGTGCCGATCGTGCCCGCACTGGAAGCGGATGCGGGAGCGGCCTTGGGGCAGAGCAAGACATTGGCGTTGTTCCCGAAGAAGGGAGCCAGCGTGGTTGTCCAGGTCTCGACGGGGAAAACGGTGCCCACTCCCACTTTGCTTGCGCGCCAGTCGTTATAGGCCAGACAGATCTGCTTCAGGTTGTTCGCGCATTGCACGCGAGCATTCGCTTCACGCCATTGCTGCAGCATCGGCATGAGCAGCGTGCCCAGAATGGCGACGATCGCGATGAGGATCAGAAGTTCAACCAGGGTGAAGCCTTTTCGTGAACGCATGGCTCGAGTCCCCTTGAGACCGTTCGCATTCGATCAGCAACGCCATCTGACAATGTTTACTCAGTCTCGACGATTTCGACGAGTCGTCCAATAGACATTCCCCGCGATTTCGCCATCCGCACATACTGTTGTCGGATTGATTTGCCCCGTGGGCAGCGTCTCCACGTGGCCATCGACGAAGCCAACATTGACCATATCGGGCGCCGGATGGCGTGCGGCCACGCTCTGGAGGTATAGTTCGGCAGCCTCGGTGTAGTCATCCTGCGGATCCGTGCCCGCGATGGCCGACTTATAGTCCAACGCCAGAATTGTGTGGCTGGCATCTCTGAATCGTCGGGTCCTCCCCGCGTAGAAATTCATGCCATAATTCGTGGCCAGCCCGGTCGTGGCCGGCTGCGGCGCAGCCTTCGGGCAAATCAAGATGCTGGCCTTGTTGTCAAAGTACGGCGCCAGCGTGGTTGTCCAGGTCTCGACCGGAAAGACCCCGAGCCCTTTCGGCACATTTACGGCACGCCAGTTATTATGGCCAAGACAGATCACTTTCAGGTTGTGAATACACTGCGTACGTGCGCTCGCTTCACGCCAATACCGCACGGCCGGCACAAGCAACGTAACCAGAATGGCGACGATCGCGATGAGAATCAGCAGTTCAACCAGGGTGAAGCCTTTTCGCGAACGCATGGCGACCCTCGCTGGCAACGGGATCAAGGACGTGATTGGTTTATCTTACGCGGCAGAGAGGATTTCTGCAAACGTTTCTCTTCGGTGCCCTTGAGGTCCGAATCTGGATAAAATTCGTTGCAGGGGGTGGTGTGGGGGGGTAGCAATGCAACGAATCCTTGGCGCCTCAATTCGCGTTCGTGGGTCAGGATTCCGATCCTGACGTGGCATACGTGGGTCAGGACTCTGATCCTGACCGCACCATTCACACGTCAGGATCGGAATCCTGACCCACCTTTACCACTCTGGATCGGTATCCTGACCTATGGCCGTGGCGCAAAAGCCTTACGCAGGTCGTCCGCACTGACGCGGTAGATCAAGATGGAATAATTCACCTGATCCTCCGGCTCGCGTTCCTTCAAATAGATGCACAGCCGAGCGAAGTGGTAGTTTTGCAAGTTTGCCAGCTTGCGTCGGTTGCCTGTCGATGACGCATCGCGGCCCAGCTCCGCCATGATTACGCCGAAGGGCCACGGCTCCACGCACGAAGCCGGCAGGCCGACGAAACTCGCCGGGCTGGCCTCCTCGTAGCGTTTCGCCGTGAGCGCGGCCTGATAGTCCTTTTCATGCAGATCGCTCCAGGGCAGGCGCGGAAACAAATAAATCCCTTGCAAGTACGTGGCACTGATCGCGTAGATTCCCGGAGTGAACACGTCGGCCGTCGTATCCGGCGCGGCACCTCTCATGCGCAGCAGCGGCGTGGCCTGGATGCCGTAGTACTCCGGGCTGCCCGAGCCGAAGTACGCCAGGTGGGCGGGCTCTCGGCCAGCGGGGTTGTGCTGGTCGAGCCATTTCCTCAGGCCCGGCAAGTCCTGGCCCCAATCGAGCGAGCTATCGACCAGGTGCCGATAGCCTTGCCGCGGCCCGCCGACGATCTGGTTGAAATAGGCCAGGTAATTCGGCCAGGTCAGCAGCGAATCGACGGCCGCCCAGCCCAGCGACGCCAGCAGCAGCATCGCCATGGTCCAGCGCGTCACTCCCCGACCTGAGCGAAGCATTTCGCGCCACGGCAACAGCCCCCGCAGCCAGACGATCGCGGCCCCCGCGAGGACGAACATGGGCGGATAGGTCGGCAGAATATGGCGATGGCCGATGTTCAGCCGGCTGTTGATCGCGATCATCCAGTAGACCGCGAGAAAGATCCAGAGCGGCGCCGTCGCATAGAATCCGCCGCGTGGGGACCGGTTTGGAACCGGCCCGTGGAGCGACCCGGACCGGTTCCAAACCGGTCCCCACCAGGCCAGCAACGCCAACACCAAAACGATGAGTGTGCCCAAAGGCGTCTTGACCAGGAAGGCGTATGGAAAGAAGTGTCGCCAACCGGTGCTGCGGACCTCGCCATTGAGAAAGCAGTCGCGCATCTGAGAATTTCGCAGGCTGTGCGCGAAGCCATAGAGATGAGCTTCGGGAAGCACCTCGTAGTCGCGCGACAACTGGAGCAACTCATTGACATCCGGCGGCAATCCCAAGCCGTCGAGCATGGCCTCCCAGCCGCCCGAGTGGAAGCTATCCAGTTCCGGCTGATGGTCGTTAAACGCCGTGTAGCGGAAGCCGTAAAAGGCCCAGATGATGCCCACGACCATGGCCCCTTGCAGCAGAAAGACGCCGAAGATCAGCTCCATTTGATGCCGGCGCAGAACGAAGATGGCCGGCGTGGAACGGGCTTCCCAGCCCGTCCGTTCGACGCCGTTCGAAACAGGCTTATGCTCCGGATGGACGGGCTGGGAAGCCCGTCCCACGGTCCAAAGCCGCACCGTCAACGGCCGGCCGTCCAAAACGCGCAGCACCGCCAGCAGCACCATCACCGGCAGAATGACGACCGCCGAGAACTTGGCCACGAACAGCCCACCCAGCACCAGGCCGCTCACGATCAAGCTGGGCCAGGTAATCTCGTGCAGCACCCACCAGGTCGTCGCCAGGCTGGCGAGAAAGAACAGGCAAGCGGCCGTATCGGAGTTGATGAGCGGTCCATGGGCGAGCAGATTGGGACAGATGACGAACAGCGTCAGACTCAAGCCGCCCGCCGCCGGCCCGAACAGCCAACGGGAGTAGCCGTAGACGAAGAGGCCCAGCAGAACGCCGAGGACGCCCATCATCGCCCGACCCATGAGAAGCATGCGATCCGCGTCATTGCCGCTCTGGTAGAAGAATTGCGCCCCGATTTTCCAAACGTGAGAGCGGTGCCAGTACGGCTGCTCCCGCTCGGGAAACGTCGGCCGGGTCAGCAGCAACGGCAACGCCCCCCAGCGCTGCGGCAGAATACCGTTCTCCGGTTGCAGCCGATAATCGTTGAAGAGCCAGTAAGAATACCCGGCCGTCAGATGAGCGATCTCATCGAAGCAGACGCACTTGTCAAGCGTCGCGGACAGAGCGAGGGCGTAATATCCAGCCAACAGCGCCGCCACGACCAGCAAATGTCTGCGGCTCGTCGGACAGCTTGCTGCGAGACCGTCATGCACCGATGGCCTCCATCAACGGCCGAAAGAAAAGTTCTCTGCTAGGGTCTTGCAATTGAGCCCTTTTCCGCCGAAGCTACCTAGGAAAGAGAGGATCGTCCATGAAGATTACCTGGCCGCCCGCCGATACGACCCGTGAAGCCGCGTGGGCTCAGGTGCTAGTCTATCGCCGCATGTCGCCGGAGCAACGGTTGAGCCTCGCGTGTCAAATGAACGATTCGCTGCGGGCCCGGCTGGCGGACGGGGTTCGTCACCGACATCCTGAGCTGAGCGAGGAAGACGTCAAGTTGGCCGTGATTCGTCTCTACCTGGGTGACGAATTGTTTGGCCACGCTTTTCCAGGCGTGAATGTGCCGCGATGAATCAAGAAGAATTCCTGAAACTGATCGCCGATTCACTGGGATCATCTGGCATTCCGTACATGCTCGCCGGTTCCTTCGGCAGCAATTTTCACGGCCAACCGCGAACCACCAATGACGTGGATATTGTGATTGATCCAACGCGGGCTCAACTCGACCACTGGCTCGACATCCTGGGCGACGGGTACTATGTCAGTCGTGGCGCGGTCGCCAACGCTCTCGAACGGCGCTCGATGTTCAACATCATCGACGTCGCCAATGGCTGGAAAGCCGACCTGATCGTGCGCAAGGATCGGCCATACAGCATAGAGGAGTTCCAGCGCCGTCAGACCGGTATCATGCACGGCGACGAGTATTCGATCGCCTCCGCCGAGGATGTCATTCTGACCAAGCTCGAGTGGAACAACATCACGCCGTCGGAGAGGCAGGTGCAGGACGCCGTGAACGTCGCCATCGCGCAGGGGCCGAAGTTGGATCAAAGCTATCTGCGGAAATGGGCCCCTTCCCTGGGCGTGACTGAGCAACTCGAAGAAATCCTACGAACGGCCGAACAAGCACAGCATTGACGCGTGCCTTGCCTCGACCTAGCTGCCCTGTTTTCCAAGGTCATCTCGCGAAAAATTTTCAGCCAGGGTCTTGCATTCGAGCCCTTTCCTCCCGAAGCTATCTATCTATCCAGAACCAGCTCCAGCGACATTCTCCTCACGGGAGGGTTGGCGAACATGGCTATTGCTGAAAACACACCCCAAACCGCGCATCAATCCTACGTCCCTGATGGCACGAAGATGCCTGAATTCACCTGGTCCGCGGTTCTCCTGGGAACGTCACTTGGGCTAGTCTTCGCCGCGTCGTCGCTCTATCTCGTGCTCAAAGTCGGCATGACGGTGTCCGCGTCGATTCCGGTCGCGGTCCTGGCCATCACTCTCTTCCGGGGTTTTTCGGCCGCATTTGGATTTCGCCGGGCGACGATTCTGGAAAACAACATCGTGCAGACGGCGGGCTCGGCCGGGGAATCGATCGCGTTCGGTGTCGGCGTCACCATGCCTGCCTTGCTGATGCTCGGCTTCGACATGGATCTGCCGCGCGTCATGATCGTATCCATCCTCGGTGGCATCCTCGGCATCCTCGCCATGATTCCGCTGCGGCGAGCGTTCATCGTGAAGATGCACGGCCGGCCTGGTCAACCGGGCACGTTGCTTTATCCCGAAGGGGTCGCGGCCGCCCAGGTGCTCATCTCCGGCGAAAAGGGTGGAACCACCGGCGCCACGGTCTTTGTCGGCTTCGGCATCGCATTCGTTCACAAGTTTCTGACGATCGGCATCAACTTCTTGAAGGAAACGGTGTCGGTTCCAATCGAGGTCATCAACAAGGCCGCCGTCTTCTCAGCTGACATGGCATCCGAGCTCCTGGGCGTCGGCTACATCATCGGCATGCGAACCAGTGCAATCATGATGGCCGGGGCGACGCTCGGCTACCTGGTGATCATCCCGATCATCTATTTCATCGGCGAGCACGCTCCCGTCGTCATTCCGCCTAGTTCGGAAAAGATCATCAAGGATATGGGTATTTCCGATCTGCGGAACAACTATTTGCTGTTCATCGGCGCCGGTTGCGTGGCCACGGCAGGATTGATAAGCATGGCCAAAACGCTGCCGGTCATCTTTCGCTCGGCAAGGGCTGGGATGACTTCTGTCCGCGGCGGCGGCAGTGCCGACGGCGACGGCGTGGTCCGCCGGACCGATAACGACATGCCGATGAACGTGGTGATATTCGGCAGCCTGGGGCTCATCGTGTTGCTGGCGGCATTTCTGATGACGGAGGTCGGCCTCGTCAGCGCGGTGCTAGGCGCTCTGCTGGTTTTGGCGTTTGGTTTTCTGTTCGTGACCGTGTCGTCTCGGTTGACGGGTGAAATCGGTTCGTCCTCAAATCCGATTTCCGGCATGACGACTGCAACGCTAATGGTGACTTGCCTCATATTCCTGGGGCTCGGCATGACGACGCCTAGTGATCGGGTTCTCGCACTTTCGGTGGCAGCGGTGGTTTGCATCGCGGCATCGAACGGGGGAACGACGGCCCAGTCGCTGAAGACGGGGTTTCTCGTGGGCGGCACACCCAAATACATGCAGTTGGCGATCCTGTTCGGGGCCTTGATTTCGGCGTTGGTAATCGGCGGTACTCTGCTTGCCTTCAATGCTGCGGGCACTGTCTTCAGCGACGAGCCAGAGTACTTGCCACTAGCGGTACATCCGGGAGACACAACGCCGTATCCCAAGTCGGAATTGGCCAAATTGAAGAAGAAAGAGAAATACGAAGGCAAAGGGTATTTCGTCGCAGTTACGAAGCTTACGCAACCAGCCAATCAGCCCGAAGTGAAAGCCATTTACCTCGTCGAGCCGGAAACGGGAAAGGTCGCCTTTGTCAAGGAACCTGTCATTCTCGCCGTCGAAGAACGCAAGAAGCTTGAAGAAAAAGAGACGTACCATGACAAGGAGTATCTAATCTGGGACACCCGCCGAGAGGTATTCCTGAAGAAGGACAAAGACCGCAAGGAATTGGTGAAAGCACCCGATGGAACGGCGCCGGAAGGTCGATTCCTGGTGGATCCGACAACGGGCCGCGTCGCCTTCATCAAGGATCCAACCATCGGCGGCATCATCACGGAGCACAACGGCGTCAAGACCACACGGTTCCCAGCCCCGAAAACCAAGATCATGCAGCTCATCATCGACGGCGTGCTGACGTTGAAGCTGAACTGGAGCCTGGTGCTGATCGGGGCCATGATCGCCGTGACGCTCGAATTGTGCAGCGTCTCTTCGCTGGCGTTCGCGGTGGGGTTGTATGTGCCGATTCAGTATTCGGTGCCGATTTTCATTGGCGGCATCTTGCGCTGGGGTATCGACAAGTATCAAGCTTCTCGCTCGGCGGCCAGTATTGAAGCTGCCGGGAATGATCCCGAAGCACGGGCCCGCGCCGAAATCGAAGCGATTCGCAAGTCGGAGACCAGCCCCGGCGTCCTCCTCGCCTCGGGATACATCGCGGGCGGATCGCTGGCTGGAGTCGCTGCGGCTTTTTTGGAGTTCTGGCCCGCGTTCAAGAAAAGCATTGATATGGAAGAATGGATGAAAGAGTTTTTCGAAAGCCTCAGCGATACCTTTGACATCAACTTCGATATTGGCGATGCCTTTGCCCTGTTCTGCTTCGCCTTATTGATCGTTTTCGCGGTGATTGTCGGCATGGGGAAACTCTTCAAGGCGCCCGAGGAAACCAACGAAAACAACGAATTTGCGGGTTCCCATCAACCCTAACAACGAAGGAGCACGGATACTATGAACATTGGCTTCGCAAGATCACTGGTATTTACCCCCGTTATTCTCATGGCCATGACAAATACGAGTTACTCCGACGAGGGCATGTGGCTCTTCAACAACCCTCCGCGCAAGATCCTCAAGGACAAGTACAACTTCGAATTCCCCGCCGCCTGGCTTGAGCACGTGCAGAAGTCGTCGGTCCGCTTCAACTCCGGCGGCTCGGGCTCGTTCGTCTCCGCCGATGGGCTGGTCATGACCAACCATCACGTCGGCGCGGGCGCACTGCAAAAGCTCAGCACCAAGGAAAAGGACTACTTGAAGGACGGCTTTTACGCCAAGACGCTGGCGGAGGAGTTCCAGTCCAAGGATGAGGAACTCAATGTCCTGATGGAAATCGAGGACGTCACCGACCAGGTCAAGGCGGCCGTGAAGCCGGGCATGACGCCGGCGGAGGCCTTTAAGGCCCGCCGCGGCATCATGAATCAGATCGAGACGGAGTCGCAGAAGAAGACCAGCCTCAAGAGCCAGGTGGTCACGCTCTATCAAGGCGGACAGTACCATCTCTATCGCTTCAAGCGCTACAGCGACGTTCGCCTGGTGTTCGCTCCGGAGCAGCAAATCGCCTTCTACGGCGGCGAACCGGACAACTTCGCCTATCCGCGTTACGACCTCGACGTCTGCCTTTTCCGCGTCTACGAAAACGGCAAGCCGGCCAAGATCGAGCACTACTTCAAATGGAGCAAGCACGGGGCCGCGGACAACGAGCTGGTTTTCGTACCCGGCCATCCGGGGCACACCGATCGGCTCAACACCGTCGCCGACCTGGAGTATCTGCGCGACATCGGCTTTCCGTATTTGCTGCAACGGCTCAATCGCTGGGAAGTGATGCTTTCGGTCTATAGTGAACGCAGCGAAGATTCCAGGCGCAAGGCCAAGGAGGATTACTTCGGCGTGGCTAACAGCCGCAAGGCTCGCGTCGGCGGCCTGGATGGCTTGCAGGATCCGCAACTCATGGCCAAGAAGATCGCCCAGGAGAAGACGCTGCGCGAGGCCGTGACGAACAATCCCAAGCTGCGCGACCTGGAGGGCGCCTGGGAAGTGATCGCCAAGCTGCAAAAGATCCGGGCCGCCAACATTCGCCGCTACACGGCGCTCGAAGGGGCGGCCGGGTTCCACTGCGACCTGTTCGGCATCGCCCGCACGCTGGTCCGGGCCGCGGAGGAATATGCCAAGCCCAACAAGGATCGATTGCGGCAGTTTGTCGAGTCTGAAAAGGAATCGCTCGAACAGCAGCTCTTTTCCGAGCAGCCTTACTATCCCGATTTCGAGCTGGCCAAGCTGCAAGATGCGCTCGGCTGGCTGTCGGAACAGCTCGGCGGCGACGATCCGCTCGTGCACAAGGTGCTGGCCGGCAAGTCGCCGCGCGAGCGGGCGGTCGATCTCATCAGCGGCACCAAGCTCATCAGGCCGGTCAAGAGCGCGGACGGCGAGGACCGTTACGTCATCAGCGACGAGGTGAAGAAGCTTTACGACGGCGGCGACAAAGCCATCGCCGCGTCCAACGACCCGATGATCTTGCTGGCCAGGCTCGTCGATCCCGAGTCGCGGGCCGTGCGCAAGATCATGGAGACCGAATTCGATGAGCCGAAGCGGCAGGCTTACGACAAGATCGCCAAGGCCAAGTTCGAGATCGAAGGGACCGGCAGCTATCCGGACGCCACCTTCACCTTGAGGCTGGCGTTCGGCGTCGTCAAGGGATACGAGGAGGACGGCAAGCAGATTCCCTATCAGACGACATTTGCCGGGCTGTATGAAAAGGCCAAGGAGCAGAAGAATCTCGCGCCCTACGATCTGCCGCCGCGCTGGCTGGAGCGCAAGGGCAAGCTGAACCTCAAGACGCCGTTCAACTTCGTCTGCACCGCCGACATCATCGGCGGCAACTCCGGCAGTCCAGTCATCAACGAGAAGGCGGAAATCGTCGGCCTGATCTTCGACGGCAACATCCAGTCGCTGGTGCTGGACTTTGTCTACACCGAGAAGCACGCCCGAGCCGTGTCGGTGTCGTCGCCGGCCATTCCGGAAGCTCTGCGCGCAGTGTATGATGCCGCTCCGCTCGCGCAGGAGCTGGAAACCGGCATCCGCCCGTGAGGGCAGTCCTCACGCTCCGCGTGAGGAAAGGGCGCAGTCCCCTGGACGGCGCAATGGCCTGGAGCGTCAGTGCAACAAGTGTCGCGAAAAGTCGCTAAAACGACTTTCATTTCATCGGGGCGTCTTTCGTTTCAGGGGGGTGTGGGGGTGTGAATGAAATACATAATGATGACACCAAGCGTCATCGCGTGGGCCCGGCGCGTCGGCGTGGGTCAGGATTCCGATCCTGACGTCAGGATCGGAATCCTGACCCACGCCGGCGGAGCGTGAGGACTACACTAGTAAATTCCCAGCGATTGGTTACACTCCCGCGCGCCGCGAAGAGCGGTTGACGCAACCACCCTTGCCATTTCAGGGAGCAGAACCATGCATCAGCCATCCCCCCTGCCCCGCCGCATCATGGGCAGCTTGCTTCTCTTGCTCATTTTCCCGATTGCCCACATTCGCGCCAACGACGACGCCATTGCCCAATGGATCAAGAGCATCGGCGGTGAAGTGTCGCGCGACAAGGAGCGGCTGGGCCAACCGATCCAGTCGGTCAACCTGGAAAGCACGAAGGTATCGAGCCTGGCTCTTAAGATCCTGGCCGACCTGAAAGAGCTTCGCTATCTCGACCTGGGCGGCACTTTCGTCGGCATTCGCATCGAAAAGGCGAAGAAGGAAGAGTTAACCCCCAGAGAAATGAGCGAACTGAACAAGTATGGATACCTGAAGTCCGAGGAAATCGGCCTGAAGGAGCTGGCCGTTCACAAGAACCTCCAATTCCTCAGCCTGGCCGGCACGCGCATCGGCGACGTCGGCGTGCTGGACCTGGCCGATCTCACGAATCTGGAGATCCTGAACTTGAACATGACCGGCGTGACCGACGAGGGCCTCAGGGGTATCTCGGGTTTTGCCAACCTGCGCTCGCTCAACCTGGGCCTGACGCGCGTGACCGACGCCGGCATGAAGCAACTGCTCCGCTTGCACAAGCTGCAGTATCTCGATCTCTTCGCCACCCGGATCTCGGATGCCGGCGTCAAGGACCTGGTTCGGCTCACGAACTTGCAATCGCTCGATCTCTGGGAGACGCGCGTCAGCGATCTGTGCCTGCGCGACCTGGCCTCGCTCAAGGAGCTGCGCTACCTGAACCTGGTGCACACCGCCGTGACTGGGGCGACGTTGCCCGAACTGGCTGGGCTCACCAAGCTACAATATCTGGGCCTGGCCGAATCCAGGATCACGGATGCGAGTTTGCCAGCGCTCGTCAGCTTGCCGCAGCTCCAGGCCCTCGACCTGGGTAACACGAAGATCACCGATAACGGGCTGCGTCATGTGGCGGGCCTGCGCAACCTGCACTCCTTGAACTTGTGGAAAACCCAGGTGTCCGCCGCGGGCCTGCGCGAATTGAGCAGCATGAAGACGCTGCGCTACCTGAACCTCGGGGAAACCCAGGTGACGGACGCCGGCCTGATCGATCTGGCCCGGCTCGACCATCTGGAAGACCTGAACTTGACGAACACTCCGGTGACGGAAGCGGCGGTGCGGCGGTTGGAAGAAGCACTGCCGCGTTGCAAGATCACCCGTTGAATCTCATTCCCAGGCTCCGCCTGGGAACGAGGCTCTGCCTCGCGTGTGTCACTCTCGTCAGTTGTGCCAACGGAATGACGTCGCGCTGTCTTGCCGGATGATCCGAACGGTGTGCCTGGCAACGGCTTGAGGATTGGCCCTTCGAAACGCTTCTGGCGGCGATGCTCTTGGTAGCGAAATTGCCTGCCTTCACAAACTTCGTGCCGCAAAAAAGAGCGCGGTCCGCCAGCATCCTGACGCTTTCGTAGCGTAGAATAACACAGCAGTCTAACATGGTCGCTCGTAGGAGGGTAGCGCGATGCTGGTTCTCAGTCGAAAACTTGGTGAGAAGATCTACATCAACGACAACATCTGCATCACCGTGGTGGATATCGATCGCGGTAAGATCCGCCTGGGGATCGACGCACCACGTGACGTCCCCATTTACCGCCAGGAATTGCTCAATACGCCGCCGGCACCGGATGCGCCGTTGGTGATCGCCAAGGGTTAACGTGCGCTTTTGAAACCGTTTAGCCGCTCGCCTCTGGCGAGCGCGGAATACCAACCGCGCTCGCCAGAGGCGAGCGGCTAAACGTTTTTTTGTTTCACGGCCCGGGAATCAGCGTCAACATTACCCCGCCAGGCCCCGTCTTGACCGAATAGGACGCCTTGCCCTGCACCGAAACCGGAAAGTTCGCCAGCAAAATGCGCGACGGCTGGGTCGCATCGTAAATGGTGATGAAGCGAACCCCCATCGGTACATGATTATCGAAGCCTGTCTGGCCCGGAGCGACCACAATCGGCTGGCCCCGCCGGAATTGATTGTTCACCTTGCTGGCACCCTGCACGATGATCGCGGCCTTGGTGTCGTTGCGAAAACCAAGCGATACGCCCGGAACCTGGACCGCGGGGAACTGAGCAAAGCTCGGCTCCAGCAATCCCAGGATGCCCGCCAGGGCAGTCAGGCCAATCAAGTTCGCATGCATTCTGTTCATAGCAATTTCGCCAACCGCCGTCCGGGTGCCAGTTCTGCCAACCAATTTATCCCCTTTTTGGTCAAAAGTGAACGAAAACTTAGCGAAAACTTGCGCCCGGCCGGAACGGATTATGAAGCTATTTGATGCAACATTCGTTTCTTCAGCACGTTATGTCGATATGCAGGTCAGGCTTTCTAGCCTGACATTAGTCTCCAAATTGACTTTGGCCGGAGTCGTCAGGCTAGAAAGCCTGACCTGCGTGCCTCAGCGCTCTACAATTAATCCAATCGGAAAACATCCACTTTTCTACCGGATGCAACATGGCTAAGAAATTATCTGACGGGTTAAGTATCCTAATCATCACCCTCCTGTTCGTGCCGACAATTGGCCGAGTGGCCGCCGGCGACAACTGGTCAGCCTGGCGCGGCCCGACCGGCATGGGCCAATCCGATGAAAAAGATCTGCCGCTCACCTGGGGCGGCAAGGACCAGGAGAATGTCCTCTGGAAGGTCGCTCTCTTTCCGTCCAACAAGGTGCGGCGCGACCAAAATCAATCGAGTCCCATCGTCTGGGGCGAGCGTGTCTTCGTCACCAGTTCCCACTGGCCCGAAGGCGTTTCCGAAAAGGAATATCCCGAACATCATCTGACCTGTTTCGCGGCCAAGAGCGGCGTCAAGATGTGGGACACGCTCATTCCCCCCGGCCCCTGGAAGCTGACCGATCTGCGCGGCGGCTACACGGCACCCACCCCGGCGACCGATGGCAAACATGTTTACGTCCTGTTCGGCTCATCCGTCCTGGCCGCGGTTGACGTGATGTCCGGCACGATCGCCTGGCGCAAGGAAATTACGCCGTTCACGTTTGACGTCACCATCGGCGGCAGCCCCGTTCTTTTCCAGGACACCGTGATTGTCACCTGTGCCCTGGTCAACAAGAAAGAATCCAAACTCGTGGCCTATTCGTGCAAGACCGGCGACGTCGCCTGGCAACAACCGCTCGCCGTGGATTGGACGCACAGCACGCCGATCCTGGCCAAGGTGGGCGACAAGACCCAGCTGCTGGTCGCCGGCCGCAATGGCCCGCTCGGCCTCGATCCGACCGACGGCAAGCTGCTCTGGGAATTCAACGCCGCGAAATCGATCGGCGACACCGTTTCACCCACCGTGATCGGCGACATGGTCTATGTCGATAGCGGCCGCGGCGGGCCAGGCGTGGCCGTGAATGCCACCGGTGCCGGCGACGTGTCCAAAGACGGCCTGCGCTGGCGGATCGCCTCCATTCCGGAAGGCTTCTCGTCGCCCGTCGTGGTCGGCGATTACCTCTATCGTCTGCACGCCCCCGGCATCCTGTCCTGCCGCAAATGGGCCGACGGCAGCGACGTGTTCAAGGAACGTCTCATGGGCGTCGATCAGGCGCTCAGCCCGTTCACCACGCCGGATGGTCGGATCTATTGCGCCGGCGCCGGCAAGAGCTATGTGCTGAAGGCGGGACCGACGCCGGAAATCCTGGCCCAGAACGACCTCGGCGACCCGAGCCGCGCATCGCCCGCGGTGGCGGGTGGACGAATTTTCTTGAAGGGCGGCCGCTACCTTTTCTGCATCGGCAAAAAATAATCCATTTTGTTGGGACTGAACGCGCTCCGCTCCGAGTACGTCGCGTCGCGGCTAAACGGCATTCTGGCTAATACAATCGCCGTTTAGCCGCGACGCGACGTACTCGGAGCGGAGCGCGTTCACGCGGGTTCAAACGCCTAAAAACGGCACCACAAACGACCATCGCTGCCGTTTCTTCCCCTCCTTGATCGGATTATCCTCGACATAGCGAATCGCCCGAACAATGTCCTCCGGCGAATCGAGAAACACCTTCCACTCCCCACGCGCAAAACACTTGGGCCGTTTTCCACGAGAATCTCGAATATCCTGAAATGGATGGACTTCCTCAGAAACAAGCCGCCGCGTGGCCTCGCCCTTGAGCTGTATGACAACCTGTTCGGCCTTGAGTGTGTGCCGTCCGAAGACGACATGGACGTGATCCGGCAGGATCGCACAGGCCCACACGATCAGTCCCGAGCGTTCAGCGTATTCGCCGAACCCAGTGCCGGCGACCGGCGACGGAAACCGTCGTGTTTGTCTTCGTCGCGGCGCCGTAGCGAAACAGTTCCCACGCACCGACAAAGTCGGACCAGGATCCGCGCGGGTCGTTGGGCAGCCAGAATCCGTAAGCACCAAAGATGACGTGATATCCCAGGATCATGATTGGGCCCCGATATTGGGAGTGAACGCGCTCCGCTCCGAGTACGTCGCGTCGCGGCTAAACGGGATTCTGGTTGAAGGTCTCACGATCATGAGCCTCAGCGTGTGCCGATGCGGATGCCGCCGTTCGACAGCGTAAAGGTTCG
>Ga0182024_10009399_pt1 | contig 20227 bp, 20 predicted proteins | sample P32metaG_FD_120480 | JGI IMG/M metagenome (GOLD analysis project Ga0182024, IMG submission 120480) | Permafrost microbial communities from Stordalen Mire, Sweden - P3-2 metaG (Illumina Assembly) | ecosystem: Environmental > Terrestrial > Soil > Wetlands > Permafrost | place: Sweden: Stordalen... | reverse complement strand
TTTCGCGTTCGTCGGCGAGGGCGCGGACAAGCCGCGGCTGCGATCACGGGTGGCGGAACTCGGCCTGGCCAATGTGAGCCTGCATCCCGGCATTCCGCAGTCCGGCGTGCCGGCCCTGCTGGCTGCAGCTGACATCTGCCTGGCGCCGCTGCGCTCGGTGCCGTTGTTCGACACCTTCATCCCGTCCAAGATCTTCGAATACCTCGCCGCCGGGCGGGCCGTCGTCGGTGCCGTGGCCGGCGAGGCCGCGCAGATCCTGCGCGAGGCCGGCGCCGCGGTCGTGCCGCCCGAGGACAGCGGCGCGCTGGCCGCCGCGATCCGGGCACTGGCCGCAGATCCGCAGCGGCGGCGGGCGATGGGCCGCCAGGGGCGGGCGCATGTCGAGCGGTCCTTCGACCGCGCCGCGCTCGCGCGGGAGTACCGCAAGGTCCTCGAGATGACAGGCCGCCGATGAGGCTGCTAGTGACCGGCGGCAGCGGCTTCCTCGGCGGTTACGTGCTGCGGGAGGCGGCCAGGCGCGGGCACGAGACCGTGGGCCTGACCCGCAGCGCCGCGGCGGCGCGGGCGGTGGCCGGCCGTGGCGCGCAGCCGATCACCGGGGATCTGGACGCGGCAGGCGAGCTGGCCGGGGTATTCGCCGCGGCCAGCTGCGACGCACTGGTGAACCTCGCGTCCCTTGGCTTCGGGCACGGCCCGGCGATCGTCGCCGCAGCACGGCAGGCGGGTATCCGCCGCGCGATCTTCGTCTCCAGCACGGCGGTCACGACCACGCTCGCGGCGCCGACCAAACGGGTGCGGCTCGTCGCCGAGCAGCGCATCCGCGATTCCGGGCTGGACTGGACCATCCTGCGGCCGACCATGATCTACGGAGCGCCCGGCGACCGGAACCTGTCCAGGCTGCTCGCGCTCCTCACCCGGACCCCGATGCTGCCCGTCCCCGGCGGCAGGCACCTGCAGCAGCCGGTGCACGTGGCCGACGTCGCCGACGCCGTCCTGGCCGCCGTCGAGCGGCCCGGAGCCGCCGGATCCTGCTACGACGTGGCCGGGCCCGAGCCGCTCACTTTCGCCGATTTGCTGAGGATCTCGGCCCGCACTGTCGCCAGCCGGACCCGGTTCGTCCCGGTGCCGCTGATGCCCCTGGTGGCCGCGGCGCGCGGATACGAGCAGCTGAGCCGCCGCCCCAAGATTAGGGCAGAGCAGTTGCTGCGGCTGGCCGAAGACAAGACGTTCGCCATCGGTGCCGCGGCACGCGACCTGGGCTATGTGCCGCGTCCGTTCGCGGCCGGCATCCGGGCCGAGGCCGAGGCGCTTGGGCTGGCACGATGACCGACAACGACCTCGCGCTGCTGGCCCGCACGGCCGTCCACCTGCAACCGGGGCAGGTTGCGCACCGGGTCCGGCTGCGGGCACAGCGCACGGCGCTGCGCCGCTGGCCGCAGGCGGGACGCAGGCTGCTCGCGGGCCCCGATCCGGCTGCCGCGACGGGCTGGCCCGCCGACTTCGTTCCGGTCGACGCCAGGGCGTCGCTCGGCTGGCCCGACCTGGCCGCCCTGGCCTCGGGCCGGATCGAGCTCCTTGGGATGACCAGGGAACTCGGCGAACCACCGGATTGGCAGCAGGCCGACGCGCCCCAGCTGTGGCGCTTCCACCTGCACTACTGGGACTGGGCACCGGGACTGGCGGCTCATCCAGACCGTGCCACGGCGCGGGCGGTCTTCGCCACGCTGTGGCGATCCTGGCAGGCAGCGGCCGCGTTCGGCCGCGGCGACGCGTGGCGGCCCTACCCGGCGGCGCTGCGCGCCTGGTCCTGGTGCGGGCTGCACCGGGATCTCGTCGCCGGCAGCGACCTGGAGCCGGTGTTTATTCGTGAGCTGGCCGTCCACACCGGGTTCCTGCGACGGCATCTCGAGTCCGATGTCGGCGGCAATCACCTCATCAAGGACCTCAAGGCCCTGGCCGGGCTAGCCGTCTTCTTCGCCGACGGCCAGCTGCTGCGCCGCGTACTGCGCCGGCTGCAGCGGCAGCTGGCCGTGCAGGTACTGCCCGACGGGGGCCACTATGAGCGGGCGCCGGCATACCACTGCCAGGTGCTTGCCGACCTGATCGACGTTACGGACCTGGTACATGCCATCGGGCGCGAGCCCGCACCGGAGATAACTCTGGCAATCAAGCGCATGCGCCGCTGGCTGGGCGGCGTGCTCTCGCCTGACGGTCAGGTGCCGCTGCTTAACGACGGATACCCCGTCCCCGGTGCGCTGGTTACCGCCTTGCGGCCAGAACCGGCCGCGGATCAGCCACTGCTCGCACTGCGCGGTAGCGGACTGGTGCTGGCCAGCACGGGCAGCTGGCACCTGCTCGCCGATGTCGGCGAGCCCTGCCCCGATGAGCTCCCGGCGCACGCGCACGCGGACACGCTGGGCTGCGTGCTGCACGTCGACGGGATACCAGTGCTCATCGATACCGGCACGTCGACGTATGCGGCCGGCCCGGCCAGGGACTACGAGCGGTCGACCGCGGCGCACAACACCGTGGGCGTGGACGGGGCCGACTCCACCGAGGTGTGGGGCGCGTTCCGGGCAGCCCGGCGCGCCAGGGTCAAGGGCTTCGCGGCTTACTGTAGCGCGGACGGCGTGAGCGTCGAGGCGACGCATGACGGATTCCGGCAGCTTCCCGGCCGTCCGTGCCACCAGCGACGCTGGTTGCTGACAGCAGGCGGGCTGCAGGTAGACGACCTGGTGTCGGGCCATGGCCGACACGCCATCGTCATCTACTGGCATCTCGCGACGGGCTCGACAGTGCGCCTGGAGCAGGACGCAGCAGTCATCGGCACGCCTGCCGGATCGTTCCGTGCCTGTGTCAGCACGGCGGATCAGGCAACGCTGGCCGTCGAGTCACGGCCGGTCGCGGTCGGATTCGGGCAGCGAACCGACGCGCCAGTGCTGACCTGCCGTATCGACGCCGAGCTGCCGGTCCGTGTTCTTACCGGCTGGCGCCGCGTCAGCCAGTGCGGTGAGGCCGAGCACGCTGAGGAGGTTACGTGAAGCAGGTCGTGCAGCCGATCACGGGCGGCCCGGTCGAGGTGCTCGACGTGCCCAGCCCCACGGCAGGTCCGGCCGAGGTGCTGGTCCGTACTGTCGCGTCGATCATCTCCCCAGGCACCGAGCGCGCGGTAACCGCGCTGGCCCAGTCAAGCCTGCTAGCCAAGGCACGGGCGCGGCCGGATCTGGTCCGCCAGGTCCTGCGCAAGGCGCGGACCGAGGGCATCGCCGCCACGGCGAAGACGGTCCGGAGCCGGCTCGCCGAGGACCTGCCGCTGGGCTATTCCGCGGCCGGCCTGGTCGTCGAGGTGGGCACGGCGGTCACCGGCATCAGGGTCGGGCAGCTAGTAGCGACGGGCGGGGCGGGCAAGGCCAATCACGCCGAGTTCCAGGCGGTACCCGGTCTGCTATGTGCGGTCGTTCCCGACGGCGTGCTTGCCCAGGACGCCGCGTTCGCGACGGTCGCCTCCATCGCGCTGCATGGTCTCCGGCTGGCGGAGGCGGGCACTGGCTCGAAGGTGGTCGTAATCGGCCTCGGCCTTGTCGGCCAGCTTGCGGCCAGGCTGGCTATGGCCGCTGGCTGCGACGTCGCCGGAATCGACCCCCTTGCGCATGCGCGGGCCACGGCGGCGCAGTCCGGTGTCCTCGCGCTGGATGAGTGCGGCGAGGCGACCACTGAACAGGTGGTCGCCTGGTCACGGGGGCGCGGCGCTGATGCTGTGCTGGTGTGCGCGGCCAGCCCTTCCTCCGGGCCCGTGATGCGGGTCCCCGCGCTGTGCCGTGACCGCGCAGCCGTGGTGATCGTGGGTGATGTCGGCCTGCAGCTCAGCCGTACTCCGTTCTATGAGCGGGAGCTCTCGCTGCGGTTCGCCCGCTCCTACGGTCCCGGCCGCTATGAGCTGTCCTATGAGGCGTGGGGGGTGGACTTTCCGGCGGGGCAGGTGCGCTGGACCGAGGGCAGGAACTTCGAGGCCGTGCTCGATCTGCTCGCCGGGGATCGGCTCCGGGTCTCCGATCTCGTGACCCACAGCTACGAGATCCATGCTGCTGCGCAGGCTTATCAGCTAATCGAGCGACGGACCGATCCCTACCTAGCGATCCGCCTCACCTACCCGGCGACTCCCGCTCGCGAGCGTCCGATTCGGATACGGCCGCAGCCGAAGGCAAGCTCATCGCCCGGCGTCGGCTGGATCGGCGCCGGCGCCTTCTCGACCGGGACGCTGCTGCCCGCGTTCCGCGCCGCGGGCTTCGGCCGCTTCGTGGCGGTGGCCTCGGCAAGCGGCCTGTCGGCGCGGCGCGCCGCGGAGCGGCACGGCTTCGAGAAGGCAGTCTCCGGCGCGTGCGCCGTCATCGAGCATCCCGATGTCGAGGTCGTCGTGGTTGCAACCCCGCACGACACGCATGAAGAATTGGTGACGACGGCCCTGAAGGCCGGGCGGCACGTCTGGTGCGAGAAGCCGCTCGCCCTGACCATGGACGGCCTCAGCGAAATTGAGGCTGCCTGGGATGCGTCCGGGCGGCAGCTCATGGTGGGGTTCAACCGCCGGTGGTCACCGGCTGTGCTTGCCGCGCAGGCGGCACTCGCAGACGCGACCTCGCCCAAGTTCGTCGTCTACCGGGTCGCCGCCGGACCGGTGCCGGACGGCCACTGGTACGCCGACCGGAGGCAGGGCGGCCGACTGCTCGGCGAGGTGTGCCACTTCGTCGACACCGCCCAAGCGCTCATCGGCGCCGCCATCGAGCAGACCACGGCAATCCTCTGCGATGGTCCCGGCGCCGCGGGCAATGACGCAATCGTGTCCCTGCGTTTCGCGGACGGGTCGCTCGCGACGATCTGCTATGGCAGTGCCATACCCACTGCTGGCAAGGAATGGATCGAGGTCATGGCCGGATCGCGGCGGCTCGTCATCGACGACTTCCGCTCCGCGAAGCTAGACGGCCGAACGCTTTGGAAGGGCCGACCGGACAAGGGCCATCGTGCCCAGGCGACCGCGTTCTGGCAAGCCGTGCGAGGCGGGGCCGCTGCACCGACCCACCCGATGCTGGCGACGATGCGCGCCACCATCCAGGCAGCAGACGTAGGTGGTGGCCGTGGCTGAGCAGATAGCCGGACATCCCGACCAGGTCAGGCAGCTGTTCGACGCGAAGGCCCCGACCTGGTCGGCGAAATACGCTCCAGACGGCCGTCTCGCCGGTCGTCTGACCATTCTTGCCGCTGGCCTCCAGCGTCACGTCCCGGCAGCAAGCTGCCTGCTCGATCTTGGCTGCGGGACCGGCGAACTGGCCCGCAGCGCAGCCGCCGCCGGAATTCGGGTGACGGCCTGCGACATCTCGGGGGAGATGCTGCGCCGCGCAGCTGATCGTGATCCCGGTGGGGCAATCAAGTGGGTGCAGCTCGTCCCTGGCTGGCGCGAACTGCCGTTCGGGGCGACCGCCTTCGATGCCGTCGTCGCCGCAAGCGTGCTCGAGTACGTCGATGACCCTGCCGCTGTTCTCGGGGAGTGCGCGCGTGTGCTGCGCCCAGGCGGGGTCCTGTTGTGCACGGTCCCGAATCTCACACACCCGATTCGCTGGCTGGAGTGGCTCGCCGCCACGGCGACGTCCGCGCCGCTGATCAACGTCACGCTCCGCCATTGGCCGACCTTGGGACGCTACATGACATACCTGCAAATCTCACGACAGCGACGATCGGCCAGGTGGTGGCGTGCTGTCGCGACTCGGACCGGCTTGCAACAGGCTCTGTGCCCAGGGAACACGGCTAAGCATTCGCCGCTTCGCCTCCTGGAGTTCCGGCGACCAGACGAGACCGGGGAAGTCGCATGACCGCGTCCGTGACTGTCGACGCAGCCGGCGCGCTGGTGGGAGGGGGCGCCCGCTTCAGGGTCGAGCTGTACCAGTACCTGGCCCGCACCAAACGGGACGACATCCATCTCATCGGGGCGGGCCGGCGCCTGGGGCCGGCCTGGCTTCTCCGCCGCGAGGTGGGGAAGCCGAACCGGGGGCGGCGGGTCGCGCTCAACAATGTCAGCTTCGTCACCCCGGGTGGCGAGCGGTGGACACGGCTGGGTAATCCCCTGGACTTTCTGACCGACAGCGAGTGGGCTGACCTCGATCCGTCGCTTCGTTCCGCCACGCGGCGCAGAGCGCCAGTTGTACGTATGGCAGCCCATCGGTCAGATGTCATCGTCACGCCTTCTGCTGCCATGGCCGAGCGCGTAACCCGGATCATGCCGAGCCTGCGCAGCCGGGTGTTCCCGCGCCTGAACCCCGTTTCAGCAGACTCGATCCCGCGCATGCCGCGTGATCAGGTCATCCTGTGCCCGGTGCTGTTCTCTCCGTACAAGCACATGGCTGCCCGGATCACCGAATGGATCGACGCCATCGATGAGTACATCGACCCCACGGTCCGGATGCTCGTGACCGCCAATCGCGCCGAAGTTCCCGCGAACCTCGCAAGTCATCCGCGGATCGAGCTTGTCGGGCAACTCCCGCACTCGCGACTACGGCATCTGTGGGCACGCAGCCGCGTCATCTACTTCCCCACCGCCATCGAGTCATTTGGCTTCCCGCTTGCGGAGGCACGGGTCAACGGCCAGCCCGTCATCGCCCGCGACACCGAGCAGAACCGCGAGATCGCCGGGCCGGCGCTGTGTGGCTTCAGTGTCGGCGATGCAGATTCGCTGCGAAGTGCAACCGAACGCGCCCTAACTACGGAGATCGCGGCTGATCCCGCTCCGTTCGAACCCGACGCCTATTTCAGCTGGCTGCTAGGACCACCACGATGACGAAGCTCGGTCTACGGCCTTACGGTGCGGGGGATGATCCTCCCCTGGCAAGTGTCCCGGTCAGCGTGGTCATCCTGACTCGTGACGAGGAGCCTAATATTCGTCGCTGCCTAGCCTCTGTGGCCTGGGCCGATCAGGTCGTGGTCGTCGATTCCGGCTCTGCGGACGATTCCGTGCTGATCGCCAGTTTGCTCGGGGCCACGGTAGTGGAGCAGCCATGGCTCGGTTTCTCTGGTCAACGCGAGTTCGCACTCCGGCTTCCGCAGCTCCGTCACGACTGGGTCTACTTTCCCGACGCCGACGAATGGGTCTCCCCGCAGCTGGCTGCCGAGATCGCGGCACAACTGGAGGCGCCTTCATGCGCCGCGTTCACGCACCGCCTCCGGCTCGTCTTCCAGGGCACATGGATCCGGCACTGTGGCTGGTACCGCGGTTCGTGGGTGGTCCGGCTTGTCGACCGCCGGTATACGAAGTACGACGGGAGCCTGGTGGGTGAGCGGGCGTGTGTCGATGGGCCGGTCCGCCGACTGCGCAACGATATCGTCGACCAGGACTGCAAGGGTCTCGCCCTCTGGCTCCACAAACACGTGCGCTACGCACAGCTGGAGGCCCAACGCCGCACTCAGCCGGGCCGCGTACAGGACCGACTCCGTGCACTACGGATCCGCAGCGACACCCGGCCGCTGAGCCGCGCGGCACTGAAGGACGTGGTGTTCCCCTTCGTCCCGGCCAAGCCCGTCGCAATTTTCCTCTACATGTATCTCGTCCGGCTCGGCCTGCTCGATGGGCGAACCGGCCTGCGCTTCTGCTTCTACCACGCCTGGTACGAGGACATCGTGGCCGCGTTGCAGGCAGACCCTGCGGCAGCCGACTGAAGGGTTATCCGTGAAAGCACATCTCGCTCGCCGAGCCGTTGGCGACATCATCGCCGTCAACCGACACGCGACTCCCGGAGCAGCGGCACGTTGGATGGCGTCTCTCGTATCAGCCCTGCCCGAGTGCGTAAAATGCCGGTCGCTGAGCCCGGCCGACCGGTGTTGGGCACGGACCGGAGCCAGCTTCCGGACATCGACCGGAGCGCTCGTCTCGCTGCCAGCTGCCTACACCCAGGGGGCACGCGAGATGTACTGCCGGAACGTGTACCTCCGCACTGGATTCACGATGCCGACCGACGGCTGGGTAGTCGATCTCGGCGCCAACACCGGCCTATTCTCGATCTGGGCAGCGTTGACCTGTGCGCAGGTAATTGCTGTCGAGGCGCAGCGCGGCTTCGCCGCAGAGATCCGTGACCTGGCATCGCACAACGGCGTTGCCGAACTGGTTCACGTCGAGATCGCGATGGCCAGCGGAGCCACCTCATCGGGTGCAGCCGTCGGCGTCGTAGCCGACGATCGCCGGTGGGCTGCGACTTCGCACGGCGCACCGATGCGAACTGATGACATTTCCGTTCCACAGCTCATGTCGGCATTCCAGATTGATCGAATCGGCCTACTGAAAGTGGACATAGAGGGCGGAGAATTCGCAGTGTTCCAGCCGCCGAAGACCTGCGTTGGCTCGGACACGTTGATCAGCTGGCGCTGGAGGTCCATCGCCACTTCGGCAACCCGGCCCCCATGCTTGAACGCATCCGGAGTTGTGGCTTCAACATCGACCTGCGCGATAACGATGGCGCACCTGTCACCGGTAGTTCCGAGTACCTCGACTATGCCTACTGCCGTCGGCCGTGAGCGCGCTATATCTCAGAACTAATGAGGATGATGACCCGATGGCTTCTATCCCACGGGCACGGACAACATCCGCGGCTTAACAAGGTCCATATGGAGCTAAAGACGGCATGAAGCCAGCATGAGCGCAATATACGCAGAAACCGCTGTAGCCGAGAGAGACGGTGTTTGATGCACGGACAAATGTCCCGTAGTGTTGCTGCCGACGTCCCGCCAATTTGCCGGACTGCACCAGCGGTCGCTCCTCGCCTAGGGGTGCTGGCGACTCACGCGATTCAGTACCAGGCTCCTCTGTACCAAGAAATTTCTCGCCGAAATATAGTCGATCTCGATGTAGCTTACCTCAGCGCAAAGGGAGCAGTGCCCCACTATGATGCTGACTTCGGTATAACGGTCACCTGGGATGTAGATCTACTTAGCGGCTATCGATGGACCCTGCTAGAATGCGGTACCCTCCGGAACGGGATTAACTGGCTATCCGATCTGATTGCATGGATTCGCCAACATGACATCGTCGTGCTGCACGGGTATACCGATCCAGCAATGCTGTTCGCGGCCGCCGTGTGCCAGATCCTGCAGGTGCCCTACTTGATGCGAGGTGACTCGCAGGCAGAGTCAGCGGCGACCGGGCTTCGGCTCTTCGCACGGCACGTTCTCGCGTCATTCGCTGTCAGGGGCGCAGCAGGGGCGCTGACCATTGGGCAGCTCAATGCAGACTTTTACGCCCGTTACGGGCGCATTCCCCGCTTCTGGGCACCTTACAGCATCGACAACGACCGTTTCCGAGCTGCGGCCGATGTGGCGCGGTGCGACCGGTCCCAGCGGCTCGCTTCGTTGGGCCTGGATCCACAACGGCCCGTCGTTATTTTCTCGGGAAAGCTTATCCCGATAAAACGCCCCCTAGACGCGGTACAGGCGATCGAGAAATGTAAGGGGGAACTCAGTCTGTTGGTGATCGGGGATGGCCCGCTCCGGAGTGAGATCCGCAAGTTCGAGGCGCGACTGCCTGTCCGCTGCCTGGGTTTTGTGAACCAGACCGAGTTGCCTCGCTGGTACGCCTGCGGCGATGTCCTCGTCCTGCCCAGTATCAGAGATAAATGGGGCCTCGTAGTGAACGAAGGGATGGCCTGCGGGCTTGTTCCGGTGGTCAGCGACGCTGTCGGCTCCGCCCCAGACCTAGTGGAAGGCGTGGGCAAGGTCGTCCCTGTCGGGGACATTCACGAGCTGGCACGTGCTCTGCTGTGGGCGGCGAACTGCGATCGTGACCAGGTCAACTTGATCCGGAGGAAACTTGAACATTTCACGATCACCGAAACAGCGCGCGGCTATGAACAGGCCGCATTGGCCCTCCGCCGCAAGCCTCGCAGGTGATCCTCTATCACCAGTAAATCGGCGGGGCACAGAACCCTGGCAGGTGATGGTGAGTCCTGGCCACGAACCTACCGCCGTGGGGCCGCGCCGAGAGTCATTCCGCCTGGTGCTTCTCCTCTACATGGCCATGCTCCTAACAGACGCTATACGGAAACTGGCCGGGCTCCCAAACAGCACCATCGGTATAATTTATATCCTCGTCGGCGCAATTTATATATTTTTGCTTCCCAGGTTGATGGGCAAAAGCCGAGTGGCTCCCTGGTCCCTTCCCTTGTGGCTAACGCTGCTCTCCTTTTGGTGCGTCATCGTAGCGATCACCCAGCGGATTCCCACGGAAATGGCCCTGCTCGGCTGGGTGTCATACGTATTCTTCGTGCCATTGTTCTACGTTGGTGCCGAACTTATGGCCGACGACAAGCGCGCCGCCAAGGTACTCCGGCTTGTTGCAGTCGCCGGTGGAATTGTGGGACTTGGAGCAATGGCCAGCGCATTTCTTGGCCACTCAGCACCGCGGCTGCTCCAGCCTATAATTCCCATTGTCGGTTTCCACAGCTTCAACGACGGAAATGTTTATCTCGCTCCATCCATCTTTGCCACTGCAGAAGAGGCGGCCGAGCAATTGCTTGTCGCCTTCTTTGCCTGGATTGCGTTGGCGCAGTTGCAGTTCGCGCGACTGGGAAGCACGTCCTCCGCGGTCCTGGGCATGCTCGTGGTCGGAGGCATGATCTCTACAGCGCGACGTACGGATATCATCGTCGCTATCGTCGGGGTCATCGTGCTGGCGGTCCTCGGAGGAATGCATTCATCCACTACTGCCGAGCAATTCGGGTCGCGTCTAGCCGCCGGCACGCGCCGCCGTCTTGGGGTCACTTTCCTGCTAGCTGCCGTGGGGTCGATTACCCTAGTATCCTTCCTGGGTGCCAGTAAGCTTGTGCCATTCCTCACTTCGGGTTCGCCTGGATCCAGACTTTCATTGATGTTCTCGCGGCCTAATATGGGATCTCTTATTGGTCAAGGAACCGGAACGTCGACGCAGGGCGCCAATGTCGTGGGTGCAATATCCTTTTACGGAACTAATAGACAAGGGATATACAGTGGCTATATTTTGAATGGCAGAGTTTTCGCCACCACTGAAGGTGGATTTGCTAAGACCTGGCTTGAACTGGGGATCGTGGGAGTAATCCTCTATGGCGGAGTATTTTTGTCCGTGCTCGGCCCCGCTGTCCGCTATCTGCGCCTGCTAGACGGCACCGGTCGCGCGCTGACCGTGGTCACTATTGCCCTGGGCATTATCTTTCTCAAAGGGCATCAGTCCCTAGATGATCCGCTGGTGCAGCCGCTGTTCTGGCTCAGCGCAGGGGGGATATGGGGAAGGATGCGCGCTCTCACGGCTAGAACTCAGTGGGATGCTGGGGCGGCAGGGCTTGCGGCTCCTGCCAGCAGTTACGCCCCGGGGGTCGAGCCGGCAGGCTGACCTTGGCTGACCTCATGGCCGGGCTTCGGGCCACCTCGGGACGGATCCTCGCGTCACTGCGCGGGCACACTGCCTCAACCACCATTGCGAACTTGATGATCCTCGGGGGCAATGCTGTTGCGGGGATTGTGAGCGCCCGGGCATTGGGCCCCGCTGGACGAGGCCAGCTTGCGATCGTTATGCTCTGGTCGGCGCTGATATACATGATGGGAAGTCTCGGCCTCCCATCGTCCTGCTCTTACCACGTGGCACGCTGGCCGGACCGCCGCGCGGCGCTGGCCACTTGGTTCACACGGATCGCTGCACGGCAAGCAATCGCCATGACAGCCGTCAGCGCCGCCGTTCTGTGGTGGCTCCACTTGCGTCTCCATCTTGCACCGCTGTTGACGATCGAGTACACGTCGTGGGCAGCAGCCGCGACGATCGCCCTCTACGCGACTTGCTACGTCCAGGGGTTGGGCGACTTCGCACGATTCAATGTGGTCCGCATGATCTCGGGCGCCGTACCAGCCGCGCTGATGCTTGCCGACGCTCTGGCTGTACGCCTGACTCCTGCCGAGGCAGGCGCCGCGTACCTTATTCCTACCTGGTGCAGTGCTGTTCTCGCCTGCATCTGGCTGCATAAGGCGAGCGACGGAGCCCCGGCTCGGCCGTTCTTGTCACCACGCGAACGTCGCTCCATGTGGTCCTACGGCTGGCGGAGCCTCGCCAGCTTCTCGGGGCTCGCGCTCAACCGCAGCGCGGATCAACTCGCCCTTGGACTCCTAGTACCAGTGGGTTCTCTCGGGCTGTACAGCGTCGCCGTCGGCGCTTCTAGCCCTCTGACTTCCCTCGTCTCCTCATTCGGCATGGTAGGACTCCCCACAGTCACTGCACTGGTCGGCCGTCCGAAATCAATAGCCACCTGGAGGACACTGCGGCGCGCGGCATGTGTTATAGCCCTCACCTCGCCAGCCCTCGCGGTTCTCCTTCCCTGGGCGATCCCGTTTGTCTATGGTGCGCGGTACTCGACCGCAGTGTTCCCCGCGGAGATTCTTCTCCTAGGCACCGTATTCACTGCCCTGGCGTCAGTAGTCGACGACCTTCTGCGGGCGCACGGGCATCCGGGATTCGTCAGCATCACGCAGGGGGCTGGTGGGGCTGTCACCATCATCGGCACCTTGCTGCTGGACGGACGCCCTCTGGCAGCCGTGGCGCTCGTCAGTTCACTTGGCTTCCTGTTGGCTTTCGCGCTCGCTCTCGTGCGGCTATGGCTATCCACATACCGACTACGCGCAGAAGGCAAACACAGGAGTCGCGATTAACACAAAGCTGGCGCCACCGCGCGAGGACGCGTGTCAGCCCCAGCCGACTCTACAGAGATCTCGGCTCCCGGCCCGCAGCGGGTTGTCGTGGTGGGGAACCATGAAACGATGGTGCTGAGACGACGGAAGGTCTCGTAGTTTGACACAACGAATCGTCCTCGGATTGAGGTGTGCCGTCACGGCCGAGAGCGACTTCGCCTGGATGACCAGCTATGCTCAAGGCGAGGATTCGCTATACCTAATCGCATCCCTAGTCACTTCCTGCCGAACACGAACTACCGTGTCCGCCGGAACATCAAAGTCTACTACGCAGCCGCATCCAATAACTGCATTCATGCCTATTTTGCATGGGCCTATAATAACGGCTCGACTCGCAATCCACGCGCCCCTCTCTATCACAATGCTCCGATCCATCGTCTGCCGAACCAACTGTCGCTCTGAATCTATTACACTAAAGTCATGAGTCCCGGTCAGCAGGAGAACATCGTGACCGAAGAAGACATATTCACCGATTTCAACGAGCCCACCAGATGTATTTATTAGAACGTTGGCAAGACCGGCTGTGGGGCTGATGCGAACTCGAGAAATTGGTCCACTAACGATAGGTCCAGAAAGACGTCGCCGTCTCCGATAGCCAAGACCGCTTAGTCGATGACTTGGCAAATTCTTTTTGCGCATGAAATTTCCCTCGTGAGCGATCTTTGTAATCATCCGTAGACTCTGCAGTCATTGATGTGTTTCAACTACTCGGGCTCCTATCTGAGCAATAGCGGCCTGCGTGCACTTTCCCGACTACGGCCCTAGTTTCGTGGGACGGCTGCTGTCTGACCGCGATGAGGGAGCGCGTACCACTCATAGCAGCCTCCTGACAACGAGCTGCGCATAGTGCTCAGGGGCGAATGATTCGCGCGCCCACTCGGCAGCCCGCTCACCCATCCACGCCAGCCTTACCGGATCCTGAAGAGTCTCACCGAGGATCCTCGCCAGCGTCCCCGTCGTCTCGTCCGCCGGAGCAGCCCCCGTGACGCCCTCCACATATGCATCTGATGAGCCGCCATGTGCAGGCGCTATCACCGGGGTTCCTGCGACCTGCGCTTCGAGCAGCACCACGCCGAAGCCCTCGCCGGACGCATGCCGACCGGCCCTAGTTCGCGTCGCCAGGATGAAGAGGTCAGCTATCGCGAGTTGGTGGGCGAGCTCATGATCAGTCACCGCTGGTTGCAGATCGCACCAGCTATGGTCAGCAACAAGCCGCAGCAAGTCTGGCGGAGGGTCACCGCTACCGCAGATCGTCAGCCGGATATCGCGACGGCCCAGGGCTTTTACGGCCTCGATGAGCTGAGGGAGTCCCTTCTCCCGCCAGCCCGCGAGACGGAAAGCCGTGGCTAGCTGGGTTCCTGGGGCCGGGTCCCGCACGGTGGTGGCTGCGCTGACGAGCATCTCGAACCACTCCTGCGAGAGGGCAGGGGGCAGGATCGTTGCCCGGCAGTCGCCGGCGAGCGCGCCCGCGGTGAAGCTGCTTACTGCCACAGCACGCACGCCGGGCTGTCGCATCAGACCGCGCTCGACGCTCCTGCGCGGCCAGGGCGGCGCATTCCACACCTCACTGCCGTGGCATAGAACCGAGATGCCACTGGCGGTCGGCTCACGGGCGAGCAGCGTTGCAACCGGCAGCAGTGCCCGGTGGCCGACGACTATGCGCGTAGGCCCGGGGCTTATGCGCAGCAGGGCTCGGCCATCCGCCAGCATGCCCACATGTGCCCGGACACCGGCCCGGCTAAGGTCAACACGTTGGCAGGCGATGCCTTGCGCGGCGAAGGCCCATTCCAGCGTGCCCACGTACCGTTCGATACCGCCACCAAGCCCACGGGACGGGGCCAGGAGGAGCACCCTGCCGGTCGGTCTTGGCATCTCGCCTGCAGCAAGAAGACCGCGGCATGCGGCAGCCACATGACGCGTCACGAGCTGAGAGCCTTCGCACCTGAGAAATGGGCGCGGCGGTCGAGAGCCCAGACGGCCCTGCATCGGGCGAGCCGATAGCCGACGCAATCGCGCTCTACAGCCACCACCACTACGGCCGCGAGCATGACGCAAGGGGTCAGCCCTGGACGCCCTGCCAACTCTGCGAGATGATCCCTGGCCGCTGCCACGTCAGTCATCTTTCCCTGCCGCCTCACATCCGGGGCGCGCGAAACTGCCGATGCGACAGTCATAAGAAGCGCGATCATCGTAAGCCGCGCAGCAATGATAGTTAAACGTGGTCATCGGCATGGGCGGGCGAAAATGTCTGCGCCGAAGCTAATGTCGCTAATCGGCACGAGCACGCCCTTCGAATCGGGACGGTAGAGGCCGTATCCGTACCTGGCGAGCAGATCGGCAACAGGTAGGCGATCAGTCCCGACGGCTGCCTGGGAGGTTGAATTCCATTCGAGCTGGATCAGCCTGATCTTGGACTCGGTCAGCGCCCTCGTACATCCGAGGAGCACCTCAATCTCAAAACCCTCAACATCGACCTTCATCCCCGCCACGACGCGATCTCCGATCAATGAGTCGATCGTAACCAACTCGGTCTCGACGCTGCCGCGCGGATCAAGGTGGTTCACGGAGTCCCGCCCGCTCGTGAACCGCGCGATTCCGCACGCGGCCCCCGCAGCTGCCTGAATCGCGCTGACTGGGTAGCTGTTGAGAGCGATATTTTCCGCCAGCAGCGTGAAAGTTTCCGCTGCTGGTTCGATGGCGATAACGTCCGCGCCGCACTCGGCCGCCCATATGGTGTAGCTCCCTACATTGGCGCCGACATCGACAAAAAGGTCTCCGGTCCGGAGAACCCGCCGCCAGGCCAGCATCTCCGGGTAGTCGGGTGGGTTCCCGTACAGGACCTTCGAGGCGGCCGTGCGATGCAGATACACCCAGATACGCGATCTGTCCCCCAGCTGAGCCAGGCTTGGCCTCCTCAGTACCCTGCCGCGGATCTGGAATCGTGCTGCACGTAGCAGGGCACGTGCCCGCGTGCCTTTGTTGGCTGGGTGCGCCCAGATATACTTTACGACCCTCTTAGTATCGGCGACCTTCGAGGCCGCTAGACGCGGCAGGCCGGTTTTAGTGTTTGCATCGACAGCGTTCATTATCGTTTCAAAGATTTCTGTGATCTCCCTTCCATCAAGACCTCTCGTAGACAAAGAAGTCAGCTCTGCGTGACCCTGAACCTGGCCCATCGATTGTCTGTGCGAGTCTCCATTGCGGGCAATTATCATCTACCCAGGACGAGAAGCGCCGATGCCGCACATGAGGAGCATCGTCACGGATCACACCGTTCGTCGAGTACACCACCACGTACCGTCGGCCCGCGCCGAATAGATGCGCCATGTATGTTTCGAAGGTTGCATCTTCAATCAGGTGATAGATGACATCGAGCGAGATTGCCAGGTCTGCCGTGAACAGGCCGGCATGATCGACAAAACAGGCACCGTCATAGAGGAAGAAGCTCTTGGCCGGATCGTTCGCGAAACGTTGCTGGCACAGCCTGACCGCCGCCTGGGATACATCGAGCCCGATATAGCTGGGGTAGTCGGCGAGTGATACCTGATTACCATCACCAGAGCCGAACTCGATGACGGATCGTACACCGTGCTCACGGACGAATGCATTGAGGAACTGCGCCTTTCCATGGGCCAAGTTGCCGTACGACCCTGGGCCGCTGCTACCACCACGCGCGTACCTCTGTTCCCAGAAACTCGCCGAGCCGGAGAATTGGAGCCGCCGCCGGAGTAGCGAGAACTGCCGCATCCCTGGGATCGGGCGAATCAGATCCTTGACTGTCATCACGATTCCTTCCTCGCTGGCATGGCGCGGACCGGCTTAAGCCCTCAACGTCCCTCAGCTCGCCTTGCGGGCGACAAAGGTAAGGTTCTGGGTCACCACATGGCCACGGAGCATCCCAGTCTCGGCCGCGAGCGCGAACTTGAATAGCATGCTGACCGGCATCCACGCCGCCACCCGTGCCGCGCTCATTAGTCCGTGCGCCACTGGAGGGCAGGGATGAACGGATACCGAGCAGAAACCCGCCGCGGCGGCCAGTTGCCTGACACTCCGGGCGGTGTACGACGACTCGTGGGTGAAGTCTCCATACCTGATATGGCCGCCCAGCGGGCTGACGGCGTTGGGCACGCGGGCGATGAATACTCCGCCTGGGGTCAATGCCTGGACGACGAGATCGAAGGTGCGGAGCACCTCGTCTTTCGTCAGATGCTCCAGGAGATCCGTGGCGGTGACCGCGGCAAGCTGGTTCTGGCGGATTGTGAGCATCGCACGGTAGTCGCCATGGCGCACCCGGTCGATGCCGGCCGCGTGCGCGATGGCCACCTGCTCCGGGCTGATGTCAATCCCGTGAGCGTCGTAGCCGTCGGCGACTAGCAGTTTCACCAGGTGGCCCTGGCCGCATCCGATGTCTGTCACCGGTCCGCTGGATGGCCGGGGCAGAAGGGGGTGGATGTCATGCCGGTAGGTCAGGGCAGTGGCCTTGCCATCGCCGCAGCCAGCGTGCTGGGACGCATAGGCCTCGTACAGCCGGTCCCGCAGCGTTGAGTTAGCCGCCGTGGTCACGGATAGATTGTACGTGACTACGTTCCGTATATATATGATGATCATCAAGTACCCGCGCCTGTCGTGCCACCAGGCCCGCTGGAGCCGGCCTGGTCCGAGTTCTGCGTGATGCGCTGATGCATGGCAGCGGGTATGACCGGGTCGTGGCAACAATCCGGGCTGGGTATGAAGCCTGCACGAGGAGTGGGGCCAGCCAGATCAGCTTTCCCAACCCATGATCGTTGGCCTGCCCCAACTCGGCCAAGTCCCCGCGATGGACACCTCACCTTGGCACAGCGGACCTCAGCAGCGCGGAGCCGCAGCGCTCGATCCCTCAACCCACACCCGTTCGCCATCTAACCGACGCTTTCGCTAACGATCAGTCCCCAATCAAGGTGAATGATCACTATTGATGCATTTGCCTCCCTGCCGGAAGCCGCTCAGTTGCAGTGCGCATCACCGACATTGCCCGCCAACTCACCCAGGTCGGACGGCCCGTTCACACCGACCTATGCCTCACGCCCTCTCCGTCGCGACTACGATGTGCAACTGCTTGATCGCGAAAGGTGATTGACCCGAAGCCCTGGAGAGGGACGTGGCACGCCGCGACCTCGCTTGAACTTTCCCTGGGGAGGCGACTTGCTGGCACGGACTGCGCTTGAACAGCTGACGCATCGGCTCGTCGTACGCCGACGCCTGCCGGCTCCCTTTGGAGACGCTCGGATCTATATGTCGTCAGAAGGTGGTCTGCGCTACCTGCGACCTCGCCTGGGCAGCATCGACCCAATGTTGATACGGCTTGCTGCGGAGGTGGTCCGGCCTGGCGACGTTGTCTGGGACATTGGCGCAAATCTCGGCCTATTCAGCTTTGCTGCCGCAGTGGCGGCAGGCCCGAGCGGGCGCGTTCTCGCCATCGAACCCGACGCTCTCCTCGTAGGAATGCTTCGCCGATCGGCCGCAGCCAACCACGGCCAAGCACCGGTTGAGGTGCTGCCCGCTGCCGTGGCGGACGATCTCGGTGTCGCCCGGTTTCACATCGCCCGGCGCAACCGCGCCACCAGCCACCTCGACGGCTTCGGTACCAGCCAGACGGGCGGCATCAGGGCCACAGAACTTGTGCTCACGGTCACACTTGACTGGCTGGCCGCGCGCTTCCCCATGCCGGCTGTCGTTAAAATCGACGTTGAGTCCGCAGAACTGAAAGTGCTCGCCGGCGGCGCGCATGTTCTCAGTACACTCCCGACGATCATCTGCGAGGTTGCCGCCCGCAACGCGGCAACCGCAGCCGGCCTCCTCGCCGTCCATGGCTACACGCTCTACGACGCCGAGCTACCCGCTGCCGAGCGGACCCCCGAGGCCGCCGCACTTCCGAACACGCTAGCTATCAGCGACCGTCGCCCGTGAGCTTCTAGAGGGAATTCCGTTTGGCATCTTCACATTTGAGGCGGCGTGGCTCGTCCTCTTCTTCTCGGGCGTCGAGGGCCTAGCCGCAAGCACTGGTCGGCGCAGGCTGGTCGGCGCGGAACGCCGACGGCAATGCGCGTCTGCGCCGACCCCGCATACCTGCCGGCCCGCGCCGACGAGGTCGGAATCGGCGAGCGGGACGCATTCGGCTGCCAGGCGGAACGATCAAGGTAGGATTTCGGTTTGGCTTTGGAGCCGAAACGGAAGATCTCGGTCACCCTGGGCGCAGACCTGGTCGCCGAGGTCGAGGACGGCGAGAACCTGTCGGCGCGGGTCAGTGCCGCGCTGCGAGCCGACCTGGAGCGCCGTCACCGGCAGCGGGCGCTCAGGGAGCTGCTGGACAGGCTGGCGGATGAACGTGGCCCCCTTGACAGCACCGAAGACGAGGCAGAGATCGCCCGGTTCATGTGCCTGCTTGGCGGTCCGCCGAGGAGCCCCACGAGTCGCTGCGGGCGGGCTGAATGCGCGTCGTGCTTGATGCGGAAGCCGCGAACGCGCTGCTTGATCCGCGCCACCCCGCCGAGCGCACGGTGCTCGCGACCTCTGGCAGATAAGCGCCGGGATGGATCAGGCCTTGCGCGCGACCGAAGGTCAGGTTCTGGGTGACCACATGGCCGCGGAGTACTCCCGTCTCGGCTGCGAGCGCGATCTTGCATAGCGCGCTGACCGGCTTCCACGCCGCCACCCGTGCCGCGCTCATGAGGGCGCGCGCTTCACAATCGCCAGGGAAGGCATGACGTGGGACGCGGCGGCACTGCCGGGCTGAACCCGTTTGGCATCTTCTGACGTTGAGGTCGCGAGCCTCGTCCGCTTCTTCTCGGTGCGCTGCCTGTCTGCGTGCGCTTCGCCGCCTGGAGCGTTCTTCGCAGCGCCGGGGCTGCCGGATGGGCACGCTGGTGCCATGACCGCTCCCGCGAGCTACCGCGGGCCACCAGCGCCTGACTTCCTGTTCGACCTGGACGGGACGCTCATCGACAGCGTGTACCAGCACGTCGCGTGGCATGCCGCGCTGTCGCGGCTGGACATCGACCTGTCGGTGTGGCGGATCCCCCGCCGGATCGGGACGAGCGGCGGGATGCTTGTCTCCGCCTGCCGCGGAGACCGGCAGGACGCTGTCCGAGGCCGACATCGCCAGGCTGCAGCGGGCGCACGGGGAGGAATACCTCGCCAGGCCGACTCCGTCCGGCTGGCCTGGAGACCCTGCGGTTGGGGCCGGCGGGGCAGGATCCGGATGGGCGCGGCCTGGGTGAATGAGAGTGCCCCGCCGGGGAGCAACCCGGGCGGGGCCAGATTCGGGACAGAGGGGATCGGGTTCAGGATCAGGTTCGATGTAGGAGCAGGTATTGCGCGGGGCGGGGCGGTGTGCGGGGGGTTAGCTGGTGGCGCGGGCGAAGGCGAGGTAGTCGTACTTGATGATGGTTGCCTCGGTGGTGGCGGCGGGGCCTTCGGCGGGGACGGGCAGCTCTTTGGCGATGGTGAGCTCGTC
>Ga0182024_10009398_pt1 | contig 20229 bp, 14 predicted proteins | sample P32metaG_FD_120480 | JGI IMG/M metagenome (GOLD analysis project Ga0182024, IMG submission 120480) | Permafrost microbial communities from Stordalen Mire, Sweden - P3-2 metaG (Illumina Assembly) | ecosystem: Environmental > Terrestrial > Soil > Wetlands > Permafrost | place: Sweden: Stordalen... | reverse complement strand
TATGCTGGCAGCAAGTTGCCATGATGTTGGGCCAAATGTCTCACTACTACCAGTAGTACTTATACTACTACTACCTGATTGAATGTTTCTTAGTTGTACTACTAACTTGAAAACAACCAATCTGTCAGGAACTGGACTCAGACTTGACCACTGGCACTTGAAAGAGACTCAATGTTTAGTGAGATGCGACTCGGACTCAAATAAAACTCACTCACACTGGCAGGAAGTAATTGGTTGTGTAGTACTTGCCAGTGGTTGTGACCTGGTTGTTTTCTAGTGGGGACTATCGGCCTAGTAGTACTAGCAGTGCAGTGATGCGGACTTTGACCCGGATCAAGTCCTACTACTATAGTACTAGGCTATCTCACAGATACACTGCTACTAGCAGTCGTACAGTAGTACTAGTAGTAGTACTACTAGTACTACTGTACGACTGGACCCTGAGACGGCTCGCCGATCTGAGACGGTCCACAGTGGATTTGGGTAGGCATAGATTGTGATTGGTCAGAATGCTGACAATGCCGAGCGTGGCGGATCAGCGGTGTTCATCAGCCAGCCTGAGCTTCCCGGAATCCTGGTTTGACTAAAGTAGTACTGAGCGCAGCAAGCGACTGAATCAGCTCGATTTGAGCAACGGAAACCCAACAGTCGGTGTCCTGCCAGCCGAATTTGGCCGAATTCAGTGTCGTAAATACTACGGTTACGCTACGCTTGGGGTCCAGCACTGGCAATTGATGCAAGATGTCTAGACCGAATACATCAAACGACACACAGGCTCCACTGTTGGTCGGAGACCGCCCCCAAGACGATGCCGAGGAGGATCAGGAGCTGACAACAAACAAGAAAATCACGATATTTAACAAAACATTCAACCTTTTTCATCTTATTGTTGGTATAGTGGGAACACTAGCGCTAATTGCTATTGGCGTTTCCATAGCTGCCATTGGTACCTCCCAGTCCATTGGTCTTCCTGATATACCAAGTATTGTCTGTTGAGCGCCGGGGAGATGCTGATCGAAAACCTGGTCATCATAAAGCACGTAAAACAGAAAATGTCTGCTTGACGCCTGAATGTGTGCAGCTCAGCGCCGACATTCTACGCTCCTTCGGTAATGCAGAGCCGTGCGAGGACTTTTACGAATGTTTGCTCAGCCTTCAATGAAGCTAATTTAGACGCATGTGGAGGCTGGGAACAACGTGTAGAGATCCCTGCTGATCGAAGTCGATACGGGACTATTGACGAAGTGTCAGAAGCAAATGACCGCGTCCTCCGTGATATTTTTTCTGGCCATTACCCTTCATCAACGCCCAAGAAGAATCTACCGGATCCCACCGAGGCTATTGACGTTCAAAACTTCGAAAAACTGCAAGATGCCTACAACGCGTGTCTAAACGAAACTGCAATAGATGGACTTGGATCTGCTCCACTTGTGACGCTCCTTGAAAACGTGATCTCCAGATATCCTGTCGAGAGCTCTTGCAATCCCATCAAATTCCAGACCCCGGAAAATCCTGAGGCGATCTATACGGAGAAGAAACATTGCACAGAGAGCAAAGGTTCATTAACCGAGGTCATCGAGTATCTGCAATCAATTGGCGTTGGTGCTTTGTTCTCGTTAGTTGTGACTGTATCTATCGCCCTAGATGACTACTAACGTCACAGGAAGACTCTAAAAATACAAGTGTGAACATCATGGCAGTCTACCAGGACGGCTCTGGTCTTCCCAGCAAAAATCACTACACCGAGGAAGACACGCTTCGCAAATACGAAAAGGCAATTCACGAATCATTTATTACAGTCTTCGGTAAAAAGGTCGGCAATTCATTTAAGGAGTCTGCAGCAAAGATTGTCGCGTTTGAGAAGGTTTTAAAAGCCGCAGAAATGGACCCCGAAGATATTCAGGATGAGACAAAAACGTATGTCGAGCAATTTCCCGTCTGATAAAATCTAGTTATAATCCGGTGGCAGTTTCGAATCTTACAGCTACTCTCCCGTTTGTTTCTTTTGAGACTATCATTGAAAATCTCACAAGAAAATCACTGCCGAGGGCTGTATTGCTGACTTCGCCTCCTTACCTCGAAGCAGTCAATCGCCTTCTCGAAAAGACTCCAAAGGAAACTATCCAAGCCTATCTTCTATGGACAACAATGCGCATGTATCTTGGACACACAAGTACTGCTGTACGGAAGCCATGGGAAACTTTCTCCAAAGAGTTAGGAGGGATTGACCCCAATGTCAAGAAAGAACGGTGGAAAACCTGTGTCCGGGAAATGGACAATACTCTTGGGTTCCTGGCAGGCGAGTTTTATGTCCGGAAAACATTTGCTGGAAATGCCAAAGAACGAGGGAGGCTAGTAATTGAACAGATCAAGGATGCTTTCATTGACCGATTTGAAGAGCTCGAGTGGGTCGACACTGAGACGAGGGAAGTTGCCGTAAGGAAGGTAAAGAACCTGAGGGTCAAGGTTGGTTACAATGATGCCTCTCCAAATATGACCGATCCGGTCGATCTAGCCAAGTATGTCCTTCATACTTGCAGTCGATTAATGCGCACAGGTATTACGAGAAAGTACACGTAATGAAAGACACCTTTTTCGACAACTTCTTCAGTTACGTCCAATGGGCAACACAAAAATCCCTCTCTTCTATGGGGGAGCCTGTCGATAAGGAAGAATGGGGGATGACTCCACAGGTTATTGATTACTGAAAATCGCTGATTTGAGACATGGAATGCATATTACAATCCTCCTGGTAATGAGGTTTCGCTTTGTCTGATCTTTCTAATATGTAGATCGTGTTTCCTGCTGGTATCTTGCAGTCCCCGACGTTCTTCCCGTATGGCGATGATCCGAATTATCTCAATTTTCTCAATCTTGGAGGATTTGGAACCGTCGCAGGACATGAAATCAGTCATGGCTTCGATCAGAACGGGCGTCACTACGATGAGAATGGTACACTGACAGATTGGTGGACAAAAACCACGGTCCGCGGATTCGAGAAACGGGAGGGTTGCTTTATAGATCAATATGGTGCATTTACTATTAAGGTACCAATTCTATCGTTCATGTCTCCTAACGTAGGCTCCCAACGGCACCGATGTCCATTTGAATGGGAAGTTGACCGAGGGTGAGAATATCGCCGATAATGGAGGCCTCCGTGTATCATCACTCTCCAAAGATATTGCTGACGTCTTAAGGCTGCGTGGAATGCATGGCAGAAGGCGCGATCGAAATTGTCAAAAAGAGAGCGACATAAAATGGAACCTAAACTTCCTGGCCTGGACTTAACCCCGGAGCAATTATTTTTCCTCTCATTTGCTCGTACCTGGTGTACTAAGACGCGGCCTGAAAGTCTGCTTGTCCAGGTGTTGACAAACCCACATAGGTATTTCGTCAAATAATTCTGCTAATCCCTTATAGCCCTGGGCCTTTCCGCACGATGGGTACCTTGCAAAACAGCCCCGAATTTGCAGAAGCATTCAAGTGTTCGAAAAAGAGCAAGATGAACGTCAAGGATAAGTGTACGCTGTGGTGAGAAGTATTTTACGGTGTTGATAAAATATTCAGGCTCGACGGCCTAGGTTGGAGAATCTTACGCATGTTAGATTATATGATTGCATAGCATATCTCCCATTTATGACCGAAGAGGGCGAACAGTGGGCGAATGGAGTCAAGTGTATCATCTCGAATTAGCCATCGCCACTCTGACTTTGCTCTCCGAGTTCTACGTCGTGACGTGCTTTCTTCCGACCCGACTCAATTGTCTTTCTAAAGATCCAGACTGCGGTTATGTATAATCTAGTCAACCGCTGATTATTCTTCGTGCGCACTAGTTTGGGTTTTGAGACTAAATTTACTAAAACCTTGACAAAATAAAGTTTGCACGGATTGCGCTAGTTGGTGCGACGGTTGGTGATGTGCTTAAAGGATGATCGTCGTGACTGGCGAATCAGTGGACGACGATTGGGTAGCACAGGCACGGTACCTGTGACTTCATCGGACGACGTCATCTTAGTCAGCCGCGAGTGCTGGAGACGATGTCACCGAGACGCAAACATTTACTCACGCAATCCGTGTAGAAACGGCAATGCAGCCAAATAGCAGCCAGCCAGCCAGCACACACTTGTGCTAACACGGGACAGCGATCTGCAGCTGCGTCATAATTCAGCTTTCGCTCGCTCAACTGTGTTCCCCGTGCGGATCTACACACTCCGACGCCCGGCAACCCGTCAGTCCCAGCAAACAGCAGGCCAGAGCCGTCAGCAACGCCGTCAGCAACACCGTAATACCGCCCCCATTATTTACGGAATTAAGTGAAGCCGCAGTAAAAAGGAGAAGCCCCCGGCTGACGACTTCCATCATCATCCACATCACATCGCGTCGATCCAAGATCTCTCTCGAAAAGCCTCGCATATCTAACGCTCTCCCGCCGTCGCCTGCCTTTCCTCTCTCCGTCAACACTCTGGCTCCTCCAGCCGAAGCAACCAACGCAGACTTGGACTCCAACAACCAGCAATCGCTGCAAGAGACATCGCCCGAGCACTCTAAGTTACATCGCAGAGCTGCGTCACGAAACCTCATGCATCCCCAAATGGCACAACAATATCTGCACAACGATTTTAACCTGTACCTGTCGCCGCACATCAATCCGCATGCCGTCCCACATTCCGCACAGCCCGTCGGAGCCTACAACTATGATCCTTCAATCGCCCACGAACACGACCCGTACGTCCACTACGACCTGGGTAAACCAATCAACCAGTTTTCCTACGGGCCTCCCCTTCAACCGCACCATCAGCAACAGCATCAGCAACAGCAACCGCAGCCGCAGCAGCAGCAATACCAGCAACACGAAACTTCCGCTCCGTCGCTGAGCCACTTTAATCTGTCGTCACCGTATGTGCCCCAAAACATGTACCCTCCATCCGAACCCAAACGTCTTCGACCGTCCGCGTCCCTCTCAAGTGAAGATTCCGTTCCTGCACCCAATCCCAGCCGACAGCACTCAAGTCTCCGAGTGCCCAAATTCGAACGAACTTATACGGACGCTGCCGAGGATGAATTGTATGACGAATCGTCGTCCACCGCGTCTCAGTCTGCCCAGTCCCAAAATCAACTCTCACGACATGCCACGCCTGCTTGGCTGAGTCAATACAACAATCGTTTCTATGGGGACAAGAATCCCATCGGAAGCCCGACGATGTCACAAATCGGACAACTTGGGCCCAAGCAGCCCAAGCAACAGCAGCAGTCGCAGCGGCCAGCAGCACCACCGACGAACGGGGGTCATTCAATCACAAACGTCTTGTACCCGCAAACGGAATCAGTCTATGATCCCCTTGGAAATAGGCAAAATACGCAAAGGTTATCTAGTACCGCAGTGGCCGATAGTGTACGAAGACTCCAGGCTCCGAACCGAACAACTGTGTCCCCTCGAGAGGCATTCCTTGATTATCCGGATAATGCAGACTTTCGTGAAAGGACTTTGTTCAGCAAATCAGCATCACCCTATTCCCAAACTCAGGAAGCACCTGGCATGTCGCGACAGCAGGCAAGTGCCAGCAGTCTCTCTAATGATGATGAGTACGCAGGGCCTGAAGACACCTCACTATCTTTACAGCACAAAACGTACCATATGCAAGGAACGGCGAATTCACTATCTATTCCAGAGACAGTCCAAAGCAGCAGCTCTTCCACGGGCAATTCGGCTATATACAGTGGCGACGTCAGTGTTGAAAGCGGCCATAGCAGTGACAGTGAGTACGATCCGGACGGAAGATCTGAAAGGCGTACAAGCCGTTCGAGCGGGAGGTCTAGCAATCTGGCCAAAACATTTGCGTGTCCTGAATGTGGTAAACGGTTTGAAAAGTCTATGCCCTTACAGACCCACCGGCGGAATGCTCACGGGAAAGGCAACGGACCACCTTCCTTAAGTCATAACAAATTTTCGAATACTTCTCATCGATGCGATTGGGTCGACCCCGTCACTGGGAAAGCTTGCAATACTGTCTTCTCGCGGCCTTAGTATTTCCTCTTTGTGAGTTCGCTAAATCTAGTGACTTGATTCGGCACTACGAAACCAAGCATTCGGCCAAAAGACAGGAATTTATTTGTCCTCACTGTGATGATAGAAAATCGTTCTCTAGAAGTGACGCTCTTCGGTGAAATCTGAGACTCTAACTTTCGCTAATCGTAGGCGACACTTACGTGTCAAGCATCCTGGATCTGGGCGGAAGTGACGCGTCTTGTAAGACAGTAGTTGTAGGGACAAGTGTGGGAATGGATGGAATACTTCAGCTTTGTAAGTTTTTCAGGGTAGATTCTCGGGCGTTTCGGTGTTTTCGTATTGGTGATTTGTATATTCCTGGGCGAGATCATTGGTCCTCGAACCAGTTCGGCCGCAGTTTGATATATGGTATGTAGGATTGTAGCTGGATGTATTTATTGTACATTCGAATAATTCAATGAAATACCCAAGCTTATTGCCTTGGCTTTAGGCAGTAAAGTATTGCAGGGAACATAAATCCCCGCCCGCATCAAGACCCGGCCTATGCAATCCTTAACTAATGTCCCTGTTTATATTATTGAGGACAACGACTGGTTCATGACATAGATGTGATTAGTAAAGAGATATGACTTCGATTGGGATGTAGTTGATTTGAAGTCGGTCCAGGGCGGAGGTTCGCGAAGACCGCAGATGAGTTGGAGAATAGAAGACTCGAAAGTCTGCGTGGAGCTTATGACTCACGCCAATATTTAAACCCTAACCCACCTTTCTTTATTTTTTAGGCTGTCAACTTTGTTGGATGAGATTTTCACAAACATTTTCGGAGGTTTGCGATTGCGAGCGATGGACCTGCAGAAGGTGCCAATTCTCGGTAAAGAGACCATCCATGTTGGCTTCAAGCTGTGGGAGCACATTGTCACCGATCTCCTCGCAAATCTACCCTCCTCAACCTACGTTATCATAACAGATACAAACGTCGGGCCCCTTTATTCGCCTCGGCTCGAAAATGCCTTCAAACAGGCGCCCGGCGGCTCAGACGGACCAGCATTCCGACTTCTCAGCTACAGGGTCTCACCAGGCGAGTCTTCAAAGACACGAGACACCAAAGCCCTACTGGAAGATTTCATGTTGCGAAATGAATGTACTCGAGACACGGTTATTATTGCAATGGGCGGAGGAGTCATAGGCGACATGATCGGCTTTGTCGCTGCAACCTTTATGCGCGGGGTTCGTTTTGTACAGCTTCCAACCACATTGTTGGCCATGGTAGACTCGTCAATTGGCGGCAAGACAGCGGTCGATACTCCACTGGGGAAAAATTTGGTTGGCGCTTTCTGGCAACCGGAACGTGTGTACATCGACCTGGCTTTCCTAGAAACTCTTCCTGCGAGAGAGTTTATCAATGGAATGGCGGAGGTCATCAAGGTATGGGCCCTCGGTTGCAGTCCTGACTTTCAACTAGACAGCAGCAATTTGGGACGAGCAGGCTTTTACCGACCTAGAGAATGACCGGGAAGCGTTGTTGGAAGCGCTAAGGAGGCCAGTCGATCCTAAGGCGATCGGTAATTACCTTTAACAGTGATGAAGAGCTAACAGCACGTAGGGGACGTATTCAAGTTTGCGGATGTTCGTGCCATTTTGCTGCGCACTGTTTTGGGGTCGGTCCGTGTCAAGGCTCAGGTGGTATCTGCAGATGAACGAGAGGGAGGGCTTCGCAACATCCTAAACTATGGTCATTCGATAGGGCACGCAATTGAAGCAATTATGGCTCCGCAGATGCTGCATGGCGAGTGTGTGGCTATCGGCATGGTAAAGGAAGCGGAACTTGCCCGAAGTCTTGGGATCCTCTCACCCGAAGCTATGGCGCGTGTCACTAAATGTCTCCGGGATTATGGACTACCTACTTCTCTTGAAGAACAACGAGTGCAGAGTCTTTCCCGGGCAAAACAAATCAGCGTTGAGCTTCTACTAAAGTTCATGACTGTGGACAAGAAAAACGTGGGGAAGTCAAAACGAGTAACATTGCTTTCAGAGGTTGGATGCACTTTCGAGAAAAAAGCTACCAGCGTCAGTGATGAAAGCCTTCGGAAAGTCTTGTCTCGCCATGCTCGTATCGGTCCCGCTGCCCCGCAATCGATGAAGCCTGTCACCGTCATTCCGCCCGGATCCAAGTCGATATCGAACAGGGCTTTGCTTCTCGCTGCTCTCGGTGCAGGTGTATGTCGAATCAAGAACTTATTACATTCAGATGATACCCACTATATGCTGAAGGCACTACAGCAACTACAAGGAGCTTCCTTTGCCTGGGAAGACAACGGCCGGGTTCTTGTCGTCACTGGAGGTGGAGGGCGTTTGATAACTCCAAAAGAACCCCTCTATCTAGGCAACGCTGGAACTGCGTCGAGATTTCTTACCACTGCCTGTACACTATTGACTGGCTCATTACCTGACACTGTTATCACGGGGAATGACCGTATGAAACAACGGCCGATTGGACCTCTCGTCTCGGCACTACAACGGGTTGGTGCAGAGATTCAATACATTGGTTCCCAGGGCTCGCTCCCTCTGAGAATCAAGTCCAATCACGGTCTACCGGGCGGCGTAATAGAGCTCGCGGCCACAATTTCGTCACAGTATGTTTCATCTATCTTGATGTGCGCTCCCTATGCTCAGTCACCGGTGACTCTGAAGCTTGTGGGAGGGAAACCCATTTCGGAGTTGTATGTCGATATGACGATTGCCATGATGGACAACTTTGGCGTTAAAGTCACTAAATCTCAAACCGAGCCTTACACATATCACATCCCGATTGGAGGGTACAGAAATCCTAATGAATACGTCATTGAGAGCGATGCCAGTTCTGCAACCTATCCCTTGGCCGTTGCCGCGATTATGGGGACTACATGCACGATTCCGAATATTGGTTCGGCCTCCCTACAAGGCGACGCCAGATTCGCCGTCTCTGTCCTACGGCCCATGGGCTGCGAAGTAGTTCAAACGGCCACTAGTACAACTGTAACTGGTCCTCCTCGAGGTCAGCTGCGACCAATCCCTGTAATAGATATGGAGCCAATGACGGATGCTTTTCTCACAGCGGCCGTCTTGGCGGCCGTGGCCCAGGGTGAGACAAGTAACAATACTAGCATTGTTGGCATCGCAAATCAAAGAGTCAAAGAATGCGATCGTATCGCCGCCATGGTTCGAGAGTTATCTAAATTTGGCGTTCTTGCCCGGGAATTAGACGATGGTATCCAGATTACTGGCATCGATGCCAGTCAGCTTAAAAGTCCGGAAAATGGAGTATTCTGTTACGACGACCACCGAGTTGCAATGAGTTTTGGTGTCTTAGCTTGTGCCCTGCCGAGCTCGGTACTGATCTTGGATAAGAATTGCGTCGAGAAAACTTGGCCGAATTGGTGGGACGTTCTAGAGAATGTTTTCAAGGTTCCAATTTCAGGCGTGGATCATTTTCCCAAATCGGCACTACAGCATCCAGACACCAATGAGAAATTGTCCATCATTCTCATAGGTATGCGAGGCGCGGGGAAAACAACAATGGGCTTGCTCGGAGCCACGATCCTTGAGAGAGAATTTGTGGATCTTGATGTGGAACTTGAGAAGCTTGTCGGAATGTCTATTCCAGAGGTGGTGGAGAAAGAAGGGTGGCAAGGTTTCCGTCGCCATGAATTGAAGGTCCTTGAGAATTTCCTGGAGACGAAACAGACCGGGTACATTGGCGCATGCGGCGGGGGAATTGTCGAGACACCTGAAGCGCGCAAACTCCTAAAGCAACATGTTCAACGTGGCGGAATTGTTATCCATATCCACCGAAATATTAATGATATCCTTTCGTATCTCCATCAAGACAAAACTCGTCCAGCTTACGAGTTTTATTCATCCCTCGAAACATGGAATCGACGGAAACCACTCTTTACGGAATGTAGTTCACATCAGTACTATGCCCACAGTATCTCCGACATACCCAAGGGTCAGACACTCCTTGATATTCCCGAGGTCAAAGAGTCCTTTTCGAGATTCCTCCGGGTGGTTACAGGCCACAACACAGCGATCATTGCTCCCAAGTCTCGATCATACTTTGTTGCATTGACTTCGCCTGATGTTACAGAAATCACCAACCTAGACGCAGTCACTATCGGGTGCGATGCGATCGAGCTTCGTGTAGACTTGCTGGTGGAAAAAAACTCCACCCATGCCCATCCATCAGTAGACTATGTTGCAGAACAGTTCGCCGTTCTCCGTCAAGCATCGCCATTGCCAATCATATTTACAATCCGCACACAAGGTCAAGGAGGACGTTTCCCACCGTCTGAGGAAGAGATGGCTAAGAAGCTAATGTTATTGGCGTTGAGTTGGGGTGTGGAATATCTTGATGTTGAACTTGGCTGGTCGGACGAGACAATAGCAGAGGTTGTTGCAAGTCGCGGCTTCTCTAAGCTTATTGGCTCACATCATGACGTTAATGGTTCTTTGTCTTGGGATGAGTTTGGGTGGTCAGAAAAGGTGACGCTCGCCAGTAAATTTGCGGACATCATCAAACTGGTCGGCACGGCCTCTTCTCTCGAAGACAACCTTGCTCTTGAGCGATTTCGACACTCACATATCGCTAAGTCCACAATTCCCCTTATTGCTATCAATATGGGCAGAGCCGGTCAACTGTCGCGGGTATTAAATCCAGTCTTGACGCCCATTGCCCATCCATTGCTTCCAGCTAAGGCCGCGCCAGGTCAGCTATCACTGAAGGAAATAAATCAATGCTTATCACTGATCGGAAATATCGATCCATTGAAATTCTACCTTCTCGGGACCCCGATCTCTCATTCAAGATCACCGGCGCTGCACAATGCTCTTTTCGACGAAGTTGGGCTTCCTCATCAATATCACCTTCACGACACATCTGATGTCAAGTCAGCTATCACGGTTACTAAGGATCCTGATTTCGGTGGAGCCTCTGTCACAATTCCTCATAAAGAAGCCGTCATTCCTTTCCTGGATGAATTGACCGAGGAAGCAAAAGCAATGGGCGCAGTCAATACAATAATACCACGTATGAGAAAGGGACAGCGTTATTTGGTTGGCGACAATACCGATTGGATTGGCATCCAATCATCATTTTCGGCGAGCGATCCCAGGGGTCAGGGACGCCGATTCCCTGGCTTGGTGATCGGGAATGGCGGGACTGCCAAATCGGCTGTTTTCACTTTGCACAAGATGGGGATAAGCCCAATCTATGTGGCGTGCCGTTCCCCCGAGAAACTGAAAGCAATGGTCCATTATGGAATCGTTTTCATCTCTTCCGAAGATGAGGCTCGAAATATCTCAGAAGGACCAGCGTACGCAGTATCCACAATACCCGGTAATGTATCCATCGATCCAAGTCTAGCCGAAGTTATCAAAACTTTAATTTCTCTCCCTTCAACCGCCGCTGAGAGACAATTTCTGGAGATGGCCTATCTTCCTCGCGAAACAGCTAGCATGAAGCTTGCAAAGAGTTTACACTGGGAAACCATTCCTGGGGCTGCGCCTCTGACACTCCAAGGGTTGCGCCAATTCGAACTATGGACAGGGTTCAAGGTGCCCACGAGCCTCGGGAGACGCGCTGTCGAAGGAGATAGTAATGGCGTACGGATTGCGTAAATGGCGGTTGAGTAGGGTATCAAAAGTTCGCTTTCGATGAGTGCCTTGTCAGGAGTTAGTGACACGCTAAATCTGTATTAATGCATGATAACTACAAATCTATCTTTCAGAGCAATAAATACATGTAGTTCTTCGCGTTTTTCCTTAAGGGCATCATATCCACTTTCGCGCCTTTGTTCCGTTTTGATATACGTATGTATTGTTTCGATAGAGCGGTTATCTGATCAGGCTAAAGCAGTAACGGCCTCGATGAGCTGCACGTCCGGAAGATGGCCAAGCATTCACCGTAGCAGTGACGTACAATAACTCTGGTGGTATGACGCATTCTCTTTTGCTCCACATTTCGGATACTAAGCCTTCCTGCCCTGTAATCAATTGAGATCATACTACCATCGCTTCTTCAACTATCGCGTCAAAAACACACAACTGAGGATACCTACATGCTTCTGTACACACTCCTTGAAGGCCAAAAATTCCTTGGCGCAGACATCTCTCTGTATATCCTCAAGGTGACTTGAAACACACTTGCCGTACGCGGCGCTCTGGGGAGATCAGTCTGGCATAGAAAGAGACCCACCTGCGAGGAGCAAGCTGATACCGACGTTAATAAACTCGATAGTGGCTTGCGAAGATGCGATGTCGAGGTTGATTTTGTCATTTCTGACCCGCGAGGCGAGGAGTCCAACAAAACTTTCCGATAATTAGAATTGATTGATCGCCCCGGTGGTCGCTACCGCGAGATCTGCACAGAAATGGCACGCAAATGATTTTCAATCAGGACACAACTGGTCCATGCTGGAGGAGATGAGCTCAACTGATCTAATTGCACATGTATCTACATTATACTCTTACATCACCCTTTTCCAAACCAAACCATACTCCAAATATACGGACCCAGCAAACGCCAAGGGAATAGCAACATTCAGCCCCAACAAGCAACCTAAACTGTATTCAAATCAAGTTGACTCCAAATTCCCTGCTATGCGGTGAAGCATATTCTCATTCAATGCAGTTATCCATAAACATCGCTCTCCTAGCCCCGGCTCCGGATGAAAATCATACTCTTCAGCTAACTCAATCATCCGCAACGTCTTCTTGATAATCGAAGCTCGATTCCTCAGACTTTCGAAATCAATCTTTCCCGCATCCAGTGACCTAGATACGATGTGAACGAGATCGGACATGAAAATCCCTAAGATTAAAAAAAGCAATTTGTTATATCCAGTACCAATAAACGGAATACACCCAACCCCTCTATTTCGTGGTCCAACGACGGACTTTTCCATTGCGCGGCGCATGTTCAACCAATTCTTTCGAGTATCCACAAGCTCCAGCAGATCATGCCACGCTTTCTTATCTTCAGGCTTTAGTCCTTCCCATGTTTTATAGAGGGAACTGATGTGCTGTGACTGGAGGCCAACCACAATTTGAGTCACTGTTGCGAAGTTATTAAGTTGTTGGCAAGCAGCGGCCAGGTGGATAAACTTTGATAGAACCATAACTCGCTCATTGAGCGATTGAGTCAACACTACCTCTGATGTGGTCCATCCAGCCATCTTCAATCAGTACTTAAATGCAGAGAACTTACCAAATTGAAATGTGCGACAACAGTATCGAGACCGCCTCCTCCCTCATCGCGCAAAATGAAACCCTTCCAGTCTCTCACGTCAACTAACTCTGGATTACGGTCGACCCACGTCGGCTCAATCAATTCCAACCAATCGACCTCAGCCAGGATATCCTTCTCGATAAGGGTGAACTGCTGCGCAAGCAATGTACAATCGTACTGTAAGATGAATGGTAGATGCGATGCGAGTGACTGATGGTAATCCTCCGGCCGCTCGGGTGGCATAATGTTCGGCAATCGAGGATGCTGGGTCTCAAGTTGATTTCTTTCAAGTTCTGCCAAAGCCGATTCCACAGTTGGCACTGGAATGTATAAATCCTGGACCTCATCTGAACCACTATGGTATTGCGAAAATCGGTCCGCGCTGCTGGGAGTATCCGTAAACTCGAAAAGAGAAGAAGCTGCAAAGGGACCATGACGGGTTGGTGCTTCGCATTCCTTTCCGTCAACGACATGTTTATGTCGCCTTGCCCAACGGCTTTCCTCATCTCTTTCGACCATGATTTCCGGCGGCGGCGATCCAGAACGCTCGCTAGACATTGCAACCTGCTCAGCATTAAGATTCTCGGTGCTGAGCGCCAGCTCATACAAACATCCATCTTTTTCTGATTCCCTCGAATGGGAGTCTGCCGAGGACGGCACTGGCCGTTTCTTTCGGACATACCTCCCTTCCAACTTCATCAACGTTTTTTGTACCGCCACCACCGGATCACAGTTCTCGTCATCACTGGATTCAACATCCTCCGGAATCCTGAACCGACTAAAATCCATGGCGAGACCACTCATACGATGAGTGGGCAAGCTGCTCTCGCGATTTCCATGTGGGATACCCAACAGTGATCGTAGTGAACGCGATTCGGTGGATATGCTTGGAATGACCAGATTAGAATTTCGCTCCATTGCTGCGAAAGAAAAGTCGCTCATAGAGGAGGTGGCTGACCCTAGGGAATGGCGACGCGGGTGTAACTCTTTAACTGTATCAACGTGACGCAAGTCTCCTCCAGGGCGTCTGCGCAGCACCGGCCCAGGTGGTGCAGGTGGACTTGTGGCTGGAGGGGGAGTCGGGGTAATCGCATCTCGTACCTGTGATGATTGGATGCCAGTATTGTTGTGTAGAGGATCAGATGGATCCAATAAAGGTATCGAAGGAGGCCGTGTTGGGGCTAGACGTCTTTCAATCTCGCTAATTGAGAGCGTTGTCTGATGTGCTTGACTCTCTGAAGAGGTCATCGTCATGTCGGCGAATATGGGCGACATCTGATGGTCAATATTGCCCTCTCCTAATAGCGCTGCCATAGCCAGAGCCTGCTCGTCGTCTACTTTCGCCGGCTCCAGATAGCCCTGTACTAATGCTTCTCCCAGCTCTTCTGCTCGTCGCGCACTTGAATGACTGCCTTTACTCGTAGCACTGATGAAACTGGCCCACATGCCGGCGGCCAGAAAATCCACTCGATCTCTTGTTGGCTCACTGACAGACAAGGATGGGACATATTTGCGTGCACCGTACGAGCTTTCATCTTCGTCGTCGCTCAGTTGACCTCTACAGGCAAGATTCAGGCTAGACTTTGGAGTTGAGGGAGCTCCGTCTACAACGAGCCTTTTCCGTTTCGAGCCAAATAACTTCTTCTTCTGGCGATGCCACGAGGGTATGACGGATTTTTCCTTTGGAGCGGTTATTAGTAGATCTGCTCGGACGACAACAGGTGGCCATTCCGCCCTTCCATCGCCGCGCGCGAAAGAGTGGAAAAGCCCTGGGTTAGAGTTTTTCGAAAAAATTACCCTCGCTTCATCGCTGTAGTTCCTCCGATGTCGTGATTGTGTCTCTGAGGTTGTGTTTAGGGACGAGGTAGAATGTATTCTCGTATGACGTCGACCTTGAGCAACTGCTGGACGATTCGAGTTCACCGTTCCGGTTCTTCCATATTCTAAATATCGTTTTCGGAGGTCGGGCGAAGACCGACTTGTTCCCATCCCCAGCATTTCTTCCCGTTTTCTAGTCGCTCGTAATATAAGACTTGGCAACCGTGTTTTTGTCAGGTCTGCATTGGGTTGAGTTTCGGGCATTTGACCACGAGAACTGATACCGGGCTCCACATTACCGCTTGTATGAGTTTGCCCGTCCCAGTAAATCGAAGACACTCGGCGCCAGCATCGTTTAAGTTCGGCGATAATTCTTGTATCACGAACACTCCCTTTAACCCGATTGTCTCTTCCAAAAGAATTGATGGCAGATATAAACTGTAATCGGAGACTTTGCGATGGGGCGAAATCGTCGGCGAAGTAGTTTAGAAGCCAGTGACGAAGAGCTGCAAACGTCCGGACGCGTACCATGCCTAGAGTCAGCTCGGAAGCTCTGTATCATACCTTCGTTATCGGGCGGCTTAACGGGTGCACCTCGGAGCAATCCCCATTCAAAGCGCGCGCAAAGAAGAGCCAACAATTTGCTTGGGTCCATGAATTTACGATACATCATAAAGAAGTCGCTTAAGACTTCATAATCAAGACAATCCGGACTAGTGATGTACGCCACCAAACCTTCTACTGTCCCGGAGACAGCTTTTCCAGCAGTATTTCTCTCCAAAATAGCAGGATTTGATAAATCGATAGTATCAAAAAAAGTAGGCGAGTATAGAACTTCAACAGGCTGAATTGACTCTCCAGCGACAGAAGCACCAACACTGGGAGATCGATGGATACCGAGGCCTACAACAAATTCGCGAGGCAAAATATCGCTTTCGGAAGGGATAGACGACGGTGGGGATAGCTGATCTCGCGCTTGTCCGTATGTCTGTACCAGGGAAGAATTGGGGCCCAGACTGGACGGCCAGTGAATCAAATCATCATCCAACGGGAGAGGTGCCGACGTTGGGTCCGGAAGTTGCCAGTGTGCCAAACTTTCAAGGCTTTTGATGCCTACAGATGACGGCAGATGGCTCGGTATCGTTGGCGTTGAAGGTGCAGTATCCGGCGGCGTCGGCTTATGTCGAATATGGCTTAAAGACATGGCGTGTCGCAAGTGTTTGAACCGTCTCTTGCGCGTAGCGGGCTTGGAAGACTCGGGTGATTTGATGGGAATGGGGACTTCGACAAGTTGCGAAGGTTGGATGATTGGGAATTGGGCAATTAAAGCTGACTTGTTTATGATGTTCGTAAGTGGCGGGGTCGTAAATAATTCGACTGGAGACTCCTTGAGTGACTCTCCGGTCCAGTGAAAGGGGTATTTTTGGTAGTCCTCGAATGGGGATGGTGCAGGCGGTGTGTCGTGTTTCGGATTGGGATGTGTCGGCCTGCAAGTCAGAACGCCAGTTCAAGATAGATAATGAGACTCAGGAGGCTCTGGAAGCAAAACTAGGAAAGAGAGACATACCAATTGAGAGGTTGGAAAGAATCCGAGGAATCCTTATCGGCGACATCGAGAACAAACGCCTCCAGCTGAGAAATAACTCCATCAGAGTCTGACATTTCACGCGTAGGGGATGGAGGGGCAATCAACGCGGGGCTCGAGGGCTAGGCTAAGCCTTTGCGATAAGCATTGAAAGCGACATTGACATTGAGGTTGTGTGCGCTGTTGCGATCGAGGATGTTGTGGAAGATAAGAGCAGGCAGGTACTGGCGCTTGGCGTGTTGAGCAAAGAGGAAGATGACAGGCAAAGCCGCGAGCTAGGCGATCAAGCAGAAAATTTAATTTCCCGCGCGGGCTGTGCGAGTCCTTGGTAAAGCGTTCCTTGACCAGAGCAGCGGAGCCACGCGTATGTACGAAGCCGACGGCTAGAGCACCAAACGAGTGCTGTGAAGGACTGCTGTCTGCTGGATGCGCTGCGAGAGAAGCCACGTCATAGAGGCGAAGCCGTCAGAGTAGTCTCAGCTAGCTCGTGACTCGTCTTTGCACCGCTCGGGCCTCTTTATATATTTCTGACTTGGGAAATCCGAAATTTGCAGCAGGGTAAACAGAAGGCCCAAGCGCCTGATCGCCCAGGCCGCTCGCAGCGGCAACGATGGCTTTCTCTCACACGGGGAAAACCCTGGGAAAACCCTATTTACTTCCCACACTAGGAGATCTCCTCGACCCGTAATAGGGATCGACAGTAAGGTCCTGCCTGGCAACCTTACCGCCTGGCGCCATGGAAAGGATCGTAACGTTTCCGGCCAGTGCGTCGTTGACTTACTTAACAATTTACAGCTTTGCAGCGTTCATTGTTGTTTCAATCTTCTCATACGGTCTTTACCTCGTCATTAGAGAATTGCATGACGCTTCCGTTTCCAAAGCAACTTCGAAGCCCGGACGCGTCGCTATCTTGGTCCTGGGCGATGTCGGGCGAAGTCCACGGATGCAAAACCATGCCGTTTCTTTTGCAAAAGCCGGCTGCCAGGTCGATTTGATAGGATTCAGGGGTCAGTTCCTGGTCCCTCATAGCTCACATGGCAGGTGCCGAATTGTTCGCCGATGTCACGGATTTGAAAGACAAGATCCACCTGCGCTACTTACCCTCAACGCCCAGGTTCATGACACGTGGTGGGAAGGCGTTATTCGTGCTGTTTGGGCCTTTCAAAGTTATTTTTCAAATATTTTCGCTTCTTCGAATTTTGTTCTCTGTGCCCAGGCCCTCTTACATTCTTGTCCAGGTACGCTTACTATATGTTTGAATAACCGCAGAATCCTCCCTCAATCCCTACCATTGTCATTGCAAAACTTGTCTGCTCTCTTCGTGGAGCTCGACTTGTTATCGATTGGCACAATCTCGGATATACTCTCCTAGCCCTTCGTCTTTCGCCAAGGCACCCACTTGTCCATCTCCATCACGTTTACGAGAAGTTCTTTTCCAGATTTGCATATGCGCATTTCTGTGTGACTGAAACGATGTGTCATCATCTAACTCAAGATTACGGATTGAAAAATGTTTCAGTCCTTATGGATAGACCTCCGAAGAGATATTCCCCCCTTAACCAAGAACAACAAGATCTGTTTCTCCAGACATTGGACGAAACGCGTAGCGTGGACAGAAGTACTACCAAGATCCTAGTTACCAGCACTAGTTACACCGCCGACGAACCACTTGAACCTCTCCTATCTGCCTTGTCGAGTTATTCAGACAGCCTCGATCCCGCGTTACCACATATTCTCTTATTAATCACGGGCCGCGGACCCATGCAGGAGGGATATCGTCAGATAATTTCCCAGTCAACGATGGCGGACGACAAAGAGGGCAAATGCACCATCCGGATGCTTTGGCTGAAGCCGGAGGACTATCCGAAACTACTGGCTTGCGCCGATTTGGGAATAAGTTTGCACAAAAGTAGTTCGGGGATGGACTTTCCGATGAAGATTATTGATCTCTATGGATGTGGTATTCCAGTATGTGCAGCGAATTTCGACGCGTAAGTCGATGCAGGGTAACTTGTCTAACAGCAGTGTGGGCGAGGTTGTCAAGGAAGGGATCAATGGTCATTTGTGGGAAAATTCCGCCGAATTATCTCGGTTATTAACGGTACTCTCCGGAGGTTTCACAAGTAATTGAAGGACATATTGCCTGACGAAAGGCGATTGGAACAACTAAGGGCAAACGTGAGAGACATCCGCTTGACTTCATGGGGAGAAGAGTGGGATCGAGTAGCATTGCCAGTGTTTACTTCATGATATTATATTTGGTGCATAGCGGAATACCCAGAGGATGAATTGATTGTTGATACACATACATACGTACTTTCGCGGTCTATGATTTACGGCATGCCGCAGCATCTAGCATTTTCCCCACCACACATTTGTCAAACTGTCTGCCAACTCTCCTGGTACTCCCGGAATATCTTGAACCCAGCCTTCTCGTACCAATCTTTATGCGATATCTAAAGCCATCAGGATGTAATACAATGGGAGCATACCCAATCCACGAAACAAGAAGTAACCCCGCGGAGCTTCAACTGTTCAATAGCCGCACACAGTAAACCTAATCCCAAACCGGGCATGGAAATATCTTGGCTGACACCGATACATGTAACTCCCCCGACTTTGTCCCCTTTTGATTAGAAAAGTACAACAGAAATGTACCAATTAGCCTAGGCCAAGGCAGTAATCGTGCGATGGGATTATTCTCCATAGGACTATACGCGATTGCGCTGGCAAGATAACTTCCATCTTTGTCCACTGCAACCATCAAGTCCCCGACATGATCAGTATCTTTAAGGGCCTGATGAGCCTCGATCCATCCCGGGTATTTCGTGAAATTCGCAGTCTCGAAATCCATTATCTTGTCGAACTCATCTGTCGTACATGGGCGGAACGATACCCCTGCCTCTTGGTGAGGTCGCATTACCTCTGTAGGTATCTTAAATGATGTCAAGTCCGCGTAGACGTCAGAACAAGTTCCTTGACCTGCAGGGGGAAGCTTCCACCCGCGATGACGGAACCAAGCTTGTTGACGTCGAGGAATATTCGTTGGGAGCCCAGGAAAGAATCGCGGAAATATCGATCCAAGTTGAGCTTGTCGTAAGGTTGGATCTACCCCAGTCTTCAAGAACTTCATAACGTGATCATGTAGAGACAATCCGATGCCCAGATTTCGTCTTGACGGGAGGACTATTAAGCATGCCAAGCTCCCGATCACATAACGATCCTCGGGGGCGCCCGCTTGAATGGCGTACGTTGCAGCAAAGCCGAGGAGTGTGTTGGTTTTGCCATCGCGGACAACAAAATGCTTTGCCCATGGTTGCGGGCGGTCGAGCATCACACTCAAGGTATGTGCATCCATAGGCCAACTATCCCCCAGACATTCTTGCCATAAATCAACAGTTGGATATAAATCACGTCTCGCATTCCAATCTTCCACTCTCCATCGACGCTGGTCGCGTTCTATCATTGAACCTGGAACTGCAACAGGAAGTATCCCATGCGCTTGTATTTCGCCGAACATTACTGCCACCGCCGTTTCCAAAGCTTTCGCGGTGT
>Ga0182024_10009397_pt1 | contig 20233 bp, 14 predicted proteins | sample P32metaG_FD_120480 | JGI IMG/M metagenome (GOLD analysis project Ga0182024, IMG submission 120480) | Permafrost microbial communities from Stordalen Mire, Sweden - P3-2 metaG (Illumina Assembly) | ecosystem: Environmental > Terrestrial > Soil > Wetlands > Permafrost | place: Sweden: Stordalen... | reverse complement strand
GACAACCCTCCGGACCACCCGGTCTCGCCGGGCGAGCGCTACGGCTACGTCTACGAGATCAACTACCTGCGCTGCATCCACTGCGACCTGTGCGTCGAGGCATGCCCGACCGAGGCGATCACCGAGACCAAGCTCTTCGAGTTCTCCTTCACCAATCGCGCCGACGCGATCTACACGAAGCGCGAGCTCCTCGTCGACGACGACGGCCATCCGAAGCGGCTCCCCTGGGAGGACTGGCGGGAGGGCGAGGACGAGCACACGTCGGGGTGGATGCGCGCGACCTCACCGTCGGGCGCCGCGGCGTTCGAGGGTGTCGCGCAGTGGTCCGCCGAGCTCGGCTACGGCGTTCGACCCGCGGAGGCGGGCCAGTCCGGCGTGCGCGATGACGAGGCCACCGGGTCGCTGCCGGTGCGCGAGGTGATGGAAGAGCATCTGCTCCCAGACGACCGCCGTGACGAGCGCCGCCGGCGGCGCGGGCAGAGGTGACGGGGGTGCTGGCAGCCACACGGACGGTCCCTGACGTCCTCGTCTTCATCGCGTCGGCCGCGATCATCCTGGGGGGCGCGGTGGGGGTCGTCATCGCGAAGAACCCCGTCCACTCGGCGATCAACCTCATCGCGACACTCCTCGGGGTGGCGCTCGCCTTCGTCGAGCAGCAGGCGAACTTCTTGGCGGCAGTCCAGATCATCGTCTACGCCGGCGCGATCGTGATCCTGTTCCTGTTCGTGATCATGTTCCTCGGCGTCGACCGCAACGACCAGCTCAGGGTGGAGCCGCTCGCGGGCCAGCGCCCGATGGCGGTCGTGGCAGCGGCGGTGGTGACCGGGGGGCTCATCGCGCTCATGGCAGCCGGCGGCTGGTACTCGGGCGCGCAGTCCGTCGTCGCCCCCACGGACCCGACGAACGACGTCGGCGTGCTCGGCAAGACGATCTTCACGTCGTACCTCTTCGCGTTCGAGGCGACCTCGCTCCTGCTCATCATCGCGGTCGTCGGCGCGGTCCTCCTCGCGCGGCGCAGCCCGCACGCCGAGCAGGACCCGTCCGCGGAGGCGGGGCCCGACGCCGGAGCGGTCGGCACCACGGGGGAGCCTGCCCCGTGACGATCCCCGCGGCCTGGTACCTCATCGTCTCCGCGCTGCTCTTCGGCATCGGCGCGCTGGGCGTCCTCGTGCGGCGCAACGCCCTCGTCATCTTCATGTGCATCGAGCTGATGCTGAACGCGGCGAACCTCGCGCTCGTCACGTTCTCGCGGGTGCTGCACGACGTCGGCGGCCAGGCGACGGTCTTCTTCGTGCTCGTGGTCGCCGCCGCGGAGGTGACCGTCGGGCTCGGCATCGTCGTCGCCATCTTCCGGAGCCGCAACAGCGCGATCGTCGACGACGTCTCGGAGATGCACGGCTGATGGTCGCCGCCGCCCCGTGGATGCTCGCGTTCGCCCTCGGCGGGTTCGTGGTCCTCGTCACCGCGGGGCGTCGGCTCGGCGAGCCCCTTGCCGGCTGGGTCGGCACCGCTGCGATCACCGGCGCGTTCGTGTGCGCCGTCGTCACCTGGCTCGGGCTGCTCGGCCAGAGCGACCGCACCGTCACGATCACGCTGTTCGACTGGCTCCCGCTCGCCGGCTCTGAGGTCAAGGTGGCCCTCCTCGTCGACCCGCTGTCGACGACGATGTGCCTCTTCGTCACCGGCGTCTCGGCGCTGATCCACCTGTACTCGATCGGCTACATGCACGGCGAGCGCGACTTCACGAAGTTCTTCGTCTACCTCAACCTGTTCGTCTTCTCGATGCTCCTGCTCGTCCTCGCCGACAACCTGCTCATCACGTTCATCGGCTGGGAGGGCGTGGGCGTCTGCTCGTACTGGCTGGTCTCCTACTACTTCGATAAGGACAGCGCCGCGTCCGCAGGGAAGAAGGCCTTCATCTACAACCGCGTGGGAGACGTGGGCTTCCTCGTCGCCATGTTCTTCCTCTTCACGCACCTGCACACGCTGACGTACCTCGGAATCGCCAAAGGGGCCCCGACCCTCTCGTCGACCGACGTGACGCTCGTCGTGCTCCTCCTGCTGTTCGCGGCGACCGGGAAGTCCGCGCAGATCCCCCTGTTCAACTGGCTTCCCGACGCCATGGAGGGCCCGACCCCGGTGTCTGCGCTCATCCACGCCGCAACCATGGTGACCGCCGGGGTGTACCTGCTGTGCCGGATGAACCAGGTGCTCGACCTGAGCACGACGGGACGCGCCACCATCGCGACGATCGGCGCTGCGACGGCCTTCGTCGCAGCCACCATCGCCACGTCGCAGCACGACATCAAGAAGGTGCTGGCGTTCTCGACGGTCTCCCAGATCGGCTTCATGGTCCTCGCCGTCGGCTCTGGTGCCTACGCCGCGGCGATCTTCCTCATGGTGGCCCATGCCTTCTACAAGGGGCTGCTGTTCCTCGGCGCGGGCTCGGTCATCCACGGCCTCGACGGCGAGCAGGAGCTGTCGCGGATGGGCGGGTTGCGCACACTCATGGTCTGGACCTACGCGACCTTCCTCGTCGGCTGGCTGACGATCGCAGGGGTCCCGCCCTTCTCCGCGTTCTTCGCCAAGGGCGACGTGCTGAAGGGCGCCTGGTCGTACTCCAAGCCCTTGTGGGCGATCGGTGTGGTCGCGGCGCTCATGACCGCGTACTACATGACGCGGCTCTTCGTCCTCGCGTTCACCGGCGACCCGCGGTTCCTCGCCGCGGCGGGCGGGCGACCGGCGCTGCATCCTCCGCACGAGTCGCCGTGGGTCATGCGGCTGCCCCTCGTGGTGCTCGCCGCCTGCGCGGCGCTCGCAGGCCTGCTCGGCTCGCCACTCGACCGCTACCTCGCGCCGGTCTTCACGAACAGCCCCGCGGTTCCGCTGTCCTCGTCGGTGTCGACGACGCTCGGCATCGTCGACGGTGTCGTGGCCGTGCTCGGCCTCGGGCTCGCCTGGATGCTGTGGCGCGGCCGCGTCGAGCGCCCGGAGCTCACCCCGCGGTTCCTCGAGCGCGTCTGGTACTGGGACGACCTCTATGACGCGGTGCTCGGCCGGCCGTCGACCGCCCTCGCCCGGACCTCGGCCGAGGTGCTGGACCCGGTCGTCATCGACGGCGCGGTGGTCGGCACCGCCGTCGCGGTCCGGCGCGGCGCGCGCGAGCTGCGTCGGCTGCAGAACGGCCAGGTCCGCAGCTACGCCCTCACGATCGCCGTGGGTCTTGCCCTGCTCGTCGCGTACCTGCTCGCGAGGACCTTCTAGCCGTGCACTCCTCGGTCCTCTTGGTGGTCCTCGTCGGCCTCCCCGCGCTCGGTGCGCTCGCGCTGGCGGGGTGGCGGGGGCTCGATCGCACCATGGCGCTCTGGGTGGGCACCGCAATCGCGCTCGCCGAGCTCGCGGGCACCCTGCTGCTCGCCGTCGGCTACGACCCGAACGGCGCGATCTACCAAGACACCGCGACCCAGTCGATCGCCTCGTCGTTCGGGCTCGTGTGGCGAAGCGGGGTCGACGGGATCTCGATGCTGCTCATCGTGCTCACGGCGATCATCGTGCCGCTCGCAATGCTCGGCGCCCCCGAGCGGCTGCGGACGAAGTCCGCGCTCGCCTGGCTGCTGCTCTTGCAGTCCGCGACCGTCGGGTCCTTCGCGAGCCTCGACGTGCTCTTGTTCTTCCTCTTCTTCGAGCTGTCGCTGGTCCCGGCGTACTTCCTCATCGCCGGGTGGAGCGACCGCGAGCGCGGTCCCGCCGCGGCCATGAAGTTCTTCGTCTACACCCTCGCGGGCTCGGCATTCCTGTTCGTCGGGATCCTCGCGATCGGCTTCCTCCACCGCTCGCAGGTCGGCGGTCCGCTCACCTTCTCATTGAGCGCCCTCGCCCAGACCCACCTGAGCGGCACGACCGGGGTCCTGCTGCTGTGCGCCTTCACGGTGGCCTTCGCGGTGAAGTCGCCGATCTTCCCGTTCCACACCTGGTCGCCCGATGCCTACGCCGAGGCACCCGTCTCGGGCACCGTGGTGCTCGCCGCGCTCCTCGCCAAGCTCGGCACCTACGGCATCCTGCGCTTCGACATCACTCTGTTCCCCCACGCGCTCGAGACGGCCGCGCCGTGGCTGCTCGGCCTCGCGGTCGTCACGATCCTCTACGGCGCGCTCGTCGCGTGCGGCACGGGGGAGCTGAAGCGCCTGCTCGCCTACTCCTCGCTCGCCCAGATGGGCTTCATCGTGCTCGGCACGGCCTCGCTCAACACGACCGGCGTCACCGGCGCGGTGCTCGCGATGTTCAACCACGGGATCATCATCGCGGCGCTCTTCCTCCTCGTCGGGTTCCTCTCCGCGCGCACCGGGACGACCCAGGTCGCCGCGATGCGCGGGCTGCAGGGCGCCGCCCCGGTGCTCGCCGCCGTCTTCACCGTCGCCATGCTCGCCTCGATCGGGCTGCCCGGCCTGAACGGGTTCGTCGGCGAGTTCCTCGTCCTGCTGGGGTTCTTCGGCGCCCACGGCTGGTGGGCGGCGATCCCGACGGTCGGCGTGGTCGTCTCGGCGATCTACCTGCTGTGGGCGTACCAGCAGGTCTTCCAGGGGCCGGCGATCGGCCGGACCACGGCGATCGCCGACCTCGACCTGCGTGAGCGCGCGGTGCTTGCGCCGCTCGTGGCGATCATGGTCGTCCTCGGCGTCTACCCGAAGCTCGTGGTCGACCGGATCCAGCCCTCCGTCGTGCACCTCCTTTCCCACCTGCACCCGGCGGTGTTCATCCGATGAACACCTCCGTCGCGGCCCCCTCGATCCACTGGATCGTCGCCTTGCCATCGTTCCTCCTCGCGGGGGCGGCACTCGGGCTCCTCATCGCGACGTCCCTCGTGCGCGGGCGGCTCGGCCGGACGATCGGCACGGTCGTCGTCGTCGTTGCCAGCCTGGGGGTGCTGGCCGACTGCGTCGTGCAGTGGATCGACGTCTCACGCCACGGCGCCTCGACGACGTTCGCCCACGCGATCACCGAGGACGGCTTCGCGATCGTCGCGACGGGCATCATCGCGATTTCGCTCCTGCTCTCGATCCTCGTGTGTGACGGCTGGCTCGCGCGTGAGCGCGTCCATGGCGTCGAGCTGCACATCCTCGCCCTGTCCTCGGCGACCGGGGCCGTGCTCATGGCCCAGGCCAACGACCTCGTCGTGATCTTCCTCGGCCTCGAGATCCTGTCCATCGGGCTGTACGTGCTGGCCGCCTTCGACCGGGGCTCGCGGCGTTCGGGTGAGGCGGGGATGAAGTACTTCCTCCTCGGCGGGTTCTCGTCGGCGATCTTCATCTACGGCATCGCGCTCATCTACGGCGCGACCGGCACCACCCAGCTCGGCCAGGTCGCCTCGTTCCTGTCGCAGAACGTGCTCAAGTCCCAGGGCCTCCTGCTCGCCGGCACTGCGCTCGTGCTCGTCGGCTTCGCCTTCAAGGTCGCCGCGGTCCCCTTCCACGTGTGGTCGCCGGACGTCTACGAGGGCTCGCCGACGCCCATCGCGGGCTACATGGCCGCCGTGGTCAAGGTGGGGGCCTTCGCCGCGGTGCTCCGGGTCGTCGCCTCGTCGCTCGTCACCCAGCAGGCGGGCTGGCGTCCCATGGTCTGGGCGCTCGCCGCGCTCACGATGCTCGTGGGCGCCGGGCTCGCCGCGGTCCAGCGCAACGTGAAGCGGCTGCTCGCGTACTCGTCGATCAGCCACGCGGGCTTCGTGCTCATGGGGCTGTGGGCCGGCACCGCCCAGGGCATCGCCGCGGCGCTCTACTACCTCGCGGTCTACTCGCTCCTCGCGATCGGCTCGTTCGCCGTCGTCACGGTCGTCTCGGCCGACGGCCGCGAGGACCTCGACGACTATCGGGGCCTCGGCCGCTCCCACCCCTGGCTGGCCGCGGCGTTCACGGTGCTGCTGCTCGCCCAGGCGGGCGTGCCGTTCACGACGGGGTTCCTCGCCAAGCTCGCCGTGCTCGAGTCGGCGATCAGCCAGCTCGGCGCCGCGGGGGTCACCCTCGGAGTCGTGGCGATGCTCGCGACGGCGATCGGCGGCTACTTCTATCTGCGCCTCGTGGTGCTCACCTACGCCTCGCCGAAGGGGGCCCCGTCACCGGCAACGGACGACACGCCTGCCAGCAGGCGCGCAGCCGCGCGGCTGACCGCGGTCGGTGCGGGCATCTTGGTCGAGGACGACCGCGACGGCCCGTCCGAGGACCGACTCGCCGCCGCCTCGCCCGTCGCCTCGAACGACGTCGAGGCGACGCCACCCGACACGGTGCGGGTGCCTGCGGCGACCGCCGCGGTGCTCGTCATGTGCGTCGTCCCGACGGTCGTGCTCGGTATCTGGGCCGGGCCGCTCGCCGACCTGACCTCGCACGCGACGATGCTCTTCGGTCCGTGACCGACGTCGCGCTCGCGTCGACGTCCGTCGTCGACGACCCGGACACGCCCGCGCTCGCCGCCGCCCTCGCTGCCGTCGGCCTCCGCGCCCGCGCCGTCGCGTGGGCCGACGAGGCCGTCGAGTGGGGCTCCTTCGACGTGACGGTCATCCGCTCGACCTGGGACTACCCGATGGCCTACGCGCCCTTCCTCGACTGGACCCGCCGGGTCCCGCGGCTCGTGAACCCCGCCGAGGTGGTCGCGTGGAACGCCGACAAGCGCTACCTCGACGACCTCGCTCGCGCGGGCGTACCGACCATCCCGACCACCTATGCGACGTCCGGCGACGCCGCGGTCCTCCCGGTGGGTCCCTTCGTGGTCAAGCCCACGGTGTCCGGGGGCTCGAGGGGCGCAGCGCGCTTCGGCGCGGACGAGGCGGCCCGTGCGCGCGCGCACGTCGACGCGATTGCTGCCCTCGGGGTCGAGGCGATGATCCAGCCCCTCGTCGCCTCCGTCGAGCACCAGGGCGAGGTCGACGTCGTGGCGTTCGACGGCGAGGTGAGCCACGCCGTGCGCAAGCGCGCTCCGATCGGGCGCACCGCGACCGCCGAGCCGTCCGGGCCGGTGCGCGTCGTCACGGCCGAGCCGGATCCCGCCCAGCTCGAGGTCGTCGCCGCGGCCCTCGCCGCGGTCCCCTTCGACGCGCCGCTGTGCTACGCACGGATCGACCTCGTGGCCCTCGACACCGGGCCCGCGGTGATCGAGGTCGAGGTCATCGAGCCGTTCCTGTTCCTCGCCGAGGACGAGGGTGCGGCGGCGAGGTTCGCCCGGGCGATCGCGGGGCGCGTGCGGCGCTGAGCGCGACGCGCTGCAGTGGCGAGGTGCACCCTCGACGAGGGGTGCCCTGGGCGTCGAGCATCCTCCTTCTGGGGCCGTGACGGCGACGCGGCGGGACCCGCCCGGCGGCCCGGCCGCCCGTGACGGCGATGCCGAGGTCGTCGGTGCGGATGAGCGCGCGCAAGGTCGCCGACGCACACCCTCGAGCGCGGCCCGCACCGCACCTCTTCGGTCACCGGCACCGCGGCGGGCCACGGGGCGCGGCCGGCGACCGGGCTACCGTTGGCACGCCGGACGTGCCGGGGCGGCCCCCTCGACGAGCCGCGTGCCACCGGGAGGCCTCGATGGACAGCTACAGCGGATGGATCGCCGTCGTCACCGGGGGCGGCACGGGCATGGGCCGCGAGCTCGTCCGACAGCTCGCCGCCGAGGGGTGCCACGTCGCGACGTGCGACGTGTTCGGTGAGCCGCTCGAAGAGACGCGCAGGCTCGCGCTCGCCGACGCCCCGGCTGGCACCAAGGTCGTGACGTTCGTCGCGGACGTCGCCGACGAGGCCCAGCTCGTGGCGTTCCGCGACACGATCGTCAAGGAGCTCGCGACCGACCACGTCAACCTGCTGTTCAACAACGCGGGCATCGCCGGCGGCGGCTCGTTCGTCGTCGACGACCGCGCCGAGTGGGAGAAGACCTTCTGGGTCGACTTCTTCGGCGTCTACTACTCGACGCGGACGTTCCTGTCGCTCCTGCTCGCGTCCGACGAGGGCCATGTCGTCAACACGTCCAGCATCAACGGCATCTGGGCGTCCATCGGCCCGGCGGTGCCCCACACCTCCTACAGCGCAGCGAAGTTCGCCGTGAAGGGGTTCACCGAGGCGCTGATGACCGACTTCAAGCTGAACGCGCCGAACCTGCACGCCCACGTCGTGCATCCGGGCCACGTGGGCACCTCGATCGTGCTCAACTCGGCCAAGGCGCACGACCGCGAGCCCTCGACCCTCGACGCCGACGCCCTCGCGGGCATCCGCCGCCAGCTCGAGAGCTTCGGGATGCCCGTCGACGGCGTCTCGGACGAGGACCTCCGCAAGGGCATGCAGGCGCTCGGCGAGGGCTTCCGGGACACCGCGCCGGTGACCGCCGCCGAGGCGGCGACCACGATCCTCGACGGGGTCCGGTCCGGGCGCTGGCGGATCCTCGTTGGCGAGGACGCCGTGGCCATCGACGAGATGGTGCGCGAGGACCCCGAGCACGCCTACGAGCCCGGGTTCTACGAGGCCCTCCGGGCCAAGGGCCACTTCGCGGGGTTCAGCACCTAGGACCCGACGCACCGAGGGTGTAACGACGGGGACGGCCGAGGGACTACACCGGGACCATGGGCCCCCTGCTCGCGATCGGCTTCGTCGCCGGAGTGGTGACGGTGTTCTCCCCGTGCATCCTGCCGGTTCTGCCCATCATCTTCGCCGGCGGCTCCACGGGCAGCCGGCGGCGCTCGATCGCCATCGTGATCGGCCTCGTCGGGACCTTCTCGCTCGCGACGCTGTTCGGGGTGGCGCTGCTCTCGGCGCTCCACCTGCCCGCGACGCTGCTCAACGACCTCGGCATCGCGCTGCTGGTGCTCCTCGGGATCGGCCTCGTCGTCGACCCGGTGGGCCGGCTGCTGGAGCGTCCCTTCGCGCGGCTCTCGTCGACGCCGCGCGTCGGCGCCAGCACCTCGAGCGGGGTGCTGCTCGGCGCGGGCCTCGGCCTCGTCTTCGCGCCGTGCGCGGGGCCGATCTTCGCCGCGATCGCCGCGGCGGGCTCGAAGCAGCGGGTCTCGTGGAGCGCGGTCGCACTGACGGCGGCCTACGCCCTCGGGGTGGCGGTCCCGCTGCTCGCCATCGCGCTCGGGTCCCAGCGCCTCGCGACGCACTGGGCGGCGCTGCGCACGCACGCCCAGGCCGTGCGCCGGGCCTCGGGGGTCTTCATCCTCGCGATGGCGGCACTCGTGGCGACGGGTGCTGCGACGACGCTCGCGACCGAGGTGCCGAGCTACGCCTCGACGGTCCTCGTCGGCCCGTCGATCCAGGCCCAGCTGCAGCGCATCGACGGCGAGCACGCGAACACGTTCGCCGACGCCCAGCGCAAGGACCTCGCCTCGGCGATCCCCAACCTCGGACCCGCACCGAACTTCACCGGCATCACGGCGTGGCTCAACACTCCGGGTGACCGACCCCTCTCCCTCGCCTCGCTGCGCGGGAAGGTCGTCCTCGTCGACTTCTGGACGTACTCGTGCATCAACTGCCGCAGGTCGCTCCCGCACGTTGAGGCGTGGTACCACGCGTACCACAAGGACGGGCTCGTCGTCGTCGGCGTGCACACCCCCGAGTTCGCCTTCGAGCACGACACGGGCAACGTCGCAGCGGCCGCGGGCAGCCTCGGGGTCCGGTACCCCATCGCGATCGACAACAACTACGGCACCTGGGACGCCTACAACAACCAGTACTGGCCCGCTGAGTACCTGATCGACCAGAACGGCGACGTGCGCCTCACCAGCTTCGGCGAGGGCGACTACGCGAAGACCGAGTCCGACATCCGCATGCTGCTCGCCGCGGGCGGCGCCACCATGCTCCCGAAGGCGACCGACGTCCCGAACACCGTGCCCACCGTCGCGGTCACCCCGGAGAGCTACCTCGGCTACTCGTGGCTCAACAACGCGCTGAACTCCGTCGCCCAGGACGTGATGACCCGCTACGCGCTGCCGGGCCAGCTGCCCCTCGACACGCTCGGGTTCGGCGGGTACTGGGGCGTCCACGCCGAGCAGGCGACCGCAGGGTCCCACGCGATCCTGCGGTTGCACTTCGAGGCGCACGACGTGTACCTCGTGCTCGGCGGCCACGGCACGGTGCGCGTCACGCTCCCCGGTGCGCGCGCCGAGACCGTCCAGGTGAAGGGGTTCCCTGACCTCTACACGATGTTCGCGTCGAGTGCGCTGCGCACGGGCGTGCTCACCCTGCAGGTCTCGAAGGGCGTCCGCGCCTACGACTTCACGTTCGGGTAGTCGCCGCGGGACGTGGCCCGCCTCGCAAGGGCATGGAGGCGGGCCTGCTCGACGAGCGTCGAGCCTTGCCCCTCCGACGCCGGGGCGACGGCCCATGCAAGCACGGATTCGGCCGCGGCGCTGCACCCACTGGAGACGGGGAGCGAACGCGACGTTCGGTACACTCCGGTGGGGGCAGGCACGCGGTTCGGAACGACGTCGGCCGTGCGGCGCGAGCGGATCACACTGGCCCCAGGGGAGCGAACGTGCAGACCACGACGGCCCGAAGGGCACCCACGGCGGCTCAGGCGCGGACCTCTCGGGCGCCGGATGCGGTCGCGACGCGGTGAGCACGCTGGAGGCGACGTCGGGGTTCGGTGCCCACGCGATCTACCTCGTGGCTGCCATCCCGCTGCTCGTCGCGATCGTGGTCGCCTACCTCGTCTGGCGCAACGCCCGCCAGGAGCGCAGCAGCCGGACCCTCTGGACGAGCCTGGCCGACCCCTCGCCGACGGTCCGACGCGGCGCCCTCGACGCCCTCACTGACGACACGATGGCCCATAATGCGCCGCTCCTGTGCGAGCTCCTCGCCGCGGAGCAGGATCCCGACGTGCTCGACGCCCTGGCCGCAGCGGTCGCACGCAGCAAGTGGGAGCCGACGGCCGACCCAGCCCTGCTGGAGCTGCGTCGCTGGGTGGCGGGCGGGCACGCGAGGACGACGAGGTCGTCCCGAGAGCCCGTGGACTCGGCGGCCGATCCCTGGGGAGGTGCCTCGCCGTCGACGCCCGTGGCCCCTGCTGCGGCGGGGCCAGCGGTCGAGCCTGCCGCGGCTCCGGCCAGCGCCCCACGCGTCGATGTCACCGCAGCAGTCGCTGCGGGGCTCGGCGCCGCGACGGCGACCGCCGCCACGAGGGCGTCCGGCGGCGGCGAGCCGAGCGCGAAGGAGCTCGAAGAGCTCGTCCCCAGGGTCCGAGCCGTGCTCGGCGACGAGCTCGAGCACGTCGAGCTCGTGTCGATCGACGGGAAGGTCCTCGCGTCGTGGTCCTCCGGCGAGAACGGCACCACGGTCCACGGTCCTGAAGTCGTCGACACCTAGCAGCCGGCTCGGCCCGTCAACCGCACCGGCGACGCGCCATCCGGCGGACGCCGTCACTCGGTGGTGCACATCTGATCCAGCGGGTCGCTGGCGACCGCGATGGCGAGCTCCGTCCTTCGGGGCGCCGCTCGCGTCTCAGGCGCCGAAGTAGAGCCCGGGCAGATCCTTGAAGGGGTCGCCCGGGGCGACGGCTCCGCGCTCTGCGCTCGCCCGCCCGAGGAGCGAGGACATTGCCGCCAGCGTCTCGGAGGCGGCGCTCAGCAGGGCGAGCGACGCGAGCCGCTCCGCCTCGGTCGTCGCGGCGCCGCCCGGTGCGGCGTGCGCTGCCGACGTCTCGGGAGCCGGCGTCGCAGGAGCCGGCGTCGCAGGAGCCGGCGTCGCAGGAGCCGGCGTCGTCACGGCACGGACGTCGATGCCGTAGTCGTCGGTTCGACGCTCGGCGTCGTCGAGCAGCCGCTGACGCAGGTGCGCGGCGTCGCGGAGGAGGTCGTCGGCAGATCGCCGCGCGTCGTGGAGCAGGTTGTCCGTGGTGCGCCGCGCCTCGCCGAGCACGTCGGCCGCGCGCTCCTCGGGCGGGACTACGGCGGCCGCGCGGCGATCGTCGCTCGCGCGTGCCGCACCGCGTCGAAGCTTCTTCGCCTCGCGACGCATCGACTTGGCCTCGCGACGCATCGTCTTGGCCTGGCGACGTGCCTGCTTGACCAGGCCCTCGCACTGCTTGCGCGCATCCGCCAGGAGATCAGCCGTCGTCGCCTCCGCGGCGTGCCGCATCGCCTCGATCTCGCGTCTGGCCTCGGCGAGCAGCGCGGCGCGCGCCCGCTCCGCGTCACCGAGCATCGCGTCGGCCTCGCGTCGGGCATCGGCGACGACGCGACGGTCCTCGTCGTCCTCGATCGGCACGGCGCCGCGCGCCTCACCCCGGACGCTCGCGGCATCTCGCGCCTCGCTGCGCGCCGCGGTGGTACGCGCCCGCGAGGCGTCGCGCTCGGCCGCCTCCCGGATCTCTCGCGCTTGATCCTGAGCGGCCGTGAGGATGCGTCGGCACTCGTCCTCCAGCTGCTCGAGCACGAGCGCGGGACTCTCGAAGACGTCGTCCGCGGCGTCGGCCGCACCCTCGTGGTCGGCGGACGGCTGTGCGACAAGGTCCGTCGACGCCGGCGTCGTGAAGGCGAACTGCGTGGCGTGCAGCAGCGCGGCGAACCATCCCTCGACCCACGTGGCGGCGCTCGCACCCTCCGACACGAGTGCCACCCCGATGCCGGGGAGTCGGAGCACGCGGTAGGTGTCGGTGCCGGTCGTGGCGCTGAACGAGCCGAGGTGCGGGACGACCGCATAGAGGGCGGCGAGCCGTGCCTCGTCGCCGGAGCGCCCCCAGCGCACCGGCGCCTCGCCGTCGCCGAAGACGACCGCGGTGCGGACCTTGCCCTCCGCCACCGCGCCCGGGAGCGCCGACGCGAGCACGCTGCGCCCGCCGGTCATGGCGTCGATCGCCGCGTCGGCGACCGCCGCGGCGCGAGAGAGGCCGTGACCGGTCGCGGCGAGCAGCCTCGGCCGGCCGGGCGTGGAGGTGTCGAGGAGCTGCACCATCGCGACCTGCTCGCTCCCAAAGGGGAGCACCCGTGCAGAGACCGGCTCGACGCGCCGCGCGAGCAGGATGCCGAGCTCGTCGCAGACCGACTCGAAGCGCTCGTCGGCCTGGGCGGCGAAGTCTGGGGCGACCTCGACGAGCCCCTCGGGTCCGAGCTGCAGCGGGTGAGCCACGGGGCCCGACTCGGGCGCCGGGACGGGCCGCTGCATACCCTCGCGATGGTAGTGCTGGGGTCTTCTCGCTCCGTGTATGGGGACACGCGCGCCGCGCCGAGCGTGGGGGCCTTCATCGCGACGTGACGTCGTCGGGCAGCAGCGACTCGGGCACGACGGTGCCGGGCCGGTTCGACGGGTCGTTCGCGAGGAAACGACCCAGCACCGGGATCTCGGTGATGGACTCGGCGCGAAGCGTCGCCAGCACGACCGGAAGGAACGACTCTGCGGCGGGGTACACGAGGTACCGCGGCAGCCACGCCGGGTCGTACTTCGCGTTGAAGCGCCAGAGCGTCTCGATCGGCATGATGCCGGACAGCCGCTTGAGCGCCCAGCGCTCCGCTCGCGTCGTCACGCCCTCTCCCCGCTCGCCGTCGAGGATCGATCGGAAGGCGGCGAAGTTGAGGCTCAGCCCCTTCGAGCCGCGCGCGGCCAGGTGCTCGATCACCGAGCACAGCACGAAGTCGAGCAGGCCGTTCGGGTGCTCGCCGGGGTCCCTGCGCATGAGGTCGAGCGAGTAGCCCTGCACCGCAGGCGAGGGCACGAACTGGCACATCGCGGCGGGCGCGCCGTCCGGCGTCGAGGCGATGGCGAGCAGGAGCCCCTGGTCCTTCGGATCGAAGAGTCGCCCGAGGCACATGGAGAAGCCCCGCTCGTCGTCACCGCGCCGGTTGAGCTGCATCATCGAGACGATGGCCGGCACGCGCGCCGGATCGATCGTCGCGGGGTCGAGGAACTCGACGGTGTAGCCGTGTCGCTCGAGCCGTGTGCAGGCCTGGCGCAGCCCCTTCATCTTCCCGCCCGACAGCGAGAACCGCTGGACGTCGACGACGGCCTCGTCGCCGAGGTACAGGTAGCGCATGCCGGCCGCGGCGTAGAGGGGGAGCCAGGACTCGCCCGCGCCGATGAGCCCGACCGTCCAGCCGCTCTGCTCGGCGAAGGCTCGGAACGCCCCCCAGGCCTCCTCACGCTCGTCCAGCGGCCCGATCGGGTCGGGGGAGACCAGGCACACCCCGCCGTAGACGGCGTAGGCGACGAGCGTGTCGCGGTGGAAGAACCACTGCTTGTCGTCGCGCAGGGCGAAGTAGTCGAGCGTGCCCTCCCCATGGCGACGGACCAGGTCCCGCGCACGGAGCTCGGCGGCCCGGCGCTCTGCGGAGGTGTGCCGCTCCGACAGACGGCGGTCGACGACCGGGCGCGTAGCGAGGTAGAGGATCGTGACGGCGACCGAGAGGCCGACGGCGAGCATCGCGGGATAGACGAAGTCGTCGACGCGGTCGGGGAGGGCCACGGTGCTCAGCCCCGCCAGACGCTCGACGCACGCGAGGATGACGAGCCACAGCGACGGGAGCGACCCAAGGCGAAGGTTCGTCGCCTCGATGCCGATGACCGCGCCGCCGACGGCCGCGGCACAGGTGATGGCCAGGTACGGCGCGGCCGTCGAGAGCGACCCGCGGTCCGACTGGGCGCGGAAGTCGCTCCTGCGCAGCACGAGGAACGCGAGCACGCCGGCCGAGACCACGGTGCCTACGACGCTCGCGTTGCGTCCGACGTGGCCCGCGACGGACACCGCGAGCACGAGGACGGCCGCGACCCATGCACGGTGCTGGCCGCGGCGCACGCCCCTCGCCAGCATGATCAGCGCCACGCCGGTGAGGGCGAGCAGGGCAGCCGCGGTCTGCGACACGCCGATGGGCAGCACGCCGAGCACGGCGTGCAGGTGCGAGCGGAGCGGCGGCGCGACGGCGACGGCCACGTCGGCGATCCCCGCGAGGACGATCGCCCCCGCCGCGATGCGCCGGACCCCGCGCTGGCGCCGCTGGCGCTCGAGCACGTCCGGCTCGACGGGCCAGGACTGGCCGTGCGGCCACGACGCGACGAGCGAGACGTGCAGCGCGCCGACGTCGCGGCAGCGCCGGCTCCTCGAAGCCACCCGCTCGAGGAGGGTGGCCCCGGGCAGCGCGTCGTCGCCCACGATGAGGCGCACGCGCGCGTCGGAGCCCGCCTCGAGCTCGAGGAACCCCGCCGTGCGCCGTGCGAGGAAGACCGACGGGAGCCCGAGGCTCCCGGGCAGCTCGCGGACGACCTCGGAGGTCGCCCCCGGGGCCGCGAGGAACCCGGAGGACATGGAGCCCAGCACCGCGCGAAGGGAGCCGCCCACGACGTAGCCGGCCGCTCCGTGCTCGAGGAGGTCCCGAGCGCGGTCGAGCACCGGTCCGGACTCGGTGCGCAGCGCATCGAGCGGATCGCGGCTGCGGGACTGGTTGCGCAGCGAGCGGGGGTAGCGCCGCGACGAGAGGTACGTGGCGGTCACCGCGGCCACCACCTCGGCGATGACGATCACGACGAGGAAGATCACGAGCCGATCGGTCCACGAGAGCAGCGCGGCGCGCTGGACCGCATGGTGCGCGACCTTCGCCCGCATCGTGAGCGTGTCGAGCTTGGCGATCACGAAGGTGAAGTGCGTCGCGATCACCGCGAGCAGGGCGACCACCGGCGCGATCCACAGCAGCCGCCGCAGCCCCCGGTAGCGAAGGCGCGACGAGAGGAAGCGCGGTGCGGCGGCGGGGTCCTCCAGCTGCTCCTCGCCGACCATCCACTCCGACGTCGAGGGGTGGGCCGGGACGAAGTCGGGCCGAGCGGTCTCGACGACGACGCGGCGGGTGCCCGAGGCGGTGAGCAGGTCGAGCTCGACGCTCGGCACCACCTCGAGGCCGATGAGCGCGAGGCGTTGGCGCGCGGGCACCTCGGCGAGCTCGGCGTCCCGCCAGCCGGGGAGCACGAGCCCTCGGCGCCCCTCCTGGGCGCAGAAGGCCGCGATCGCGTCACGGAGGCGGTCGTGGGCGCTGAGGGCGGTCTCGACGAGGCGGGCGACGTCGGTCGTGGCGCTCGGATCGACGAGGTTCCCCGCGATCACGAGCACGCCAGGGCCCTGCCAGGTCTCGAGCTCGGTCGCGAGGGCGGCGCTGGTCGACGCGGAGGCGTCCGTGATCTGCGCCGGCAGCAGAAGGTCGGAGACGACGAGCGCCCGTGCGCCCCTCGGGATCCCGACGACCGAGGACGCCGGAATCCGCTCCCGCAACTCCACGTCACCAGTCTCCCACGCGGGCTCGCGCGCCTCGGGGCGCAAGTGGTGCGTCAAGTCCGCCTCGGTAGTCTGCGGGCCCCATGGCCCAGGACCCCGCGCGGGCGAACTGGTGGTGGCGCGAGGCGCCCACGCCCGCGTCCGCACGCCGCGCCGTCGTCGTCGACATCGACGGCGTGCTCGCCGACGCCCGGGGCCGCCAGCACCACCTCTGGGACAACCGGGACTGGGACGCGTTCTTCGACGCCTGCGGCGACGACCCCGTCGTCGACGAGGTCCGCACGCTCCTGTCACTCCTCGACCCGAGCTTGATCGTCCTGCTCGTGACCGCCCGGCCACTGCGCGTGCGGGCGCTCACCGTCACCTGGCTCGACGACCACGGCCTGCGGTGGGACCTGCTCGTGATGCGCCCGACCAGGGAGTATGCCCCGGCGGCCTCGTTCAAGCGCGACGTCGTCGACGAGCTGCGCGCCGAAGGCTTCGAGCTCGAGCTCGCGATGGAGGACGATCCGAGGAACCGCGCGATGTACCTCGACGCGGGCGTGCCCTGCCTCTACGTGCACTCCGGGTACTACGACTGAGTGAGCCAGGAGCGCACGGCGCGCGCCGCGGCGCGTCCGCTCGCGATGCACGCCGGGATGCCCACGCCGCGGTACGCCGCACCCGCCACCGCGAGGCCACCGAGCGAGGCGGCCGCCGCCTCGATCCCCTCGACGCGCACGAGGTGGTTGACGCGGTACTGCGGGAAGGCGTGAGGCCACCTCGTGACGAGGACCTCGAGCGGGGACCCGGACGCCCCGAGCAGCGCGGCGAGCTCGTCGTGGGCCCGCGCCGCGATCGCGGCGTCGTCGAGCTCGTCGGGACGCGCGTCATCGATGCGTCCGGCCGAGACGCGGAGGAGCGTCTCGCCGTCCCGGGCGAGGTGGGGCCACTTGCGGTCGAGGAACGTGGCGGCGGTGGCGAGGTACGCACCGTCGGGGCCATTGGTGCCGGCAGGGATGAGGACCCCGGTGCCTTCCTCGGGGAGGGTGACCTCCTCGGTCCGGTAGCGCAGTGTCACGACGACGACGGACGCCGCGTCGATCGCACGGAGCATCGCGGCGCCGTCGCCGTCGTGGGGAGCGAGCAGCGAAGCGGTCGCGGCTGCCGGTGTGGCGAGGACGACCGCGTCCGCGCCGAGGCTGCCGGCGGCGGACTCGACGATCCATCGCTGGGCACCGGCAGCGCCGCGCCGGACGGCGAGCACGCAGTGGCCCGTCGTGCACACGACGCCGCGTGCGTCGAGCACCGCGGCGACCATCCCCGGCAGCGAGCCCACGCCGTCGAGGAGGGTCACGAACGCAGGACCGTCCGCACCGCCGGCGGAGGTCGGCTTGAGCGCGCGCATGAGGCTTCCGCGGCCCTGGCCGGCGTCGAGCAGCGGTGGGAAGACCGCGGCGGCGGACAGGTCGCGGACCCGGCCCGCGTGGATGCCCCCGACGAGCGGGTCGACGAGCACGTCTACGACGCGCCGTCCCAGCTTGTCCGCGACGAGAGGGCCGATCGCGCGGTCGGGCAGCGGCGAGCGGCGTGCGGGCTGTGGCGCGAAGAGGTCCACCGACGCGCGCAGCGCACCGCGCACGCCGAGCATCCCGATCGCCTCGGAGGCCCGCAGACGTGTCGGCACGCCAAGGGCGAGGCCCGCCGGCAGCCGGCGCAGCCGGCCCCTCGCGAGGACCCACGCGCCGGTCGCACCGACGGGTGCGAGCGCGGATGCCGCGCCCAGCTCGCCGACGAGCGCCACCGCCTCGGGTCGGCGCGCGAGGAAGCCGTCGGGCCCGACGTCGACGGTGCGTCCTCCCACCGTGGCGCTCCGCAGCTTGCCGCCGAGGTCGGCGGCCTCCACGAGGGTGACCGACGGCGTCGCCGGCGTGGGTCCGCCTGCCCCGCCCGTGAGCTCGTAGGCGGCCGACAGACCCGCAATCCCACCACCGACCACGACGACGTGCGTCACGCCGACGCGCCCACGACGACGTCGGCGAGGATCGAGCAGAACACGGGGTCGTCGTTGAGGGACGCCGTGCGGCGCAGCGTGATGCCCCGCTCACGGGCCACGGCGGCCGCCTCGACGTCGAGGTCGAAGAGCACCTCGAGGTGGTCGGCGACGAAGCCGACGGGGCAGACGACGACGTCGTGCACGACCCTCTCGTCGAGCTGGCGAAGGAGCGCAAGGACGTCGGGCCCGAGCCACTCGTCGGCCGTCCTCCCGGCGCTCTGCCAGCACACGAGGTGGTCGTCGAGGCCGGCCGCGAGGGCGATCGCGTCGGCGGCGCCGGCGAGCTCGCCGGGGTAGTCCGTGCCTTCGGCGAGGGCCTTCAGCGGCAGGGAGTGCGCGCTGAAGAGGACGAGCGGGTCGTCGCGCTCGGTCGCGGCGACGGCGTCGCGCACCCTCGCGCCGAGCAGCTCGGCGAAGCCAGGCTGCGCCCACCACGACCACACCGGGCGATAAACGGCTCGATCCCCGAGCGCGCTCGCCGCGCGCTCGTGGTACTGGTCGGTCGACATCGGCGCGTGCAGCGGGGCGAGGACGAGGCCCACGACGTCCTCGACGCCGGCGGCGACGAGGCGCTCGGCGGCACCCTCGATCGTCGGCGACGCGTACTTCGTCGCGCCCTCGACGACGTAGCGCGCCGCGTCGCGGCCGTGCAGCACCCGCGCGATGCCCGTGACCTGGTCCTCGGTGCGCTCGGCGAGCGGCGAGGTGCCCCCGATGGCGTCGTACCGACGCTGCAGGTCGGCCAGCAGCTCCGGGGTCGGCGCGTGGCCGTGGCGGATCGCGGTGTAGAAGGCCGCCACGCCGTCACGGGATGCCGGCGTGCCGTGGGACAGGACGAGCACGCCAGTGCGGGACGTCACGCCGTCACCGCGACGCCGGCGCGCCCCTCGGCGTGGACGACGTCCACGACCTCGGCGAGCACGCCGGGGTCCGTCGAGGGGAGCACGCCGTGGCCGAGGTTGAAGACGTGGCCAGGGCGCGTCCCGGCCCTGTGCAGGACCTCGCGCGCCGCGGCGACGGCCACGTCGGCGCGTGCCACGCACAGCGCGGGGTCGAGGTTGCCCTGGACGGCGAGCGCCCCGACCCGCTCGCGTGCCGTGTCGAGCGGGACGTGCCAGTCGACGCCGATCACGCCCGCCCCCGACGTGGCCATCTGGCCGAGGAGCTCGCCGGTGCCGAGGCCGAAGAGGATGAGCGGGACCCCGAGGGGGGCCAGCGCGGCCATCACCTTCTGCGTGGGCGGAAGGGCGAACCGCGCGTACTCGCTCGGTGTCAGCGCCCCCGCCCACGAGTCGAACAGCTGGATCGCCGACGCCCCCGCGCGGACCTGGGCGGTGGCGAAGGCGATGGCCTGGTCGGCCAAGCGGTCCGTGAGCTCGGCGAAGAGCACCGGGTCGGCGTGCGCGAGGGTCTTCACGACCTCGAAGCTGCGCGTCGGTCCGCCCTCGACGGCATAGCTCGCGACCGTGAACGGCGCGCCGGCGAACCCAATGAGCGGTGTCCCAGCCGCCGCGAGCTCCTTGGTCGCGAGCCGGACCGTCTCGGCGACGTGGGCGACGTCGCCGTCCTCGAGGGGGCGCAGCCGCGCGAGGTCCTCGGCGCGACGCACCGGGTGCTCGATCACCGGCCCGCGGCCGGGGACGACGTCGACGCCGAAGCCGACGGCGTGGAGGGGGACCACGATGTCCGAGAACAGGACGGCGGCGTCCACCCCATAGCGACGCACCGGCTGGAGGGTCACCTCGCAGGCGAGCTCGGCGTCCGCGATGGCGTCCAGGATCGAGCCGGTGCCCCGCAGCGCCCGGTACTCGGGGAGTGACCGGCCCGCCTGGCGCATGAACCACACCGGGACGTGCTCGACGGGCTCGCTCCGGCAGGCACGGAGGAAGGGGCTCTCGTCGAGCGTCAAGGACACGACTGCATCGTAAGACGCGGCGTGGCCTGCCCAGGGAGGGCGCCGGTGCCGTCCCGTAGACTCGTCGGTTC
>Ga0182024_10009396_pt1 | contig 20234 bp, 13 predicted proteins | sample P32metaG_FD_120480 | JGI IMG/M metagenome (GOLD analysis project Ga0182024, IMG submission 120480) | Permafrost microbial communities from Stordalen Mire, Sweden - P3-2 metaG (Illumina Assembly) | ecosystem: Environmental > Terrestrial > Soil > Wetlands > Permafrost | place: Sweden: Stordalen... | reverse complement strand
GGTTCCCCAGGCGTTGGTCAAGGTCAGCCTGGCGTCTGGAAAGGCTTTTGCGAACGAGGCGAAGAACTACTTCGCCTCGGCCTTGCCGACCACCTTGCCAAATTGCCCCTCGAGCGCAACGTCATCGGTAAGACGCGCGAGAAGGTCGTTGTCGTTCTTGTTCTCGATGGCGCCGTAGACGCTCCTCGCGACATCCACGTTCGCCGCCGCGTCGGCGGCGGGAGCGAACATCTGCGGCGCCGCCGGGATCTCGGGGACCGTAGGAATCGGGCTCTTGTTCGAGACTTGCTTCGCCACAGCCCCGACGTCGGCGTAGCGATGCTCCTCCTTGATGTGCCCCTCGCCATCGAACCAGAAAAGGCTCAGCGCGGCGTAGCCTACGGGTTGGTCTTTTCCTTTCGTCCCGAAGAGAGTTCCCGTGTAGTTCCCGGTCAAGACCCACTCGGCGACGATCGTGTCGCCCAATATCCACACCCGGCGGGCACCCATCTTGATGTTGGACAGAGTGTCGAACCACTCCTGATTGTTCGCCTGCAGAGCGGACCGACCCTCGATATCGCTCATGCCCGCGACGCGGATCAATGCGTCTTCCGCATAACCACTCGCGGCTTTGGCCGCGTCGTGCGCGTTCAACCCTCCCGTTGTCGTCATCAGCGTGGTCGTTTCGAGCTCGGTCAACGACGGCTTCGGCGGGGGAGGCGGAGGCTCGGGAGGGGGCGGCGGCGCCTCGACGACCGGAGGAGGAGGCGGCGGGGGTTTGACGACCACCTGCTCTTCCGCACATGCCGCAAGGGACAGTACGCACAGAGCGCTCGCGATGTTTCGCTTCATAAGCGTGCAATTAACAGGAAGACGGGAAGAGGGGAAGAGATCGCGGACTTAGAGTGCTCTCTTTCCTTTCACGACGCTTCCATCCGTATCGCGAATCTCGATTTCCCCGTACCCGAGGGCACGGAGCGGCCCTTCGATCTTCGCCGCGGGACCTACGACGATGACCACCGCGCGACTCGGATCCATGCAGTCGGAAGCAAGCTTCGAGAGCGCCTCTTTCGTGGCTTCGTCCGCTGCGAGCGCCGCGGTTCGCTCGTGGTCTGCCGGGAGGCCCAGGGCGGCTTCGATGGCGAGGTGTTCGGCGGCGCGGTCGTACGCTTCGAACTTTTCCACGAGATCGCCTCTCGTTTGCAGGCGCGTCTTGTCGGTCTCTTCGTTCGTGGGACCTGTCTTCGCGTATTCGGCCACGTCGGCAACGAGCGCCTGGACCGCGTCGGCGGTCTTCTCGGTGAACACCGAGGCATAAGAAACGAAGCTGCCGACCCCTCTCGTGTGCGCGACACGCGAACCGGCTCCGTAGGTGTAGCCGCGTTGCTCGCGCAGATCCTGGTTCAGGCGTGAGGTGAACAGCCCGCCCAGCGCGAGATTCGCTCGGGCCAACACGGGCTCTCTCGGGTCGCTCGCCGCGAGTCCGGGACGAGCGAGCGAGATGACCGACTGCGGAGCCTCGGGCCGGTCGACGAGAACGAGTCTCGGCCATGGCCCTCTGAAAGCCTCGGGCGCTACGGGTGCAGGCGGCGCGGCCGTCGGACTCTTCCAGGCGCCGAGATTCTGGTCGACGAGCGCAGTCACTTCCGCTTTCGTCGCGTCGCCGACCACGACGAGGATCGCGCGGTCCGGACGCCATGCCGAAAGGTAGAATTTCCGGACATCTTCGAGGACGATACTCTTGGCAGACGTCGTCGTCCCGTCCACAGGATGCGCGTAGGGGTGATCTAGTCCGAAGAGCACGGCGCGAGTGACGAGTCGCTCGACCTCCTCGGGATCCGCCGCGCGCTCGACGAGATCGTTCAACTCGAGCTCGTGCGCCCGCTTCCACTCGGCCGGGTCGAAGCGAGGTCGTGCCACCACGTCGGAGAGCAAGGTGAACGCGGGTACGAGGTTCTTCTTCAAGACCGAAAGAGACGCCGTGCTCGCATCGACGGTCGCGGCCGTCACGAGCGAGGCACCGAGTGCGTCGACGGCCCGTGACAGCTCGATCGAGCCGCGCCCTCCCGCTCCCTCGTCGAGCATATCCGCCGTCTCGAACGCCAGACCGGCCTTTCCTTTGGGATCGCTCGACGACCCCGTGGGAATGGACACCGTCATGGCCACATAGGGGAGCGCATGCCGCTCGACGAGCCAAACCGTCAGCCCTCCCTTCGTTACGAATACGTCGGGTACGGGTGGCGCATAGGGCGCCGGCAGATGCGCCTCCGGCTTCGGCCCTAATGGGTCCGGCGGAGGTGCCGGCAATGGAGCGGGACGAGGCACGCTCTCCGCCACCTTCGCAGGTGTCTGGGGCTCGGCGCAGGCCGCCATCGCGAGAAAGCCAAGTGCGAGGACACGCGGTAGGCTCATAGGGCCCCCTTGTGGCTGTCCGGGACGACGCGCAGGACGACACGCGCGTTCGGGTCGAGCACCTTCGCTGCGACGGCCTGGAGCCCCGCACGGGTTGCGCCGGTGTAGCGGTCGAGATCCTTCTGGGCAAACCCGGGGTCGCCGACGTCGAGCTCGTAGGCATTGAGGAGTGAGGCCCGCGCCTTCACGCTCTGGAGACGAGCGACGAAGCCGGTGCTGACGCCGTTCTTGGCACGGACGAGCTCCTCGTCCGTTACAGGCTTCGAGCGTATGGAGGCGAGCTCGGCATCGATCGCCGCTTCGAGCTTATCGAGCGCGACGCCGGGCCGCGCGATCACGCCGACGACGAAGCGCGACGCAATGTCGCCCGAGCCCTGTTCGGCTTCTACGCTCTGGGCCAGCTTCTTGTCGTAGACGAGCGACTTGTAAAGGCGGCTCGCTTTGCCGGACGTAAGGACGCTCGCCAGCAGATCGAGCTCCGCATCACCGGACGCAAAGTGCTTGGGTGACTGCCAAGCCATGATGACCTTGGGCAACTCGACCCTGTCGGTAATCGTTTTGCGCACGACCTCCCGGAGAGTCGTCCCCGCGGGGGCACGGGCGGCGTCCCACGGATCGACAGGTGCACCGTGGCTCGAGATCTGGCCGAAATATCTCCCGATGGTCGCAGTCGCCTCTTTGGGATCGAAGTCGCCCGCGACGACGAGCGACGCATTCGCGGGGTCGTACCACTCCGCAAAGAACGCCTTCACGTCGGAAACCGTCGCGGCCTCGAGGTCCTCGTGCGAACCGATGACGGGGTGATGGTAGGGGTGCCCTTCGGGAAAGAGCAGCTCCGGGAGCATCAGCTCGACCTTTCCGTACGGTTGATTCTCGCTCGTCTGGCGACGCTCGTTCCGGACCACCTCTCGCTGCGCGTCGAGCTTCTCCTCCGTCATCATCGGCCCCAGATCGCTCAGCCGGTCCGCTTCGAGCCATAAAAGGAGTGGAAGACTCGTGGGGGGACCGACGTCGAAGAACTCCGTGTGGTCCTCGCTCGTGTCTGCGTTGTTCCAGCCGCCCGCCCCCTCCATCCACTCGTCGAACGCCTTGGTGGGCGCCCGACGCGTGCCCATGAACATCAGGTGCTCGAACAGGTGCGCGAAGCCCGTGCGTCGGGGCCCTTCGAAGCGCGAGCCCACCTTGTAGGCAAGGTTGACCGCAACGACCGGAAGGGCGTGATCCTCGTGAAGGATGACGGTCATCCCGTTCCGAAGCCTCGAGATGGTGAACGGAATCGCGACGTCGTCCGCGCGAGCGCTCGCAGGCGACACGCACGGGATAAAAAGCGCTACAAGAATGGCCAACCGGGATCGCATGAGCGCCTACGTTACGGAAGATCGTATCCCCGGCAAGGTATAAGCCGAGGCGACGAACATGCGCCCCGCCCCCACGATCTCCGCCACCTCGCCGGAGCAGGCATCGGCCCGCGACGTCCGCGAAGGCGGCAGATGGACCGCATCGCAAGCCGCCAAGAACAACGTTCTCTACGGCCTCGCTTCGACGGCGCTCGCGCTGGCTTCGCCCCTCCCCACGAGTTGGCTCCGCGCAATCGGACGAGCCCTCGGCCGGCTTGCATACGCCGCGTTGCCCAAGCCGAGACGCACGGCCCACGAGAATCTCGCGCGTGCGTTTCCGGACCTCCGCCAGGCCGAGCGCCGGTCGATGGCACGCCGCGCGTACATCGAATTGGGTGGCTACCTTGGTGACACCGTCGCGCTTCTGGCTGGACACCCACTTTCGGCCCTGCCCATCGCGGAGGCCTCCCATCGCGCGCTCCTGACGGCACTCGAGGAAGGACGGGGCGTCGTCTTTGCTTCCGCGCACCTGGGCCCCTGGGAGCGCGTCGCCGGGTCCTTGGTGGCGGCCGGAATCCCCCTGACCACGATGGCTCGCGAAGGTTACGACGCGCGCTTCACGCGCATTCTCGACAAACTTCGCCGCACGCTCGGCGTCCCCGCGATCTACCGTGGCGCTTCGAACGCTCACGTCCGCGTCATGCGGACGCTCCGACGAGGAGGGGTCCTGGGTTCCCCCATGGACTTGCGATCGCGCGTCCCCTCTATCCCGACCCCGCTGTTCGGCGTTCCGGCCGCCACGGCGGTGGGACCCGCGCGCATCGCGTTGCGCACGGGGGCAGCGTTGGTCGTCGGCACGGCCGCCCCCGGCGCTCACGGTCTTCAAATCACCGTGACGCGGGTAGAAACGGGAGACCTCGTCGCGGGTGTCGAGGGCGAAGCGACCCTCACGGCGCGCATCAACGATGAGCTCTCCCGACGCATCCTCGCCCTCCCCGAGGGTTGGGTGTGGATGCATCCGCGCTGGGAACGCTAGGCCAACTCCTCATTTTGGGTAACGGGACGCGCCAAGACCCGTTACAGTTTATCGCGACTCCTGGCGCGGGGCGTGCATCGCCGTGAATCAGGTGCGCCAGAGGAGCAACGGTTGGACGACGAACTCAGAATCCCCAAGCTCATCGGCAGTGGTGCCGCGATGCATTCGTTGCCACTCGCGGCGGTCGACGGATTCGTCCTTTCGCGCATCGATGGGCGAGCTACCGAAAAAGAGCTCTCGGGACTCACAGGCCTTCCTGAAGCACAGGTTCGATCGTCGCTCGAGAAGCTCGAGTCCCTCCGTGTCATCACGTTTGCGAGCAAGACCGTCACACCGGCGCCGCCGCCGGTCTCTTCCCCTTCCCCAGTCCCGGTTCCTCTGCCGAGCGGCATCCGTGCGCCCGGGAGCCCGAATCCAGCGCCGCTCTCCCCTGCAACCGGATCCACAGCCCGCTCGACTGCCGAAGGTGCCGAGGAGGCGAGCACGGCGCTCGCGGAGCAGGTCGGCATGTCGAAGCGGCTCCGCGCCGCGATCGCCGCTATCCCGCCCGATGCGCCGGAACTGACCGAGGAGGTCGACCTCCCGGACGCGTTCCGTCTTCGCGTCCTCGCCGCACACACGGCGCTCGCGTCGCTCGACTACTACGAGCTCCTCGGCATCGAGCGCACCGTAGACAAGAAAAGCGTAAAGCGCGCGTACTTCGAGCTCGCTGGGCTCTTTCACCCCGATCGCTATTTCAGAAAGCGCCTCGGGGCATTCAAGTTGAGGATGGAGACCCTCTTCGGCACCGTGACCGAGGCTTACGAAACACTTTCGGACAAGGCCCGTCGCATAGAATACGACGGATATCTGGTCGACCTCGACCGCACGCGCGGCATCGAAGATCTTCTCAAGGGCGCCGCAGAGGAGGCTCAGCGCGCGGAGGATGACGCGTTGCGATCCGCCGAGCGCACGAGCGCGTCGGATGTTCCCATCAACGGAGTCGGCGCCGGCTCCGTACCTCCGAGTCCTAGCAGCCAAGAGCGCCAACACTCCGGCTTCTACGCGTCGGTAGGCGGGCCACGTACTACCTCTTCGCCGCCCCAGACCGGCCCTGCTCGACCCACGCCCTCCGCGTCCCTTCCTCCTCTCTCCGCCGGCTCCCCCGTCGTGAGCGAACAGGCGCGCCGGGACGTCCTCGCTATGCGCCTGCGGGGCAATCGGGCCATCCCGCGGGGCCCCTCCAGCCTCCCGCCCGGGACACGACCGAGTGACGGCGGCGAGGGGCTCAAACGTCGCTACGCGGACCGAGTCGCGCTCGCCCGAAAGGCGCAGGCCGACAAGTACATCGCGCTCGCGCGAGGCGCCGAAGCGAAAAACGACATCGTCGGCGCCGCGACGGCCTACCGGGTGACGCTCGGTTTCCTCCAAGAGGGCGACCCGATCCGGGTGTCTGCTCTGGCGGTCATCGCGAAAGCCGATTCGGCTTTGGCCGAGACGTACTTGAGGCAAGCCCTGTACGAAGAGCGATCCGAGCATTGGCCCGACGCGGCAAAGTCGTGGCAGCGAGTGGCGAAGGGGCGCCCCGGCGACGCGCGCGCTCACGAGCGAGCCGCACACGCCATGACCCGTGCGCGTGAAGATCTGCACGTCGCGGCGCAGTACGCGAAGCGGGCCATCGAGATCGACCCGCAGAACGCGGAATACAAGATCACACTCGCTTCCGTGTTCATCGAAGCGGGTCTCGGTTTGAACGCCAGGCGCGAGCTCGAAGCCGCCGCGCAGCTCGCTCCCCAGAATGCTACCATTCGAACGATGCTGAAAACTGTCAACAAGGCGGGCTGATCCACATGGCCGATGAAACATGGCCGATGAAAATGCCTTTTGACCTATCTGCGCAGGGGAGAACACCGTGGAGAAGGTGATCGGAATCGACCTCGGAACGACCAACTCGTGCGTGGCAATCGTGGAGGCCGGCACCCCGACGGTCATCCCCAACCGGGGCGGCTATAAGACGACACCGTCGATGGTCGCAGTCACCGAGGCGGGCAAGCGCCTCGTCGGGCACATTGCGAAACGGCAGGCGATCACGAACGCCGAGTATACGGTCTCTGCGGCCAAGCGTCTCATCGGACGCAAGTGGAGCTCGCCGCAAGTGAAGAACGCCGTCAGCACGTCGAGCTACCGGATCATCGAAGGACCGCACCAGGACGTGCGCATCGTGCTTCGTGACAAGGAGTACAGCGTCCCCGAGACGAGCGCGATGATCCTTCAGGAGATGAAGGTCATCGCGGAAGACTACCTCGGCGAACCCGTCAGCAAGGCCGTCGTCACGGTACCCGCTTACTTCAACGACAATCAGCGTCAGGCCACGAAAGATGCCGGGGAGATCGCCGGGCTCGACGTCATCCGGATCATCAACGAGCCCACGGCCGCAGCCCTGTCGTACGGGTTCGGCCGCAATCTCGAGCAGGTTGTCGCGGTCTACGATTTCGGAGGAGGAACGTTCGACATCTCGATTCTCGAGATCGGCGCGCACGGCGTCTTCAAAGTCATTGCGACCGCGGGCGATACGTTCCTCGGCGGAGAGGACGTCGATGCGAGGATCATCGACTGGCTCGTACAAGTCTTCAAGACGGAGCACGACATCGACCTCCGGCAAGACAGAATGGCGCTTCAGCGCCTAAAAGACGCGGCGGAGAAAGCAAAGTGCGAACTCTCCAGTGTGCGCGAGACCGAGGTGAACTTGCCGTTCATCATCTCGAGCGGCCGGAACGAGGCCCTGCACCTCCAGCGCACCCTTTCGCGCGAGCAGCTGGAAGAGCTGAGCGACGATCTCATCGAGCGGACCATCGACATCTGCCGGCAGACGCTGAGCGACGCCAGGCTCGAGAAAGACGAGATCGAAGAGGTCGTACTGGTCGGCGGGATGACTAGGATGCCCAAGATTCAGCAGGCCGTCGCTACGTTCTTCGAACGTGAACCGTGCAAAGGCGTCCATCCGGACGAGGTCGTCGCACTCGGCGCGGCGATTCAGGGCGCCGCGCTCATCGATGACAAGCACGAGATGATCCTTCTCGACGTGACGCCGCACGCGCTCGGCATCATGACGTTCGGGAGCAATTTCGAGGAGCTCATCCCTCAGAACACCACCGTCCCCACTCATAGGCAGAAGATCTTCACCACGAGCCGAGACAATCAGACGGCGGTGAAGATCCTGGTGATGCAGGGGGAGAGCCAGAGGGCGGAGGAGAATGAACTGCTCGGCGAATTCATCCTCACCGGGCTCCGGCGCGCTCCGAGGGGCCAGATCGAGATTGAGGTTACGTTCGAGATCAACGCCGACGGCATCGTCAGCGTCCGCGCGAAGGATCTCGAGACGGGCCTAGAGCAGTCGATCCAGGTGACCGCGACGAGCGGGCTCACCCAGGACGAGATCAAGAGCATGATCGAGAGCGCCAAGGATCACATGGTCGAGCGCCGCGGCTCCGAAGAGTTCGAGGGCGCGCGGCAGGACGCCGAGAAGATCATCGGGGAGATCGAGCGCCTATTCCCGCAAGTCGAGAAGGTGGTCGCATCGAGCGACTTCGGGCGTGACGCCATCGAGAAGGCGCGCGCCATCGTGCAGAAGACGCGTGACGCGATCAAGAAGCAGGATCTAGCGGCCGTAAAGGAGCAAATCGACGGGCTCACGAGGACGCAGCGAATGTTCAAAGGTGTCGTCGCAAAGACTCAATAAGGGTGCTCAAAAAGAAGTGCCGGACAAGCCCAACACGACCGACGAACGAGACGTGGACGCCACCTCCTGGGAGGAGGACAACTGTGGCGTCAGCGACAGGCCTACGGTCGCCCCTCCATTCGATCTCGAAACGTACGCAAGGGAGGTCACCGCGCCTTCTAGCGAGATCGTCCTCCATGTCGCGTCGGCCTCGCGGGTGTCGCTCGAGCAGCGGATCGACCTTGCGCTGCTCGAAGGACCCGAATCTCGAGAGGCGTCGGACACCGCGGTGACGATGCCACCCCCCGCCGCCCCGGCTCCCGCGACCCCAAAGACGGAGAGCGGCCCTCCCTCGGAACACCGAACGCCGCGCGGGATGCAGAAGCTGGAAGATGCGCGCGCGCTGTCCGCTCGCGAGGACCTCACCCGCGACGACCGAAGGCCGCGACTCATACCGGGATCGCTCTTGTCACTAGCCAACATGCAGGTCCCCTCCAACCTGCCGCCACGGGTAGCTCCCGACGATCCGGTCGTCACGCTCGTGGGCGTCGAAGAAGTCCCTGACTCTTCCCCGGAGATTCAAGTCGACCCTCAGAACGAGATGCAGGAGCGATTTGCACTCGGCGACTACTCGGGTGCGCTGGTCGTGGCGGAGTCATTGCTCGAGGAGAACCCCACCCATGTCGAAGCGCTGGAGTACGCGGAGAGCTGCCGCGCCGTGCTGCAGCAAATGTACACGGCACGGATTGGCTCGCTCCAACGAGTGCCCGTCGTCGAGGTCGCGCGAGACCAGCTCCGCTGGCTCTCCATCGACCATCGTGCGGGGTTCGTCCTCTCTCTCGTCGATGGGATCTCGAGCCTCGAGATGATCCTCGACGTCAGCGGAATGCCGTCGCTCGATGCCCTGCGTATTCTCTTCGAGCTCCTCGAGCAGCGCATCATCTCATTTCGCGACGGCTGACGAGAGCGCGTTTCACGCCGCAGTTCCCGAGCGGCTTTGCAAAGCGCAAGGCAAAAACGATCGCGCGCGAAAAGAGAGCGACTTACGTTGCGCGTTCGATGAGGCGACGCTACACCCAAAGACGGATGGACCTGACGGAACCAGATTCCGGGCGCCTGAAGCGCGAAGTCGAGGGGGCATTGCAGCGCGCTCTCGACCCGTCCGACGTCTTGCCGATGCTGCACCGGCTTACGCGGACCGCAGCGCGAGGAAGCGAAGAGAGCCTGTTCGCGCATCAGAAACTCGCGGAGCTCCTGATCGAGCGACACCCGTGGCGCGCCACTCTGCACGCGAAGAAGGTGCTCGCCTCCCTTCCCGACGACGACCGCGCGTGGGCAGTATTGGCCGCATGCCAGGCGATGCTGGGCAACTACCGATACGCCGTGTCCGCGTACCAACGCGCCCTCGAGAGCTCGCCGAGCAACCCTTCGTACGCGCACAATCTCGGCCATCTGCTCGACGTGGCCCTTGGCCGCCCCGGGGACGCGGTGCCTTGGCTTCGCTCCGCACACGAGGGACGCGCCGACTGCATCGAGATTACGGCGTCGTACGCCCACGCGCTCGCGCGAGCAGGCGATGTGGCCGAGGCGAAGCGCGTCCTCGGCGGACCGAAAATGCGCGGCGCTCCTCGAGAACACGTATCGCTCTGGAAATGGCTGCAACGGGGCGCGCCCACCGAGAGGGCGCTTCCTCCGTTGCGCCCGCCGATGTTCGCGGCATGGACTGGAAGCGCGGCGCTCGAGCCGGACGTCGGGTCGCGAACTCGGATTGCGACGGACGCGCTCGATGCTGCGCTTTCGCAAGGGCTCGCGCGACTCCCGGTGGATCCCACTCAGCGAGCCAGGGCCGCGACTCTTGCGCGCGACGCCGCGGAATATTGCCGTACGGCACCGAGCGGTCGTCCCGTCACAGAACGGCATCACACTCCGACGAGAGCGGATTCGGGAAACGACGGCGATGCCTCGATGGAGGTTCCGACGGAGACGAGGAGCTTAGCCGCCGCCGTCGCATATGCCATCGTGTACGTCGACCACGTGCCACTCACGCAGGCGGAAGTCGCCGCGTCCTTCCGCGTGAGCGCGTCGGCCCTCCGGGCGCGCTTCAAAGACCTGCGTCTTCGCCTCGACTTGACGCCAGGAGACGCGCGATACGCGACGCTCCGTCGGAGCTGAGGCCCGGAGCCGCTATGCTGCGGCATGCGTCCATTTTTCTCCGTCGTCGCTTGCGCAATACTCGTCCCTTTCGCCGCTTTCGCCCAGTCCGGGAGCGAAATGAGCGGTCCCGCGACGAGCCCGGTCATTCTCCCAGCGGCGCCGACCATCGACGATCCGATGCTTGCGCCTATGCCGCCGGCAGCTACCAACGTCGCGACGTGGGATGAAATTCTCGACCTCATTCGCGCGCGCTCGACAGACCTTCGCACGGCGTACGACGAAGTCTTGCGCGCCGAAGGTATGACTCGAAGCGCGCTCGCGCAGACGCTCCCTACAATTTCTCTCGCGGGAACCTACACCTACCAGACCGGCAACTACGGCAACACGATCGAACCGGTGCCCAAAGCGAACGGAACGATCGGGAAGATTCTCGTGAGCTCCGCACCGAATGCGAACTCCGTAGCCGGCCAGGCCGTTCTCACGCAACCCATTCTTGCGTTCCAAGCGTGGCACGGGATCGGCACGGCGCGGGCCGGCGAACGGGCGGCCCGGCTCTCCTTCGACGACATGAAGCGAACGATCGCGCTGAACGTCGCCAATGCCATCATCGGCGTGGTGACGGCGGAGCGCATCGCGGAACTCAACCGAGTAGGCACGCGCAACGCGCTCGAACGGCTCGATCTCTCGCAAAGAAAACAGACGCTCGGCGCCGCGAGCAAGTTGGACGTCGTGCGCGCGCAGCAAGACGTCGAGAGCGCGCGCGCGACGCTCGTGACAGGTGACGAGTCGCTGATTCAGTCGCGCGAGGCGCTCGGCTTGGCGCTTGGGCTCCCCGAGCAAGTGGGCGTCACTCGGGACCTGAAGATGAACGGCCTCGTCCAGAGCGCGCTCGATTCGTGCAAGGTTGCGCCGTCGATCGAACAGCGCGCCGACGTTGCAGCAGCGCGCACTCGCCTCGAAGTCGCAAAGCGCAACGTCGACGACGTGTACTACCAGTTCCTCCCGACACTGACGGGCCAGAGCACGGCGGCTTACTCGACGCTCTATGCCGATGTACCGGGCCAACCGACGACGACCTGGAATATTCTCGGAACGCTGGCCGTCCCGCTTTGGGACGGCGGACTCCGGTACGGCGAACTACGACAAACTCGCGCTCTCGAAGACGAAGCGCGCCAGAGCCTCGAGTCGCTGCGGCGGCAGGCGATCATCCAGGTCGCGCAAGCGCGTCGTGACGTCGGCGTCGCGGAGCGTTCACGCAAGGTAGCGCTCGATGCTCGCGCGCTCGCTGCAGAGACGGATCGACTCACGCGGACCGGGTATATGGAAGGGCAAGGGACGAGTCTCGAGCTCGTCATCGCGGCCGCGGCGCTTCGTGAGGCCGACATTACGCTCGCCTTGCGAGACTTCGATCTCGTCAAAGCGCGCATCCTAGCGATTCTGTCGCTCGCCAATTGCCCTTGGTAGGGTCGCGTCAGTCGGGGCTCGGTGTAAACGAGCCGAGATCCGTCGGTTGGACGGCGATAGCCCCCTTCGGTGCCACGGTTTGCCCCGCGCCCATCCTCCACCCCTCAGCAGCCTCTTTCTGCTCGGGCGAAGTCGAAAATACGACGAGCCGCGCCGACTTGTGGGCGGCTTCCACAGAGGCCCATTTGCCGAGGAGGCCTTCGAACGTGATCTCTTTTGGATTGAAGACGACACGCAGCGCGTCTTTGCCGGCCGCTTTGCCCCTCTCTACTTCGAGAATGCCTGGGACCGAGTGCAAGCCGTCTTTGGCGGCCGTCCCGCCGGAGAGAAACGCCATGTCGAGTGTGGTCTCGCACCCCGCCCGCTGCCCCGGAGGCGGGGCCGCACAGGCATTCGAGGTCGACGCGGGGAGAGAGGCAGCGGCCCCCGCTCCCTTGAATCGCCCCGCATAGGCGGCATAGCCCTCGGCCTCAAGGTGTTCCTCGGGGACGAATCGGAGCGATGCCGAGTTGATGCAGTAGCGCAAACCCGTCGGCGCCGGCCCGTCGTCGAAGACGTGACCTAAGTGCGAGTCGCCGCCTTTGGAGCGCGCCTCGGTTCGCGACATGAACAGGCTGTCGTCCGACTTCGAGACCACGTGCCCGTCCTCGATCGGTCGCGTGAAACTCGGCCATCCCGTTCCGGACTCGAACTTGTCGAGCGAACTGAACAGCGGCTCGCCGGTCGCGACGTCTACGTAGATGCCCGGCGAATGGTTGTCCCAAAATTCGTTGCGAAAGGGGGGCTCGGTCGCGTCGCGCTGCGTGACCTCGAACTGAAGCGGCGTGAGCTTCTGCTTCAGCTCCGCCGGAGGAGGCTTGTTGAACGACTGGGCTGTCACGGGGGCGATCTCCTTCATAGTACGTGCGTCCGTCCTGGCAATCGGAGGATCGAGCTGCGCGGGTGGGGCCGACGAAGACGGCCGGCACGCGAGACCGCCCGCGGCGAGAGCCAAGACCAGATAAACGGCAGTTGTTCGCACGCTGGACCTTCCGATACGGGTAGCGAGACGTTGCTCTGGCTCGACGCAAGCCGCAAGCTCCGTCTCTTCAGTGTGACTACGCTCCGTATCGACGCCAGGTTTCACGAAACAGCGACGCCCGAAGACCTCACGCAGCCATGCGCGAGGTCTTCCAGCGCCTAACTGTTCCTTAACCCACATTCCATGCGCAGCACGCGCGAGGCGAGCAGGTCAGTGAATAACGGTGAGAACCGTATAGGCGATGCCTACCGCGATGGATACGAGTCCCAGCGTGCCCTGAAAAGGCGCAAGCTTGATGACCGTCTGATCCATCTTCGCCTTGGCTGTGTCGTCCTTGATGAAGCTCTTCATGACGCCGACCCCAAGGAGAAGCCCGAGGGACACTTGCAGCAGCCCGGCGGCCAACCAGAGGATCCACCACACCAGCCACAATACGCCGGCCGACATCATGCCCATGTTCAGGACTGCGGAGATGATATCCCAGATCCCGTAGAAGACAGAAGCCGCCCCGAACCAGCCCTGGTAGGGCACGATCTTGTCGATCATTTGTTTTGCGTCGGGCCTCTTGGCGATGATGAGACTGGCTGCGCCGAGAATTCCCAGGACGATGAGCCATGCACCGAATGAAAAAGCCATGTTCCCTTTGCCTCCCTCTCGCGATCGGGGTTTTGACGAGCTTCATGTCCCAATAAGCCCTACGTGCTGCCAAGGAAGGTCCGCCGGTCCGACTCTGGATCGCCACAGTATCCCTATTCAAGCTCAGCCGTCTGCCTCGATCTGAGTGATTCGGGGCAAGCATCTGGAAACGCACCTTGCCGCTTCGGACAGAGGGGCATCGCCGGGGCGGGCCGCTCAACGAAGATGAAACGGACTTCGAATGTCTAACATGGAGACGGTTTTGTCGCTGTCGCCCGAATGCAGGGTGGCGTGATAAGTCGTACGGCATGGATCTCGCTCCGCAGCTTGCGACGGTCTCCCACCTGAGCAGCCACGTCGGCGAAATCGTCACGCTACGAGGCTGGCTCTACAACAAGCGATCGAGCGGGAAGCTCCATTTTCTGGAGGTCCGCGACGGGACGGGCATTTGTCAGTGCGTCGTCTTCAAGGGAAGCGTCTCCCCGGAAGACTTCGCGATCGCGGGACATCTTGGGCAGGAGACGAGCCTCGAGGTCACGGGAACCGTCAAGCCACACGGCAAACTCGCGGGAGCCTACGAGCTCGACGTGGCGCACCTCGTCGTCGTCGCCGCGCCCGTGCGCGAGTACCCCATCACGCCGAAAGAGCACGGCACCGACTTCTTGATGGACAATCGCCACCTCTGGCTTCGCTCTCGACGCCAGCACGCCGTCCTTCGGGTGAGGCACTCCATCATCAAAGCGATCCGCGATTTTTTCGACGGCCGAGACTTCACGCTCGTCGACGCGCCGATCCTCACCCCGAACGCCTGCGAGGGCACGTCCACTCTCTTCCAGACCGACTACCACGGCGAACCTGCATACCTCACACAGTCGGGCCAGCTTTACGTCGAGGCCGCTGCGGCCGCGTTCGGGAAGGTCTACTGCTTTGGGCCGACGTTCAGGGCCGAGAAAAGCAAGACGCGTCGTCATCTCGCCGAGTTCTGGATGGTGGAGCCCGAGGTGGCGTTCCTCGACCTCGACGGAGACATGCGATTGGCCGAGGACCTCCTCGCGTCGATCGTCGAGCGCGTGCTGACGACGCGCGCGGAAGAGCTCAAGGTGTGCGAGCGAGACACGAGCTTCCTCGAAAAAGTGCAGGCGCCCTTCCCGCGCATCACCTACACCGACGCAATCGAGCTTCTACGGCAAAATGGCCACCCCGAGGCCAAGATGGGCGACGACTTCGGCGCGGACGAGGAGACCGTCCTCTCGAGCAAGTTCGACCGGCCCGTCATCGTCCATCGCTATCCGATGGATCTCAAAGCCTTCTATTTCAAGCACGATGCCGAAGATCCCACCAAAGCTCTCAACATGGACGTGCTTGCGCCCGAAGGCTACGGCGAGATCATCGGAGGCGGCCAGCGCGAGGACTCGCTCGAGAACCTCGAGAGCGCGATCCTTCACCACAATCTGCCGCGCGGGGCCTTCGAATGGTACCTCGACGTGCGGCGCTACGGGTCATTCCCTCACGCGGGATTCGGGCTCGGGGTCGAGCGCACGGTCGCGTGGATGTGCGGTCTCGGACACGTGAGAGAGACGATTCCGTTCCCGAGGATGCTGAATCGACTCACGCCCTAAGAGAGTCCTCGGTCACGCCACGAGCGCATCGAAGAGACGCAAGTACGTGGCCGCGGAGGCCTTCCACGAGTCGTCTCGGCTCATGGCGCGGTGAATGGCCGATATCCGAGAGCCGGTGTCGCGATAAAAGGTCAGGGCATCTTCGCAGGCCAATAGAAGATCGGTCATCGTGGGGGCCGCCGCGACGAAGCCCGTGCCCACACCGTGTGCCGCATCCATGCGAGTCACCGTGTCGAACAGGCCGCCCACCCCTGTTACGAGAGGAATGGCGCCGTAGCGCATCGCGTACATCTGCGTCAGTCCGCATGGCTCGTAACGCGACGGCATCAAGAAGAAGTCGGCTCCCGAGTAGACTCTCCGCGCGAGGGGAGGGTCGAAGGTGATCCGCGAGGCGATACGCCCAGGGAAGCGCGCGCACACGTCGCGCAACCAGCCCTCGAGCCTCCGGTCGCCCTCTCCCACGACCAGGAGCCGCGCTCCTCCTTCGACCAGCGCCGGCGCGATCTCGAGGATCAGGTCCACCCCCTTTTGCTCCGTGAGGCGCGCCACGCTCGCGAAGAGCGGGCCCTCCGCGGCATCGAGACCGGTCTCGGCCACGAGAGCGTCCTTGCACGCTTGGCGCGCGGACACGGCATCGTCCGGGCCGTATTGCCTCGTGATCGCTTGGTCCGTGCGTGGATCGAAGCTCTCGGCGTCGATGCCGTTGAGGATACCAACGAGCTTCGGCCCGATGCTGCGCAAGATCCCGTCGAAGCCCCATCCCTCTTGGCGCGAGAGGATCTCTCGGGCGTAGGTGGGGCTCACCGTCGTCACGCGATCGGAGAAGAGGAGGGCACCTTTCATCAGGTTGACGTTGCCCTCGTGCGCGAGCGTACCGTCGTAAAAGGCAGCGCGTGGAATCTGCAGTCGGTCCAAGGCGCCGAAGCCCAAGACCCCCTGAAAGGCGAGGTTGTGAATCGTGAAGACGCTGGCTATGCTTTTCCAGGCCTCGCCCATCGTCGTCTGCGCACTGATGATCGCGGGTGCCGCGTGCCAGTCGTGTGCGTGAATGATGTCGGGGCCGCCACCGTCTTCGGGGCTTCCCCAGACGCGCTCGGCGACCGCCAGGGCGGCCCGCGAGAGCGTGACGAAGCGCACGTCGTTGTCGTTGTACGTACCACCTACGGGATCGTCGTAGATTCCGCGGTTCCCGAAGAGCTCGTCGTTGGCGATGAGGCAGACCCGGTGCGAACCTCCAGCGCCCGCTTTTCCTCGGACCTCGAGGACTCCGACTTGTCGCACGTCTGACGGACCCCACCCGACGCGAGCGGTCAGCGGCTCGTGCCAGAAGGAAGCAGGACTCGAAACGCCGGGAAGCTTGGTCACGCGGTAAAGAGGCGTAACGACGACGACGTCGGCCCCCAGCTGGGCGAGGGCCAGGGACAGGCCCCCCACGACATCACCCAGTCCTCCGGTGCGGGCAAAAGGCTCGACCTCCGAGGAGATCATCAGGACGCGAAGAGGACGTGCGAGCATGGCAAGCAGCCGCGCCCCGGAGACGTTGTCCAGAGGGTCGCAGGCAACGGAGGCGGAGGGGGCTACGCTAGCCGAGCTCTGCCGGAAACGCGACGAGCTTGCAACGAGAGCGATGCGTCACGCGTGCAGCAGTCGCCGCACCCGTTGAAGCAAGTCCGAAGACGAAAATGGCTTCTGCAAAAACTCTGCGGACGGGCCCGCGTCGAGTGGGAGGTTCTCCGGCGCGAAGCCCGAGATGAAAAGAACCTTCGCCGAGACTTGGAGGTCCGCAAATCGGCGACCGAGCTCCGGTCCGGTCATGACGGGCATCAATACATCAAGAATGATCACGCCGATCGCCGAGCCGTGCCGTGCCACCAACTCCAAGGCTTCCGGCGCGCCCTCTGCCATCAACACCGAATGCCCGGCGCGCTCGAGAGTCCTTCGAATCGTCTGGCGAACGATTGCGTCGTCGTCGACGACCAGAACGGCTTTTCCGCCGATCGCCTTAGGCGCGCTCGCGAAGCGAAGAGCGAGCCCGTTCTTCTTCTCCACGGCCTTGGGCAGGCATACACGGACCGTGCTGCCTTTCCCTACCTCGCTCGACAGCTCGACGTAGCCGCCACAATTCTTCGCGAACGCATAGACGGTCGTGAGCCCGAGCCCCGTACCGCCACCCGACGCCTTCGTCGTGAAGAAGGGCTCGAACACATGGGCGAGCACTTCAGGGCTCATCCCGTGCCCCGTGTCCGAGATCTCGAGGGTCACGTAGTCGCCCATGCTCGGGGCGCCCCGCCGAACCGCGACCTCATCGAGGACCGCATTTCTGGTCTCGATTCTTAGCGTGCCGCCCTCCGGCATGGCGTCGCGCGCGTTAATGGCGAGGTTCACGAGAACTTGCTCGAACGACGCGCGATCGACCTTGACGCTATGCAAGCTCGGATCGAGCTTGGACTCGATCTGGATGTTCGCGCCGATCAGCCGCTCGAGCATCGGTACGAGCTCGGAGACGACGTCGTTGGTCTGGCACAGAGCCAGCGGCGTCGGCTGATGCCGCGAAAACGAGAGGAGCTGCTTGGTAAGCTGCGAAGCCCGCCGAGCGGCGCTCGAGATGATGTCGAGCTCCTCCTTCACGCCGCTCTCGAGTCCTTCGCGCGCGTGGAGCAGGTCGAGCGTCGAGCGGATGGCCATGAGCATGTTGTTGAAGTCGTGGGCGACCCCACCAGCGAGCTGGCCGACCGCTTCCATCTTGTGACGCTGCTCGAGTGACGCCTGAAGCTGTTCCCGCTCGGTCAGCAAGCGAGCGATCTCGAAAACGACCGGCACCTGATGGGCCAAAATGAGGAGCAGATCGCGATCGCTGCTCGTGAAGGGCGGCGCCGAGCTGCTTCGCTCGAGGCACACGACGCCGACCACGCGCTCATAAAGAAAGAGTGGAAACGCGAGTACCCGCGCCGTATCGACTTCGCGCCCGAAGTCGCGGGGAGCCCCGTCCTCGGGCGGCCACGACTCTCCCCGCTCGGTCACGCTGTTCATCAGGGCGCGATGCCACGCTTCAACTTTGAGGGACCTTTCACCTTGGAGGCTTCGTCCCACCATGACCGGTTCGGACACGCCTTGCTGGCGTTCGAACAGAATGAACCCGCGATCGGCTTCCACGTCGCGGAGAAGATCGTCGAGGATCAGCGCGGCCTGCTGCGCCGGATCCAGCTCCGCGGAAGGCCTGCGTACGGCGTGCAGCAGCGCAGAGAGCTGACGGCGCGAGCGACTCGAAGACTGTACGCGCAGCGATTCGCCCGGGGGTCGCAGGCTCGAGACGGGGCTAGGCAACCCGAACTCCTCTCGGATCACGCGCGCGCGCGGGTGGGCGCCGTACTCGCGGGCAAGCATCTCGGCGATGCGCGCCTGGTCACGGGCAGCATCGTGGTTTCCTTCGTCGCGGAGCATATGTGCACGCAGACGCGCGACCGCGGAGAGGATCCACGGGCACGTCTCCTTCTCGGCGAGCGCTTCGGCTTTTGCGAAGAGAACTCGAGCTTTGGACGTCGAGCCCTGCAACCACGCGGCACTGCCTTCGACGAAGACGCAGTGGGTCTTGTAGAGCGGAAGCTTGGCTACGACACGCAGATCCGCGAGCGCCTTGCGAAGCGCGACCAGGTGTGGCGCGCGCTCGGACGGCGCGGCGCGAAGACACTGGTGCACACGGGCGTGCGCGACCGCGATGTAGTACTCGGCGACGAGAGGATGAACGGAACGCGGATTGTGATGCTCGGACTCGAACGCACGAACGAGAGATTCGAAGTCGTCACCGAAGGTCCCGCTGTCGAGGAGGAATCGCGCACGCGGACCCCAGGAGATCAGGTGGTAGAAGGAGTGCGTCGAACGGGGTCTCCCGGACACCACCTCGAGCTGGGCGGTAATCCAGGGGTTCGTTGCTGGATCGCGACCTAGGCTCGCGAACGCGGCCCTTGCACGGTGGACCAAATAGTCGGCCGATACCACCGTCGCGCTGTGGCTTCGCCCCTGGCGTTCGATCGCGCGCGCATTCCATGCCATCGCCTCGAGTGGCCGCCCGCGTAGCGATTCGATGAAGTCACCGTTCGACGCGTCCAGGCAGTATTCGCTCAACTCTAGCCACGGACCGTGCACGTCGACGCATTCGCGGAGGAGACCCAACGCCCGCTCGAAGTCGCCGCCAAAGCACGCGGCCAGCGCCCGCATCTGCACGCAGAAGGCATAGGTAATGGGGTCGGAGAGGCTCGCCGCCATTTGTTGTCCGCTTGCGATCGCCTGAACCCCTGCGTCGCGACGGCCAAGAGCGGACAAGACGACGCCGTAGGAAGCGCGCGCGCGCGCCTGGGCGCGCGTGGGTCCGAGCCTCTCGCTCAATTTGAGCGCTTCGAGCGTGCTTTGAAGGAGCCGGAGAGGCTTCCCATACTCCAGGCCGAGCCGCGCGTTTTGGTAGTGAAGATCGCAAACGAGCTCGACGTCAGCTCGCGCGTCACCATCCATGAACGCGACGTCGCTCACGCGCTTTTGGAATTCCATGCGTGCGAGGTGGCCAATCGTCTCTGCGAGTGACGCCGCTCGCTCGTTCGGCATACGCGCTCCGACCGCCGCGAACGCTCGCTCGAGCGTTGCCCACGCGCGATCCGAGTCCGCACGCGCTTGGTGCACCCACGCGAGGCGCCCCAGAAGGCTCGCGCGTGTTCTCTGGTCGAGCGAGCCCTCGAGTGCTGCGGTGAACGCGTCGAGGCTCTCCTCGAGTCCGCCCAGCCGGAGCTGTGCTTCGCCAAGAGTACGGTAGAAGGTCGTATCGAGCCTTATGGGAGCTACGTTCGCTGCCGTGCGTCCAAGCTCGAGAAAACGCAGCACGGTCTCGCTG
>Ga0182024_10009395_pt1 | contig 20235 bp, 21 predicted proteins | sample P32metaG_FD_120480 | JGI IMG/M metagenome (GOLD analysis project Ga0182024, IMG submission 120480) | Permafrost microbial communities from Stordalen Mire, Sweden - P3-2 metaG (Illumina Assembly) | ecosystem: Environmental > Terrestrial > Soil > Wetlands > Permafrost | place: Sweden: Stordalen... | reverse complement strand
GAGCTCACCGATCGCGCCGCGCAGCGCGTCCCGTACCGACTGGGCGGAGACGGGCAGGTCGATCTCGCTCGCCATGTGCTCTGCCAGTGCGCGGTGGCGGGCCTGGAACTCCGACAGCGCGAAGAAGAACGTCTGGAACGCCGCACCGGGATCGGGCTGACGCAGCGCGCGCCGCGCGTCCGCCAACAGCGACTCGTACATCGCCTCGAGGACCGCCTCGACGAGCGCTTGTTTCGTCGGGAAGTGCCGACAGACCGTCCCGACGCCCACCCCGGCGCGGCGTGCGACCTCGTCGATCTGTGCCCGGAGGCCCATCTCGGAGAACACGTCCTCCGCCGCGACGAGGACCCGCTCCCGATTTCGGCGGGCATCGGAACGCATCGGCCGAATCGGCTGGCAATCGGAAGCCACGTTCCGTATAGTACCCTATACGGAAGCGCCGTTCCACTTGCCCGGTGCGTCTGACCGCCCGCCCCGCCGAAAGTGTTGATCCTGTGACCACCACCGCCAGCGCGTCGTCTCCCGACACGACTCTGTACACGCGGCGCTGGTGGACCCTGTCGGTGCTGTGTCTGAGCCTGCTGATCGTCTTCGTCGGCAACTCGAGCCTCAACGTGACGCTCCCGACCCTCGCCCGCGAACTGCACGCAACCGAGTCGCAGCTGCAGTGGGTCGTTGCCAGCTACTCGCTCGTGTTCGCCGGGCTGTTGTTCACCACCGGTGCGCTGGGCGACCGCTTCGGGCGCAAGGGTGCGCTCCAACTCGGGCTGTTGTTGTTCCTCGTCGGGGCGGGGCTCGCGTCGGCGTCCAGCGCGATGTGGGAGCTGATCGCGTGCCGCGCCGTGATGGGAGCAGCCGGCGCGCTCATCATGCCGTCGACACTGTCGATCCTCATTAACGTCTTCGACGCACACGAGCGGCCCAAGGCGATCGCGATCTGGGCGAGCGTCACCGGCGCCGCGGGCGCGCTCGGGCCGGTCGCCAGCGGCTACCTGCTCGGGCACTTCTGGTTCGGATCGGTGTTCCTCGTCAACGTCCCGATCATCGCAGTAGCCCTCGTTGCCGGCTGGTTCCTCGTGCCCACGTCACGCGATCCGCAAGAAGCTGCGCTCGACCCGGTCGGCGCGATCCTGTCGATCGTCGGAATCGTCGCCCTCGTGTACGGCTTGATTCAAGCGCCGAGCTCGGGCTGGGCCAGCGCGTCGACGCTCGGAGCCTTCGCGGTGGCGATCCTGGTGCTGGTGCTGTTCGTGGCCTGGGAGCTGCGCGCGGCCGAACCGATGCTCGACATGCATTTCTTCAAGAACCCGGCCTTCAGTACGGGCACGGGCGGCATGATCCTCGTGTTCCTGTCGATGTACGGCGTGATCTTCCTCATCACGCAGTACTTCCAGCTCGTGCGCGGCTACAGCCCGCTGTCGGCGGCGTTACGCACCTTGCCGATCGCGCTGATCATGATCGTCGTCTCTCCGCTCACACCCCGCCTTTCGGCAACGTTCGGCGCGCACCGCACAGTCGCGTTCGGCATGATCAGCATCTCGATCGCGTTCGGCATGCTGGCGACCCTCGGCGTGCACAGCCCGTATGCCTACATGGTCGTGTGCTTTGTTCCCCTCACCGGGGGCATCGCACTGACGATGTCGCCGATGACGGCGTCGATCATGTCGGCAGTGCCGGCTCGCCGGGCCGGTGCCGGCTCGGCGATGAACGACGCGACGCGGGAGTTGGGCGCAGCGCTCGGCATCGCGGTGCTCGGAAGTGTTGCCGCGTCGCGCTACGACAGTCAGGTCGCGAAGTTCTTGCACGGCCTGTCGGCGAGCCAACGCGCCACCGCGAACACGTCGATAGCCGGCGCGTTGCGCGTCGCGGGCACACTGCCGCAGCATGCGTCGGTGCTGTTGGACGCCGGTTCGAAAGGCGCGTTCGTCAGCGGTCTGCATCTCGCCGCCATGTCGGGTGCCGTCCTCGCCCTGATCGCCGCCGTGTTCGTCATGCGGTACCTGCCGCACTCGCTGGTCCCAGAGGGTGCCCTGCGGGGACCGCTCGAATCAATGGAGGACATGGCCGAGCTCGGAATCTCGGGTGGCATGCCGGTGTTCGCCGACGCCACGACAACTGACGGCGCCCTCGGAGAACGCTCGGCCTGACCGGACCGGCTACGGCTGGTTCGCCCACCACGCGCCGAGATACGCAGCCGCCGCGAGGTAGAGGCGACGCTGCGGCGGGTCGTCGGCGGCTGCATCGAGGCAGGCGAGCGTGTACTTCGCGACGTGCGCGTCCCGGTGAGTGGCGGCCCGAGCCGCCACCTCGCCGACGATCGTCGCGAGCTCGTCATCGGAGGCGTGATAGACAGCGGACGCCGCCGTTTCCGGATCGGCATCGATCGCGTCGGCCGGCGTTGCCGCGGTTCGGTCCGGCTGCCAGTCGATGTCCACGTCGCCGCTGGACTGGGCCGCACGAAACGCGACGACGTACGTCGCCGCGGTCGCGGTCGCAACCCACGGGTTCGACATCCACGGGATGATGCCGAGCACCGACTGGGGCAGCGTCAGGCAGTGCGACCAGCCGTACGGCGCGAACGCGACGTCGTCTTGGAGCATCGACATGGCCGCAACCCGCAACATGGCGGTGCCGGCGCCGGCGAGATCCGGCGGAAGCGAACCAGCAATCACCCGGCGCGCCTGTCCGCCACTGTCAACCTGGTGCACGGTGGGAAAGATGAAGTCGCTGCCGGGAAAACCGAGGTGCGGGGTGCGCGCGAGCGCGTCCGCGAAACTCCGGGCGTCCGAGCCGCCCGTTTCGATCTCGTGTTGTGTCCACTCGACACGCAGTTCGGGTTGGCGAGCCACTTCGCGTACCAGCGGCCGGAGCAAGGCGAGCGCGGCCCGGTTGCCGAGCCCGGTCCGGCCGAGATGGAAGAAGTAGATGCTGGCGTGACCGGCCGCAGCCAGACTGGTGACCGTCGACGGCGCGAGTGCCATGACGTCGTCGGTTGACGCGTGCCGACAGAGCCACCATGCGGCAGCGTCAACGACGTCGAGATCCTTCTCGCCGGTGGCGTGCACGAGCGCGGACCGGGCGGCGGCCGGCGACTCGAACGTGCGGCTCGCGACAGGTTCGAGACGATGACCGGCGCGTTCGTACGTCGCGGCGACCCAGACCATCCGCTTTCGCACGCCGTCGCGACGATCGGCCGGAACCAGACGCAGGAGAGCCCGGCGAGCCAGCAGTTCGAGCGGCGCGTGGAGGATGAACGAAGTTGCCCGATCTTGTTTCGGTCGTGCCACGACCCGAGCCGCGATGGCGAAGAGCTGATCGTCGGAGAGCTCACCCAAGTGGCGACGGCGGTACTCGCCGTCAACGTCGTCGGCGTCGAAACCGGCCAGACGGTCGGTCGGTGATGCCGCGTCGAGGTCCATGGCAGGACCGTAATACCTGAACCTAACTTGAGGTCAAGGGTATATTGGTGTTCGTGGCGAACGTGGCCGAACATCTTTCGATCGGGGAGGTCGCCGATCGGACCGGCGTCTCGGTCTCGGCGTTGCGCTTCTACGAGGCCGAGGGAATGGTCACCTCGACCCGGTCGCCGGGCGGGCAGCGCCGCTTTCCTCGCGACGCACTGCGGCGAATCGCGTTCATCCGCGTCGCCCAGCGAGTGGGCCTCACCCTCGACGACATCCGCGCCGCGCTCGCGACACTCCCAGAACGGCGCACGCCGACCGCCGCCGATTGGGCTCGACTGTCCCGCGCGTGGAAGTCGAACCTCGACGAAAGGATCCGGCTGCTCGAACGCGTGCGTGACGACCTCTCTTCGTGCATTGGTTGCGGATGCCTCTCGTTACAGGCTTGTCGGCCGTACAACCCGGACGACCGCGCGCGGGTACTCGGGCAAGGCCCGCGCTACCTGCTCGGCGACTCGTCGCTCGACGTCGTCCCCGAGCTGGCGCGTCGACCCCGCCGCTGAATCTGGACAACGCTTCGTGGCCGGGGACGACAGCCGGGCGATCTATTCGCGGGGCATGTCGCGTACCGCCTGTTCGCACACCGTTCCCGCGAAGAAGTCGGGATTCATTCCTGCGTGGAGTCTCGCCGGGTTGACGAACGTCAGCTCGCGGAACTCCTCATCGCCGATGAGGCCGTCCTCGACGAGGCCGTACGCCTCTGCGACCGGTTCGGTCATGTCGCGCACGTCCCAATGCGAGATGTCCGAACCGAAAATCGGACGAAGCCGCGCGCCGGCCGGATTTACATGTTCGGCAAACGCCCATGCGACGAGGCGGTCGTCGGCCTCGCATCCGAAATAGAAGTTCGGCACGAATCGGTCGCAGATATCGGCGACGGACTCGAGCGCGACCGAAGCGAACTCGTCGAGCTGCTCGGGACGCGCGCCGGGTCGTGTGAAGTATTCGCGCAGCTCGGTGACCCCGGCGTGGACGCGGCGGTCTCCGTATCGTTCGAACAGCGCGAGCAGTGCATCGACATCGAGAAGATCGGGATCGAGTGAGCGAATCGACCGGGCGTTGCGCTTCTCCCAGTGCCCGACAAGGTCGCCGAGCAGGCTGCATGCCCAAGCGACGCCACCTTCAAGGAAGCCGAACCGCAGAGAGGGAAAGCGACGGGTCACGCCGGAAAGGAACAACGACTTGCACAGCGATTCATGACTCGCGGCTAGACCGCCGACATGGTTGTACACGTAGTTCGTGGCCGACCGAGTCACACGGTGCCCTTGCAGCGAGCTGTGGAAGACGGGCGCGATTCCGAGCTCAACGCATTTGGCCCAAACGGGGTCGTAGTCGAACGCGCTGTCGATCCCGAACGTGTCGAGCCGGTACGCGCCGGCGTCGCCGACTGCGCGGCGGGCATGGCCCGCGAACACGGCTGTCTTGAAACCCAGCTCCCGCACCGCGTAATCAAGCTCGTCGGCGGCGAGCTTCGGGTCGAGCATCGGGACCAATGCGCCGACGGTCGTACGATCGCGATACGACGCGAAGAGATTGGCGAGCGCCCGGTTCGCGGCGCGACAGCGCAAACCGATCGAGTCGTCGTCGGCGATCTCGAGGTAGGCCAGCGTCATCGAGGGATACAGGATCGTGAAATCGATGCCGATCTCGTCGAGCCGTTCGTAGAGCAGAGCCGGCAGATGCGCGGTCGCACGGTCGAGCGTGTTCTCCGTCGCCCATCCCCACCACGACGGCATCGCGTTCCAGCTGGACGGGCCGGCGCCGCGGTGGCCAGCAAGAACGGTCGACGTGTCGGTGAGGCCGGTGTCGCGCGCGTAGCGGTCGCGGAGTTCTCGTCCGCCCATCTCTTCGAGATATGTCAGCATCTCCTCGTTCAGCAGCGGTGCCACCTCGACGAAATGGCCGTCGGCATCGATGATCGGATGCGAGACGCCGGCTCGTACCTGCGCCGATCTGGTCGTCATACGACGCCGAGTTCCCGCGCCCACATGAGCAGCCGGCGCGCGGTCGCGACGTGGGCGATGTGGATCTCGTGACCTTCACCCTGGTTGGCGTCGCCGTAGATCACCTGCTCGCCGTTGCGCTCCGCGTCGCGTGCGAGGCGGTCGAGATCCTGCCAGTAGGCGACCTCAGCGGCGGTCGGCGTGAACGCAGCGTTGACGATGTCGATGTGCTCGCGGTTGCCGAGCATCATCCCGAAGTAGCCGATGTCGCGCAGTTCGGTCAGCCACGACTGCAATCCGTCAACGTCGTCGTTGGCGCCACCCCACATCCCGCTGATGGGATAGCGAATCCCCGCAGCGCGGGCATCGATGAGCACCTTCTGTCGTATGAACAACGTCTCGGTCCCCGCGCGTGTCCACCGGAAGCCGATGTCTCCGACGATGTCGCCGAAACGGGAGACGGCGCCACCCATGTACGCGACGCGGGGGGACGCCATCGCGACGTCGTATGCGTGACGGATCGCGCTCGCGTTCTCGAGGATCGGATACAGCATCGTTCGACCGACCGGCAGGCCGAGCTCGGTTTCGACACATCCGAGGATGGCGTCGGCGGCGTAAACATCGGCCGGTCCGGTGATCTTCGGCAGGAGGACCCCGGCGAGATTGGGTCCCATCACGGCCTGCAAGTCGCGCAGGATCATTCCCGACGCAACCGGCTGAACTCGCACGAAGTAGGCCGGGTCGCCAGCACCAGTCGGCGCGTCAGAGAGGAATTCGCGCACGAGCCCCCGTGCCCGTACCCGTATCGACTCGGGGCACGGTGTACGCGGCTCCTCGAGGTCGAGGAACAGCGCGTCCGCGCCCGACTTCGCGTTTTCCGCGATGCGGGCCTCTTGATCGCCTGGTGTAAACAGCAACGACCGCAGCGGTCTGGCATCCAACTTGCCCATGGCGTCCTCGCGACGTCGGAATCGGCTCGGATCCTACGTTGCGGTCGGCCCGAACCTGTTTTCGACGAACGGTGCAGGGCCCGAATGTCGGTCCCTGCACCGTCGGTGCGGTTCGTGGTCGTGAAACGGTCCCGCTAGTTCGACACGGCGATGTCGGTCGCCTGAATGGTGGCAACGTCTTGCGCCAGGCTGGTGACATCGCACGTGAACGTGGTCGCGGTCGTGCCGTCGTAGACGCCGGTTCCGCAGTCGACAGTCGGGCCGGGTGTACCGCCGACCGTGAACCCAACGAAACCGTGCTCCGTGGGAACTCCTTGCGTCAGGTCACCCAACGCGACGAACGTGACGGTGTCGACCGTCACGCCGTCGGAGTGCAGCGTGTAATGCATGCTCGTGACCTGGGCGCCCGACACGTTCTGCGTGCCGTACCCGAGTTGGTTGCCGGCGTGGGCGCCGAACGTGTTGGCGGCCGTGAATGCCGAACCGACAGCCACGGAGATGATCGCCAAGAGTGCTATCGCGAAAAGATTGGTCCTATGCCGACGGAACATGGTCAGGGCTCCTTGCCCTCGAACCCAGCCCCGCCCATTGGGATTCGGGTGCATCGGACGCACAGATATCGTTCTTGAGCTGTCACGGGCTGTGGCGTGCGTTCGGTGACAAGGGTCACTGCGCCTCGCCGTGCGCGATCTCCGACGCCGGGATACAGACGCTCGACCTCGGACCTAAGATGCCCGCCCGATGAGGACAAGCGTGGTCATCGTTGTCTGCGCGTTCGTCGTAGCCGGGTGTAGTGCCAGCTCGAAGCACGCGACGTCGTCGACGTCGGTGCCCACGACTGTCTCAGCGTCGAGCTCATCGACGTCGACATCGGCAGCGACGTCGGTCCCGTCGTCTCCGAGCTCGACCTCCAACGGTGGGACTCCCACGACTGCCCGCTCGACCACGACCGTGGCGACCTGTGCGGCGTCGCAGCTCCGACTCACGTCCTACAGCAACTCCGGCATGGGTCACATCATCGACATCTTGGTCTTCACGAACACGTCGAACACCACTTGCATCGAACAGGGCTATCCGGGCGTCGCCGGCCTCAACGCGCAGGGCAAGCAAGTCGTCCAAGCCGGTCGCACAACCCAGGGCTACGTCCGAGCGTTGCCCGGTCAGGCCATCCCGGTCGTGACCCTCCCGCCCGGACAGACCGCGTCGGCCACCGTCGAAGGTGACGATGTGCCCAGAGGGAGCGAAACCTCATGCCCGACGTACCCGTCGCTGCTTGTCACGCCACCCAACACGACAACGTCCATGGTCGTGCACCTCGGGATGGCCGGCTGTGTTCCAGTACAGGTTCACCCCGTCGTGCCCGGCAGGACCGGCGTGCTCGCCTGACCTCGTCGCGAGATCACTCGGACCGGGCCGGGTCGTCAGATCATCACAGCGCGTGTGGACGATCAGCGCGAGCGGCCCGTACGCCGAACAGACGCGAAAAGGGGGCGTGTCGGGCGCCGACCGGCGGCTCGTTGCCGGTACGGAGATACTCGAGCGTCGTCGTCGTGCAGTGTTGTCCGGGGCACCGAACAGGACAGACACCGGCGACGCGACGCAACCTGCACACGTAACGGACCGCGGGGGTCTTCGACGCCGCGCACGACCACCGCCGGAGGTCGACCGACGGCCGGTACATACACGTAGGATCCCCTTCCATAGGGTTTCCAGCACTCGACGACGTTCGACAGCCGTCAAGGTCGCCGAGACCTCGTACCCCATCAGGGACGCTCGATACCCGCGACCCATGTGCGACGCGTCCTTACCATGGTGGCGCATGACTTCGATTTGGCCCGCCGCGTCCGAGTCGATCGAGCGCACCGAGATCGTCGCCTCCTCGGTCTTTCGAGACCTTCTCCTGCGGTCGGCGATGCGAGAACCACGTCTGGGTGGTTGGCTTTCGACGTCCGTTCGATGCCGGCCGGTTCGGAAGTAACGCCGGTTCATGGCGGGGGAGACCGAACGCGAGGTGGTAGCCACACCGCGGGCGCGTCGTCGCTTCGAGCGTCCGTGGTCCGACGTCGCGATCGCGGGTGCGGTCATCTTGGTGTTGTCGAGTCCGGTGTTGTTCACCAATCGCGTGTTCGCGGTCGACACCACGAATGCGTTGTGGTTGGGATCCATCATGAGGCAGTCGCTGTCTCATGGTGTGCCGCCGAGCCTGTTCATTAGTACCGGCCACTCGCCGCTCAGTGGCGTGTTCAATCCGCTGTTCGCGTTCTACGGCGGCTCCCTCTTTGCCGTGTTCGGCGCGCTGATCGCGATGGTCGGTATCAGTGCCGCCTACATCGTGTTGGTTGTCCTGTCGTTCGCCGCGGCCTACGGCGGAACGTTGTGGTTCTCTCGGCAGGTCGGCCTGCGCGGACTTTTGGCTCACATTCCCGCCTTCGCGGTGGTCTCGTCGGCGTACTTCCTCACTAATCTGTACGGCCGCGGCGACATCCCGGAGTTCGTGGCCCTCTCCGTGATCCCCTTGTTCGTCGCTGCCGCCGTCCACGAGGTGCGGGCGCCGCGGTCGACGGCGACGCCGACAGTCCTGCTCGTCGTGTCAGCGTTCTTCTTTACGGGAAGTCACAACCTGACGCTGCTCTGGGGCACGCTGATCGGCGCCGCGTCGCTGGCCGTGTTGGCCGCGTTCGTACGTCCCCGTCGACTTTCACTGCGGCGTTTGAGCGTCGTGGCCGCAATCGTCGCGCTCGCGACAATGGTGAACGGGTGGTTCCTCCTGCCCGACGTCGCGTTCGGCAAGACGACACATGCCATGAGCACTTCGGTTCCGCTGTACGCGTACTTCGACCGTTTCAGCGTGCTGTTCTATCCGGGCCGTGCGGTTCCGCCGCTGGAAACCGGGTCTCCCGCGTTGTACGTACAGGCGCCGATCTATTTCTTGGTCTGGTCGTTGGTGTGCGGCGCCTGGATCTGGAAAAGCGGCCGGATGCCGCTCCTGCGAAGGATGTGGACCGCCGTGGTCGTGTTGCTCGTCGGCGTGTTCCTGGCCATCATGGTCACGCCGTTCTGGGGTTGGGCTCCGGCCACGCTGCGGTCGATCCAGTTCCCGTACCGGCTCAACGGGTACGTCTTGCTGTTCGTTGCCGGTCTCGTGCTCGTGAGCTTGCTGGCGGTGCAAGGCGAGCTTGTGCGGCGCCGCGGAACGCGGCTGGCCGCGTGGTTGCTCATCGCGTTGGCGCCGGTGATCGCGATCAGCGCCGGTCTCGCCGTATGGCAGATCTGGGTGCCGAAGTCGTGCGGGTCCGAACTATTGCGTCGCGAACCGCTCGGCCGGTCGGACGCCGCCCCACGTGCAACCGTACACGTGGTATGCCGGCACCTTTTACGCCGACGCGACCGCGCCGGTGATTCGGACTCGCCCCGATCGGCTGTATCTCTTCGATCCCGACGACGTGGATGCACACGGCGACAAGCTGGCGATGACCATCGACCCGCCCGTCGGGACCGAACCTTTCCTCACCAACATCATGGGTGGCCCGCAACTGGTGTCGATCCGCGGTGGCGTCGAACGCGTCGGGCGAAGCTCGCTCGGTTTCGCGGTGCTGCGCAGAAAGGCGCCGGGAAACGGGCCGGTCCCGGTCGTCATCGAGACGGCGGACAGCCCCGCCATCCGGATCGGGCGCGTGGTCAGTCTCGCGGGTGTGATCGGTCTTGGCGGGTTGTTGCTCGCGCTGGCGTTCGCCGGCCGGAGGCGGCGAGCGCCCGCCGAGTCGCACGTCTCGCAGCAGATACGAAGAGCTCGGAGCCGGGTCGCGGATGACGACGGCGCCGATCCCGATCGGCTCGAGGCCGAGAGCACCGTCGGACGTTGACCGTGACGTCGCGCAACGGCGGCGCAACATCGTGTGGTCGTTTCGGCGCAGGTTGAGCAGCGACGTCGTCGGGAGCGGCGCACGCGAAGACTTCGACTGCGCGGCGTCGACGCACCGTTCGCTCCGCCGCCCGCGGCTTGAACATGGTGAAGTGTCGTCTCAGGAGCCCGGATTGTGGTGCTGGTACGCCCGCTGTGTGCGGGCGGGCCTCCTTGGCGGTCCCCGACACCGGGCACACACTCGTAACAGATGAGACCCGCGTCGCGGATCTCATTGCACATCGACGGGAGACGTGAGTCGTGCAGTGGCTCGATCGGAGGTTGTGATGTCTGATCGCTTGGCGCGGTTCGCGCCGCTGATCACAGGAGTGCTGTTCGTCGTGATGGTCCTCAAAGGAACCCAGATGACGTCGAACACGCCCGCCACCACCGCGAACGGCGCCACCGTGCTGGCCTACTACCAGGCCCACAACGCCAGGATGGGCGGCGCCGGGTTCTCGCTGATGCTTTCCGTCGTGTTCGGCCTGTTGTTTTACGGCATGCTCCGCAGCTACCTCAGTCGATCGCCGCGGGCGGAATGGGCAGCCATGGTCGGTTTCGGGGGCGCCATCATGTTCGGTGTCGGCGCACTGGTCCGCGCCGGAGTCGACTTCGCGTTCTCGGACGTACAAACCCAACTGAGCGCCGCCACAGCCCAAGTCCTGAACGTCTTGCAAAGCGACCTCAACGCCTTCCTGATCTCCGGCGGCCTTTGTGCCCTCATGGTCGGCTTCGGAATCGCGATCCTGCGAGGCCGACTGATGCCCGGCTGGCTCGGCCTGGATCACGATCGTGATCGGTGCGCTCGCAGCCGCCGGACCGCTCATCGGCATCGCACTTCCCCTCGAAGCCCTCTGGATCGTCGTGATGAGCGTCATCCTGTTCCAACACAACGCTGTCGCCTCGCCGAGGACTGTCGACGCGTCGGGCACCATCATTCCCGCCAACGCGTAACGCGGCCCCGGTTCGCGTCCGAGAACACGACGCGTCTCGGTGTCTTCGACGCCGACGTTGGAGCGGCCTGAGTCGGGTGTGGTGTTCGGCGTGACGCTCCGACCGGCGTTCGGGTCGGGTCAGTGAGCCGCCGCTGCGGTACTGGTCTGTCCGAACGATCCTCGGCGAGACTGCGACAACAAGATGCGCACGCCCAACGTTGTGGGTGGGACTGCTGTGACACAGGAGGTCAGGCCGTGGAGATCGCTGTGATTGGGACCGGTTACATCGGCGGCATCCTCGGCCGAGCGCTTGCCGGTGCCGGACATCGTGTCACGTTCGGTTCTCGCCATCCCGACAACGATGCAGTGGCGCAACGCACGCCCGCGACTGCCGGGTCGGTCGCCGACGCGCTCGCACGCGCTGACGTCGTTGTCCTCGCACTGCCCGGCGCGGCGGTCGCCGGCCTGACCGCGGAGCATGGCGACGCGCTCGACGGCAAACTTGTCATCGACGCGACCAACCAGATGGGACAGCCGGTCGCGAACAGCCGGGCCGCTCTGCCGTCCAACGTCCGCTACGCTCGTGCGTTCAATACGCTCGGCGGCGAGAACATGGCCGACCCGATCTTCGCGGACGGGCCCGCCGACATGTTCTTCTCGGCACCTGAGGGTGACCGTGCCACCGTCGAAGCCGTCATCGAGGGTGTCGGACTTCGGCCCGAATACCTCGGCGAAGACCAAGAGATTCTCGTTGACGCGCTCTTCAAGATCTGGATCGCGCTCGCCGTCGAACAGGGCCACGGACGCCGCCTCGCGCTCCGACTCATCGACCACTAACACCCCTAAGCCCGACGCGCTCGACGACGAACACCCGGCCGATTGCGTTGCTCCTCCGACCGACGGTTCTCCCAGAACCATCAGGGTGTCAGTACGGCGCCCGGCTCGCTGAAGTCGTCGCGGCGTTCATCGCCCGAGACGTTGATCCGGCCGTGTGCCTCTATGCGTCTCTGTTCATCATCCGCCATGCGCCGACGACGGTCCAGCCGACCAGCCACGCGACGATGACACAGACGGCGACGGTCGTCGATTCGGGCAGCAGGTCGACTCCTCGCGCGCCTCCGATCGCCAAGGGCAGCGCCTTGGGCTCGAGATGTGCGGTGGCGAGCCCAACGACGGCGCGCTGCAGGTTCGAGAAGTGCGGGATGCGTGCTCGTGCGAAGATCGGGGTGAGGATGATCTCGAGCACGATCATCATGACCACCGCGATGGTCCGTTGTCCGAGCAAGGATGCGAGACCGAGACCGACAATGAACCCGACGACAGCTTCGAGTTCGATCCAGAGTCCGGCTTCGACCATGAGCGAGGTGGGTGGCGAGAGGAAGTGGGTGGAGTAGTCGGAGTAGTACTGGTCGGCGATCTGGACGGCTTGCGCCTTGTTGCTGCGGGGCGGCACCTGCCCGGGAGTGCCAGAAGCGGGGCCGCCGTTGATGACCGGTCCGCCGTTGGGGCAGACGACGGTGACCTGGAAATTTGGTCCGGTGGGCGGGAAGTTGCACACGACTGCCTCGACGTGGTCGGCGGCCCAGTGCTCGAGTCCGGTGCGTGACAGTCCGGCGGGCACCTTGACACCTTGGTAGGTGAGTGTGGTCGGGGCGGCGAACGCGCACACCCCGCACACGATCGTGAATCCGATCGCGACTAACGGCACGATGATCGCCAACCCGGCGGGGATCCGCGCGAGATAGAGCGCCAATCGGGAGCGGCCGGTGACGACGAGGTGGCGGAACATCCCGTCGGTGAGGTCGACGGATCCGGCAGTGCAGCCCAACGTTGCGGCGACAATGAACCCGAAGACGTACAGCACGCCGGCGACGAGTGCCGTAAAGATGTCGTAACCGCCGGCGGGCCCGTAGGTGTTCGGAGCGAACGCGTGGAGCAAGAGCCGGATGACGAGGAACAGCGTGGGGATACCGATCGTCACCCCGACCAACGCGATCATGAGTCCGCGCCGTTTCCGCAGCTCCATGAACCTGGTCGCGATCATGGGAAGCGTGGGCATCCACGATCCGCGACCGTCGCCCGCCCCGTCAACGAGCGCGGCGCCGGAAGGCGGCGGGGTGGTCAGGTCAGGGGCGGTCGTCACTCCGAGGCCCCCAGTCGGCTCGTCACCTGCAAAAACCACGATTCGAGCGACGTCTGGATCGGCTGCAGCCGATAGACCGAGATCCCACCCTCCACCAAGACACGAGCGATCTCGGCGATCACATCGCGTGCCGTACCAGACGGCAAGGTGATCGCTAACCCTTCGGTCCCAACGTCCAGGTGCGCGCCGATCGCGACGCGTTCGATGAGGGCGCAGGCACGATGCGGGTCGGAACATTCGACCTGCACCACGACCGATGCCCCGGCTAACAGTTCCGCGATCGGACCTTGACGGATGATCCGCCCCTGATCCACGATCGCTACCGCATCGCAGGTTCGCTCAACCTCGTCCAGCAGATGCGACGACAACACCACGGTGCGTCCTTCCGCGACCAGCGACAGGATCATGTCGCGCATCTCGCGCATCCCGGCCGGATCAAGACCATTCATCGGTTCGTCCAGGATCAGCAGCTGCGGATCTCCGAGCAGGCATGCCGCGACGCCAAGACGCTGACGCATGCCCATCGAGTACTTCGAAACCCGGTCATCCGCGCGATGGGACATGCCGACTCGCTCGAGTGACGGCGCGATGCGATCTCGCGCCGCGGGTTCGCGTGCGGCAGCGAGGATTTGAAGGTTTTGCCTGCCGGTCAGATGGGCGTGGAAGCGCGGTTCGTCAACGATGGCACCGACCCGCGCGAGGGCCACATCGCGATGTTTCGGCACGGGATGTCCGAGCAGCGACATCGTGCCGCCATCCGCGTGGGTCAAGCCCAACAGGACGCGGATCAGGGTGGTCTTGCCGGCGCCGTTCGGTCCGAGATAACCGAACGCGCACCCGCGCGGGACGAGAAGCTCCACGCCGTTCACCGCGACGTTGTCACCGAACCGCTTCGTCAACCCGTGCGTCTCGACCGCCCAGCGGCTCTGGGCGTCGTGTTCGTCGGGGATCTGGGGGATCGTTGCCGTACTCATACGACGACGGCCACAATCGGCAGCGGCCCGACCGCGGCACGCGTGTCCCGAACGTGCATGTTGTTCATCAGGTCAGCGTCCACATTTGTGTGCGATCCGGCCATCGGGCACTTCCCGCACTCGACCCTGAGGTCCGGCGCAAGACCTCAGGGTAGGGCGGTGTCCGGAGCCGACCGCGCCAACCGACTTGGCCGAACTGCCCGCCTGGAGACCGGTCGGAGAGCACACCGATACTGACGTCTGCGCTGGCATGCAGCGTCGACGGGACGACCACGGTGGTCGGGGAGCGCCGCGTGGGATCGGGCCAACACGCTCGCGGTACCGACGAGACGGTTCAGGCCCTGGCCCGGCCTCCGTCGAGTGCGTCGGCAAAGAATCTGCTCATTGCGGTGGCCGCGTGCCGGTGAGTGTTGATCGTGAGATGGTTCGCTTCCACCTCGACCACCGTGCCGCGGCGGACTTCGCGCACGAACCGGTCCCGATCGTCGGCCGGTACGACGTAGCCGACGCCCGGGAGGAGCTCGCGCGTCGCCCGGAGAAGCAAGGTCGGCATCGTCAAGTGCTTCCACCGGTCGTACGGGTCTTGCGTCGCGGTGTACGTCCGGTCCTCGGCGACGGCCCGTGCGTCAACTCGCGACCGGACGCCGCCGTCCACCTCCTCGATCTCATAGCGATAGCGGCGGTCCCAGTACTCACTCCAGGGCTGCACGAATCCCTGGGCCTTTACCGCATCGACATAACCATCGGTTGAGTCGTACACGTCGTCGAGACGATCGATGACCGACGCGATGACTGCGCCAACGCCCCGATCGACGCGCCCGGCAACATCGACGAGCGTGATCGCATCCAGCCGCGACCCGTCGAGTTCGGCTGCCTTCATGGCCACTGAACCGCCCATCGAGTGCCCGACCAGACTGAACCGTTCAAAGCCGAGCGTGTCGGCGACCGCGAACACGTCGAAGGCATGGTTCTCCCAGCCGTACGTGCCGGGACCCGTCGTCTCGCTGTTCCCCCGGCCGCGCAGGTCAAGCGCGACCAGTTGGAGCGCGTCCCCGCCGAGAAACTCACCGACGAAGTCGAAGCTCTTCATGTTGCCTGACAAGCCGTGCACTCCGACGACGAGCGGTGCCGAACGTGACCCGAACCGTTGCGCGTGGAGGCGATGCGACCTGACCGCGACGTCGAACTCCTCACGCTCGACGTTCACGACCACTTCACCCGGGATGAGCGTCGCCGCCCGCGTGCGCCGCGTCGAAGATCCGCCTCGCCAGCGTCGACCTGCGTGCACAACGTCCCAGGAGCAAAACTGGTGACGCTGCTCCGGCGCCACTCGGGCACCGGTACGTCGGCTGAGCGGGCGGTGAGGATGGCGGTCGATTCATATGGGTTGTGCGCCGTACGCGTCGTAGGGTCGACCGGCCGCGGCGGCGGTTTTGTGGCCGCAGTCGTACTGGTAGGAGGAGATGCCGCCGGGTTGCCACGGCGTGACGGATCCGCATTCGATGGCGTGTTCCGATTTCGCAACGACTCCCAGTTCGGCGCGGACGTCGTCGAGGAGGCGTTCGGCGTCGGCGAACCAGTCGCGTCTGAGGAGGTCGGGTCCTGCGGCGTGGGCGGCGACGAGCGCGCCGCGGCGCATGGCGTCGGCCAGGCGGACGGCCATGCCTTCGTGGGAGAGATGGCCGCGGTCGTATTCGAACAGTCCGGCACCGGTCGCGAGGTAGCCGGTTTCGAAGAGGCTGACGACCATCGCGAGGAGCGAAAAGGCCCGTGGGTCGTCATTGGCGCGGGAGATGAACGCGAAGACTTCGAGTTCGCTTTCGACGCTCGATCCGTAGTCGGCGATCACGTGCACCCAGTCGTGTTGTGCGAGCAGCGGTGGTGCGCTTGCGGGACTTCCGGGAAAGGCGAAGCCGCGCGCGTCGTAGAACCGTGCGACGGCTCGCCCGAGTGTGTCGTCCGGGAGGTCTCGTAACGCTTCCCACCGTCGGGCGAGCGCTGGATCGAAGACGCGCTGCTCCCAAGCATCACTCAGGGCTTTCGTGGTGTGCAGCATCTGTGCGTTGGACGGATCCCATGTCTCCATGTAGCCGGACCGTTGGAAATCGATCAGCGCGACCCCGAGACTTCCGTGCGCGTACCGTTGCGCGACTCGCAACATGTCGTTGCCAACCCCGAGCTCGAACGCGTACCGCTCGACGCGCGTGACGACCTCGTCAGGTAATGGAACCAACACGAGCGCGCACAGGAGCATGAACTGCAACATGCGCTGACGGAACTGCTCGTCGCGGCGAGCGAGGGCCCGAGCGAACTCTTCGGGACCGAGTCGCGGAACGTGGCGGACGGGGACAACAAACGTCGTCATCGACTCGATGACCGCCTCCATCAACAGACGCTGCAGGCCGGTCAGCCCACCGTCCGGAGCGACCGCGTTCGCCACACCCCCGGCGATCGTGCGGGCCTCAGCCGCGTTCGGCGGACCCAACAACACCTCGGCATCATCAGGAAACGAGACCGGCACGCGCCCCCCCAACCTGCAACCATCCCGACAGATTCCCGTCCTCCCTCAAGAACACGGCGAAACCACGCTGACACGTCCGCCTCCCTGCACGCCACAGCGTGGAGCCGGCCGGCGACGGCAACAAGGAGGTCCTCAGCCGAGCGTTTCGGCGCCGAAGCGCACCGTTGAGCGTCACCGAGCCAACGACCTCCCTGGACCGGCCAGGGCGAACGCGTGACGTCCCATTGCTCCGGGCTCATCCCTGCTCGAAGACGCCGGGAACATGCGGCAGTTGTCCCGGCAGCCGAACGGCATAGACGCGCAAGGCAGTGAAGCCACGCAAATCCCGGAAGGGTGTGCGCTCAGCCGGTCGCGGCATCGCCGACCACACACACCGCCGTTCGTGCTAACGGCTTGGCCATGGCAGGCCCATGTTGTTGAGCTTCGGCACTTCGCCGGCCGCCATGATCCGCTCGGCGAGCGGACGCATCGCCTCCACGAGTTCACCTGCCCGGGCGCCGAGGCCGGCCACCAGGGGGGCAGCCAACCGATCGGTCGCAGCTTCGATGTCGGCGCGGGCCTTGGCGCCTGCCGCAGTGGGATGTTCGTTGTCGTCAAGCCAGCCCCGCTCTCGAAGATGCAAGACCGCCGTTCGCCACTCGTCATCGGACCACCCGCGGTTGACACGGAGGCTCTCCCGTTCGGAGCGCCCAGTCGCCGCTTGCATGACCAGCGATTCGCATGGGTCGACCTGATTGGCGACGAGGCACGCGACGTGGCCGTCGCCGCGATGCTCACGCATCGCACCAAGGGCCTGCCAGAGTTGGAGGTGGGGTGCGCCCGGATCGGCCAGCGCGGCGTTCGCCGCTCCCAGAGGTCGGCCCGAGAAGTTCGCGGAGTCGACGGCGGCCGACACGAGTGACGCGGCTCGCCGAACGTCGGGCCCGTCGATCGCTTCTCCCAGCAGCCGACCGAGCGCGACGTCCATCGCCGAGAGTCGGGCGTCGATGAGTTGTCGTGGCTCAGCGCAAGCCCAAGCGTCGGGGATCGCGCGCTCGACCCGTCGTGGGTGAAAGCCGTAGAAGATCGAAGTCACCACGGCCGCCGGTACGGTGCCCAGAGGAGCCGCGCGGCAGCCGAAGTAGCTCATCCAGCCGCCCTTGAGGCCGAGACCGTCCGTTGCTGCACGGGTTTCCGGGGCGAAGAAGACCACAGCGTGGATCGGTTCGCCGTACTGCCAAACCAGGCGCGCCGCCTGCTCGTCCTGCGTGCCCACGTCGCTCCTTTCGAGGTTGGCCTGCTACGACGGACGTTACCCACGACGGACCCGACTGCTGACTGCGTGTTCAGGCGCAGTGCGCTGGGGTCGTGATGGACGATGAAACATCGTCGAGTTCGTATGGACGGTGCGTCTCACCCCGGCGAAACTCACATCGTGCCGCCCCTCAACCTGGATCGGCTGACTCGTGTGTACGGCCCGACGATGTGGGATGTCTACGCCCGGCTTGACGTCAGTCGGAATCCGCACGGCCCGGACTCATTGCACGAACTCGCCGCCGAGTACCTCCGGCCCGGCGACACAGTCCTCGATGCCCGCTGCCGGGACGCCGCGCACCTCATCCACCTCGTCCACGCGAACGACGTTGCCGGCGTCGGCATCGACCCCGTCGAGATCCACATCGAACGGGCCCGAGCCGCAGTCGGCGCCGCCGGACCTGACCGGCGCATCACACTGCACCACGGCGTCATGCATGATCTGGCGTACGCGGCGGAGTACTTCGACCTCGTCTGGTGCCGGGACGTGCTCGAACAGGTGGACGACCTCGACGGCGCGTTGCGCGAATGTCGCGGACAATGAGCCAGGAGGCTCGCCTGCTCGTATACACCACGTTCGCGACCGAGCGTCTCGAAGGACGCGACGCGCAGATGATTCGGCGCCATCTCGCCAACGTCGACCAAAACCTGCAGCCCGCATACGTCGAATCCGCGTTCGAACGTGCCTGATTCGGAATCGAGCGGAAGGACACGATCGGCAGCGAGTGGCGCGAGCACGCTGAAGAGTCGAGCCGGCCGGTGTCGAAGGCGCTGCTGCAGCTGTCACGCCTGCGACGTCTGCGCGACGAAATCGTTTCTGCGCACGGCCAGGACGTCTACGACCACATCGAAGCGAATCTTCACTGGGAGGTGTTCATCTTCCTCGGGAAGCTCGAGCCGGTGATCTACGTCCTCACGAAAAGCTGATCCGCGCCCGCTCCGACCGAGCCTGTCACCCCTGTCGGTGCGGGCTTGACGACCGTGACCGTGCGACGACGAACATCTTGAAATCCCGGCGACGGGAGCCGCATGTTGCGACGTTCGGCCCGACCCAACATCCAGCCCGATCGAGCATTCTCTCGAGAACCGTTCTCACGCCGGTCGGCGCCGTTGCGCCATGTCGTCGCGTCGCGCAGATCCGATTCGCTCGGCCAGTGCGTCGACCCGTGGTGCGGCCGGCGCACCGTCGCGCTCACGCGTGCGGTTGACGCGCCCGCAGGATCTCGACGGCCTTGTCGGCGTGGGACCGCATACTGACCTCGCTGTGGAGTTCCGCGAGCAGCGTGCCGTCCGTGTCGATCACGAACGTTGAGCGCTTGACCTTGAGCAGGTTCGAACGCCGCTTGACGCCGAAGGTCTCGGCGACCGTGCGATCGACATCAGAGAGAAGGGGGTAGTCGAAGTCGTGTTTCTCTGCGAACTGGAGCTGCTTGTCGACAGGATCGGCGCTGATCCCGATTCGGGTCGCTCCAACCGCATCGAAGTCGGCCCTCAGGTCGCGGAAATGACAGCTCTCCTTCGTACACCCGTACGTCATGGCCGCCGGATAGAAGAACAGGACCACAGGTCCCTTCTCAAGGAACTCGCTGAGGTGACGAACGGTGCCGGTCTGGTCGGGCAACGCAAAGTCTGCGACGTGATCACCGGTCTGCATGCACCGAACCTACGATCCCCACCGGGAACCCACAAGATCACCGGTCCGGACCTCGAGGTCGCCGGTCTCGTCGTCGTCGCCGGCGGTCAGACATCGCCGCGTCGGTGACGCTCCCGCTACGGTCCGCGACGTCCGTCCTTGCTGGCATCTGGTGCCGCGCGAGACGTCAGTGGTCGGGATGGCAAGACAGCGTCGTCGGTGGGATCTATGGTCGGTGGTGTCGTGCACCTGAGGGGACCAAGGCATGGACAGGACTCGAAGTTTGCCGGAGCGTATTCGGGCGGGACGGACGCCGGTGGGTCGTTCGCCGCGGAACCGGGTGTGGGTTGTGTTGGTGTGTCTGGTCGCGGCTGCGGTCGCGTTGAGTGCGTGTGGTTCGGGGGCGTCGAAGTCGTCGACGACGACGCCGACGACGGGTGTGAATGCGCCGGTCGATAAGACGTTGGGGAACGGTGTGTCG
>Ga0182024_10009394_pt1 | contig 20235 bp, 21 predicted proteins | sample P32metaG_FD_120480 | JGI IMG/M metagenome (GOLD analysis project Ga0182024, IMG submission 120480) | Permafrost microbial communities from Stordalen Mire, Sweden - P3-2 metaG (Illumina Assembly) | ecosystem: Environmental > Terrestrial > Soil > Wetlands > Permafrost | place: Sweden: Stordalen... | reverse complement strand
CCAAGAAACCCATTCCCAATAGCGTCGTCCCGTCGTCCAATCAGCGAGAGTGCGAGTTAGGAGTTAAAAATGCAAAAATCTTTGTGGACCATCGCATTGCTATTCGTGGCTATCGGCGCGCCCGCCCACGCAGGTTCGATTAAGTACACCGCCACTTTCGCATGCGCCACCTGTTCGTTGCTACCGAGTGTCATCAACAACCCAGTGTCATTCCCTTCGCCGTACAACCTTGATGTCGAGTGGGATGGCGCGACGTTTGTATTTGCTCTGAAGTCTAGCGACGCACCGGGCGACTTTTGGTCATGGTTTGCTGATAGTTCAGGTACATTTGTGGTGTTCACGTTGGTCGACAATGCCACGATTGATGGCTACACTCTCTTAGCACCAATAAGCAGCTTCCAGACCAGGTCGTCTGGGAAGCTCACCTTCACACCGGTGACCAGTGCTACCCCGGAGCCCTCGTCCCTCCTGCTGTTCGGCACGAGCCTCTTGGCCCTGGCACCCTTCCGGCGAAAACTGTTCGGACGGTAGTTCGAAACTGAGACCCACAACTCCAGCCTGACCAATCGAAGTGCGCTCTTTCCAGTTCACATTCATGTCACTGAAGGCTTTCATTTTGGGACTCCTAGAGAAATGGCTAAGGTCGGGCATACAACTCTTTCCACAGACGAAGGCGCTGGCAGAAATAATCGTGCAATTTTCCTGTTGATCCGCACGCCGGATGCCTTGGAATCTTGGCCGCAGACGCCAGTATGTCGTCCTCGGTTAGGCTGGCGACGCCACCGAGAATCTTGCATAATTCCGAGTCGCGGTCGATGAAATGGAACATTTGTTTCAATTCTTCGCCGTCCCCAAACTCCGCGTTCGTGTGGTCTATTGAGATCAACTTGCCTGATTTAGTCACGAGAATGTTTCCGAAATGCGGAGTGCATGTGCTACCCAGGAAAACGCGCGCTGCGGCAATACTCAAGTACTGCACCCCGTCAGTCGCCATCGCCAATTTCATCTGTTCTATTTCCGCCGGCGTCGGATTGAAGTTTGCGTAAAATCTACCCGCGTGCTCGTCGCGGTCATCATGGCCTCCGCGTCCAGGGTGAGTTTTAGATAATCTTCGCGCTACAAAAAACAGACTTGCAGCATCCGGAACAAGTCGAGATGCCAAACACCATCCGGTAGGAATCGTGCCGGGATTCCAGGACAGATTTCGCGTGCAACCGTTAGGATCAAATTTCACAACGAAGTCACCTGACAGTGCACAGGCTTGCTCCGCGGTGCAAATAAACTGCTCAGACGCGGTACCGATTCCTAATCTACGTAGAACACCTTGCGCAAAATATTCCGCCGCGAAAGGGTTGAGTCTCTCGTACGAACGGTAACGATTCGGTGACACCGTCCACACATATGAAATCCGAAAGCTCGGCATAGCCCAAAGCTCTTCAGCCTGGACTTTGGCGTTCTCCAGAGAAATACCGGGAAACTTCTTGAGCAAACGACCTGTCAGCTCGTTTATCGGCGAATGCATTTTCACACTCGCCACAGCGCGCCGGCTTCGGCGATAATCCTCGCTCCGATGGCAGCGAGCGGGCTGCAAGTGAGCCGAGGATCGCTTTCCATGAGCATCGAACGCTCGCTCTTTGCGTGCAATTCCTTCCACTGCCAAAGACGCTTCAAGAAATAATCTGCAAGGCCAGCCGTCGGACCGCAGGCAGGATGGCGGGGAATTTCTGCGACCGATTCGCGAATATCCTTTTCTGTTAGAGCATTTACTCCGTCGAGAACTTTGAACACTTCTGAACGTCTATCGACGAAATAAAAAAGCTCCCTCAAATGGTCCTCGCGTTCAAAATATCCGCTAGCGTGATCGATTGAAATAAGTTCGCCTTGCTTCGTAACAAGGACATTTCCGAAGTGCGGGGATGAGCATCCGATGAAGATTCGTGCTGCACATATCGTCAGATACTTCTTTCCATCCAACGCCATCGCAGATTTTATGAGTTCGATTTCCGGTTCTGTAGGTTTGAAATCGGCAAAGAATTTGTCAGCCGGCACACACGTCTTTCCGAGCGCTTGGGCGGTCAGCGCTTCGAGAGTTTGGTCTTTCTGTGCGTGCAATGCCGCGCTTTCCCGCAACATCTGGGTCCGGACGCTTTGACTCGTTATGAGTTTCCGCGAGACATAGTCCAAACTGGCTGCGTCTGGCTCAAGTTTTGAAACTAAACACCAACCATTCCGAACCGCTGCGGGATTCCATGCGATGTTGCGCGCGTTCTGCCCGTTCGGATTCCACTTGAGGTCGTGTGAGTCCCCTGCGACTTTGACGACAAAATTGGCAGCGAGCAACCGAGCTTCTCGGCCAGAGAAAATTGATTGCTTGACGGTGTGGATGCCGAGGCGACGCAAAATTCCTTGTGCGAAGAATTCCAGTGCGAATGGGTTTATCGTTTTTCGCAACCGCATCGTCTGGATTAGCGGGTCGTTGGAATTTGGACGAAACTCAGCTAAAACGCGGGCGTGATTCCACGGCTGAAAGTGCTGCGTGTAACCTTTCCGTAATTTACCAGTGGCCGAGGCCGAAGCCGCGATAATCGTGAAAATAGCGTGTGCCGAATCTTCAACAATCATGTCTTTCTCCCTTTTACTCTCGAAATATTCTTAATGATTCCATTCCTCGTCATCCTTCACGGCCACGCGATTCCTAGTTTTTACCGACTTATCGAACAGTCCGAAAAAGACGTCCGATGGATTTCACTATGTACGCGTCGGACTCCTCGGCAATTCCGCGCGCCAGTGCTTGGAATTTCGTGAAGTGTGCTTTTCGGAAGCTAGCTAGTGTTCGCTGAGCAAAAACCCTATCGCCGTCGTCCCAAGCGTCAGTCTTTGTAAGTTCTCGACATAGGTTCGCGTCGATCTTTTCTGAGGCCTCTACCACGTGACGGAAATATGCGGCACGCCGAGAATCAACACGGTTTGATTTTGGAAACGAAAACATTTTCCCGAAATGACGCGCGAGTTTCCGATGCGCCGAAACACAGTCCGGGCATGCGTTGACGAAAGGCTGCGTGCAACCAAAGCTTTTAACGCCGCAGGTACATTGGCTTGGATTATTCCCCGAGCCGCAGTAAAAGCACGACAGTGGGCTTGCAATGCCCACCCGTTTTTGTTCGACAAGAAGCTGCTCGATCAAGGTTTCGATATGAGCGCGAGCCTCTGAATTTAATTCGCTAACGTTGTTGATTGGCATTATTGTTGCTCCTAAATTTAGGTAGTCGCAGTTCGACGCTGGCGCACTTGCGCGTGACATTTAAAATCGGACCTTCGTTACTGCTTGGGTTTGGGCTTAATCGAGATGCATTTGTGAGGCCAGCCGACGAAGATGAATCCGCCGCACTTTTCACACTCACTATCTACAACGTGTTTGGGTTTGCTAGGTTTTAGACTGCTCATCGGATGATCCTTCCGCCTTCTACGGCAATAAAACAAAACCCTGAGTCTTCGTTCCGTTTGCACTCGTGATGAAGCATTGCAATGACGCACGCGTAATCATCGTGCTGGCCGCGTGGTGCTGAGATCGCGGAATGGCCGCCACTTGTGCGCCGGCACTCCAGTAGCCGCAACTCTCTGAGCGATTCCGGGTGATCGAGTAACTTCAAGTTGCCCTGCGAGAGCCCAAGCTTGAGAGCGAGAAAGATTTCGGGCTTGTTTCGAGCACTCCAAGGCAGTTGAATGACTTCAATCCCGCGCTGAGATAGAAGCTCTTTGAGGAACGGGAATCCGAACTGATCCGCGTACACCGTCTTGAGCGAATAAGCTTTGAGAGTTAGTGCGATTTCATCAACGACATCCCTAACGCCGCGGCGATTCCAGCCTCGCAGAAGGTCGAGATTAACTCCGACCTGATCCTTGTCTCGGACCGAGCGATGCGCAATCGCGAATGTGAAGCGATCTTTGCCAGACAATCCAGAAGCATCGATTGCCGCTACATATTGGCTTTTCAGCGCTGCAACGAACGGCTGTTCGCGAACGCCGGTGCGAATTGCGGCCGAGATGTCGCTATCCGGCAGGAATTGGTCAACATCGTCCAACCACTCTGCCAGAAACTCTCTACGGTAGTTCTGCGGATCGGATATTCGTTCACGTTCCAGTTCCGCGGCTGGTATCGTCGAATTCATGAGCGGCGTTGGGCAATGCAAAACCAGCCTGTCGCAGTCTTCGAAGCGGCGCTCCCAACGGTCGAACAGCACGCCGACCTTTGTCCACGGACTGCCGAGCAAGATTAGCTTCCTGTTAGGGAACTGAATCATTGCGGGTGTGAGCGATCTCACAACTTCTCGGTCGATATCCGCCCCTTCAGCCCTCCAGATTCCAACCTCATCGCAAAGGGCCAGCGGCGCTGTTATGCCGCGGGGTGCTCTAAAGCTGCACGTCTGCACGCTGACTACGAAGCCGTTCTTCAGGTCGATGCTGCCCTTTAAAAGTCCATCTGCCTCCACCTCTGAGCGCAAATCCGTGTTGCTGTAGAAGTCAGTCAGATACGAGACGATCTCACGAGCAACATCCTTGGATTGCGCGACGATTGGCACTCGGAGCCTGTCGCCTTTGGCCGCGTAACGACGGTAATTCTCCGTGTGAATTTTGTACGCTAAATACTTGCACGCCGTTTTTGTTCCCTGACTTCGACGGCCCTTGATTGCGGTCAGCTCCGGGTAATCGCGCAAGGAACAGTCTTCTCGCCCGCTCATTGCGCGCCACAGTTCTAGTTCGCTGTTCGTCAACGGCAAGCCATCGAAGGCTTTATAGGCGGCGATCCAGCTCGCTGATATCGGCTCTTGCAGGATGTCGCGGCAAAATGCTGCGAAACTAATCTGTTTTGGAATCTTCATGTGAGTGTTCTTCCGAATGTTCTCGTTCTGCAATCTCTCGCAGTTTTACTTCCAGTGTTTTGGCGTCACGAGCCTTGCGATCCAGGCCGGCAGCGGTTAGGTGCAGCCTTAGTGAGTTCCCGAAGGTCGCTAAGATGCCCGCAACGGGTGCGACCTTGCCTCTTTCGTCTACCAAACCATGCCGTTCGAGGTACCGCATCGCCATCCCGAAGCAAGCTAAACTGCCCTTTGCTGCGAACAGGATGGCTCGTCGTGCCGAGGTGATATTTTCGAGACCACCCAGATCAGCAACCCAACCCGAGTGAAATTCATCAATCAGCCGCTGCAAATCGGCATCGGGAACGACGCCCGCTCTTACTTCGGCGCTCGTAGCACCATGCTTTAGCGCTGGCTTGCCACCGCGTTGCGCGTTGAAGGCGATCATGTTGTTTTTGCGCGCTTCGCGTTGCGCCGGGTTAGCTGGCTGACTCCGCTTGTCTTTCTTGCGATTCATGCCTTGGCCTCCGGTTTATGCTCGAATTCGCTCAGAAACGCCGCTAGGGCGCTTTCAGGTATCAGGACAATCTCTCTCATCAACCCGCCTGCGGGAATGCGCCTGTGACGAATCTGGTGAAGCCAGCGGTACAACGTCGCGCGACTCACGCCGATTAGCGCGGCTGCTTCGGCCATACGGAAATGCCGTTCCACACCGCTCGCGGTAGACACTGAAATAGACACTGGTCGTAAACCAGGCGTTTTTGTTGGGAATTTCGTGTGTTTTTTAGTGACTGGCATAGTTCATCAGCGGCTTTCAGGTGACACCAAAACAAAAAGGCGGCCAAACATCAGCCGCCGAGCAGGGAATTAAGATTTTTGATGTATTTTTTACACGCTCACGCGTAAGCGCGAGGCGCTAGAAACGTACCGTAATATCTGAGCCCCGCACGGTCACGGCAGGAAAGCCATTTTGCTTTACCATCTCGATGATCGCGTCTGCCGCTAATGTCTTATCGAGGGTCGGGCCGGATCGAATAGACGAGATCGGCAATTTCTTCGGAGACTTCCCATTCAGCTTTACGTATGGAATCAGCATTCCTCTAGCACAACGGAAATAGATAGGAGTGAGCGTTTCCCCGCCATCGTCAACTCCTTGCTTAACCAATTCTCTTGGGCGGACAACGATCCGCCACTCGCTTTCCGCTTTGAATGACTCGTTCTTAAATGCGACGATTTCCTCCATCAACAGATCGATGATGACTCGAAGGAACTTCGAATACCCGAACAGGGGATGCTCTCCAATTTCTACGATTGCGCGTGCAGTGACATCGTCGGCGAAGATTTCAAAGAGCGGTTTCAGAATCGATCTACATACTTCTTCCTGTCTTGTCCAGTCGTACTCTACTTTGACTAATTTGGCTGTGTAGGTCTTCGGTTCCGGTATTAAACCAGGTCCAGTGAAACCCGAGCGTCCGGTGATTTCGAAACCGAGTGAATAGCCTCCCGATTGTCCGTAGGCTCGCCACTGCGTTAGCAAATTATCTTCTTCACAGAAACACGCAACATAGATGGGAGGCATCAGCGTCTTGTTGTGAAAGTCTTCTCCAAACGCCTTGCGCAAGTTGTACGCGAACCCTGACACAAGGGAGTTTTCCAACCGCGGATTCTTTTGTATCCACTCATCCAGGACGCGCTTCAGAACACTGCAACCATGACTAATTTCGGCGGCGTCGTTGAGATAGTACGCAGATGTCGCCCACAGTTCGTTTGTTTCAATGATCCCTTTCAAACCTTCTGCTGAAGTGTAGTGATAGAGACGATTCGTTACTGGTTTGGTCAGAACATTGTACCGCTCGCTGTAGAGTTGGTTGACCTTGCCGAGCGCCTGATTTGCTAGTTTCGAGGCGTCCTGGTCGTAATCACTTAGTAGCTTTGGCATCGCGATTATCCAAGCAGCTCAGCCTCCAAGATGGCCGGAAATCGTCGGTCAGCACGTGGCATTCGACGACTTCATGCGACTGGTAAGGATTCTACCGCGTCTGAGTCCTTCAATGGCTGCGTTTGACTTGACGCGGTTTCACTCCTTGGTCTCTGCTAACTCGTCCGTTGCGATGCATTCCCCAAAACCAGTCCATTACCTCAGCCTTGTCGAAGCGTAGAAGTTTACCCAGCTTGAAATGGGGTATCCCTCCACGAATGCTTCTGTCGCAGGTTCTTTGATATAGCCACGAAGTCTTGACTTTTAGGAGCGCTGCGACTTCTTCAAGCGTGAGCACATCTGTTGATATTTTCCTCATTGGTTTCCCCTTACTGGTGTGCCTTGTTCTGCGACTAGTCGGACACGAATTGCTGGTGCTTCGTAGATTTCCGCTCGTGTTTTACGATCCCGGAATTTTCGTGGCCCGCCTAACTGTTGCATTTTCAAACTCTTTAAGCTGGCGTTTGGCCGAGTAAACTCCCGAAATAAAATCTCGTATCGGCACCGGCACGTTGGCATGAAAATCGGTGAGAGTTTTTTCAAGGGCCGCGGTGCGATTGAACGAGAATAACGCCCTCCTTACGATCTTCCCGCGACTATCTTTGTGCCACCTAGCAGCTGTGTGCCAACTAATGCCCGCGAGTGGATGATTTCGAACTAACAGAAACGCGCATTGATAAATATCGGGCGTGAAGAAGCACTCTTGCTTTTCGTTATTTTCCATTTTTATCTACTCCCCGCGCGCTTGTTCCTTCGGAGTCCACCAAGAATTCTTCTCCTCTCATCTCTCTGACCAAGTTTTAAGAATCCGAAAACTTTGCCCTTTGCGATTGATGCCACTGTTATGAACCCACAGGCCTTACCGAGCAGCTTTGGCGATGTCGTACGTAAGTAAACGACTCGCCAGCGAGGCTGTGCCGCCAATATGTATTACTAAGGGGTTCGGCACACTGCACAGTGACCGTGCCGAGTGGTGCGGCACAGTGCGGCACGCTACTCGTAAGTCTTTGACGTTAATTAGGTTGTTGTGTGCATAGGCTCGGCACGCTGCGAGTGTGCCGCCAATCGAAAAAAGTGCAAATCGTGCCACGCCAGTGCTGCACACTCATTCGCGTCCGTTTCTTGAGATTTCCGTTCGATATTTTCTGACCGTGGCGTCATGGATTTTGACCCCCGCGTCTTTGAACCGCAGAACTAACTGTTCGCTGGTTTGTTTAGGGTCTTGTTTCAACCATTCACGCAACAGCTGAATGTTCGAAGCCTTCCCCTCGCGAGCCTGAGTGGAAGCGCCGCCTTTTTCTCGCTCGGGTTGAGATTCGTCGGCAAGAGTTCCGCAATAGTTTGGTTTTTTGTGCATTCTGAAATCGCCGGTATCGTTGATCCACGGCCGGCCAATCAATTGAAATGGGCCAGGCGGCTGAAAATCTCTCGGTTTGATATTTTCGATGTGGATAATATTTTGGTCCGTATCGATTTGTTTGATTCCCCATGCGGTGCTCAGCATCGCGCCAATATCACCGGAACCTCGCAAAACGTTTTCGAGTGTCATCACCGTTTCGCGCGCGAACGGCTTCGGTGAATGATGAGCGCCGATGACCTGTCGTGCCCCCGCTCCCAGAAGTGCGAAAATATCCGTAGCCAAACCGCGCTGGTTGTCCCCAGAAGAGTTTTCTTCTCCTTCCGAGAATCTAACCGCAGTGTCGAGATACACGTGGGAATCTTTCGCAGCAGCAAGTATGCGTGGATCGGAAAGACACGGCGTAGGGCCTTTACTCAGCGTGCGTACCATGAGCCGCTCACTACGCACAAATGGCATCAGCCCGAAAAGTTCCAGTCGGTGCTTGAAGGTTTCAATCGCGCACTCGGGAATTAGGTAGACAACGCGCTCCGCAGTTTCCAGGACCTCGAAATAATCCCACAGCATGGTGGTTTTGCCGCGCAGCTGTGCGGCAGCAATACTGAGGAGTATCAGGGTTTTCCCGTGTCCGCTTAATCCGCCGATTAACGTTGCCCCATTATTTTGTAGAAAGTTCCGAATCGAGAATGTTAATGGTGCCGCGTTTTCAAACTCGGCCACGCTGTGAAACATTTCGCGCCAACTCGATGCGCTCCCATTGAGCTGCGACAGTTGTACGTTAGCGCGATCTTTAATAGCGGCCGCACCATCGACCCCCCTCAACGCACTCTCCCTAATTCCTTCCCCAGTGAAAACAAGTGTGCGCAGTAGGGATTTTTCCTTAACGATGTCAGCGTAGTGCAAAACATTCGTTACTTTGGGAAGTCCATCGGCTAGCGTTGAGAGATAGGTAACGCCTCCCACGGCCTCTAATTCATTTTTACGGGAAAGCAAATCCATAAGCGTAATCACATCGATTGGCTTCCCACCCGCAATCAGTTCTTCCATGCTGGAGTAAATCAACTGGTGCGGCCGCAAAAAGAAGTCTTCACGACGTAATACGGGAAGCACCCCCAAGAGCGCCTCGTTTTTAAGCACGATAGCTCCAAGGATGGACTTCTCGGCGTCTACATTCGACGGAAGAGGTTGAGCCAGGGCTTCTGAATGTCCTACCCTAGTCGGACTCACCGTAGCACCGCCGATTTTGACGGTTCGATCAGTTCGACGCGAACAGCCGGCGGCGCCTTGGTGGTGCCGTTCTCAGGACCAGCTTCAAAACGGACGAGATCCCCCGGTTTCAGGGACTTTCGACCTGCTACAGCGGAAATATGAAAAAAGTATTCTTTCCTTGCGTCCCCGGATTCGAGTATGAATCCATAGGCATGGGAGTTGAATTTCAACACTGTGCCGGTCTTCATTTTCTAGCTGAATCACCATCCTACGTTTAGTTTTTGATTCGATTTCGGATTCTTAAAACTCGGTACGGGTCCGCGGTTGGAACGTGCGAGATCCTGGCGTGTTGCCCACTAATTTCGACTTTCACTTTTTTCAACTCGCTTTGCACATTCACTGATACCGTGCTCCTGAGCGCTTGCAGACGTGAGATGACCTGTAAAATCTGCTCTTTCCGCGCGGGAGTGATCGGTTGTTTACCGCTTTCAATCAGGCGTAACCACTCGCGACTGCGACTGAGCATCCCTGCCACTTCTTTCAAGGACAGTCCCGCTTCTTTCCTGGCCAAACGGAGATCGTTCATAAAAATCCTCCAAAAAAACAAAAAGCCGTCGATACTTCATCGACGGCCTGAAAAAATTGAATTTCGTGAACTTTTCTAGTAAGTGATACGCCTCAAAGTCCCTAAAATCCTTCGTTTGGTCCGGTGCCAGTCCACAAGTTGACTGCGATCCAACTGCCTAGATTGTGCGATATCAGATAATTCTTTAAGGAAAGGCTCGAAAGGACCGAGGAGATGATCATGCGATGAAAACAAAAGCTTGCGGTAATTCACGACTTGTTCGGCCAGATGATGCCCGTAGCCAGGTTCCTTTTCAAGCCAAGACAGCCAGTCGATGAACAATCTTTTTTGTTCGGCACGCTTAGCTTTCGCCGCTTCAATTCCGCCGTAGATTTTGGCGTCGAGAACTTCCAAGTCAAGACTTCTCGCATCATCGGCGAGGTGATCGCGCTCTAGACACCACGCTTTTAATCCTGGCCGCTGATTAATTTCTCGCATCTCGCCCACAATTTGTGCATGGGTTGGTGCGATATCTCGAACAAGACGGCGATCATGATCAATTTTGCGTCCACTCCGATTGTACTTAACGCGCATGTGCTTCCCGCTGATAGGCGCGCTGTAACGAGATGCGACGAGTGATCGCAATACGCTGACCCGAATCGGTTCACAGGTCTCATCTTCGATTCCACACTGCGCACAGCGCCCCTGCGTCACCACGAAATATTTCTGCTTATTTCGATGGATTTTTTCGTGGTTGTCAAACATTGCGGAACCTTCAGCGCACCGAATCAGCGCGGCTTCGCGGCTGATAATCGCACGGCGTTGGGGTTTCCCAAAGTAAAGAACGACAGGAAGGGGTTGTTTTTCGTTTTGCATTGTGTGAGCACACCCCAAGCCAAGTAGGAAAAACATCCGCCAGATTCCTTGCTTAAGAATCGCTGTCCGGCGAGCATCCCGCGATTTCTTTGTAGCCGTAAAACAGAATTTCTTTTCTGAATCCTTAGATGCGGTGAATCTAATGTGTGTTGCTTACTTTTGACAGAATTCTCTTTCGGGCTAAAACTAGACCGATGGTTGCACGCATGGGCAAAGGCGGTCAATGGTACGATGCGGGGGTCGGATGATTATTTTTGAGAAGACGAATCAGGATGGCGATGAATTCTGCTACGGTGTCTATTTCGCTGTCTAACGGTCCAACGATTTCGCAGTAAACGAGTTGGAGACCCACAATGCAATTAGTTGAAACCATAGAACGATATGAACAAATAGGACACTGTTTCTCGCACTCTTAATCAGCGGGTTGCAGGTTCGAGTCCTGCCCGGCTCACCAGCTAACTTCTCCGATTACGGTTTTTACTCCTGCCAGGTTTCGCCTATAAGCGATTGCCGCTAACTTCCCGTGCCTGTCAGCTTCACTACTTGCGGGCTGGTGCTGGCGGTGTCTGTGATGGTGGCTTCGCCCGGGATGCTGCCGGTCCTAGCGGGCGTGAAGGTTACGCTCAACGTGCACTTGGCGCCTGCGGCGAGGCTCGTGGAGCGCGGCGCCGTCCCGCCAGACACTACCGAGAAATCGGCGCTGCCTGTGAAGCTCGACAAGTTGAACGAGGAGCTCGAATTGTTCGTCAAGGTTAGCGTTTGCGCAGCGCTCTGTGTGCCGACGGTTTGCGATGCGAAGGTTAGGCTTGCTGGCGCAATGGTGACGGGCAGGACGGCCGTTCCTGTAAGATTCACCACTTGTTGGCTCACGGACGTGGCGTTGTCTGAAATTACGAGCGCGCCTTGAATGGCTCCAGCGATGGACGGCGCGAAGGTCACGCTGAGTGTGCAACTCGCGCCGGCAATCAGCGTTGAAGTGTTGCTGCAAGGCGTGGTGGCGCCTCCCACGGCTGCGAAGTTTCCGCTGGTTGCGATCGAAGAGAAAGTCACCGAGCTGGCGCTGATGTTCTGCACCGTGACTGTTTTTCCCGCGCTGGTTGAGCCGACGCCCTGGCTGGTGAATGCGAGCGACGCAGGCGTGAACTTCAGCGGCGAAGTGCCGCCACCCGTCCCAGTGCCAGTGAGTTTCACTTCTTGTGGGCTGTAGGTGCCGCCATACGTCACGGTCACTGCGCCGTCGATGCTGCCGTTGGCCGTGGGAGCGAAGGTCACGGAAATTGTGCAACTCGCACCGAACCCAAGCGTTGCCATGCACGTTGTTCCGCCACCAGTCGTTGAATAGTTGCCGCTGGCGGCGATAGTGATTCCAGACATCATCGTGCTCAGATTGTTCTTCATCGTTACGGTTTTCGGTGTCGGGGTGGAGGAACCGACTGCTTGGCTCCCGAAAGCCAAACTCGCCGCAGAGAATGTAACGGGAGCGACTGCGGTTCCGGTCAGCGTCACGATTTGCGGCGAGTTCAAGCCCGCATCGGTGATCGTGATTACTCCCGAGATGCTGCCTGTGGTTGAAGGCGTGAACGTCGCAGTAATGGTGCAGGTCGCGCCCGGACCGAGCGTGCCGGTGCAGGTGTTGGACGACGCACTAAAGTCGCCGCTGAGAGCAGATGCGATGCTCGTAGATTGGCCCCCGGTATTCTTTACAGTGATCACCTTGCCCGCACTGGTGGTTCCGACCGCCTGAGCAGCGAATGTTTCGCTCGCAGGAGTGACTGTGATTACGACGGGAGCGGTTCCGGTGCCTGATAGCGTCACCGTCTGCGGGTTGGGGACTGCGCTGTCCATCACCGTGAGCGTGCCAGGGAGGCTTCCCGTGGTCGTGGGAGAAAACGTCACGGAGATCGTGCAGTGCGCTTTTGATGCCAAGGATGAGCCACACGGGGTAGTGCCGCCCGCCACAGCTGAATAATTTGAGCTTGCGCTGAAGGTGAAAGACAACGCCGTGGGTAGATTGTTCGTCAGCGTAACGATTTTTGCCGCTGTCGTGCCTCCCACAGCTTCATTTCCGAAAGCAAGCGTGGTCGGAGAAAGCGTAACTTGAGCTACTCCCGTTCCGGTCAGACTCACGGTTTGCGGTGTGTTCGGTGCTTGATCGGCGATCATGATTGAGCCGGTGCGTGTGCCGATAGCCGTGGGAGTGAAAGTCACATTGATAGTGCAACTTGCTCCTGCGCCTAGCGTGCCGTTGCAAGTAGGACTCGACTGAGCGAAATCTCCGGTCGCGACTCCGATCGAAATCGTGGTGCTTGCCGTGCCCGTGTTTTTCACTACGACGGCCTTGCTCGCGCTGGTCGTGTTCAGCGCTTGTGCGGCAAATGTTTCGGTAGTCGGAGTGACCGTAATGGTGATTGTCCCGGTGCCAGTCCCGGTGCCGGACAAAGTAACCACCTGTGGCGAGGAGGCTGCGCTGTCGGTGATTGTAACGGTGCCCGGAAGGCTTCCTGTAGTGGTGGGGGAGAACGTTACGGTCACGGTGCAAGTCGCGCCTCCCGCCAAAGTCGGCGTGCAATTATTCGTCTGGCCGTAATTCGTGCTGGCGGCAACCGTGATCGCTGTAGATACGGGGCCTGTGTTCTTCACGGTGATCGCCTGGCTGGCGCTGGTGGTTCCCATTGGCTGACTGCCAAACGCGAGAGTGGACGGCGACACCGTCATGGTAATGAGACCTGTTCCAGTGAGAGTTACCGTCTGCGGCGAATTTGTGGCGCTATCAGTGACCGAAATACTTCCCGGGAGCGAACCGCTCGCAGTGGGCGTGAATGACACGGTGACGGTGCAGCTCGTTCCGATCTGTAGCAGGGTGCCGCAATTATTTATCTGGCTATAGTTCGCGCTCGCTGCAATCGCGATGGAGGTGCTTGCGTTGCCGGTATTCTGCACGGCGATGGTAGTGGGGCTGGTGATTGTGGTTCCATAAGCTTCGCTGCCGAAGGCGATGCTGCTCGGCGTTGCGGTCACGGTCGTGACAGCCGGTGTTGCGGTTCCCGAGAGAGCGACGGTTTGAGGCGAATTCGATGCGCTGTCGGTGACGGCGATATTTCCGGTGAGGTTTCCGGAAGTGACGGGAGCAAACGTCGCGTTAATCGTGCAGGTGGCGCCGCCAGCCAGCGTAGACGGAGCAACAGGACAGCTATTCGTCTGGCCGAAATTCGTGCTGGCCGTGATCGCGATGGTTGTAGCTGTGCTGCCCGTGTTTTTTACGGTGATTGGTTGGCTGGCGCTGGTTTGGTCCACTACGGTTGAGGAGAAAGTTAGGCTACCGGGCGTTGCTGTGACGGTGGTTGCTCCGCTTCCTGGCCCTTGCGATACGAAGAAGGGCTGGTCGGCGAAAACGGCGCAGCCACCCCAAGGGCTTGATGGATAATTTTCGACAAAGAGTAAGAGTGTCCCGGGAGTGGCAATATCTGCGGCGGGCACAGTCACTTGTAATTCCGTCGAACTCACGAAAGTAACCGGCGTGATGAAGATACTTGGGAAATTGAATCCAACATTCTCAATAGGGTTTCCAGTCCCGTTCTGAGTGAAGCCGGTGCCATTTATTGTCAGGGTGAAGCCTGAGCCGCCTGAAGCGACCGATGCAGGGCTTAGGCTCGTGATCGTCAGCGGCGCGCTTGTCGTATTGAAATTTGCGTAAACGAGCGATTCGTCAGTTGGCGACAACGTGTCCGGGTTAGTCGTTCCGGTGAGGTCGAAGGTCCAGCCTGTGAATGTCCAAGGCGAACCGCCCGAGTTCGGAGCCGGCGTTTCGGTGTAGGTCAATGTGGTGCCTGATGGATAGAAGCTACCGGTGATAGTGGACGCGGGAGTGACCGTTGCGCTGCCCCCGCACGGGCCAAGGCCGCCGAAATTGGTTGCCGGCACATATTCAGGATCGATGGTTGCGATGTAGCTCTGGCTAGTCGCAGGCAACGTGATGGAAAGAGGATTGGCGGTTCCGCCCGGAGTCCATGTGGAGAATACAAATTGGGTATTCACGCTGAATGGTCCCTGAGGCGTATTAAATTGAAGTGTATGCATCGTGCCGGAATTCCAACCGGAGCCGTCGTAGAACAGTAGAAATTCTTCGGGACAGGCCAGAAGTTGAGGGTGCCATCCACGTCCACGCCCAGGTTGGAACTGAAATAGTTGGGGGTTACGTCTATGGTATAGACGGGCGTACTTGTAAATTCCACGCCGGTATTGATGGTGAGTCCAGAGTCGGGAACGTAAAAAGTCTTCGGATTCGAGCCTAGCCCACCGGCCAGCCAATAAGGCCCGTTGTTGAATTCGTAGAAGCTGAAACCACTATTTGCCGTGGCGGTCAGCGTGGCTTGCTGTCTCGCTACAACGTACGTTCCGGGAACTCCGTTGACGGTTATGCTTTGTGGTGCGGGCGTGCCTGTGAGAGCTACGCTCCCGCTTCCTGATGGGTATACCGAGGGTGTGTAAGGAACAAGCTGAATGAAGTTGGCGGTGTAGGTTGCGACTTGCGGCGCGCTTACGGGAAATCCAGCGTCGCCGTTTCCCGGCGTCACTGTGATCGTGTGACTTTGAGCTCCGCCGTCGTTCCAGCGGCCGTACTGGTAGTAGAAAGTTGTCGGCTCTTGTGGATCGTTGCTGCCAACAATTATGCCGTTCACGGTTTGCACGCCCGTGGCAACGGCAAGCGTATGCGTCGAGTTGAGACTCCAACTAAACGTCATCGGAGTCGTGATGGCTGTGCCATCTACGCTCACCTGCAAGCCTAGCGGGCTCGAAGTGACGGTGACTTCGGTGGGAGCCACGCCGTACAGGCGCATGATGCCTTCCACGTCAGCAGCGGAATAGCCGACCGAATTGGAAAGCGGCATACCGGGAGGAATCGAGTCGAGTGGGGGGCGCTCCATTGCGATCGAACGAAAAGGCAGGATATTCCATTATCGACGCGTAGTCGTAGAAGCCGAGGTTCTGCTGGTCGTTGTCCACAGCTGGGAGAAAGTTGCCAATCGAGCCTTTAATGACGTTGGCTTCGTTGAACGTCACGTAGGTGGACGCGTCGGTGCGCGATTGCTCGTGCCACACGCCGGTTACGTGTCCAAATTCGTGGAGAATCGTCGCGACTGTACAATTTCCGGCTCCGGTTACGAACTGCTCGCCTTGGTGCGCATCACCTTCAGTCGCCTCACACACACCGTTATTGACAATGTTTGGATTGAGATTGATGTCGATGTAGTTAGCCTGCGTGGTACGTGGTATCAGCTGAATGACTCCAGCAAATGTGGCGTTGTAGATACTGATAGCGGTCGGGAGATTCGGATTCGTCGATGCTGGATCTATCACATACGGGATTTGGGCAACTCCGTTAACTACTGGCCACAAGTAGTTTGAGTCGACTAGTCCCACGGAGGCGGGATGCGCGCCGCCGGCTTGCGGCATAGGCTGCACGTTTTCCAGAATGATGTCCCCTTGATATATATTTCGACCGTTGATCACCTGGTAGGTGACCAGGCGTCCGCGCCACATGCCCATGCGAGTTTCGGTTACCGGAGAGGGAAGTGGGGGAGTTTGACTTCCCGGCGCGGGACGTCCTTGCGGCGGTTGAGCTTGCGCGAAGGTGGCACTGGAAAGGGCTCCGCCAAGTGATAGACAGAGTGAGATTGCAAGGGTTCGCCACGTTGCTTTAGACACAGCTTCCTCCGAAGGGTATTAAGGGAAAGTCGAGCCTAACCAACGTAGCCAGGAGCAAACGATGGGTTGGGGTCCGCTTTCTTTTTTAGCGGTAAGCTAGCGTGCTGTCAAGATGGGAAAAGCGATAGGCCGAGAGTAATGGTAAGTACAGTCCGGCTCGAAGGCGCATCAAACTGAGCGAAACCGACGATTTGGCGAGGAGGTGCAACATGCGAGGTAACGAAATCCCAGGTGCGGCGTTTAGGGTCTGCGCTGTTGTGGCTTATCTTTTGCTGAACAGCCTGCTGAGCTGCGCCCTCGCCAGAGGTCAAGAATCGAAGGTGGCTGCCCAGACTGCTGCAGCGCCGGATGCGACGGCCGATATGCGAGCGCTGGCCGATGCGGTGCGCGGTTTGCAAGCGCAGGTGCAAACGCTGAGCACGCAAGTGAGCGAGTTACGCACCGACGAGCAGCGCTGGCATGCGGAAGCTCGCGAGCTTCGAAGCGAGCTGGAAGTTACCAGGGCGCAGTTGGCCTCGCATCCCGTTGTGCCGGACAATGCCGCGAACAATTCGTCGAACAATTCCTCCAACTACGGGTCCTCGAACAATCCCTCGAATTACGGGGAATCGTCCACATCGCAGCAAGGATTTGCGCCACCTTCCCCGGATTCAAGAACAAATCTAAATCCCTTTGGAATGCGCGAATCTGGAGCGCCCATGACTCTGGACGAGCGCGTGGCCAAGCTCGAAGACAGCGAGGACTTGATCGACGCCAAACTCACGGAGCAGAGCCAAACAAAGGTGGAAAGTGGCTCAAAGTACCGGCTTAGGCTGTCAGGAATCGTGCTCTTCAATTTATTCGATACGCGAGGACTTGTTGATAATGTGGACTTTCCGCAGTGGGCGATTCCCAGCCAGCCGGGTGTTTCATCCAACGCTTTCGCGGCTTCGCTTCGCCAATCGCAAATCGGATTGGAAGTTTTCGGACCGGAGATTGCAGGCGCGCGCACCAGCGCGAATGTGAAGTTCGATTTCGCGGGTGGATTTGCGGAGTTGCCAAACGGAATTTCCATGGGGCTGATGCGTTTGCGCACGGGCACCATTCGAATGGACTGGACCAACACTTCGATCATCGCCGGCCAGGATTCTTTATTCTTCTTACCTTTGTCTCCGACTTCGTTGTCTTCACTAGCCGTTCCTGCGCTGTCGTACGCCGGGAATCTTTGGAATTGGGCGCCGCAAGTGCGCATCGAACATCGCAAGGAGTTGTCTGACGCTTCGAGTTTGTTATTTCAAGCCGGAATTTTGGATTCATTTACGGGAGATTTGCCGGGTCAGGGTGGGCGCTATCCTACAGAAGGTGAACAATCGGGCCAACCCGCGTACGCTGCGCGGGTGGCCTGGAGCCACCACTTGTTCGCACAAAATTTCACTCTAGGTGCGGGCGGATATTACGGCCGGCAAAATTGGGCATTTGGCCGAAATGTGGATGGGTGGGCTGGCACCGTGGATGTTTCGCTGCCACTTGGCAGATTTTTCGCGGTGACCGGAGAGTTCTACCGAGGGCGCGCGGTAGGAGGGATTTCCGGGGCAGTGGGGCAGGATGTTTTGCTTTCAGGTCCCGCCACAGATTCGACCACCACAATTCGAGGCTTAGATTCCGTGGGAGGCTGGACGCAGCTGAAATTCAAGCCGACAGCTAAATTCGAAATAAATGCAGCGCTGGGCGACGATAATCCGTTCGCAGGCGAATTGAGGCGCTTTCCGGCCACGCAGAATTATTACGGGTATTCGATCTCGCGGAATATGAGCCCGTTTGCCAATTTCATTTATCAGGTGCGCTCAAACGTGCTATTTTCAGCCGAATACCGAAGAATCCAAACCTATACTCCCGACGGCACTTTTAGTGCGGCAAATCAATTCGGCACGAGCGTGGGATACATATTCTGATGAAGTTCCGGGGAATCGCGCGACTCTTGAAGTCATACTGCTGGTTCATGCCGCTCGGAATTTTTCTGATTCCGTTTGCTGCGCAGCCGCAGGAGCGCGAGGTCACGATGAAGGTTGCGGAAGTTAAGCAGGGAACAGAAAGCGCTTCGGATGCGGAAAATGTGGTGGTTTGGCTTAGTCCTCTCGATGGATCGAAGCAAGGCTCCGCGCCCGAAGCGGCAAACGGCCAAAGTCCGCAGCTGGTGCAGCGCAACAAGCGCTTCGAGCCCCATATTCTTGTTGTAAGGGTCGGCACCGTGGTGCAATTTCCAAATCGCGACCCTTTTTTTCACAATATTTTCTCCTTCTATGATGGCAAGAGATTCGATCTGGGCCTGTACGAAGCCGGGACTACACGGTCCGTGCGCTTCGATCGGCCGGGGGTGAGCTTTTTGTTCTGCAATATCCATGCGGAAATGAGCGCCGCGGTGGTGGCGGTGGATAGTCCGTACTTTGCAATTTCCGATCGCCAAGGGCGCGTGAAAATAGCGGGTGTCCCGGACGGACGCTACGAGGTACACGTGTGGTACGAACGCGGGACTCCGGAGAATCTGAAGGATCTAACTCATGTGGTTGAAATTTCGGAAACGTCCCGTGCATTGCCTCCGGTTCGTGTGATGGACAATCCTGATTTCACTCTGGCACACAAGAACAAGTACGGCCAGGAGTATGTCCCACCGCCCAATCCCGGGTATGTTCAACCTTAGACCGGTCGATCGCCGGTGAGCGCCAACGACGATTCCGAGAGGAAGTTACAAGTATTTTACAAATTGCAAACAGTGCGGTGACAACGAACGCGGTGAGTTCTCTCAGACTTTTGGTTGATGGTAAGGGCTTTCTGGAATCACGGGGATTTTCGCCAATTCTAAAGGTTTCGTGTGCGCTGAATGCGGGCGGCATTGACCGTTTTCAGGCGAGCGGGCTACCATCGAACAACCCCGTTTTCTCGAGCCTATCGCGCGCTCAGGCTGGCGTGACCGAGGACACTATGGATACTGTTCTGATTGTCGAAGACAACCGCCCCATGCAGCGAACGCTGCAGCGGCTGTTCGAGTCCGACGGGCTGCAGGTAGAAATTGCCTCTGATGGAGTGGAGGGGCTGGAAAGTTTTAGAAAGCAGATCCCCAATGTGGTGGTTCTCGACCTGACTCTTCCGCGCCTTCCCGGCAAGGAACTTTGCAGGGCGTTCAAAAGCCATGCGGCGGCCGTGCCGGTGGTAGTGTTAAGCGCAAACACCGACGTAGAAGACAAAGTGCTCCTATTGGAACTGGGAGCCGACGATTACGTGACCAAGCCGTTCAGCCCGAAGGAACTTCTGGCGCGAGTGAGGCGAGCGATGCGCCGCACGAGCACGACAACGGCTGAGGGCGCCAGGGTTGGCCAGGAAGCTCCGCAGCACGAATTGCTGGTGTTTGGGGACGCAAAGATCGACTTCACCGGAATGGTGGCCACGCGCGGCGGTAAGCCGCTGACCTTCACGGCACAGGAATTCAAGCTGCTTAAGTTTTTTGCGCGGTCACCGGGAAAGGCTATTTCGCGCGAAGAGCTTTTGAACGAAGTGTGGGGATATCAAAACTATCCGACGACCCGCACGGTAGACAATCACGTTTTGCGCCTGCGGCAAAAGCTCGAGCCCGACCCCGGCAATCCGCGATATTTCCTGACTATGCACGGCACCGGGTACAAGTTCTTGCCCGGAGACCTTGTTGCGGTCCCTG
>Ga0182024_10009393_pt1 | contig 20236 bp, 16 predicted proteins | sample P32metaG_FD_120480 | JGI IMG/M metagenome (GOLD analysis project Ga0182024, IMG submission 120480) | Permafrost microbial communities from Stordalen Mire, Sweden - P3-2 metaG (Illumina Assembly) | ecosystem: Environmental > Terrestrial > Soil > Wetlands > Permafrost | place: Sweden: Stordalen... | reverse complement strand
GAAGTCGAAGAACGGCCCCGAGGTGACCTTGATGCGGTCGCCCTTGGCGAAGTCGATCTTGAGCTTGGGCGTTTCGATGCCCATCTGCTTGAGGATCGTCTTGACTTCTTTGTCTTGCAGCGGGACGGGCTTCTCACCCGAGCCCGGCGAGCCGACGAAACCGGTCACGCCCGAGGTATTGCGCACGACGTACCACGAGCCGTCGTCCATGTCCATCTCGACGAGCACGTAGCCCGGGAAGACTTTCTTCGGCGTGATCTTGCGCTTGCCGTCCTTGAACTCGACCTCGTCTTCCATCGGGACGAGCACGCGGAAGATCTTGTCCTGCATGTTCATCGAGTGGATGCGGCGTTCGAGGTTGGCCTTGACCTTGTTCTCGTAGCCCGAGTACGTGTGGATCACGTACCACTTCTTGCGATCGTCCGACTTCTTGGCCGGCGTAGCGACGGCGGGTTGCTCCGCGTCGAGCTCGGTGACGGCGACGGGCGCCTCTTGTTCCACTAGCGTGTCCCCCCGGTCAACCAACCGAAGACGAAGCCGAAGAGCATGTCGCACAGATACGTGAACACGCCGACGCCGACCACCAACGAGATCGTGAGCAGTGTCGCGGCGATCCACTCCTCGCGCGACGGCCAGGTGACACGGCGCATCTCGGCGATGACGCCGCGCACGAAATCTTGCGTGCGCTGCGCGTTCGCCGCGCGTTGCGCAGCAGTCGCGGGCCGCTTTTGGGGGGTGCTTGCCTGGGGACGATTTCCGCCCGCCCGCGCTGGTGCGCCGGGCCGGCTGGGAGTGGACTTCATACTACCTTGTACCGCATGAGTTTGGCAGGGCGGACAGGACTCGAACCTGCAACCGACGGTTTTGGAGACCGCAACTCTACCAATTGAGCTACCGCCCTACGGCCCCTATTTGGTTTCCCGGTGGGGCTTGTGGCAGCGGCACCAGCGGCAATACTTGCTCAGCTCGAGCCGGTCGCTGGTCTTTTGCCGATTCTTGAACGTGTTGTAGTTGCGCCGCTTGCACTCGGTGCAGGCCATCGTCACCATGACTCGGTTCTCTTTTTTTGCCATCGTCGTGTTCTCGGAAAGGGCCTCGGGCGCCGGGGAACATGAAGAAAACGGACGCGGGGTCCGTTCCGAGGTGAAAGTGTAGCACAGCCGTCGTCCCGCTGTAAACCGCGCCTTCGGCCCGTCGCCCCACGGCCCAGCGCCTGGTTGCTAAGCCGTCACACGTCGACCGCGGGGCCATGATCGCCTCCCGGTCCTCGGCGTGGAACCCCCCGATCGTGGCGACCGCCCGCCAGGACACGTTGGGGGTCAGCTGGACGATGACGTAGATCGGCGTGGTGGTGATCGGGAGGCTCCCCTCAGCCGGCGAGCAGCGACGATTCGACAACGCGGTTGCGCCCGGCGTTCTTGGCGCGATAGAGCGCCCGATCCGCTCGATCGACAACCTCGTTGCTCGCATCTGAACTGCGGGCGTAGGCAACGCCGACCGAGATCGTGACCGGCTTCCCGTCGGCATACGCGAGCCCGGCCGACTCGATCGCCGCGCGCAGGCGCTCGGCGACCTGCAGCGCGCGCTCGCGCGAAGCGTCGCGCAGCAGCACCAAGAACTCCTCGCCGCCGAACCGCCCCGCGACGTCGACGCCGCGCACGCTGTCGCCGATGATCCGGCCGATCTCCGCCAAGCAACGGTCGCCGGTCTGATGGCCGAGCAGATCGTTGATCGACTTGAAATGATCGACGTCGAGCAGCAGTACCGCGTAGCGACCGCCGCGGCGCACGTGCGCCATAGCTTCCTGCAACGCCCGACCCACGCCGCGCCGGTTCGGCAAGCCGGTCAGGACGTCGATCGTCGCCGCGGTGCGGGTCGCCGCGATCGCCCCGTATTGGCCGAGCAGCGGTCCGAGCTCGTGCGCTGCGCGCTCGAGGTCGCGCCCGGCGACCAGCGCTTCGGTGCCGCCTTCCCGGAACACCAGCAGCGCGCCGCGCAGCCGGCCGTCGTCGTCGCGCGCGGCGTAAGCGTGCACGCCGCCTTCCTCATCGCTGTCGCCTTGGAACGCCGTGTCTTCGCCGGTGACTTGCAGCTCGAGCAGCACGCGCCGGCCGAGCCGTTCGACCTCGAGCTCCGCGACCGGCGGACCGAAACGCACCACGCGCGACCAACGATCCGTCCCGCCGCGGCCGAAGGCGACGACCTCGACCGATTCGCGCGTGATGCGCGGATCGATGCTCTCGAGGAGCAACCGCACTTGCGGCATCGGATCGTTGGCCCCGAGCATTGCGTCGACCGCCGCGCGTGAGAGCGACAGGCGGTGCAGCCGCGCATTCATGCGCGCGAAGCGCACGAGCACGATCGCCAGCACGACGAGCGGCAGCAGCATCACGACCCCGAGCGCGGCGCCGTCGTGCGACGTGATGCGCGTGACCACGTATGCCCACGCGCCTTCGGCGGCGACGATCGCGAGCGATCCGGCGTCGCCGAGATGACGCCGCCAAATGCGCCCGAGCGAACGGCTCTGCCGCAGCGCGACGAGCGGATCGACCCACAGCAGATCGACGAGCAGCAAGAACCCGACGACGATCGCTATGAACGCGACCACCGGACCGAGCGCAACCGGCGCGCTGACGAACGTGCGCAGCGAGGGGACCAGCAGGCTCGCCGCCCACCAGGCGGGCACGCGCAGGCCGGCGGTGAGGATCCGCTCGTTGAGCCCGCGCCGGCGCGGACCGATCGGCCGCACGAGGTGCGCGAGCACGTTGCAGACGGCGGCCCATATCCAGCCGTCTTGCACCAGAACGGCGATCAGGAGCGGCGCGATCAGGCCGACGCGGAAGCTCTCCGGCGTCGGCCGGTCGCTGCGCTCGAAGTGCGCGGTCGGCGCGCGCAAAAAGCCGAGCACGGTCGCGATCGCGAGCCCACCGACGAGGAACACCGGGTCGCGCAGGAGCGCATCGCGGGCCGTTCCGGCCGAAACGACGGCCAGAGCCCCCGCGGCCAACAGTGAGACGACGCGGACAATACCGTAGACGCGGCGGGCGATCACGTTGCTTCCATTTGACGAAGATCCGCGCCCGGACGGACTTGAACCGCCAACCTCGGCCTTAGGAGTGCCTCGCTCTATCCAGTTGAGCTACGGGCGCACGGACCGCAACGTTCCCGGCACGAAGGGCCGGGTCATGCACATCCCGCCGATGAGCACCGCCCCGCGCGGCTTCGCAATCGAGCACGACTTGCCCAGCGGGTTCGCCGCATTCTATCGCCCGCTGCACGAAGCGTTCGTCGAGCGCCAACGCGTCGCGCTCTCCGCCCGCCGCAGGGTGCTGGAGGCATCGCGCAACGGAGAGAAATCGCACTATCTCGCCGCCGGCGACGCGCAGGGCAATTGGCGGGTCGAGATTCCGGCCTGGGTCCGCGACCAACGCAATCAGATGACCGGGCCGGCCGACGATCGCGAGCTCTGCGTCAAGCTGCTCAACTCCGGCGCGCCCGGCGTGATGATCGATCTCGAGGACTCGATGGCCAACGAGTTCGCGCGCACGCTCGAGGGCATCGACAATGCGGTCGCAATGTACTACGGCGAGCTCAGCTACGTCGACCACAAACGCGGTGGCAACGTCGTCACGATCGTGCCGTCGTCGACCGTACTCTGGACGCGCGTGCGCGGGCTGCATCTATCGCAAGCGGGAATCTGCGCCGAGCCGACGCCGGCCGCGTTGTTCGACCTCGCACTGCTGGCCTACAAACTCGACTTCTCGCGGTTGCGCCATCCGCTGGCGATCTATATTCCGAAGTCGGAGTCGGCCGGCGAAGCGTTATGGTGGCGCGACGCGTTCCAAGCCGTCGCGCGTGCCAAAGGCCTCGAACCGCACGCCATCAAGGCGATGGCGCTGGTAGAAGCGTTTCCGTTCGCATATGAGATCGAAGAGTTCGCCTACCACTTGCGCGACCATCTGCTGGGCTTGAACCTGGGGCGCTGGGATTACATGGCCTCGCTGATCGACTTCAACTTCGAGGATCCGCACTGGGTGCTGCCCGATCGCAACACGATCCCGCACGACGTCGGTTTCTTTCAGAATCTGCGCGAGCGCATACCGGAGGTTTCGCATCGGCACGGATTGCTGGCGATCGGCGGGATGACGGCGCTCTTCCCCGACCGCAGCGACCACGAGCTCAACGCGCGCGCACTCGCCGTGCTCGAAGCCGATAAGCGCAACGAAGCGCGCTCGCTGTTCGACGGCGCGTGGACCGGTCACCCGGATCAGAACGCGATCGCAGTGGCGCAGTTTCCCGACCCGAATCAAGGTTTCGCGCGCAAACCCGGTGCGAACGCGACGCCCGATCTGCTGCCGTCGATTGCCGGCGTCGGCGAGACGACCGAGGCCGGAACGCGTGCCGCGGTGCGCACGGTCATTCGCTACCGCCACGGCTATCTCAGCGGCCTCGGCGCGTCGCTGCTCGACGGCTACATGGAAGACCTGGCAACGGACCGCATCTACCGGCTCATGATCGCGCAGCGCGTGCGCCACGGCATGCACGCGTGGAATGACGTGACGCGGTTCTTCGACGAGGAGCTGGCGACGCTGCTCGCTGAGCCGGCGGCGAAAGAACCGGGCGAAGCGGACAGATTCCGTGAAGCGCGCCGGCAGAGCGAGACGATGATCGCCGATGGTTTCAACGACCCGATCTGATCGCATCGCGCATTAGACGATCGTTCCGGTCACCTCGCCCAAGCCGATGCGCGCGTCGCCGCGTAAGGCGCGGCCGCGGAGAATCACCGCGTCGCCGTCCTCGAGGAATGCGCGCGTCTCGCCGTTCGGCAGGGTGAGCCGCATAGCGCCGCGCGACGTCAACTCGATGAACGAACCCTGCGTCCCTTGTTCGCTGCCCGAGATCGTGCCGGTGCCGAACAGGTCGCCCGGTCGAATCGTCGCGCCGTTCGACGTCACGTGCGCGAGCTGTTGCGCGACCGTCCAGTACATCGCGCGAAAGCTGGTGCGCGAAACGCTGACCGCGTCGTCGCCGTGCTCGCGCATCCGCGGTGTTTGGAGCAACAGCTCGAGCTCGAGGTCGTAGGCCCAGGACTCGGCCGCGCGCAAGTACGGCAACGGTTCGGGGTCGCGCACCGGCTCGGGGACGCGAAACGGCTCGAGCGCGTCCAGGGTGACGATCCACGGCGAGATCGATGTCGCGAACGACTTGCCCAGAAACGGGCCGAGCGGCTGGTACTCCCAGGCTTGGATGTCGCGCGCGCTCCAGTCGTTGAGCAGCACGTAACCGAAGACGTGCTCGCGCACCGCGTCGGCGAGGATCGGCTCGCCCAGCGCGTTGCCGGGTCCGGCGAACCAGCCCATCTCGAGCTCGACGTCGAGCAGCGCCGACGGCGCGAACTCCGGTGCGCTCGCGCCCGCCGCCAGGCGCTGTCCGTGCGGCCGGCGGATCGGCGTACCGCTGACCACGACCGTCCCGGCCCGGCCGTGATAGCCGATCGGGATGTGCCGGTAATTCGGCAGCAACGGCTCGGAGTTCGGCCGCAGGATGCGACCGAGATTCGTCGCGTGTTCCAGCGAGGAGTAGAAATCGACGTAATCGCCGATAGCCACGGGAACGTGCACCGTGACCGCGGCGTGGGGCAACATGCAGGCCGCGACCCCGGCGCGTTCGTCGCTGCTCGCCGACGGGCCGAGCAGATGCTGCAACCGCGCGCGCACCGCGCGCCACGTCATCAAGCCCGCGGCGAGAAACCCGTTGAGGACCGTCGCACCGCGCAGCGATTCGGCATCGAGCAGCTTGCGGCCGACCAGCGCATCGAGGTCGATCACCTGATCGCCGTACGCGACCGCCGGTCGCCGGCGGTCCGTGCCGTCCGAGACGATTCCGAACGGCAGGTTGTCCGGCCCGTAGTCGCGCGGGTCGATCACAACAACATGCCGAGCTCGCGCAGATCGTTGACCGGTTCGTCGAAACTGCAACTACCCAGCGCGACCGCGCGCTCGCGTCCCGCCGCGACTTGCTCTGCTTCGAGCCGGACGTCGCGCCACGCGATGTGCGCGGGATCGACGACGAATTCGCGCGGCTCCAATTCCGCGAGGATCTCGCCGACGCGCTCGGGTGCGATCGCACCGGCGTGCAACGCAATGCCCGCGATGAGGACATTGAGGAAGCCGTGCGTGGCGACGTTTCCGCGAACGGCTCGCACCGGATGGTGCAGACCGGCGGTCGCTTTCCACGGGACGTCGTGGGCGTGGGCCGCCGTCAGGAAAACCGCGAGGTCATCGATCGACGGTGTTGCGCCGGGTGCGGCAGCGCCGCAACGGACCTTCGCGCCGATCGTCAGGTTGGCCGTCGCGTTCGCGCGCGCGGTAGCGAGGGTCGCCAGCCAGCGGTCCGGTTCGACCGCCCAGCCGCCGTCGTACGACGACTCGTACCAGAACGCAACCTCGCCGGACGGATAGCGTTCGGCGATGTCGGCGACGATGCGAACCATCGCCGCGTCGTCGAGCGTGAGGCGCGGAAGGCGGGCTTCGAACGACGCGGTCGTGACGCCGTCGAGCCGGCGGACGCGCTCGACCCGTTCGAGGTCGGCGCGGACGGTGTCGCCGCGTGCGCCTTGCATGCCGGCGTCGAGGACGACGCTCAGGTCGATCGGATCGCGGCCGGTGCGCGCGGCGGCGAACTCGTCGAGCCGCGAGGCGGGGACGACGAACCGGCCGCCCATCCACCAGTACGCGCTTTCCTTATGACGGGCGTGGGCGCGGAGCGCCGGTCGCATCGCCAATGAGGCGGGCGGGAAGAGCGACGCGTCGTCGATGAGGCGGTCGAGGAGGGCGCGCTTGGCGCTGTCGGTCGAGACGGCGATGGCCATGACGTCCCGACTACTTAGGAAAGCGGCGAGACCCTCCGGTCACCCGAAAGGTCTCGTCTTTTTCCTGGAGCTGGCGGTGGGGATTGAACCCACGGTCTTTTCGTTACCAACGAAATGCTTTACCACTAAGCTACGCCAGCTCGTATTTTGACGCCCACCGGATCATCTTGACCATGTTGTTCTTCGGAGGAGTCAAGCGGAGGTGACAGTGCGTGCGCTTGAGTTCGGCCTCCGGCAGGAGATAGACCTTCCCGTTATCGGCACAGTAGACGGCCAGAAAGTCGATCTGTCCGAAGTACGGCTTGTACCAAAGCGTGGTCTTGCGGTGACCGTGAGAGCTACAACAACTGTAGATGATGACGCCACCCCGGATGCGTCCGCTCTTCACTTGAATGCGCAGAAGGCGCTTACCGTCGTCTGCGATCAAATCGTATCGCTGATTCTCTCCGAACGGGATCGACACGTTGTAACCGGCGCGGACGAGCGCTCCGAGGACCATGACCTCCGAGATATTGCCCGTCAGCTTCGTATTGCGCTTCGGTTTCGCGACCGGTGAGGCATCGCTGGGCCGCTGCGGCGCGTCGCTAGGTAGTTCGAACGCGATCTGCGCCGGGTCAAACAAAAAGGATACGCCGGGAATCGGGCGTGCGACGGCGATGATCGGGCGCACCAACTTCAGGTGATTCATAGACCGAGCGTAGCGCTGCGGTGTGTCACCAGTGGGGCACTCTTGATCGTACCATCGTGCGGCGGTTTCAAACGCTCGCTTATCGTCTGTGACGGTCCGCACCAACACCCGAAAACAGCGTCCGACTGTTAAGTTCCGTACCGTGCGATTCCGATCTATCCCTCGGATGGGTCGACTGCTCCACGACGCTGGCTAAGGATTTGGCCAAGCGCACGCGACGTGCGCCGGAACGACGTGGACAACCATTCTTCTGGACCGTCACGGAGCTAAGGAAAGCACATGAAGCGCATCTTGACGATGCTTGGCCTCACCGGAATACTCGCTGGATGCGGGGGCGGCGGCGGCGGTTCGTCGGCAACGGTCGTACCGAACGGCACGGGACCGATTGTGACGAGCACGCCCGACCCGGGCGGGTCGACCGGACCGATGGCGCAGACGCGCGTCACGATCACGATTCCCACGCCGACGACGTCGTCGGCGTCGCGCAGTCCACGCTACGTTTCGAGCGCGACGAACTCGCTGTCGATCGCCACGACCGCCGGCACGACGGTCGTCGGTCTGGGCGCGAGCTCGCCGGGCTGCTCAGCGTCGGCCGGCTCGCGCAACTGCACGATCAGCGTGCAGTTTCCGCCGGGAACCAACGTTCCTTTTACCGCTCGCACGTACGCGAGCGCCGACGGAACGGGAACGCCTCTGTCGATCGCGATCGCCTCGACGACGATCATCCCGAACACGACCAACACGCTCAACCTTACCCTCAATGCGGTCGTGCACGCGGTACAGCTCGCCCTTGCGCCCGCGTCGTTCACGACCGGCCAAGCCGACACCGCCGGCGTCACGACGACGCTGCTGGATGCGGCGAATCAGATCATCGTCGTCGGTTCGAACAATCTGGTCGACCAGACCAACTCGCCGGTGACGGTGACGCTGGCCGATTCCGATACATCGGGCGTGACGAACGTGAGCCCGACGACGGTCGGCGCGACGCCGTCGACGCTTTCCTACAACGGCGGCACGCCGCCGGCGAGCGCGCACGTTTCGGCGACGGCACGCAACGCCGCCAACGCGATCATTGCAGCAGCGAACGCGGCGCTCGCCTTTAGCACACCGCCGACGCCGGCTCCGACCGCGGTGCCCACCGCGACGCCGGTGCCGACTCCGGTCCCCACGGCGGTTCCGACCGCGACGCCGAGTCCGTCCCCGACGCCCGTGCCGGCAATCGTCGCAAACCCGAACTCGCTCACGTTCACCAACTCCGGCGCTGCCTACGCGCAGACGGTCAGTCTGACCCAAGGCTCGTTCCGCGGCGCATTCACCGCGGTCACGTCGAGCGGAACCACCGGCGCGGTCACGCTGAGCGTCTCCGGTCAGACACTGACGGTCACGCCCCAGCAGGCCGGCGGAACCAACATCATCGTGACCGGCGCCGCGGGCGCCACGCTCACAATACCCGTCGGAGTCACGCTGACCCAACTCACGATCAGCGGACAACACCACTAGTCCTCGCCTCACCCGCCCATCATATATTTCCGGTCTGCTAGCCGGATTGCCCGGACGCGCGCTGCACGGCCAAGCGCGTCGCGCGCTCGATCACTTCGGTCGCCGTATTCGTGTAGCCGCCGATCGAAAAGGCTACGTCGTCGTCGCGCAACTGCGCGACAAAATCATCGGCCTCAGAGTCCGGCAATGGGTGAGGTCCCCAGTACGTATGACACCACGGCCGTTCGTCGACCCAAACGCCGGCGGCTTCCTGTCCGATCACCTTGTCGACGAAGAGTCCGTAGGTGAAATACTCGGCCACTTTCCGGCTGCGCGTATAGCCGATGTGCCACGGATGACCGGTCACCGTCTCGATGCGCGCGCGAGCGGCGGCGATGATCCTGCGGTCCCAGCTGATCATGTTGCCGGTGTAGTCGTCCATCGGCAGCGGATCCGGTGCGACGCCCAACAGCTTGGACACGTTGCGGTGCCAACCGACGTGCGGCATACCGGCACGAACCGCGTTCGGTTGCCGATACATGCGGGTTTTGCCGTCGCGCACGAACATGCTCGAGTCGACCGGCCGAATGAACCGGACGTCCGAGTCGACGTTCACCAAGATCGGTTCGCTGGCCACGCTGTCGGCGGAGAGCTTGACGAGCTGCTGGATCAGCCAGCCTTTGGCCGGAATCAGCGCCGGTATCGAAAACCACCACCGCTTGGAGACCTTGAAGTACCCGGACGGGATGACGTCCTCGACCGCGACCACCACGGTGCGCTCGCTTTTCAGACGTCCGAAGAGCTTGAGGTCCTTACGGTCGACGATGAGGTAGTGCTTCGTATCCGGCGGAAAAAAGCGCAGCACGCTCTCGTTGAGCTCGCAGCAGAGCTTGAAGTCTCGCGCGAAGCTCGGCGTAATGACCGCAAGCCGCTGATCACTCAAGCTGGGTACTTCCTGGGAGGAAGCTGAGTCACGCGCGCGCCGATCGCGCGCAAGAAAGCCGCGGCAGTGAATTCTCGCTGCTACGCTCTTCGCTCGAGTTGAAGCTTGATTCGTCTGGACGACATCGGTCGTTCACGGCGCCCGTTGGATTCCTCTCACCGGACCTGCCTAGTTGAGCGGAGATTTGGACGACAGCCGCGTGATTTCCCACCCTATCCGTCTCGGTTTTGCTCGAGATGGGAGACACGCGCCGATGCAGCGTACTTCGTTTCGTTTCCGTAATCTCGAATGTCCGCAAAGGATGCCCTCCGGAGCGCGGCCAAGGCCGGTACTGAAATGGCCGGTTTGTCGGCGCCGCTGCTTCAACGGCTGTGGAAGTCGCGCCCTCATCCGAGCGACGTCTTGCGCATCCCACCTCGAGACCCGGGCACGCCGGTGCCGCTCGCGTTTGCGCAAGAGCCGATGTGGGTGGCGGAGCTGTTCGCACCGGGCGACCCGACCTACCATCAGTTCGAAGCCCTGCGCTTGCGCGGCAGCGTCGATCCTCCGGTGCTTCGGGCTGCGCTCGATCGGATCGTACATCGTCACGAGATGCTCCGCACCGCATTTCGATTGGTCGACGGCGAGCCGGTGCAGATCGTCCAATCGTCCGGAACCTTTCCGCTCGAAACGCTCGAGCGTCACGATCTCGAAGCCGGCGACGCCGAGCTCGATGCTCTGTGCGCAGCCTTCGTGCGGCGCCCGTTCGATTTCGCCGGCGGCAGGTTGACCCGCGCACTGCTCGTCCGCCTGAGCAGCGCCGAGAGCGTTCTCGTTCTGGTCTTGCACCATATCGTGCGCGACGGTTGGGCAATGGGCGTGCTGCTCGAAGAGATCGGCAACCTCGTCGCGCGCGCCGGCACCGCGCCTGAACACCTGCCTTCGCTAGGGGTGCAGTATGCCGACTTCGCGCTATGGCAACGCCGTCTCGCCGACGCCGGCGCGTTCGACGAGCAGCGCGCGTATTGGAAAGAACGTCTCCGCGACGCGCCGCTCGTGCTCGACTTTCCCGCCGACCGGCGCCGCTCGACGAGTGCCGTCGAAGGACGACAATGCACCCTCGAGATTCCGCTCGCCACCGTCGCGGCCTTGCGCGCGCTCGCGAAGAGTGAACACGCGTCGTTCTTCATGACCCTGGCCGCGGCGTTTCAGACGTTCGTGTACCGCTACACCGGCGCCGGTGATGTGTTGACCGGCTTTCCCGTGTCCGGCCGCGTGGTGCCCGAAACGGAACCGTTGATCGGATGCTTCATCAATACCGTCGTCTTGCGGACCACGATCGAGGCCGGGACGACGTTTCGCGGGTTGCTCGCGCGCGTGCGCGCCGACGCGCTGGACGCCTACGCGAACCAAGACTTCCCGTTCTTGAAACTCGTCGAGCTGCTGCGACCCGAACGCCGGGCCGGCCAGAGCCCGATCGTGCAAACCATGGTCACGCTCATCGATCCGCGACGGCCGAAGCTCCATCTGCCGAACGTTCGGGTCGAGCCGTATCCATTGATGCCCGAGAGCGCCAAAGTGGATCTCGCGCTCGAGATACTCGAACACGCCGCTGGGCTGACCTGTCGTTTCGAATACCGCCGTGATCTGTTCGACGACGCGACCGCGCGCGCGATGCTCGACCACTTCGGCGTCTTGATCGACGCGATCGCCGAGAACCCCGACCGAGACGTCGCGGCGCTGCCGATCGTCGCGCAAGCGCAGTGCGAGCAGTTGTTCGCGTTGCTACGCGGCACCGCCCGGCCGCTGCGCGACCGTTGCATCGACGAGCTCGTCCGCGAGCGGTCCTTGCAACAACCCGAAGCGACGGCGGTGATCTGCGGCGAGGAGCGGATCGCGTACGGCGAACTGGAGCGCGCCGCGGAACGTCTGGCACAACGTCTCCGCGCGGCGGGTGCGACGCGCGACACGCTGGTCGCCGTGCTCTGCGAACCATCGATCGCGACGATCGTCGCGGTGCTGGCCGTGCTCAAGGCCGGCGCCGCCTATCTGCCGCTCGACGCGCGCTATCCGCCGGAGCGGCTGCGCAGCGTGATCGCCGACGCGCAACCGGTCGTCGCACTCACCGACGCGCAGCACGCCGCGCGCCTGTCGGGTTCGGTGAAGACGCTGTCAATCGATGACGGCGAGTCCTCGAGCGTCGGCGGCGGCAGCGAGTCGCCGGCGCGACGCGAGGCGTCGGACCTCGCCTACGTGATCTATACGTCCGGAACGACGGGTGAGCCCAAGGGCGTCGAGGTCGAACACCGCTCCGTCGTCGCGTATCTCGACGCCGTGATCGACGCGTACGGTCTGAGCGCGAACGACGTCGTCTTGCAGTTCACTTCGCTCAGTTTTGATACGAGCGTCCAGGATATCTTTGCCACGCTTCTCGCGGGCGCGACGCTCGCCGTCGCCACACCGGAGATGCGGGTGTCGCCGGTCGAGCTCATGCACGGTTGCGCGCGGCTCGGTGTGACGCTGTTCGATCTTCCCACCGCCTACTGGCACGTGCTCGTCGACGACGTCGTCGCCGGTCGCGTGCGCGTACCGCCGGCGTTGCGGCTTGCGATCGCCGGCGGCGAAGCGATGACGCCCGCTGCGGCGCGCGCGTGGCTCGAGCGGACCGGCGTGCGGTTGATCAACGCCTACGGACCGACCGAGACGACGATCAGCGCGACCATGCACGACGTCGTCGCGGTCGACGGTGCCGCGATCACGGCTCCGGTCGGACGTGCCTTGCCGCACGTTCACCTCTACGTGCTCGACGCGGCGCACGTCCCGGTTCCCCGCGGCGCGGTCGGGCAACTGTACGTCGGCGGCGCGGGTGTTGCTCGCGGCTACCGGCGGCGGCCGGAGTTGACCGCGCGCGCGTTCGTTCCCGACCTCACTGTTGACGGGGCGCGGATGTACGCGACCGGAGATCTCGCCCGCATCGACGGCGACGGACTGCTGCACGTCCTGGGCCGCGACGACGGCCAGGTCAAGATTCGCGGCTTTCGCGTCGAGACCGGCGAGATCGAGGCGGCGCTCCTGCGTTACGCCGCGGTTCGCACCTGCGCGGTCGTCGCGCACGAGGATGCGGCCGGCACGCTACGGCTCGTCGCGCACGTCGTTTCGATCGACGGTTCGACCCTCGACGTTGCGGCGCTTCAGACGCATCTGCGCGCAAGCCTTCCCGAGTACATGATCCCCGCGATCGCACCGATCGCCGCGCTGCCGCTGACGATAGGCGGAAAACTCGATCGGGCCGCGCTGCCGGCACCCTCGGCGAACGGAACGCGCACCGAGCACGCGGTCGAGCCGCGCGACGATCTCGAGCGCACGCTCGTCGCGCTGTGGGAAGAGCTGCTCGACGGCGCGCCGATCGGCGTGCGCGACAACTTTTTTGCGCTCGGGGGACACTCGCTGCTCGCGGCGCGCATGGCGACGATGATCGAACGGCGGCTCGGAACGCGGATGCCGGTCGCCTCGCTTTTCACCGCGCAGACGATTGAAGAGATCGCCGCGCTGTTGCGGCGCGGCGTCGACGGCGAGTTGCGCCCCATATTGCAACTGCAGGCCGGCGGCGATCGTACCCCGCTGTATTTCCTGCACGGCGACTATGAAGGCGGCGGACTGTATTGCACGCGGTTGGCTGAAGGCCTCGGTCGCGATCAGTCGCTCTTCGTGGTGCGCCCGCACGGTTACGACGACGGTCCGAACGTACCACCGATCGAAACGATGGCGACGGAGCGCGTCGCGGCGGTTCGCGCGCTGCGGCCGGCGGGACCGTACCTGCTCGGCGGGTATTGTATCGCCGGCGCGGTCGCGCTCGAGATGGCGCGGCAACTCACCGCCGGCGGCGAGGACGTCCCGTTGGTGGTGCTGGTCGACGCGCCGCTCGGACTGCGCGCACAGCCCGCCTTGCGACTCGGCGTGCGCGCAATGGCAGCGCTGCTCCACTGGTCACCCGAGCGCGCGACCCGCGCCTACGTTCGGTGGCACCGCCGCATCTCACACTTCGCTTCACTGCCGCCCAAGGAGCGCGTCGGGCGCGTGGCCCGGCGCGGACTGGCCGAGCGGACCGACGCCGCGGGAGCGTTGGCGCAAGGGTACAGCGAAACCATCGAACGCTACCAACCGGCCTGCTACTCGGGTCGCGTGCTCATGATCAACAGCCGCGCCGACGATAGCGGGTCGCCGATCGACTGGAGCGCGATCGCGCCGGCCGCCGTCATTACCGTCCTCGACTCCGACCATCAGGCGCTCGTACGCGACCATGGCGCGGCCCTCGGCGAACGCATCCGCCGTGAGATCGACCTCCTCGAAGGTCAAACCGAACACGTCCTTCTCCGATAGCACAAGAGTATGACCGCGTCTGTCTGTCTCGCCGCCGACCCAGCGACCTTTCGGAAACAGTTCGAGCAACGCAGCTTCGCCTTTGGTCACCACCTGGCGCACCATCCGCTGTTCGAGACGGAGAAGCTGATCGAGCTCGCTCGAGCGCTGCCGCCCTCGGCGGCGGTCTATGACGCGGGCGACGTTCGCGTCGATCAGCGTTGGGACGAGGTTCCGCTCTGCGATACGCCGCTCGACGTGCTGATCTCGCGCATCACGACCGCCGGCGCATGGATCGTGCTCAAGTTCGCCGAGCAGGTTCCGGGCTATCGTGAGCTGTTCGATCAGTGCATGGCCGAGCTCGAGGAGCTCTCGGGTCAGCCGCTCTCGCGCATGATCAAAGCCAAAAAGTCGATCGTCTTCATCAATTCGCCTCACCGCGTGACGTCCTACCACATCGACCATCAGAGCACGGTCTTGTTGCAGATCCGCGGAACGAAGCGGATCAGCATCTTCGACCGCAACGACCGCGACGTGCTCACCGACGTCGAGCTCGAACGCTTCTGGACGATCGACGACAACGCCGCCGTCTACAAGCCGCACCTGCAGTACCGCGCGACCGAGATCGACATGCTGCCGGGCACCGCGGTGCACATTCCGGTCAACTCGCCGCATTGGGTGCAAAATGGACCCGATGTCTCGGTCTCCCTCAACATCAATGTTGATTTCGACGACGCGGTCTGGGGCGACGTCTATCGCTTCAACTACGTCATGCGCAAGCTCGGACTGCGGCCGGCGCCGCCCGGGCAGTCGGCGGTACGCGACGCGGTCAAACGCTCGCTGTACGGGTCCGCACGCGCGCTACGCCGGGCCGCGCAACCGCACCGCGAGGGCCGCGTCGGCAACTAGCTAGTTGTAGATCGACTCGGGCCGGCCGGCGAACCGGTTGCGCGCGCGCTTAGCGAACGCGATCGGCCGCCACATCGCACGCTTGACCGTGTCGCCCAGCGCCGACGTGCGCGGCGGATTGGGCTTGAGCCCGACGCGGCGCAACCAGTGGTTCATCCGGTAGATATCGCCGAGAATCTCGTCGCGGTAATGAAAGTTCATGCTGACCGAGATCGAAACGTCCGGCCCGTTCTGCACCCAATGCGGCGCGTTGACCGGGATGTGCAGTCCGTCGCCCGGTTTGAGCTCGTAGACGGTGGCCCGATCCTGGTACTGCGATTTATAGGTCGGCGCTTGCCGGTCGCCGGCCCAGAAACGCTCGATCTCCTCTTCCGGCAGCACCGCCCGGTCGGCGCGATCGAACACGCTGACCGCTTTCGTGCCGCGCAGTTGCAACAGGCAGTTGCATTCACGATCGATGTGATAGCTGCTGATACGGTTCGGCGAGTTCATGAAGACGATCGCGTTCTGCAGCTTCATCAGCTTGTTCAAATCGAGCCCGCTGCGCTGCGCGACCTCGGCGAGGCATTCGCGCAACAACGCAGCATACTCCGGGTCTTTCTCGGCGCGCGAGAGCACGATCCAGGCACCGGCCGTTTCGATCTGATGCATGAGCACGTCGATCGGCAGGTCGGAACCGACCTCGTCCCAGCGCTGATCGACGCGGACGTCGCCGGCGTCATAGTAGACGTCTTGCGGATTGCGCGCGAGCTCCTTCGCCAGCCGTAGCAGCCGCTCGGGCTCGAACAGCGGATGTCCCGCCAGCCGATGGGTGAAGGTGAACGGAACGCGATTGAACTTGTCGCCGAACGCCTCGGGATCGGGATCGAACCACGTCGTCGCCTGCACCGGCGGGGTCAGCACGGCGCTCATTTCGCGCCGAGCCGCCGAACGGTTTCACGCGCATTGCGCGCGGCATCGCGGGCGCCGAACGCCGCGTGCATGATACCCGCCTTCATCGCATCGAGCTGCGGGCGCTCCCCCAGCTGCGCGGGGTTGAGCCCGAGCTTGCGTTCGAGATAGTTGAAGCCGCGCGTGCGCCCCTGCGCGCGCGTCGTATCGGTCTCGATCGAGAACACGTACGAGATCGACAGCTCGTTTTGCGTCTGCACCCAATGCGGGCTGTTGCGCGGCTGGTGCATTCCCTTGCCGGGCCCGAGCTCGAAGGTGTAGCGCTTCGCCGCCGGACGACCGGCCAGGTCGACCTGACCGATGTTGAGGATACCTTTGATGTAAAAGGATTCGAGCTCGGCTTCACCGAGCGTTCCCGGCGCGTACATGTGGTAACTCTTCGCGCCCTCGATCTGGAAAAAGAACGAGATCTCCGGATCGAAATGAAACGGCGTCGTGGTCGCCGCGGAGCTCACCAAGATCGAAGCGTCGAGGCGCAGCAGCCGTTCGCGGCGCGGGCCGCCACGCAACGCGACGACCTGTTCGTACAGCGACTCGAGCAGATCGCGATAGGCGGGGCTGTAGCGTTCCGGTCGTTTGAGCAGCACGCGGTTGGGACGCGTGCCGAGTTCCTGGAGCGCTTGCAGCGGCGTGACGTCGCCGTGGCGGACATCGTAGAACGGCGTGCCGGGCGACGCAGCCGATCCGGCGACGAAGTAGTCGGCCGGCGCGTGCTTCTCCGACTGCTTGCAAATCGCGTCGAGGCTCAGAATGTCCAAACCGCTGAGCGTATGCGTGTACCCGAACGGCTCAGTGTCGTACGCCCGTTGCACGACGGCCGAATCGGCCAGCAGTGCCGGTGCTTGCGGTAACGTCAGGTTCATCGGGGTGCTGCCGCCAGCCGGTGCGTCGCCGGCCAGCGCTCCAGAGTGACGGCGGGATCGTGCGGGGCGTGCGGCTCGAGTTGCGCCGCCACGCGCCCGTTGAGGGTTTCGTCGAAGAATCCGGTCGCGTAGCCGCCGATGATTCGCGCCATGCGCGGCGCGTCGACGGGCGTCTTCGACCAGTGGGTGAGCGCGTAGCGCGGCGAGTCGCAGAAGCTGAAGTGATCGGCGCCGGCGACGGTGACCATGAAACCGCCGCCTCGCATGAGATGCTGACGCTGCAGTTTATCGTCGGCCGCATTGAGCTCGGCGGTGTAGCGCTGCGTCGCATCTTCAGATTCAAGATCGGCCTGCGTTACCGGTGGATCGAGGCCGCCGATCAGTGCGTACGCCGGGGCCGGCGCGCGCGAGGGAAGCGTCCCCGCGGTGGCGATCCAACCGTCGAGGTTCATCGCAGCTTTGAAGCGCGGATCGCGCAGCGCGGTGACGAGCGCGATCGCGCCGCCGAACGAAAAACCATAGATCCCGATCCGGTCATGATCGAAGCGGCCGGCCAATCCGGCGGGCATTGCTGCTTTACCGTCGAGGAGTGCATCGAGCACGCCGGAGGCGCGCTGCGTCGCATAGTCCGATTTCTCGCGCCCGAGCTCCAGCGTTTCTTGGTATCTGGCCGGCGTGCTCAAGTCCATCGGCACGCCGAGACGGAGGATCGACGGCGCATCGAAAAACGGATCGCTCATCGCGGCGACGACGTAACCGTGACTGGCGAACTCTTCGGCCAGACCGGTGTTGTCCGTGCGCTGGCCGCCCCAGCCCGGGATGTAGAGCAACAGCGGCAGCTTCTCGGGATCGTCGGCGACGGCTGCGCCGCGCGTCGAGCCCGTGCGGATCAACTTGCTGTAGAGCAGACGCGTCAATCCCGGCCCGCCGGTTCCCCAGGTCGCCCGAGCGCCGGCCGCTTTCGCCGGGTACCAGAATTGAACGTCGTAGTGGCCTGCCGGAGCGACCGCCGTCGTCGCGCGCGCGAACGTCATGGTGGTCGTACCGACCGGGTACGGTCCGGTCGGTGCGGGCAATGCGAAAAAGCGCGTCGCTATGACCGCACCCAACCCGCAAAGCAGAATGAGTGCGATTGCGACGCGACCGTAGACCGCGGGTCGAACGCCGGGCCGGTCACCTTCGAGCATTGCAATCCTATCCTGGTTCCTGGTCCCATCGTAGCGTCCGGCCACCCGAGCGGCAATGCGGTAAAGGGCGCTGCGGCTTGAGCACAAGGACCCAGGGCAACGCCGGAACCTCAGTAAGGAAAGATCGACCAGCTCGCCGAGGACGGCGTCTTGTCGCTGCCCTGGGTCGGGGTCGTCTGTTCGGTTCCGCGCGCCCCCAGGAACGTCGCGCCGCGGAACGATGCCTCGACGTGAAGCACGAGCGTCGCCGCGATCCGCTGCGGCGTCGCGGCATCGGTGCCGGAATCGCCGCTGGGCCGGCGGCCGCCGCCCATTCCGCCGCCGCCCGGGAAGCCGCCGCGGCCGCCGCCGCGCGAGTACCCTGGGCGCTGCTCCCCCGGGATGGACGCCTGCGCGACCGTGATCGCACCGCTGCCGTCGGCCGAGATCATTCGGTCGCCGTTCTGTTGCGCGACGCGTCCGGTCAGGCTGAGCGTCGCCGGTACGACGGCGTCACCCGCCTCGACGGCGACTGGCCACGAGGCGCCGGCCGGCTGCGCGTTCAGCAACGCCGAAAGCGCTCGCACGCCCGGCGGGAGCGCCGCCGGCAGTCCGCGGCCGAGCGCGTCACTCGGGCTCTGCGGGGCGGCATGGATCGTGCCATCGGGTCCGACCGCAACGACGACGGCACTGCCGGCGCCGGACTCCGGACCGATCGAGATCAGCGCGCGGTTGTTCTGCAATCGCGTGATGACGATGACGCCGTGGAGGTATTGCGAACCGCGGGCGCCGTTGGCGTCGAGCTGGTAGCCGAAGACCGCGCTCGTTCCGGTCCGCGCCGGCACAACCTCGAACGCCGGCAGCGCGACGGACGCCGGCGCGTGAACGGCGGTCGGCGATGAGGTTGGTGTCGCGGCTGCGGCCGTCGCCGTGCAGACGGCAACAGCAACGACGGCAAGCGGAAGCGATCGATACGACATGTCGCAGGCATCCTCGCACGACGTCCTGGGTGCCGAGTGGGAACGCATGGCCTGCCGATCGTTGTGTGAAACCCCTCCCAGCGGGGGTACCACCTCGGCATGCGCGACGAGAAACCCGCAGGCGGTGCGCGTTCGTGGCCGCTGTTGCGCCAGTTGACGGGCCGTGACAAGCACGCACTTGCGGATGCGGCGGTGTCATCAAAGACGGCTGCGCTCGCGCCGCGCACCGCAACCGCCGATCGCGTCGTGAAGTCGGTTTGTCCGTATTGCGCGGTCGGCTGCGGGCAAAAGGTGTACGTCAAAGACGAACGCATCGTACAGGTCGAGGGCGATCCTGATTCGCCGATATCGCGCGGCCGGTTGTGCCCCAAAGGCTCCGCGACGCGCAGTTTGGCGACCAGCCCGCAGCGTCTGACGAGCGTGCGCTATCGCCGTCCGTACGCCACGGAATGGGAAGAGCTCGATCTCGAGACGGCGATGGAGATGATCGCCGATCGCGTCGTCGCGACGCGCGAAGCGACCTGGGAGGCGAAGAGCGACGACGGGAAACCGTTGAACCGCACCATGGGGATCGCGAGCCTCGGCGGCGCGACGCTCGACAACGAAGAGAACTACCTCATGAAGAAGCTGTACACGGCGCTGGGGGTCGTGCAAGTCGAAAACCAAGCACGGCTTTGACATAGCTCGACGGTGCCCGGTCTGGGCGCCACCCTCGGACGCGGCGGCGCGACGACATTCCAGCAAGATCTGCAGCATTCCGACTGCATCTTGATCATGGGTTCCAACATGGCCGAGAACCATCCGGTCGGCTTTCAGTGGGTGATGGAGGCGCGGGAGCGCGGCGCGCAGGTGATCCACGTCGATCCGCGCTTCACGCGCACCAGCGCGTCCGCGACGCGCTACGTCAAGATTCGGCCCGGCAGCGACATCGCGTTTCTCGGCGGAGTGATCAATTACATCATCGCGAACGACCGGTGGTTTCACGAGTACGTCGTCAACTACACCAACGCGCCGGTCTTGATCGACGAGCGTTTCCGCGACACCGACG
>Ga0182024_10009392_pt1 | contig 20236 bp, 14 predicted proteins | sample P32metaG_FD_120480 | JGI IMG/M metagenome (GOLD analysis project Ga0182024, IMG submission 120480) | Permafrost microbial communities from Stordalen Mire, Sweden - P3-2 metaG (Illumina Assembly) | ecosystem: Environmental > Terrestrial > Soil > Wetlands > Permafrost | place: Sweden: Stordalen... | reverse complement strand
TTCACGTTCGCTGCGCCGCCGGCGATGTCGGTTACTTTGGCAGCGATAGCATCCTTCTCTTCCTGCGAACGCACCGGGCCTTTCAATTCAACGACGCCGTTGCGGGTAATAATCTTGATGTTGTGCGCGTACGTTGATAAGGACTTGTCCTTCACGACGGCCTGACGAATCTTGCGGGTAAGCTCGACGTCAGACGTACTGTTGGATTGCTGGTCGGCGCGATTTGCGTCGGAATGATTCGTGGGGAGGTTCTTTTTGGTGTTGTCGGGCTGCTGCGTGTCCTGAGGATCCTGAAGCTTCACAGCCGCGGAGCCGGGTAGCGCCAGGCACGCTGCCAAAACTGCCGGCAACAACGCGATTGCGAAGTTCTTTGTTCGATTTAACATTGTGCTCCTCTTGGTGTGGGCGGGACCGTGCATATTTCGACCTGCCTGGAGAGAGGATAAGTCCAGGATTTCTAAGGGGCCATACGGTGCATACATTAATCTCTGCCAGAAGGCATGTAGATCAATGGAGCTAAGACGCGGACGGCCTGAACTGATCCGTCAGGCATGTTGGGAAAGAATTGGCAGGTTGAGAAAGAATCAATGAGCGATCTTCTGGAAACACTCTTCGCAAATGCGGTGTGGCACCCGCTGCAAATACGCCACCGGCACCTGGCGGTTTCTTTGGGTGATGCCTGCCGCTATCCAGCCGATGTTGTGCCGTTCGCGGCAGTAGGCGCACCGACTGTGGAGGCGATGCGACAGTTTCATTCTCTACTCGCTCCTGACGAGTCCACATGGTTTATCGGGGAACAGTTCCCGCAAATTCCGGAACTGGTTTGCGAAGGAACATTGGACGCATTACAGATGGTGCTGCCTGAAAGCGTGCCAATTCCACAGACGATGGCAAGCATCGAGGCTCTTTCAGAGGCAAATGCGCCTGAGATGGTGGCTTTAACTACGCTGGCATTTCCCGGCTTTTTTCGAAGGCGGACATATGAAATGGGGTCGTACTATGGGGTGCGATCGGCGTCCGGCGAACTGATTGCAATGGGCGGCGAGCGCCTGAAACTTGAGGGGTCTCGGAGATCAGTGCGGTCTGCACGCACCCTTCATTTCGGGGGAAGGGGCTGGCTACGAACATCATGTGGGAGCTCGTAAGGCAACATGGTCGTGAAGGTGTGGTCTCATGGCTTCACGTGGGTTGCGCCAATCACAAGGCGGCAGGGCTTTATCTCAGCATGGGCTTCCAGACGATTCGCAAAGTCACGCTGCAGAGGTTCTCGCGCAAGCAGTAACGATTACGGTTAGGGATGACCTGCCAGATAGTGATCGAAAAATATCAGGCTTTCCGCGGCCAACTGGCGGCGTGCGTCGGGGCTCTGGAAAGTATGACCATCATCAACTTTTAAAAACTTCACGGAAACGCCGGCCTGTTGCAGCTTGTCGTAAAGTTCCTGAGGCTGGCCCATGGCGACCATGGAATCTCGCGTGCCTTGCACGATGAGGAACGGCGCGTTGGATTTCACGACGTGCGAGACGGGAGAAGCGTCGCGCCACACGGCGGCAAGCTTGGTGGAGTCGCCGCCGAAGAGGTTAGCGAGTCCGGCGTCACCGTCGGGATCGCGATCGCTTAGGAAGTCGGTGGGGCCGCTGACGTCGACAACGGCCTGCACGCGGCTGGAGTACTTTGCCAGCGCCGGATCGGAATTGTCGCGAGTGTCTTCCATTCCGAGCAGCGCGGCAAGCTGCGCGCCTGCGGAGTGTCCAAACGCTCCGATGTGGTCGGGATCAATATTATATTTTGCGGCGTTGCCGCGCAGCCAGCGAACCGCTCTTTGCACGTCATCCAACTGCGCGGGCCAGCGATTTTCGGCGCCGTGCAACAAGCGGTAATTCACGGATATGGCCACGAAGCCCCAGCGCCCCAGCAGATTTCCCATGCCGCGCATGGTGCTCTTGTCAAAGTTGGTCCAACCGCCGCCGTGTATCAGAACCACTGCGGGGCGCGGTTTAGTGCCGGGCTCGGCGGGCTGATAAATATCCAATAGCAGCTTCTCGTTTCCTTGCACACCATATTCGACGTCCTGTTGGACGGAGACTTTTGTGGCGGTTTCAGGATTCAGTTCGGCGGCGCCCGGCGCAGGTGGAGAGGGTGGCGAGGGGCGTTGAGCATCCTGAGCGGAAATGCGAGTGGCGGATGCGAAAATGAGAGAGGCAATGAGGAGAGTTTTGTTGAGCATGGCAAATATAGCTCTCGGTATTTTTATTTAACAAATCTATTTCGAGCGAGCTCGTTAATGGACGTAATAGCCGTTTTTGGATAGCACGACGTAATCCTTGCCTTTTTTGCCAAATGAGGAAGTCAGGCGAACATCCAGTTTGTGAGGCTTGCCGGCGGCTCCGTTGGCTTGCGTGTAATAGCCCAGGGTGTAGCGGGTCTTGATGCGTTCAATCAAAGCGCGAAAAGAGGTATCCAGATCAGCGACATTTTTGACGTCGAAGATTTCGCCGCCGGTCTGATCCATGACCTTATGAATATTCACGAGTCCCGGAATCATCGCGGCAGCGTAAAGAGTAGAGGGAGGGTTGTAGCCGGGTATTTTTAGATTGTATAGGGCGGCGTCGGCGGCGATGGCTTCGGTCACGATGTCGCGCGTCCCCTGGCCGCCCGCGTCGGTGCCGACATCATCGCTGATGAGAATAATGACGCGGCGGCCTTTCGGCGGCGCGCCGAGAAGATATTTGGCGGCCACGAAGATGCCGTCATTAATATTGGTGGCGCCACCCGCATGAAAAGAACTGATCTGATCAGCAATTTTGGTTTTGTCGGTGGTGAAAGGCACGCGCAATTCCGCTTCGGTAGAAAAGGTGAACAACGCGACCTCGTCTTCCGGCTTCAGTGCGCCGAGAGCCACGTTGGCGGCATCGCGCAGCGGCGCCAAGAACGGGCCAATCGAGTCACTCAAATCCAAAACCAGGGCCACGTTGAGGGGGAGCTCGTCACGACTGAATACATCCAGTTTTTGGACGACGCCATCTTCGCGAAGCTCGAAATCTTCTTTCTTGAGGTCATTCATGATGTGGCCGGATTTGTTTTTGATGGTGGCATCGAGCATGACCAGGTTGACGTTAACGCGAAGAACATTTTCGTCCTGGCTTGGGGCTTCCTGGTTCTGAGTATCCTGACTGCGTCCCGAGGCCGGGAGCAGGCAGAGGAACGCGGCAAAAAGAAATACCGTTGCTGGACGGAGCAGGCTTCGTATGGATGTGGGCATGGTTACATCTAGGACGCGATGAACGGTGATATGCGTTACCTCGGACACGAAGAAAACGACGAGATTCAATAGTATCTAGGGTGGCGAATTAAGATCGCAGTTGCGAAATCGGCGTTCGGCAGCACCACGCGGTCTATTGTGGCGCGGGTGTCAGCGAATCCGGCTGCTTTGCAGCGTCCTGCTGCTTCACGAATTCGAAGGTACAGGGGCGGCCTAAGATGCCAGCACCCTCGGTTCTTGTACCGGTGCCTTTGGTTTCGGTGAATTGAGCCTTGATGTCGTAGCTATAGTTATTGCCCTTCATGGCGAAAATTCCATGGGCATTATTTTTAGTAACGGTGCCGTTGGCGGATAGTTTGGCGCTGCCGTCATCGGCAATGTTTCCGTCGATCACGAGATAGCCGGGTCCGCCAGGTTCGCCGTGCTGTCCGTGAAATTTGCCGTCTTTGATTTCGCTGGGGAATTTCCCTTTGTACGCTTCGGTCTGGCCATGGGCCTCGCAGGAAAGGTAGGTAGTCCAGTTTCCGTCGTACTTTCCGCCTGCGATCGAGGCGTCAGGCAAGAGCATCAGTGCGATGACCGCCAGAAGCCGGGCTGGCACACGCATTTCCATGAGGGTACTCCTTTGGAAGCCGCATTTACGGCGTAAATGCGACTTTACTATATCGCGTTGGTCTGGAAATGTGGGGCGGGCACGCCGTGGTGCGTGGATTCGATCGTTCCTTTGGCGCCGTACAGGTCATTAGACAGGGAGGGTTTCCCGGTATAAAATGGAGTTTCCCCAATACCCAACCTACTAGAGGTGCGCAATGAAACGCTTAATTCCTGTCCCGAGTGGATTTGCCGAGCATCTGAAGAAAAGCGAAGAGACAGGCATTGGTTATCACGCGATTTCCGTAAAGCTCAAGGACGGCCGAGTTTTCGATCAGGCAATCGCCAGCGAGGGCTTCATCATTGAAGTGCGTGGATACTCGCAGATCCCGTTTGCCGCCGATGAAGTTGAATCGATAAGTATCAACCACAACCATTGGAATTTCAGGGAACAAGCGGACGTTCGCGTTAAGGCCAGGGCTGCCAGCGCATAGTCAAGTGGTGGTCGAACCGACTCACTGGAAATGAGCCAGGCAGTATTACGTGGATTCTGCCTGAGCCTTGCCACCGACGAGTTTCAGGAATTCCGGATCGTCGTGCAGGCACTCCAAATCAGTGTCTTTTGAGGCCCAGTTTCCGTTGCCATAGCCAGCCGCAAACGCTTTTCTCAGTGTGTCGAGAGCCTCGGCCTTTTGGCGAAGAAGCCCATACGTACATGCGGCGTTGTAGAGGATGTTGGGATCGCCCGGGCGGAGGGCCACGGCGGTTTGGAGATGCCGGACGCTCTCGTCCTTTTCTCCAAAACGGGCCAGGTTGCTAGCCAGCAAGATGCGTGCGCGCACGTCTTCCGGGACCAACTCCAACTGCTGGCGTAAGACTTTGATCATGCGGTCCTCGACGCGCGCGGATTCCATTTTTCGCCCGAGACGAATCTGCGCCTGATGATAGGGAATATAGGTGTTGTAGTCGTCGCCGTTCAACTCGAGCGCGCGTTCGGTAACGGCCGCAGCCTCTTCATACCGGCCGGAAGCAAAGTAGGCCCTCCCCAGAATATTCCAGGCACCGTCGCAATCAGGTTTACGCTCGATGGCACGCTGGGCCAGGAGCGCTGCTTCATCGTATTTTTTCTGCGCGTAACACATACGGGCGCGCCCGATGAGTACTTCCGGGAGGTCCGGGGCAAGCGCCGTGGCCCGGTCGCAGGCGGCCAATCCACGTTCGATCCAACTCGGATTTTGGTCGCGAACTTCAAAAATCAACCCGCACAGATGGGCAATACCAGCGTGGGCCAGCGCGAAATTGGGGTCTAGTTGGATGGCTTGTTCGAACATCTGCAACGCGTAGTCCATGTTTTCACGCCGCGTGTAGCTCCTGCCACGCAGGTAAAAGTCATAGGCCAGCGGGTTTTCCGTAGGCCGATGCGCAATGATTTTCTCTTCCTGCGGCGTAAGCGTGATGCGCAAGGCCTGAGCGATGCTGCGAGCGATTTCCTCTTGAATGGCGAAGACGTCTTCGAGGTGCCGGTCATAGCGCTCGGCCCAAGCGGAATGCCGAGTCGAAACTTCCACAAGCTGCGCGGTGATGCGCACGCGGTTGCCGGCACGGCGGATGGATCCCTCCAGCACGTAGGCGGCGCCAAGCTGCTGGCCAATCTGGTGAGCAGTGACAGGCTTGTCGCGGAACGCCAACATTTCCGAGCGCGGAAATACCTGAAGCTGCACAATTTTGGAAAGCTCGGTGACGATATCTTCGGTAATGCCGTCGCGGAAATATTCGTCTTCCTTCGAGCCGCTCTGATTCTCAAAATACAGCACTGCGACAGATTTCTGCCTGGCCGCCGTAACGGCCTGGGGAGCAGAACCGGAGCCGCTTCTCTCGGTAGAAGGCCGACGGTTTGCATCCAGATCGCGGCTGAGGCGCTTTAAATCGGCGCGAAGTTCCGCCGCGGCCTGGCATCGCAGGTCGCGGTCTTTCTCAAGCGTTTTAGCGAGGATGTTATCCAACGCGAGGGGCAGACGAGGATTCAACTCTTTGGCTGGCTTGGGCACAGAGTGAAGGATTCCGTCGAAAATGATCGCGGACGTTCCGCCCGGGAAGGGAACCAAGCCAGTAGCCATCTCATAAAGGACCACGCCCAGGGAAAACAAATCCGAACGGGCATCGAGTTCTTCGCCACGCGCCTGTTCCGGCGACATGTAGGCAACCGTGCCCATGGAACTGCCGGGGCTAGTCAGATGTTCTTCATGAGGAAGCTGCGTGCGCATGGCGGACTCATGCAGGGATTCGTCGGTGTGATCGCCCCCGGACGAAATTTTAGCCAGGCCAAAATCCAGAATTTTGGCTTGGCCTCGCTCCACCAAAAATATGTTGGCGGGTTTGATGTCGCGATGGACGATCCCTTTGAGGTGGGCAGCTTCTAATCCGTTGGCGATTTGAACCCCGATTTCCAGCAGCTCAGCAGTTTCGATGGGCCTGGCGGAGATGCGATGTTTGAGGGTTTTGCCTTCCAGCAACTCCATGGCAATAAACGGACGGCCCTCGTATTCTCCGATGTCATAAACGGTGCAGATGTTGGGATGATTGAGGGCGGATGCCGCCCGCGCTTCGCGCCGGAATCGTTCGGTGGCTTGAGGGTCTTGGGAAATATCGTCGGGAAGAAACTTCAGCGCGACATTGCGGCCCAGTCGCGAGTCTTTCGCCTTATAGACGACGCCCATTCCGCCACCACCCAGTTTTTCCAGCACGCTGTAGTGGGAAATGTTACGGCCAACAATGGATGGGGGATCAGGCACGGGCGAGCATTGTATGTCAGCGTTCAGAGACGAGCAAATCGAGCAAGTTTCTGTGTTTGATGGATCACGAGGGGTGGGGTGCTGATTGATTATGAACGGGGTTTTTGAAAGGCGAAAAGCTGCGAGTATTCAAAGTTGAGGCGAAAGTATCAGGTTGTTAACAGCATCGTCAAAGTGGACAATGCTCTGGAAAAAGTCGGCTCCGCAACAGGTCACTTCAAGTCATTTTAAAGCACGCGAGGATCACAAAATGAAACTGGCATCGATAACTCTGTTCGCTGTTTTTGCTGCGGTCGCCTGGATGCCCAAAGGGGTTTCGCAAACGTCGCAGAGGCCGGAAGACCTCGCCATGGCTTCCGCGCAAAGTTGGCTGGCGCTTATCGATTCCGGAAAGTACGCAGAGAGTTGGCAAGAAACTTCCGCGGCCTTTAAGGCCAGCCTCACACAGGAGCAGTGGATCGGCACGGTGAAGTCGGTTCGCAGCCAATTCGGTAAAGTTCTGTCGCGCAAGGTGAAGAGCGCCAAGTACACTACGTCGCTTCCGGGAGCGCCGGATGGCGAATATGTGGTCATCCAATTCGACAGCAGCTTCGCAAACAAGAAGTCCGCCATAGAGACACTCACGCCGGCTTTGGACAAAGACGGCAAGTCGCGCGTCTCGGGTTACTTCATAAAGTAATTCGCGAGTGGAAAAAGGGCAGGTGCGCGCGGGATTTTTCGTGCCGGATAGAAAAGGGTTGAGGCGGGAAATTATTTGTTTTGTCGGGATGGAATGAGGAGCAATTGGTTGCTACGGGATCGCCGGCCGGCCGCACGTTCCTCGTCATCTTCGTCGAAGGTAGAGCTAAGGGGAAGGGAAGGAAAGCGCTGCGCCCATTCCATCCGCGCATTATTAAGCTGCAAAGAGAATATTTCCTGCTGTTTTTCGTCCAAACCTGATTTTTGCGAGCACATGTATTTGGCGACGGTTCCGAACCTCAGCAATTCGGCATCGGACATGTCGCGAGGGGGGGCAGAATCCCGATAACCCGCATGTCCGCTGTGGGGCTACGAACCGGTTCGAAAGTTTGCCTCCATGGTCGCGCAGGGTCATGGTCATACCTCGTTTCAGGACTATGGTATAAAATTTATTTTATACCTAGATACTAATATGTACTATGTGTTATACTAGTACAGGTGGAAAGCAAAGAACTGTCCTCTTTTGCACAGCGCTTAAGAAATAAGGCCGGGAGGATAGCTTGAGACAGACGAAGCGTAGCGGTGCTCCGGGAATATCTGTTACCGCCGATTGGTTTGGTGACTTGCCCAGGGCGCAGTTACAGGCCTTCCGCGGCTACGCAAAAGAGGCTGGAAACTCCCTATTTAATGTTCAGCGTCTCGCTGGACGAAGCCATCAGCCTTCACGACAGAGCGTTTTTAATGGATTCTTCGCAGGTGTTGATTGTTACGTCGGCGTTGTGCGGACGTTTCGTCGCGCTGCTGGAAGACATGCTTCGCTCGCTGGCGGACCATTGCAAGGATTACGGCACAAATCCAAGTATCGCCCCTCTGGACCCGGCGGACTTCCGGAGCCCGAGATCCTGCCGCGTGGCGTTGAGGAGCCTGATCAGTCATCGAGCGCTGCTGGCGCGGGAGTCACAGTTTCGAAACAAGATACATTCTTTGACATCGCTGGTGCGACGGTCAGCGCGCGAGTTCTGCACCCGCGTCGAGTCTTTTGCACCTCACGGAGTCATCACCGATTCGCCGGACTTATGGGAGGCCATGAACGCGGCGCACTTCGACCTCAACACCTGTCTGCGCGAATTGATGGTCATGCTGAAGTGTTTTCTGCGGGTGTTGCCGGACGGGGAGCTGCGCTCCTTTCAGGAAACGGTGTCGGGCAACAATGCGCGGCGTTGCGGGAGGCCAAGGACGCTGGCGCACACCCCACCCGTGAGATACAGCAGCGAATCCTGCTGACGAGTAGCACCTAGCGCCTTCAAGACGGATGATTCACAAGTGGGTGCTGTTCCGAATGCTCTGGCTGGTCCGCTGATACGGCGGCCAAGTGATTTGCTCAAGCTCAATGCCGTACCCAGAGGCACCGTCGAATAATATTTCTTAGCGAACGACAAGTCCGCGGCACCTGAGCTGGCTGAAAGCACTCCCGGATATTTCCGTTGGCACGCGGAGACTCAATGATATTTCGCTACCCACCCGTAATCGGTGCGGGCTCTTCAGAAATAGTCCCGAGCGGGAATGTTTACCGTTCTTGTGGAGATCTCCGGGTTCGCCGAATCCAATTCGGAGCCTCGAAAGCTTAGAGGGATCAGCAACAAATAACGGGGGTTCAATCGTTTTTCAGACGACTTCATGATGCGACTCCTGGTGAGTGCGAGGCGGATGGTTACCACGCGGCTGGGTATTAGAAAGGGGTGAGAGAAGGATATTCTTGGTTTTTCAGGAAGCAAGCACGATTCGGGGCATAGGACTTTTTTGAGTCGTTCTGGCGACAGCGCGAAGCTCACAACGAGCAAGTGGACGGTTCAAAGCGGAACTGATCCGGGCTGAAGAGGTGGAGTCAAACCTCTTCGATCTGAACGCTGGGTGCGTTGACAGAAAAAATCGGCGGGGCGTATAGTCGAGCCACCAGTTAACTAATCCCGTGGACCCGATGCCACCCACGGCACTGCGGGCTTGAAGCCAGAAGGGCAGGGATGCCCCAAGATGCCGCACATTCCTCTTGCACGTCGCTTCCTTACTTTTGTAATCGTCGTAGTTTTGTGTGGCGGCCTGTTCTGGGGCCGGATTGCTTCGGCACAAAATTCTCTTCCGACACCGGCGCCTGGCACGAGCGCCCAAGGCGACGCTGCCAAGCCGCAGGATGCTAAAACCTACAGCGCGCAGGCGACCAATGCGCAATCCCCATCGGACAATGCCGAAGTATCCACGCAAGACAGTCCGGCGACATTCAGGGTACGCGTGAACCTGGTGTTGGTGCGCGTGGTGGTGCGGGACGCCAAGGGAAATATCGTCCCAAATCTGCGCCGCGAAGATTTTGAGCTTTTTGACAACCGCAAACCGCAAGCGATTTCATCGTTCAGTGCGGATACTCCCGAATCCCAGGCCGCGAAGTCGATTTCAGCGGCCACGCCGAGCGGCGAGGTTGCAGCGCCTACCCCGGAGGGTGCCGAAGTGGCGGCGCAGGTAAAAAAGATGCCGCAACGCTTTGTAGCGGTGATGTTCGACGACGTGCATCTGTCCATGGATGATGCGATGTTCGTACGCACCGCAACTACGAAGCTGTTCTCCGCGCTGGCAGCCTCGGACCGAGTAGGAATTTTCTCTTCCTCCGGGCAATTCGTTCAGCAATTCACCGCCGATCGTGAGGTGCTGAACAAATCGCTTCTTAAGATTCAACCGCACTCACCGACTGGCGGAGCGCTCGCGCATGAATGCCCGGATGTTAGTTATTATCAGGCCGACCTGATCCAGAACGGGCATGACGATCAGGCGCTAGCGGTAGCAGCAGAAGACGCGGTGCAGTGCGCCTTTCAGGGCAATGAAGTGGAACTGCCAGCGGCACGAAACGTGGCTGAGGTGGTTTCTTCACGGGTTTTGTCGTTGGGGGATCAAGCCACGGAATTCGCGTATCGCCACATGGAAGATGTCATGCGGCAACTGGCCCAGATGCCCGGACAACGCGTGATGGTTTTTGTGTCGCCCGGATTTATCCCTACCACTTTATGGTCGCAGACCCACGACCTTATTGATCGGGCTAACCACGCGGGGATCGTCATCAATACCATTGATGCGCGGGGACTTTACACTTCGGATGTCTTAGGCGATATCGCGGACCGGCCGACAGATTCTCTAAAAGTCCGGGGCTATAAGGGGACGTACCGGGTGGCCGCACAATTTGCGCAGAATCAAGTGATGGAACAGTTGGCGTATGGCACCGGGGGGACTTTTTTTCACAATCGCAACGACGTGGATGAAGGGCTGCGCGAAGCCGCCGCGGCGCCGCCACTTTCGTATTTACTGGGGTTCTCACCGCAGAATTTGAAGGTGGACGGAAGCTTTCATACGATCGTCGTCAGGATGACCAATAAACAGAAGTATTCCATCCAGGCCCGCAACGGGTACTACGCACCGAAATCCATTCGGGACCCGGCGGAGGCCGCCAAGCAGGAAATCCGCGAAGCTATTTTTTCGCAGGAAGAACTGCATGATGTGCCCATTGAACTGCAAACGCAATTTTTCAAAACGGACGCGGTATCGGCGCGGCTATCGGTGCTGACCCATTTCGATTTGAAAGGTATTCATTTCCGCAAAGCAGACGGCCGCAATCGCGACAGCCTAACGATTGCCACGGCGATATTTGATGAGAACGGCAATTACGTTACGGGGGGAGAGAAGTTGGTAGAGATGAAATTGTTGGACACCACCTATGAGCGCCTGAGCCACTCGGGACTAACGCTGAAATCAAGCTATGAGGTGAAGCCGGGAAGCTACATGGTGCGGTTGGTGGTGCGCGATGGAGAAGGATCGCAGATGGCCGCGCGAAACGGCGCCGTCACAATACCGAATTGAAGGCTGAGGTGAATGGGGGCAATCATGTTGTTAGCGAAACGGGTGACAAGTTGGCGGCATGTCCGGTGGATGTTTTTGCTCTTCGTATGTTTTGTACTGTGGCAGGAAAGATTACGAGCGCAAACGCAGAATTCTCCAGCTTCGGCAACTCCCGGCACACCCGCGTCAGCGCAAGACGCCGCCACACCGTCGCCGCAAACTTCACAGGATCAAGCAGGCAGCGTGGTCATCAAAAAAGAATCGCGACTGGTCCTGGTGGACGCCGTGGTGACGGACAAAAAAGGCAACTACGTGCGAGATCTGGCGCAAAATGATTTCAAAGTTTACGAAGATAACAAGGAACAGGCGGTTACGAGCTTTTCGACCGGTTCGGATCCAGCCATTCACGCGAGCGGCCAAAGACGGTATCTCATTCTATTTTTCGATAACTCCACTCTGGAACAGCCCGATCAGATTCAGGCGCGCAACGCGGCAAAGCAATTCATCATTGCGAACGTAAATGAGGATCACGTTATGGCGGTGGTTGATTTTGGCGGCGCTCTGCGCATAGTGCAAAACTTTACGTCAAACCCACAGGTGTTGACCGCAGCGGTGACGGGTACGAAGTCTGCATACGTGGATCCGAATGCAAATTTTGCTGGAAACTCGCAACCGGTGACCATTGCGTCCGCGGGACTTTCCTCGCTGAGCAATGCAGAAGCCGATTTTGGGGCGCGAAGCGTGCTGTTGGCCGTTCGCAGCCTGGCGAAAAATCTGCGCACGGTGCCAGGGCGGAAAATGCTGGTGTTGTTTTCGGGCGGATTTTCGCTCAGCCCGGAGAATGAATCCGAACTAACGGCCACCATCGACGCCTGTAACAAATCCAATGTGGCGATCTACGCGCTGGATGCGCGTGGGCTGATTGCTCCGATGAGTGCTGCCCCAGGGGGCAGCGCGCGCGCGACTTTCAGCGATAGCCAGAACCGTGTGGCGAAAAATTACGAGGGTAGCGGGACATCCACAACGCGTCCGCGATTGGTGCTGGCATCTTTTTCTGGCATGCCTGATCTGCAACGGTCGGGTGGAGGGGGGAGCACCGGCGGAGCCGGTGGTTCAGGCGGTTCAGGCGGAACGGGGGGCACGAGCGGCTCGGGCGGGGGACACAGCGGGACAGGCGGTACGGGTGCGGGAGGCGCCGGCGGAAAAAGCGGCGGGGGAAATGGGAACGGAGGCAGCAACGGGGGCACCAAAGGAGGAGGGGGACCAACGGCGGGAAATCTCACAAACCCCGGACTCTACAATTATAATTCGCCGTACAGCCAGCCACGCACGATCGTGCCGCCGTTTCCGGCATCCGCGGGAACAAATCAGCAAATATTAGCGGCGCTGGCGGAGGGAACTGGCGGGTTCACGATATTCAATACCAACGATTTGTTGGGCGGCCTGGTGCGCATCGGCCAGGAGCAAAACGAGTTCTACGTTCTGGGGTATGTACCGAAAGAAACCCCGGAAGGTTCATGCCACACGCTAAAAGTGAAATTGAGCCGGAGTGGCACGAATGTGCGGTCGCGCAGCGGATATTGCAACGTGAAGTCCGCGAATACCCTGGAAGGAAAACCAGTAGAGAAGCAGCTGGAGTCGCGCGCTACAGGCACCCAGGCGGGTTCCATTCGCGGTGGAATGCAAACTCCATATTTTTATACCTCGGCAAACGTGGCGCGCGTCAACCTGGCGTTGGAAATCCCGGCCGATACCGTGCAGTTCAACAAAGATAAGGGGAAATATCGCGCGAATTTGAATGTGCTCGGAATCGCTTATCGCCCCGATGGCTCGGTGGGAGCGAAGTTCAGCGATACGGTAAATCTGGAGTTCGAAAAGGACGAGTGGAAGGAATTTACCAAGGCGCCGTACGTTTACGAAAATCAATTTGACGCCACCCCGGGCACCTACAAGTTGACGGTGGTGGTGAGCGCCGGCGGAGACGCATTCGGTAAATTCGAAACACCCTTGCAGATTGATACTTATGACGGCAAACACTTCGGCCTGGGCGGGGTGGCCATGTCGGATTCGGCGCAACGCCTGGGGGATATACCTACGAGCCTTGATTCGGCACTGCTGGAGGACCGCACTCCGTTGGTCGTCAAAGGTCTGCAAGTTACGCCGTCGGGCACCAATCGATTCCGGCGCGACGAAAATGTAATTCTGTACTCAGAGATCTACGAGCCGTCGCTGACGTCCGCCGATCCGCCAAAAATCGTGATGGGATACCGCATCTACCAGCGACCGGGAGACAAGGAAGTGTTTTTCACCGGGCCGATTCCCGCCGAGGGGTTTATCCAAAAAGGCAATTCGATCGTGCCGGTGGCGTTGAAAGTAAACGTGAAAGACCTGGCTCCTGGCCCCTACCGCCTGATGCTGCAGGCGGCAGATGGATCCGGTAACAAAGCGCCGAACAGAACCGTGGACTTCGATGTGCAATAAAAAGGTGCAATAACAGGAACTGATTCAACAATCTACGCGTATATCGGGCAGGGCGCGCCGACGTCTGCCGCTAGCGCCGTAGTGGCCATGATTCGACACAGCGTCGCAGATGGTCACAACTTCTACAGCGTCTTGGGGTTAATCTTCTGAGAGAGGGCTTGAGTCGAGAGCAAGCCCGACAGCAGAGACCTTATGGTGCCTCAGAACTCGAACGAAAGGCATGCGCCGGTAGTTTCGGTGCGGCCAAAAGCATGGCTGGCAGCGATTTTATCGATAGCCTGCGTCATGTCTTTGGGAGTGGATGTCCCCGCCATCGCTGCGATTTCCGCGGCTGCCAAAGATAAAAAGCCCAAACAGGATCCGGCGTTAAAAAGATTGCCCATCACGGAGCTCAACGTGGATGAAGCTATTCTGCACGCCATGAATCGGCTTGCCTACGGTCCGCGTCCCGGCGATGTAGAGCGCGTCCGGCAGATGGGGCTGGCGAAGTGGATCGATCAGCAACTCGCGCCAAACTCGATCGACGATAAAGCGGTCGAGGCCCGGCTGGAAAATCTACCCACGTTGAACATGTCCACGGCGCGGCTGATGGAGGAGTATCCGCAGCCGAAGCAAGCGGAGAAAGCGGCTGCCAAACGCGCAGAAGTTGCCGCGAACACGATTCGACAATCCACGAATGACAGTACTCCAGCGACGCAGAAGGATATGGCGTCCAAAGATATGCAAACTGCGGATGGCACTAACCAACCCGCAGAAACAGCCATGGCCCCGCCAAGCTCTTCGGCGGCGGTGGGTCAATCGGCACAAAGCAACTCGGCACAGGTGAACGTAGCGGATAAGTCGAGCGTACCTGCGCCGATGAAGGCTGAGCCTGCGGCGGACAATCCCAACGTTACGGGCAATCCTGCTACGGCCGGCGGGGGCAAAAGAAATTTGTTGAGCGGGCCGGATCCCAACGCCGTGCCGCGGGTGATCGCAGACGACAGCAAGAAGCCGCAGCGGGTAATGGAAGAATTGGCGATGGCCAAAGTGACGCGCGCGATTTACAGCGATCGGCAGTTGCAGCAGGTCATGGACGATTTCTGGTTCAACCACTTCAATGTGTATGCCGCCAAAGGCGAAGACAAGTGGTATCTGACGTCTTACGAGCGGGACGTCATCCAGTCGCACACACTGGGTAAATTCAAAGACCTGGTGACGGCCACGGCCAAAAGTCCCGCAATGCTTTTTTATCTGGATAATTTTCTGAGCGCCGATCCTAAAGCGGCTCAACGGCAAGCAACGATGCGCGCCATGAGGCAGAACCGCGGCCGGTTTGGAGGGCCGTTTCCACTTCCGCCGAATCAGCAGGCGAAGAAGAATACTCGCGGGCTAAACGAAAACTATGGCCGCGAGTTGATGGAGCTGCACACACTCGGCGTGGAAGGCGGCTACACGCAAAAAGATGTGACCGAGCTGGCACGTTGCTTTACCGGGTGGACGATCGACAAGCCACGGCAAAATCCGCAATTCAAGTTTGATGAAAAGGTGCATGATCCCGATCCCAAGATGGTATTGAACAAGAAGATTCACGCGGGCGGGATGAAAGATGGGGAACAAGCCATCGAGCTTCTGGCCAAAAATCCGAACACGGCGAAGTTCGTCTCCACCAAACTGGCGCGGCGTTTCGTGTCCGACAATCCACCGGCATCGCTGGTGACGCGCATGGCGCAGACGTTTCAATCGAGTGACGGGGACATCCGCGCGGTCATGCACACCATGATTTATTCGCCGGAATTCTGGTCGCGTGAAGCGTACCGCGCAAAAATCAAAACGCCGTACGAAGTGGTGATTTCCGCGGTTCGCGCTTTGGGTACGGATGTGGATACATCGATGCCGCTGGTCCAGTGGGTAGGGCGCATCGGTGAGCCTCTCTACCAATGCCAGCCGCCGACAGGTTACGCAGACAAAGCGGAAGCGTGGGTGAACACCGGCGCTTTGCTGAACCGGCTGAACTTCTCGCTGACGCTGGCTGGAAACAAAGTGCGCGGGTCGCGCACGGACGTCGGCTCGCTGCTGGGAGTGGATGCCACGGAACCCAAAGTAGCGCTAGAGCGTGCGGTGCAGGTTTTCCTGGGAGGCCAAGTGGGGCCGACCACGGTGGAGACACTGGAGAAACAGTTGGATAGCCCGCAAATTCTGCAAGCCAAACTGGACGATCCGGTGAAGAAAGTGAACCTGGGAGTGGTGACAGGTTTGGTACTAGGCGCACCGGAATTTCAAAGACGCTAGAGAAGAGCAAGTCGAAGGAGAACCACCGTGAGATTTTCCAGACGATATTTCCTGAAGCAGGGCGGTGTGGCCATGGTGGGCCTCAGCGCCATGCCCGCATTTTTGCAACGGGCCGTGGCCGCTACGCCGATGCCCAATAAGAAGCAGCTAGTGGTGCTTTTTCAGCGTGGCGCAGCCGATGGATTGAATATTGTGGTGCCATTTTCCGAGCCAAATTACTACCGGCTACGCCCGACCATCGCGATTCCTCAGCCGCGGCGAGGCGTTGTTGGAGAAACGGCGATCGATCTGGACGGCTATTTTGGTTTGCATCCGAGCCTCGCGCCGCTGGAGCCGCTATTTCACAAGAATCAACTGGCCATCGTGCACGCCGCGGGATCGCCCGACCCGACGCGGTCACACTTCGATGCCCAAGATTTTATGGAGTCGGGGACGCCAGGTGTAAAAGCGACAGACGACGGCTGGCTGGACCGAGCGCTGCAAACGGTACCGGAAGAAAATGCTTCGCCATTTCGCGCCGTGGCCATGGGGCCGAACCTGCCCCGTATGTTGCGAGGTAGCGCCGGGGCTATCGCCTTGCCGGACTTGAAAAACTTCAAAGTTATACCGCAGTCGGCGGCCATGAACAATGTGGTGCAGGGCGGATTCGAAGCGATGTATTCGCAAAGCGTGGACCATGCGCTGCATGGCACGGGCACGGAGACTTTTGAAGCCATCGACATGCTCAGCAAGATCGACACCAGCAAGCTTCCGCCCGAAAATGGCGCGCAATATCCGACCAGCCGCCTGGGACAAAACATGCAGCAGATCGGCCAGTTGCTCAAGGCCAAGGTCGGTGTGGAAGTGCTGTTCGTCGATTGCGGCGGCTGGGACAATCACGTGAATGAAGGCGGCGCGCAAGGCCAGCTTTCGAACCTACTCAAAGATCTCGGCCAATCGCTGGCGGCGTTCCATCAGGACATGGGTGACCGCATGCAGGACATCGTGGTGGTGACCATGAGCGAGTTCGGGCGCACCGCAAAGGAAAATGGCAACCGCGGGACAGACCATGGACATGCCAACTGCATGTTCGTAATGGGTGGGGATGTAAAGGGTGGCAAAGTCTACGGAAAATGGCCGGGCCTCGATGATCATCAATTGAATGAAGGGCGCGACCTGGCGCTGACGACGGATTTCCGATACGTGCTGGGCGAGACGCTGACAAGACACATCGGTGTGAAGGATCTTGCTGCGGTGTTCCCGGGGTTTGACAACAACACGCACCGCTTCCCGGGATTGATCCGAGCCTAAATCGACAAATTCCAAAATGAAAAAGGCCATTCGATTCAATGCGAATGGCCTTTTTGCTTGTGGCAGAGCGTGAGTTTTTTTAAGCCGATTGTCGAATGCGCATCCCGTAAAATGACCGGTAGACGAAGAAGAATGAAACCGCAAAGAATACCGTGGCCAGGATGTGCGTGAGGTTCGATCCTTGCGTAGCGGTAAGCTGCACGGCCAATTCGACGGCAAGCAATCCGAATAACGTAGTGAACTTAATGACTGGATTCAGCGCGACGGACGAGGTGTCTTTGAAGGGATCGCCGACCGTGTCGCCTACGACAGTGGCGTCATGCAGCGGCGTACCTTTCTGCTTCAGCTCCACTTCCACGATTTTCTTGGCGTTATCCCAGGCGCCGCCCGCATTGGCCATGAAAATGGCTTGATACAAGCCAAAAATCGCGATGCTGAAGAGGTAGCCGATGAAGAAGAACGGCTCCACGAAGGCAAAGGACAGCGTGGCGAAAAAGACCGCAATGAAAATATTGAGCATGCCCTTTTGCGCGTACTTGGTACAAATCTCAACGACTTTTTTACTGTCGGCAATGCTGGCGGCCTTGGCTTCCTCCAAATGAATGTGGGCTTTGATGAACTCCACGGCGCGGTAGGCGCCGGTCGTCACGGCCTGAGTGGATGCACCGGTGAACCAATAAATCATGGCGCCGCCGGTGATGAGACCGAGCACGAAGGGAGCATGCAGCAAGGAAAGCTTGTTGACGTCCTGCGTTAGACCGTGGGTGAGGGCCATGATGATGGAAAAAATCATGGTGGTGGCGCCAACGACAGCCGTCCCGATGAGTACCGGCTTGGCAGTGGCTTTGAAGGTGTTGCCCGCGCCGTCGTTGGCTTCCAACATTTCCTTGGCACGTTCAAAGTTCACGTTGATCTTGTAATCGCGCTGCAGTTCCTGCTCGATGCCAGGAATTTGCTCGATGAGAGAGAGCTCGTACACGGATTGGGCGTTGTCGGTTACGGGACCGTAAGAATCCACGGCAATCGTTACGGGTCCCATGCCCAGGAATCCAAAGGCCACCAATCCAAACGCAAATACCGGAGCGGCGATCATGAAGCTCGCCAGGCCCATTTCACTGATCAGGTAACCCAGCGACATGAGTACGACCATCGCGAGGCCGATGTAATACGCAGAGAAATTACCGGCCACGAAGCCGGAGAGGATACCCAGCGAAGCGCCGCCTTCTTCCGCGGAGCTGACCACTTCTTTTACGTGGCGCGATTCGGTAGAGGTGAAGACTTTAACCAACTCCGGAATAATGGCGCCGGCCAACGTGCCGCAGGAAATAATGGTCGCAAGCTTCCACCATTGCGTGGTGTCATCGCCCAGAGACGGAATGATCAGGTAAGAAACCAGGTAGGTGAAGCCGATGGAAACGATGGAAGTGATCCACACCAGCGAGGTGAGCGGAGCTTCGTAGTTCATCTCATCCGCGTTGCCGTAGCGCGCCTTGGCAATTGCGCCGTTGATGAAATACGCCGCGGCGCTGGCGATCAACATTACGATACGCATGATGAAGATCCACACCAGAAGTTGGACCTGCACCGTGGGGCTTTTGACGCCCAAAAGGATGAAGGTGATCAGCGCCACGCCGGTCACGCCATACGTTTCAAAGCCGTCGGCGCTGGGCCCGACGGAATCGCCCGCGTTGTCTCCAGTGCAATCGGCAATGACGCCCGGATTACGCGCATCGTCTTCCTTGATCTTGAAGACGATCTTCATCAGGTCAGAGCCAATGTCGGCAATCTTGGTGAAAATACCGCCGGCGATACGCAGCGCGGCAGCACCGAGCGATTCACCGATGGCAAAACCGATAAAGCAAGGCCCGGCATAATCGCCAGGAATGAACAGCAAAATGAACAGCATCATCAGCAGTTCCACGCTAATGAGCATCATGCCGATGCTCATGCCGGCTTGGAGAGGGGTGTGATAAATGGGGTAGGGCTTACCGCGGAGGCTGGCAAACGCGGTACGTGAGTTGGCAAAGGTGTTAACGCGAATGCCAAACCAAGCCACGCCATAACTGCCGGCGATGCCGACGAGGCTGAACAGCAAAATGATGGCTACGCGTAGAGCTTCAAACTTCAGCAGCACTCCAAAGTAAAGAACGATGACGATGGCAATGAAAATTTCGAGCAGGAGAAGAAACTTACCTTGGGTGATCAGATAAGTTTTGCAGGTCTCGTAAATCAGCTCTGAAATATCGCGCATGGACTTATGCACGGGCAGATTTTTGAGTTTGCTGTAGATGGACAGGCCAAATATGAGTCCGAACACGCAAAAGATCAGACCAAACATCAGAATCTTATGGCCATCGATGCCCAGGAACGACACCTGCGAAAGATCGGGGAGCTTGAGGTTGGCTTCGCCTCCGGCCTCTGAAACTTCCTGAGCGCGGGCGGACACTGAGGTGAACAGCGAAAGCAAGGCAAGGCCTGCAATCATTTTTAGCAGCCCGCGAGCCAGCGAACACAAACGATCAAACTTGCGCATCAAAATTCCTCCATCATCCATAACTTGATTCAGGGCAATTCCCTGAACATCGAAACCGGCACACCATCTCAAGTAAATGCGTACGGCCGCATCGGCGGCGCACCCACCGATTGAAACAGGACCCCGCGGATAATTCGCAAGGCTTAACCTGAGCTGTTTATCTTAGCCTGAGTGTCCCTGGAACCCCTCCCAGGGAGACCGAAAAGGCTTTGCGCGGGCTGGCGACAAAGCGTTGATTTATAACATTTAGCTACGATAGCGGTCAAACTCGGCGGCCTGAAGCATGGGCAGAGCACGGACGCCCAACCGACGAACGTTCCAAAAGTGGAACGAAGTGTTTGGAATGGCAAGACGCTGCCGTCAAGCGATGGTAACATGCCATTCTAAATTTCGGCTTCCGCCGCGTCGCGGGCCGATGCATGACGGAGATCATGAGCACAAATGTCCCTGTGAGTCCCCAGC
>Ga0182024_10009391_pt1 | contig 20236 bp, 15 predicted proteins | sample P32metaG_FD_120480 | JGI IMG/M metagenome (GOLD analysis project Ga0182024, IMG submission 120480) | Permafrost microbial communities from Stordalen Mire, Sweden - P3-2 metaG (Illumina Assembly) | ecosystem: Environmental > Terrestrial > Soil > Wetlands > Permafrost | place: Sweden: Stordalen... | reverse complement strand
CGGCGATGAATTTCGTCTGGGACTGGGCTGCGGCCTCGATTGCCATCGGTACACCGGTCGCCATGGTGTAGGTGAACGTTTCCATGTTGCAGCTCCTATGCTTGCTGGCGAACTTCTTGAATGGCCGCGACGATGTTGGGGTAGGCTCCGCAGCGGCAGATGTTGCCGCTCATCAGCTCCTTGACGTCGGCGTCTGAGGGACCGCACTTCTCCTTGAGAAGGGCGACGGCGGACATGATCTGACCCGAGGTACAGTAACCGCATTGGTAGCCGTCGTGTTTAACAAAAGATGCCTGCATGGGATGTAGGCTGCCGGGCTGGCCGAGGCCTTCGATGGTAGTGATCTCGTCACCCTCGTGCATGACGGCCAGCGTCAGGCAGGAGTTGATACGGCGACCGTTCACGTGGACCGTGCAGGCTCCACATTGGCCGTGGTCGCAGCCTTTCTTGGTGCCGGTCAGACTGATAGTCTCGCGCAGGCAGTCGAGTAGCGAAGTACGCGGATCGATGTGAAGATCGACCTCCTTCCCGTTGACCCGAAGGCTCACTGGAACGGCCCCTTCGATCGTTTCAGCGGGAGCCTCGACTGCGGGAGCCGCCGGCGCTGCTTGTGCCACAGATACCATGGGCCCGGTGGTTGCGACCACGCCGGCCGCGCCCAGTGAAGAAAGGAAGGAGCGGCGGCTGAAGTGACCCGCCGAAGTTTCTCGTCTCTTCTTGCTCATCATGCTGATCTCCAATTGCCCTTCTCCTTCATGATAACGTTCTCGGACCGAAGTTTGTATCGTTCGCGCACCTGGCGAGCACCTAGGATTGAGGCTACGAAATGCATATTCCCTATCTTCGACGGATTTCCGCTTCATGCTGGCTGTCCCTGCTGGTATTGGTTGCGCCGGTTGCGGGTGCCGCTGCTTCGCCTCTGGGTATATTTCAGGATCATCGGGACGTCGGTACGGTGTTGCACCCGGGGACGGTTGAGTACGATCCGGCCCGGCAGGCTTACACCATCAGCGGCAGCGGCGCCAACATGTGGTTCGGAGAGGACGACTTTCATTACCTCTGGACCAAGGTCTCGGGTGATGTATCGCTCACGGCGGATATCGCCTTTATCGGCGCGACCGGAAATAACCATCGCAAAGCGGTGCTGATGATCCGGCAGAGCCTGGATGCAAACTCGGCAGCCGTCGATGTGGCCCGGCACGGGGATGGCCTCACCTCGCTGCAGTTCCGGGATGCCACGGGGGTCAATACGCACGAGGTCGAGTCCAACATTGCCGCACCGCAGACGGTGCGTATTGAAAAGCGTGGCGATTATTTTTATGCCTTCGTTTCCGGCAGTGACGGGAAGCTGCAGGTGGCGGGGGCTTCGGCCAAGATTTCGCTGACGGGGCCTTTCTATGTCGGTATCGGCGTTTGCGCCCACGACAAAGATGTAATGGAAAAGGCGGTCTTTTCGAACGTAAAGCTGGTATCGCTTCCCGCGGCAACCGGTAAGCCAGTGTTGTATAGCACTCTCGAGACCATCACTGTTGCCTCGACCGATCGCCGGGTGGCTTATGTAGCGCCCGCCCATTTTGAGGCCCCGAACTGGTCCCGGGACGGCGGGTTCCTGCTCTTTAACGGGGACGGCAAAATCCACCGCCTAGCGCTGAACGGCACGACGCCGACAACGATAGATACCGATCCTCAGAACCGCTGCAACAACGATCATGGCATTTCGCCCGACGGCCAGTCGTTGGCGATCAGTGACTCATCGGGCAGCGGCCAGAAATCTTCCATTTACATCGTGCCCATTGGCGGCGGGAAGCCGCGGCAGGTGACGCAATATTCGCCATCGTATTGGCACGGATGGTCTCCCGATGGCAAGACGCTCGCCTACGCCGGCCAACGCGATGGTGAATTTGATATCTACACCATTCCCGTTACCGGTGGACAGGAGATGCGGCTGACGACCGCTAAGGGGCTGGATGATGGTCCGGAATATTCGCCTGACGGAGAGTACATCTACTTCAACTCAGAGCGCAGCGGGTGGATGCAGATATGGCGCATGAAAGCAGATGGAAGCGCGCAGGAGCAGGTACTCGCAGATGAGACCAACGATTGGTTCCCACATATCTCTCCTGATGGAAAATGGATGGTTTTCCTCTCCTACGATAAGAGTGTCAGCGGTCATCCAGGGGAGAAAGACGTAGCGCTCAACCTGATGTCGATGGATGATAAGAAGGTTCATGTGCTGGCCAAGCTATTTGGCGGCCAGGGAACCATCAATGTTCCCTCATGGTCGCCCGACAGTAAGAAGCTGGCGTTCGTGAGCTACGAACTGCTGCCGGAAGAAAGCGTAAATGGAAAATAGAGATCGCATCAACTTTAGGAGGCAATTATCCATGGTTCCGAGACGTATCCTCCTCTTTGCCGCGGCCGTCATGTTTGCCGCTGGTGCTGTGGGTTCCCTCGCAGCAGACAAGAAGCAAAGCAAGATACCAGACGCGCAGCAGCCAGGCTGGAGTGATGCGCAGATGCAGCAGCCCACCACTGAGTCGATCGACCTGAATGCCTACAACGCTATCCGCGAGGAGGGCTTGCAGCACTCGCATGTAATGGATTATGCGGGAGGTCTGACCGATGGAATTGGTCCGCGCCTGACCGGATCCCCGAACATGGCGAAAGCCAATGCGTGGACGCGGGATCAACTCGCCAAAATGGGCTGCCTCAACGCGCACCTGGAAGATTGGGGTGAGTTCGGCATGGGCTGGCAGCAGCTCAACACCTGGGTGCGCATGACGGAACCCGATACAGCCGTGTTCGTGGCCCAGGCCACGCCGTGGTCGCCCCCTACCAACGGGCCGGTGACTGCGCAGGCTGTGTCCGTCGTCATCGACGACGAGAAAGACATGGCTAAATACAAGGGCAAACTCTCCGGCAAGATTGTGCTGCTCGGCGCCATGCGCGACGTGCCGGTACCCGACAAGCCTTTCTTTGAGCGCTATACCGACAAAGATCTCAAGGAGCTCGAATCGCTCCCGCTGAATGGCCGCGACCTGGATTTGGATGCGCGGATCGAACGCTACGTCAAACGCATGAAGCTTACGAACCAGGTCATTCCGTTCCTGGCCGAGGAGAAGGTCGCCGGCGTGATTGTGCCCAGCCGCGATAGCAACAACGGCGGCGGCACGGGGATTATTTTTGACGACAATGGCGCCGCACTGGGCCGCACTCCTTACCACAAGGACACGGCGGTGCCGTTTCCGGTGGTGGTCACGCAGATCGAGAGCTACGGCCGGGTATTCCGGCTACTGGAAAACCATGTCCCGGTTTCGATGGAGATGAACGTGGAAACCAAATTTTCGAGCGACCATGAGCATGGCTTCGACACAGTTGCCGAAATCCCAGGAACTGATCCCCAGCTAAAGGACGAGGTGGTGATGGTGGGCGGTCACCTGGATAGCTGGATCGCGGGTACTGGCGCTACGGATAATGGGGCAGGCTCGGTGGTTGCGATGGAGGTGATGCGCATTCTTAATGCGCTCCAGGTGAAGCCGCGGCGGACTATCCGGATTGCGCTATGGTCGGGCGAAGAGCAAGGGCTTTTTGGCAGTAAAGGATATGTCGGGCAACATTTCGGTAGTTTTCCGCTCTCGACCACCCCCGAGCAGATGGAGTTGCCGGAGTTTTTGAGAAAACCGGCCGGACCACTCTCGCTCAAACCTGAGCAGAAGCTCATTTCTGCTTATTTCAATGTCGACAATGGGACGGGTAAGATTCGCGGTATCTATACCCAGGGCAACGCCGCAGTCGATCATATTTTTGAACAATGGATGGCGCCATTGAAGGACCTCGGCGTGACCACTATCACCAACCGCAACACGGGCGGCACCGACCATCTATCGTTTGATGCCGTTGGCATCCCTGGCTTCCAGTTCATCCAGGATCCGATGGATTACGAAACACGCACCCACCATTCCAATATGGATACGCGGGAACGCCTGCAGGCGGCGGACCTGAAACAGATCGCGGTGGTGGAAGCTATCTTTGTTTACAATGCGGCGATGCGCGAACAAATGATTCCTCGCAAGCCTTTGCCTCATCCTGAACGGCTGGAAGAACAGAATAAGCCGCTGCCCGATCTCTACCCTACGGCAATAAAATAACGGGCAGTCAAGGCATAAAAAAAACAGCAGGTCCCTACGGTTGCGGCCAGTTGTAGCTGGTAATCAGCTTCCCTTCATCGCTAATGAGCAACAGAGCTGCGCGGCCATTTTCAAGCTGACCCGAGAAATTCTTACCGCTGCGCACATCGTGAAACTCCACTACCTTCTGGTTTGATTCAGACGTGAGCACATAAAGGGTGGCTTTGGGCAGGCGGGTTGGACAGATGAGTACGCCGGCATCGGTCAACGTCGTGGTGTAGGTCGGCGATATACTTGCCACCTTCATCGCATAGCGATAAACATTTCCGACAGCCTGCAGGTTCTGGTTGAGTTCGAGGGGTAGCGCCGCAAAGAGGATTCTTCCCTTACCCAGCGGCCTTTCCGCCCAGTCCGCATCTCCCGGCATTTGCGCGCGGCTCAGTACGGTGGTTTTGTTGCCGCCGAAAGTCAGTTCCGCTTCGCCGCCAGGCCACTTGAATGTGTTGCTACGCAGAGTAAGCGGTACGTCTCCATAGGCAAGATCGACCTGATCCTGCCTCCCCGTCGGATGGAAGTGCGCGTCTCCACCGAACGGACCGGTCACGAGTAATACCGCTCCTGCTTGCACTCGGGCTAAGATCGCCTTCCAGGCATCTTCGGTAAGCGCAGACGATGAGGGAAGGATGATGAGCTTGGGCGATCCGAGGGATGCGATCTGGTATTCGCCAACAGCGTAAGCCTCCCCGCGGGCGTAGTAGTAGAGCGCCCGAACCGCAGTCTGTTGCGCCTCGATGGCCAAAGCATTGAAGACGGAAAGTTGGAGGGACTGAGGCAGGATGAGGGCGATATCTGGTCTGATAAAGTCCGTGGCATACGGCGCGGCGCGCTTGGCGAACTCTCCTACCCCGCGCATCATGGGCTCCCAGACCTTGGCCGAGCCGTCACTCCGTTGCATGCCGAAGTCGACTTCCCGGGCCCAATCCCACTGCATTGCGCCGGAGCTGCCGGCGGCAAAACCCAGCGCCCACTTACGTTCGGTCAGGGGCAGCCCGGTAAATTCGTCGTAGCGCCAGGTTCCATTGGGAGCCCAGACTGGTTGATATCCAGTTTCGCCGGTGATGTTCGGTATGCCCGGAAGCTTGGCCACGACCGAGTCCCATAACAAAGCATCGTCTTGCCAGTAAGTGTGATTGGTGGTGAACCCAACACCTGCCAGACCATAGAACTGATTCAGCACGCGATTGGTGACGCCGCCCTCATCCTGCCCGATGTCGATGAGCTGGCTGCTGCCGGCCTGACGGATCACGGCAACCATGGATCGCACCCATTGGCTGAACATGTCCTGCGCGAAGAGATTGTAGTCAAGGGCCCGCACCTGCTGCGGATTCCCATGACGCTCATAGGTCAGGTCGGCTACGCTGGGCAGCGGGAGATTGTCAAAGCTGCCGAGTTGTTCCGGCGTCTCGGCCCACGCGTCTCCCAGCGCGCTGAGGCTTTTGTATCTGTCCCGCAGCCACTTATGCCAGGCGTTTACTTCCGCCGCGTCCCCGTTGGGAACGTTTCCTTTAAATATCTGATTGGGGTTCGAGAAACTGGGCTCATTGATCAGATCCCAGCAGAGCCACGGCACACTCGCGAAGCGCCTCACCACGACGCGCACGTAGGCCTGCTGTGCGTGCAAAGCCTCCTCATCGATATACGGGTTTTTCTGCGTGGCCGCACCGGAGACCGGAGAGAAGGCAAAGAAGGTGAAGTTGACCGAGATGCCGTAGTGATGGGCACAAATGAGAAAGGCCTCAAGGTTGCGCAGAAAGCGCTCATCCGGCTCCCCTGTTGCGGGCTCTATGAATTTGGCGTTCTTCATCCAGACGCCAGTGCGGACCAGCGTGACACCGTGCGCGGCCATCTCGGCGAAATCTTTTTCCCACACCGCCGCGTTGCGCGGGCCAGAGAAATCCCAGCCATTTTCTTCAGTTGTGAAGTAGTTGGTGCCGACAGGAAAAAACGGCTTTCCACCACGAGTGAGGAAGTCACCCCTGACTCCTAGGGGCTCGCCATCGTCGAGCGAACTGCGCTCCGCCACCCAGAAACCGTTTTCGTAAAACTCTCGAAATTGTCCTTGCTGACGAAAAGTGGCACGGACTTTGTAGTAGCCGGCGGGAAGCGGCTTCCGAAATGGCGCCGTCAGGCTGGAGATCTCCTGGTCTTCAATCGGCAGCGTAGCTTCCGCAAGAACCTTATCTGAGGACAGGAGCTGCAGGCGTATATCGCCCCTCGCGGGCTTCGCTTGCCGCAGATGCACCGTGATCTGAGGTGGCTCATTCGGCCTGAGAACAGAGAACAGCAACTCGACAGAAAGGCTGATCGAACCCTGGCTTGCATAGCCCGCGGACTCGCGAATAAGAGCGATGCCGGCCTGACTCTCCCAGTAGCCGGCAGCCGGTTGGAAGTCGAGGCAGACAATACGGCTGCCGGTCGCACGATCGATAACGATGACCGGCGCTGCTACCCGCAGGCCGGCACTGTCGACCATGTAGCCCAGCCCGTTGAGATGACCCTCAACGGTGAAGAACTTTTCCACCTCCACCTTCGGAGTAGTTGCAAAGTCATAGCCCGGCCTCCACGCGAAATGAGCGTCCCGCCAAACTGGAACTTCGTAGGTATGACGCAAATCCAGCGCTCGCGAGTAGGTATCCTGCGGACGGCCCTGGACGAACGTCGCGCCTACCCGAGTGACGGGCACGTGCAGAGGCTGGCCGCCGAGGATGAGAAGATTCCCGCCGTGCTGCAGATAAGCTTCTATAGCCTCCCAGGCATCAGTGGGCACGGCGGAACCGTAAGGAAGCACCAACAGCTCGGCCTTCTCAAGCGAACCAGGGGACTCGATGGCGTTCAAGTCCAAAAAGGCTGGGCGGAGGTCATGCAGCGCTGCGGATAGTGTGGCGCGCTCCACAGACCGGCTGGCAGCGGTCGGGAAACCCGGCTGCCAGAAGACGACTACTTGAGCCACGAGAGGGGGAGAGAGAAGTAAAAGGAAGAAGGCGACTCGAATGAGTGCGTGGCTATTCATTTGGGGTCCCGCGCTCAAGATTGTATATCCGGTCAGAACAAGCAAAAGATGATTAAATATCTGCGTGATCTCACCACGGTCCGAAAGGTATATCAAGATGTCGTCCATCTCTCGTCGCAAGATGCTCAAAAGCACGATCGCAGGAACTGCACTCGCCTCCAGCGCTCCCATGACATCGTCCATCTCCTGGGGCCAGGAAAAACCTTCCGCTTCCCCCGAAACGCCGACTCCGAGGAAGGGAAATATTCGGCAATCTGTCAGCCGCTGGTGCTACGCGAAGATGACCCTGGACGAACTATGTGCCTACTCGGCGCAGATCGGACTTAAGGGAGTCGACCTGCTGGAGCCGCAAGATTTTGAAACGCCCAAGAAGTACGGGTTGATCTGTACCATGGGCTACGCCAATGCTGGAACGATTCCCGACGCCCTCAACGTGGTTGCCAATCATGACAAGATCGAGGCGGGACTGCGTCAGAATATCCCGTTGGCGGCAAAGGCTGGGGTGCCCAACGTTATTACGTTTTCCGGCAACCGGCATGGAATGTCCGATGAAGAAGGCGCCAAGAACGTGATCCTCGGGTTGAACCGGGTGAAGAAAATTGCTGAAGACAATAATGTAGTCCTAAATCTGGAGCTGCTGAACAGCAAGGTCAACCATAAGGACTACATGGCCGACCACACCGCCTGGGGTGTCGCGGTGATGAAGGAAGTGAATTCCACCCATGTGAAGCTGCTTTACGACATTTATCACATGCAGATTATGGAAGGAGATTTGATCGCCACCATCAAGGAGAACATTCAGTGGTTAGGCCACTTCCATACTGGCGGTGTGCCTGGACGCCACGAGCTGAATAACACGCAGGAAGTGCAATGGGATGGCGTCATGCGCGGCATCGTGGAGACCGGGTACAAAGGATATGTAGCGCATGAATTTGTCCCGACCGGCGATCCGAAGGCCTCGCTTTTACAGGCCGTTGACCTGTGCGATGTATAAGAGTAGGTGGAGGATTCCATGCGCAAGTTAGCCCTCGTTCTTACATTTTGCGTTGCCGCGGTGTGCCTGGCCTTACCCGCGAATGGCGTTTACAGCTATACCTTGAAGTCCATCGACGGCCAACCGGTCAGCTTGAAAAGTTACCGGGGTAAAGTTCTTCTTCTGGTAAACGTCGCCAGCAAGTGCGGCTATACTCCGCAGTATGCCGGCCTGGAATCTCTCTATGAAAAGTACAAGGATCGCGGCCTGGTGATTGTCGGCATTCCGGCCAACAATTTCGCTCAGCAAGAGCCCGGCACCAACGACGAGATCAAAAAGTTCTGCCACAACCGCTATAACGTGTCTTTTCCAATGATGGCCAAGGTCTCGGTGGTGGGCGAGGATAAGACGCCGCTCTACGTCTTCCTGACCGACAAGTCGGTCAATCCGCAGATTGGCGGCGAAATCAAATGGAACTTCACCAAGTTTCTGTTCGATCGCAACGGCAAGCCGGTGGAGCGGTTTGAACCAGCCGTCACTCCCGACTCACCCCAGGTTACGTCGGCCATTGAATCCGCTCTTGATAACAAGAAATAGAACCTGGTCTAACAGGCTGCACGGAATGAAGAGCGTACCTCAGGGGCTGAAGCCGTGCCCTTCGTTCTGACTTTTTCCGCAGCCTGTGAAGCCCGTGCCTACCTGCCATCTGGACGCTCGCAAGCGCAGCCACTCTATCCTGAGGCCCACGCAAGCAAGCAGGAAGATCATCGAGCCAAGATGCTTGGGATCGAAGAGGAAACTCTCGTCAAGGTTATAGAGGAGCGTGAGGACTACGATGGCGAGATACCACTCCACCGCCCGAAGCTGTGTCTGGTCACGAGACTGAAAAAGACAAACCACACCATCGCGGAAGGCAAAGCCGAAGACCAACAGTACGATGGTCAAGCCCGCCACGCCCATTTCGAGCGTGACGTCGAGAAACCCGTTTTGAGCCTGGGCCAGAACCCAGGAAACCGCAAGAATTACACGATAGGATTCGCCTTCGAGGCCAAGCCAGAACGCCTGGTAGCCATAGCCAAGCAAAGGCCGCTTGACGATCGAATCCAGTACCGCGCTCCAAATCCCGGTGCGCCCGGTCAAGGTCACGTCTTTCCCAAGCAGAGTAAACAGGAAGTCCGGCCACATCACAATCACTACCGTCACGGATAAAAAAGCCATCAGCAGGAGGAAACTGACGACAAAGTAGTCCTTCTTGCGGAAGTTGTGCAGGCTTTTCAAGGTCACAAAATAGCCAATATAGACAACGGTCAGCATATAGGCTGTGGCTGCCCGCGAGAATGCAATCGCAGTCAGGCAAAGGATGATCTGTGAACCCCGAGTGGCACGCAGAAATGGCGTTCGGGCGCGATAAGATACCGCCGCAGTAAGAAAAAACAGCGCCATGTTCCCCAGATAATTCTTTGCGCTGAAGATACCCTTCCAGGCGGAAGAATGCCCACCCATCTCATCGAGGCCATACTGCGGCAGGGCAAGGGCGAAGACAATACTCGCCACCATGGTTGCGGTGCCGAGGATAAGCAGCAACTCGAGCACCTGATCGAGCGCATATCGGGACATGATGTAGTACAGAAGCAGAATGCCTCCCAGCAGCAGCGCGCCCGAACTGATCGTTCTCATTGGTAGCTGGGATAGAGGAGAGAGCAGAAGTGCCAGGATAGGAAAGCTGGTCACCAGCTTCATCTGAGCGCTCAGCCGGCGAACAGACTGATGCCGCTGAATCGCAAACATCATGCAAGCCGCAAACATAATGAGCTTGCCCAGGCGATCGGCCAGAAACCCGGAATTGGTTGCGACGGCGCGGGTGGCCGTCGGCTCATTCACGAACGGTGAGACACCGTCGAGAGCGAAGTAGAGCAACACCAGCAGCAGAGCCCAGGTCGACGGACGGCTCCAGAGACTCCCAGACTCATTCCCAGATTCCCAGGCCAGGCTCTGCTGTCTGCCGACCGTGTGGGTCGCTCGACCGAATCTCTGGGCGGCCTCCGAATTTGCAGATAGGGTGGGCATCAATGAATGTAAATTGCTGCGGACGTAGCGGACGCCAGGATCCCCTGACCATTGATCCCGATGTTGCGCATGAAGCTGAAGGGGATGTAGACGACGTCGTCGGGCAGCAAGGCAACATCGGGCTTCTTGCCCTTCTGGATTGCACTTACTTCCAGATTTATTTCCTCTACCCCCGTAGCGGTTTCGCGCACCAGCCTCGATTTGCCCACAGCGGCGGTGTGATTTGCATAGCCCGCTAACGCGATCGCTTGCAACACGGTCATTCTCGAATTGTTGGTACTTATCGGGTAGCCGCCCGGCTTCGCTACATCGCCCAGCACATACACCACCGCGGCCTTAGGCACGATCACCGCATCGCCAGGGTAGACCATGGGATCGTCGGACAATGCTGTGGGGGCCGCATTCGAATAGTAGTAATCGACCTTTTGTTTCGCCGGCCCGAAGCGTTGGATGGTTATGTGGCGATCGGCAAGATCCGTCAGTCCGCCGGCCAGGGCGAGCACCTCGACCACTTTGCGCGCGGTATCAATCTCGTAGATCCCCGGCTTTTGTACTTGCCCCATCACCGACGCATTCTGCGTTGCATAGGCTTCTACGCGCACCGTCACCTGCGGGTGCAGCATGACACCGGCAGCAACCAGCCGATGCTCGATCTGCCCGGCCGCCTGCTCCGGCGTCATGCCGGAGACGTTGACGCTACCCAGGAAGCTGAAGGGAATGGTGCCGGCATCCGTTACCCGCGCACGCTGTTCCATCTCTGGCGTGTCATAGACCTGAAGATGGAGTAGATCGCCGGGGCCGATCAGCAGACTCTCGTTCTGCGCCGGCAAACCGGTTGCCATACCTGAGAGAATGAGTATCAGAGGAAAGAATCGCTGTAGGTTTTTCATCAGGCCCTCGCAGCCTGCCTTTCGCGAAAGGATATGTACCCTTCGGCGGGCTGGTCTTTTATGCCGTTGATCACGATATTGATTTTGCGGTCACTGCTCGACTGCACGTCCTCCAGCATTCGGTAGCTCTTCTCGAGCGCTGATAGAGGGGTCTTTTGATGCCTGGCCATAAGCAGCACTGAGTTGACCATGGAGCTGAGAACAACCGAGTCGGTGAATTGCAGTACGGGTGGAGCATCCAGAATCACCAGGTCGTAATTCGCCTCCCAGATCTTCACCAAATCTGCCATTTGATGGGACGCCAGCAACTCTGCGGGGTAGGGAGGCAATGGTCCGGCGGGTATGAGAAACAGCCCGGGGACCTCCTGCACGGGAATTACTACCGTGGCCCCATGGTCGGGAGAGAGGCCGGCTAGCATGGTACTCAACCCCACCTCCGGGCTAACCTCCAGATTGCGATGCAGCCATGGGTGACGAAGGTTTGCATCGCACAACAAGACTCGCTTGCCCTGCTGGGCGAAAAGAATGGCCAGGTTCCAGCTCAAAAAGCTTTTTCCTTCGCCGGCCAGTGGACTGGTCACCAGTACCGAACGGGGAGGCGCTCCACTCCGAGACAACATGAGAGAAGTCCGAAGCGAGCGCAGCGACTCTACAAGGAGGGAACGCGGGCTGTCCAATGCGGGCAGCGGTGATTTTGCCGCCCAGCTGCTCCCGCTGGTTAGGGCTGCCTGTTCTTTTTGATACGGCAGCATGCAGAGCGGCATTGGACCCAACTCGCGTGATATCTCTCGCAAATCCTGAATCTTGGTGTCCGTCACATCGCGCAGCAACGCAGCAAGAATTCCGACGATCAGCCCCAACACGATCGATCCCAGCAGGTAGAGCAGCACTATGGGTTTAGCCGGTTTATCGCTGGCCTTTGCCCAGTCGACGACGGAGATGTTTGTGGACCGCAGGCCGGCCAACAAGCCAGACTCTTTGAGGTGCCGCGACATATCGTCGTAAAGTGACCGGGTCTGGTCGGCTTCCTGTCGAACCATCTGGTATTCGATGGTCTTATTGTTGAGCGCTTTCGCTTCGCTCTTGTCAGCGTTGAAATTCCGGCGCGTCTCTTCCTCCGCTTGCTGGGCCACCATAAAGTCGTTGTGGGCCCGGCGTGCCACACGATTTACTTCCGCTCGAATCGAGCCCTGCACCGCGTTCAGGTTGCCCCGCAGCTCGGCTATCTTCGGATAAGCTGGACCAAACTTCTCCGAGAGTTCCTGCAGCTGTCCCTGGAGGGTCGCCTCCTGCAAGCGAAGGTTCTGAATCAGACTGAGCGAGGTGCCGATGGCGGCGGAAGAAGATCCCCCGGTGATTGCATTTCCGCCCAGCCCCGAGATCAGCTCCGCGTTGCCGGTCTTAACCACCTCGTTGATCGCGCCCTTAAGGATGCGGTTCGACTGCGCTTGCGCTTCCGCTTGCGTTGCCATCTGAAGCTTGTCGAGAATCGGGTTATAAACCTGATCTTTACCATCTTTATCGACCTGCCCCACAGCAAAGACCCCAGCCTCCTGCTGGAGCTTCACTTCCTTCGCCTGTAACTCGTGAGTCCTGGTGCGCAGATCGGCGAGCTGCGAGCTTAGCCACGACGACGCCTGCATGATCGCGTCGTAGCGGGCCTGAAAACCCTTTTCGATCAGCCCCTGCAGCAGGTGATTCACCACTGCTGCTGCGAGCTGCGGATCAGGGCTTAGATACTCCAAATCGATCAGGCGTGTTCCTGCCACCGGTAGCACGGTCAGCTTGCGATGAAAGATCTTAAGCACGCGCATCCGCCGGTGAGGCGAGTTCTCGAGCGACGCCCCTTTGGGATCGGGCTTGCCTGCCGGTGCAAAAAGCCCGAAAACCCAATCAACCGGAGACCACTTCTGCTTATAATCCTCCGTTTGTTCAAGGTGAAGATCTTCGATCACGCTGAGGGCGAGCGAGTCCGATTGCAGGATCTTCGCCTGGGTCTGGATAATCATGTTCACTTCGAGCGCGTCGGACGGCGCGTCCGCAGAACCGGTTTGAATCACCAGGGAACTGGTCGAATCTTTCTGCAGTTCAATCTCACCAACGGACTTATAGCGCCGGGTGGAAAATATGAGCGCCAGAATGGCGAGCAGGAAGCACCCTGACAGGCTGATATAGATGATCCTACGACGGCGCGTCAGCATGATACCAACCTCCCGAAGCGTTAGCTCAGGAGACGGCGGGTTTGCCGTAATGACCACATGCGAGGGTTGCAACGCTAACTTTTCCAGAATAAACCTCCACGAACATGGCGAGTCGCTATCATCAGACCGGGCGGCTTAGCACGGTAGCAAACTTGTCTTTCAAACGCAGGAAGGGCGACTCGACCCAGCGATACGATGCCATGGCAAGAATGACCGTCATGACAAATCCCAGTCCCTTGGTCGCCAGCAGCTGCCATCCCCAAACCGGGTGGAACACGCTCAGCATGATGAGAATTCCGGTGAGGTGCAGCATATAAAGGCCGTAACTGATTTTGCCCAGCCGGACCACCCACTCGCCCCTCACCAGCTTGCTGTGGCTGTGCAGGCACGCATACAGAATCGCGCCCGCTGCCAGCGATACAATCAACCGTCCCAGCACCATGCGGATATCCACCGGCCCCGGCTGTTCGTTGAGCCACGCCGAAGACGCGACCCACCCCAGCAGTCCGCCGGCCAGCAGCAACAAACGCGCGCTGCGCGTAAGCCGGGGCAGACGATCCGCAAACAGCGCCAGAAGAATACCCAGCGCTAACGAGTCACAGCGCGATACGCTGCCGTAATAGATGAAGCCCCCGCTCGAGCCGGCGAGCATAAAGCCGACCCGGCATACGGTCGCCAACAGGAAGGTAACAATGGCCGCTACGATCATGCCGCGACGCCTGAGCAATTTCATGAGCAGCGGCCATATCAGGTAGAACTGTTCCTCGATCGAGACCGTCCACAGGGGAGAGCAGATCGACTCAGGCCGTCCAAAGACAGCGTGCACCCAGTTGCCCACGAACAGTAGGTAGCCGGCAACGTAGTACCAGGGGAGACTCTGCTTGGCCATGGTGTGCGCGAGCACGACGCCTAAGGCAATCAGCAAAAAGTACAACGGCCAGATGCGCAGGATGCGTCGGAGATAGAATCGCCGGAGCGAAATTCCACCCGTCTCCTCCCGCTCGCGCAGCAGGATGGAGGTGATCAGGAAAGCGCTTAGGGCGAAGAACAAATCCACACCAGCCGCGCCCGATTTCGCAACCGCCCCCCACAGCCACGGAATTGGCAGATGGAACCTGCGATAAAATTCCCCGTCAAAGGGCAGAGTGTGACAGACAAATACGCCGAGGAATGCGTAGAATCTCAATCCGTCAAGCTCCGGCTGATAGAAACGGCGCTGGGTATGCGCCGACACCATCGGGGCCGAGTGTAAAACCCCTGTCAATTGCCCCATCGCGTACCCGCTCCTGCCTGGTATGGACCAGCCACCAACTGCGCGAAAACATTTTCGAGGCGCCTGGTTTGCTGTGCCAGGTTGAAGTGGTTGACAACATTCCTTCTGCCCGCGAGGCTGTAGCGTTGCCACAGTTCCTCGTTTTGCATCAGATGGAGGATCGCCACAGCCAGCGCCGGGGCGTCGCGTTCGGTAACCAGCAGACCCGTTTCCCCGTTTTTCACTGCCTCCGGGATTCCTCCGCTGAGGGTGCTTACCACTGGTAGACCCATTGCCTGGGCCTCGATGAACACCATGCCGAAGCCTTCCGCATCGCCTGAGGCAGCAACCACACTAGGCACACAGAAGACCGACGCCCGCCCCATCCAATCCCGTACCACCGCGGTTGGCTGGACCCCCAAAAAGCGACATCGCACGCCCAGCGCAGCGGCTCGTGCCTCGTAACCGGCGCGCAACGGGCCATCGCCAATGACCACCAATTCGGCTTCTGGACAGCGGCGCTGCACGTCGACCATGGCTTCGATGAGACTGTCGCAACCTTTCTTCTCTACCAGGCGGGCAACAAACAACACAGCTTTTTCCCGCTGCCGCGTCGTGGCTGGCGGCTTGAAGCGTTCCACATCCACTCCAATCGAATGAACGATGGTGCGATCCGCCGGGTAGCCCATCTCGAGCCCGCGCTTGCGAACATAAGCCGAGCAGCTTAAGAAGAGCGCACCCGTTTTCTGCAGTGTCGATCGTCCCTGCAGATACTCTCGACCCAGCCGGGTCGCGCTCATGGCCTCGTCGCTCATGGTCACGTCGTATCCATGCAGAGCCGTCACCAGCGGCACACCTAGCTGATCCGCGAGTCGCATCGCTGCATAGCCATCCGGGGCGAAGTGCGCGTAAACCAGGCAAGGAGCGCGCTCCCTTAACCGCGCAACCTGTTCGCGGGTAGGGCCTGCATAACGAAAACGAAGCTCCCGCAATCTTCCCCGCAAGCCGCCATCATCGACCGTCCAGCTTGTGTTTTCCGGCAAGTCGATCCCCGCTGTCTTGCGCCAGCCCACGAAAAAGGGCGAGAACCGGCGCATGGCTACAGCTTGCGCCGCGATAAACGTCTCCGAGGGCGGCAACAGATGGATGCGGAAGATGACAACTGTGCCCTGGTTCGTATCTTGGTTCGTATCTTGGTTCGTCCTGTGGTCGATCTTTGGGTTCGCGCTCGTGATCGTCATTCGCCTCATGTCAGCCGCGCCCCCGAATGGACTCCCGCGTCGAGAACTTCGCGGTAAATTTGCTCGTACTGGGGTGCGATCTGGCTCCAGGAAAAGCGTTTGGTTGCCGCACGCGCCGCCTTGCCCATCTCCGCCAGTTTCTCTCCCGGCAGCGACAGAGCGCGTTCCATGTGCGCGGAAAGCCCGGTCGCGTCTTTGTCCATCAGGAAGCCGCTCACCCCGTCCTGCACTACGTCAGGATGCACGCCCACCGCGGTCACCACCACCACCGTTGCTGCGCTCATGGCCTCAATCGTGGAGAGCCCAAAGCCCTCGTAAGCCGAAGCGGAAACGAACAGGTGTGCTCGCTCCAGCAAACGGTATAACTCTTCGCGGATGACGGCGCCGTGGAAGTGCACCCTTCCACTCAGGCCAAGGTCGATCACACGACGCTCGAGCGAAGTGCGCAGCCCGGCGAAATCCGCGCCCACCCACTCCAGCCGCAGGTGTGGATAGCGATCCTTCAGCAAGGCCATCCCCTCCAGTACCTTGTGCACCCGCTTGTTTTCGGCCAGGCGCGAGACACCCAACACCAGGCCAGGCTCTGGCTTTTTTTCCAGGCTCCAGAGGCCTTCGATATTGGCTCCGTTCTCTATTACTCGGATACGCTGCGGGGGCACAATCCTCGAGAACATCTGGCGATCTTGCTGGCTGACGCAAACCACCGCCCCGACCCCACCCAGGGAATGGCGGGTGACCGTCTTGAAATACATCTCTTTGAAGGCCCTCGCCCGCTGCGTATGAAAGAAACCGCCATGGGTGCTTATGACCAGCGGTATGCGGTGCAGCGAGCGCAGCAGACTCAGGTAATCCACGAAGAAATCAATGGCATGGATGTGCACCAAATCGTAACCGCGGATCGCCCTGAACGCGCCCAGCGCCACCGGATAGCGGCGAGAACCCCAGTGGCGCATGCGGCACACCTTGAGGCCGGCTTCGATTGACTCCGCCGGGGCGATCGTACCGGACGAAAAGAGCAAGCGAAGCGTTGCCACCTGCACCGTGTGTCCGCTTTGCTGCAGCGCAACGCTCAGACCTTCGACCACGCTCTCCATACCTCCCTCGGCAGGAAGAAACTGCCGGGTGAGCTGAAGGATCCTCATTGCGAGTGCACCAGCGAATGAAGCGCCGGGCGTCGCGCCGCCCAATCGCGCAAGCGGCGGCGGCGGCGGCGGGGCAACAACCAGATCGCCAGGAATATCGCATAGTCACGGGGTGTGCTCTTGCCAAAGCGCAAGGCTTCTAACAGCAGCACATAGAATGCGCGCCATTCTCCCTGATCCGAGGCCTCAGCAGCAATCTGGTACAGGACGAAGGCGGACAAAGCGCGCGGCGTGAACAGGTGCCGATCGTGCCGCACCCATTCGAGCGAGTACCGCCAGTTTGCTTTGCTGCTTACTGTCGGCCGGTCCTCCTCTATGTTGTGAATCGCCAGCACCTGGTCGGCGAACACTACCTTTGCCCCAGGCAGACGGCCCAAGCGCAGCACCCATTCTGTATCCTGATGCTTCAACTGGCCGCTCTTAAATGGCTGTGCCAGCATGAGCGAGCGTCGTACAAAGAGGGTCGATGTCTGGATATATCCTTCGCCACGCGTGAGCGTGCGTCGTGCCAGAATGTACTCGCCAATCTGTTCATTGTTGGCTGGCATGCGCCTTGGCCACACATAGTCTCTGCCCGGCGTGCGCGCGATCATCCTGCAGGTTCCGATCAGGATGGGCGCGGTGGACAGCCCCACTGTGTCGATCTGGGCCTGGAGCTTACCCGGAAGCCATTCGTCATCGTCATCAAGAAACGCGATCCATTCGCCTGCAGCCGCGTCAACACCCCGATTACGCGCGTCCGATCCGCCAACGCTGGCCGCCAGCGCAAGCACATGCAAACGTTCGTCCTGGTGCGCCATCTCTTCCATGGCCAGCCTGGTAACGGGATCCTCCCCATCGATAACCACCACCACTTCGATCGCGCGCAGAGTCTGTGCCAGCGCACTTCGCACCGCCCGCTGTAACAGCTCGGGCCGTCCACGAGTTGGTATCACGACGGAAACAATAACCATGGTGTGACTCCTCAGCTTCGTTGGTTTTCTCGAGGGGGCGCTGACTGAAGCGCTTGGGCGATCGCATAATACGCGGCCTTGGGTTGGCAGTCGGCGTCAAATGGAAGCGGCCGCACCGGCAAACCATCCTTGCGCGGACGGTATCCGGCAATCCAGGTGAAGCAATCCGCAAGTCCCCAGGTAACAATCCCTTTTACTGCCGGCTGGCGCAGGCTGGCGCTCAGAAATCTGCTGTATATGTCGGCCACCGCTCGATCGCGTACTCCCGCATCCGCAGGTAAAGTCACATCCTGAACGTCTAGTTCGGTAATGAAGATCTTCATTCCGCGGCGAGCCAACTCACCTAGAAAATCCTCGTAACTTTTGTCGCCCAGCACCGCCGCCTGATCACCGTGCAGATGCGCCTCAAGCCCGATCCCATGGATGGGAACACGGCGAGTCAGCATGCCATCGAGCAGGGCAAGCATTGCTGTCCGCTTTGCGCGGCCAAAGCCGTTTGACACCTCGAGATAATTCTCGTTCCACACCAGCCGAGCACTTGGATCGGCTGCGGCGGTCTCCCGGAAAGCCGCTTCTATGTAGTTTGCTCCGCAGTTCTGCAACCACGGACTATCGCGCAGACCATCCGATCGATGACTTCCCGGATCCAGCACTTCGTTGACCACGTCCCAGGAGTACAACTTGCCGGCGAAGTGCCCGGCTACCTTGCGGATATGACCAGCCATCATAGCTTGCCCAGTCTCCGCTGTGAGCTGTGGGGGCACCCAAGCCGGCAAAGAGTCGTGCCAAACCAGCGTGTGCCCGCGTACCTTGATGCGCTCACCCGCACAAAATGCGACAAACTTGTCAGCATTCTCAAAGTCATACACTCCGGGTTGGCTGCTCAGCGAGTTCCACTTCATATGCAGTTCAGGTGTAGCGATATCGCACTGCGCCAGGAACAGCTGCTGATAGGCTGCGGATTGAACACAATATTTCAACGCCAGACACGAACCGAACAGCAACCCTTTTTCCGCAGCCAGCTGCTTTAATGAGGCCGTCGCAACCTGCAGCGCCGCTTGAGGCCGGGTCCACCCCGCCGCACCCACCACGCCGAGCATCTTGATGAAGTCGCGGCGATCTATTTTCGTCCTGCATTCCATATCAATCGCCGCGCATTTGGATGGGGCTCGATTGCTTGTCCGAGCCGGCGTAGATCGCTGGTGCGCGGCCGTGCAGCTTTACACCAAACCGGCTACGAGGATAGTCCAGCACTAACAGGAGCAATATGTACCAAGGCTCGATGAGATAGCGGCTAAAGAGGCGGCAGGGCTCATGGGCCAGGCGGAAGAGCCATTCCAATCCGATCTGGCCCGCCCAACGCGGAGGCGTTGGTGTTGCGCCGGCAATATACTCTAACGCCGCTCCGGTCGAAGACAATATGACATGGGCATCCAGCCGGGAAAAGTTTTCCTGCGTCCAAAACTCCTGCCGCGGCATGCCCATCCCCACCATCAATAGATCGGGCTGGTAGGCATTGATCCTCTTAATCAAAGCCTCATTTTCGGCGCTGCCACGGCGCGCATCGAAGTATCCATCGCTCACCTCTATCTGCAAAGCCGGGTAGAGCTCGCGTAGCTTCGCAGCGCCCTGTTCCGCGACCTGCTTGGACGACCCAAGATTAAAGACACGCCACCCTTGGGCCGCGGCTAACTCCATCAAAGGGCCCGTCCAATCCACATTCGTCACCCGTTGTGCACGCTGCAACGGGTATCCATAGAGCCGGCCCAGAGCTACTAACGGCATGCCGTCTACGTAAGTCCAGTGTGCTTGTGAATAAAATTCGCGTAGCTTCGCGTGCCGGTGAAACAGGTATACGCTGTGGAGATTGTGGTTCGCGATAATCCACTTTTGATGCTCGCGAATTCCCTGCTCCACCACGTTGTTCATTTCAGGTATTGAACTGGGCTGTAGCGTCAATCCTAGAAATGCAACCGTGTTGGTGATATTTGTGTAGGCCGGAGTTACGGCATTCATGCGGGGGATTCTCCATGTTAACTTCCCGGAGGTTCAACTGTTGCGCCTAACATCAAGAGCGCTCATGAGGCAAGTCATAGATGCTTCGATAAGCAATGGCGTATTCGAGTTATTACACTTGCGTCTTATCCAAGGCAAAGGTGACAGAACGGTCGGCGTAAAGCAACCTCAGCTTTCCGCAAATGGCTTTACTAGTGATGAACCAAGTTCTAAGGTGGAACCGTGATGTCCTAGCCTGAATACAGCCGGTTACCAAGGGCATGATCGCAAGGCATTTTTTAAGGAAAGTCGCAGGTTCTTATCG
>Ga0182024_10009390_pt1 | contig 20238 bp, 20 predicted proteins | sample P32metaG_FD_120480 | JGI IMG/M metagenome (GOLD analysis project Ga0182024, IMG submission 120480) | Permafrost microbial communities from Stordalen Mire, Sweden - P3-2 metaG (Illumina Assembly) | ecosystem: Environmental > Terrestrial > Soil > Wetlands > Permafrost | place: Sweden: Stordalen... | reverse complement strand
TGCGGATGTTTACCTCGCGCTGCGCAAACGCATCAGTCTCTTCACGAGCGTGGTCGGGCGTCTCCAACCCATTCTTGCAAAGATGCCCGGAATCATCGCGCAAACCGTCTTGTCCGGAAAGGGTGCAAGTAAGGATGGACGCAACCAAGTGGTTGGCGATTTAGAGCAGGTAGCGGCGCAGGCGGAAGCAGGTGGCTTCGATCTCGATGAGTTCGTGGATGCCGAGCTAGCGGAGCCGCCTCGGCCGGAGTCGGCGCTCAGTCTGGCGGATTTGGAAAAGATCGCGGCGAGGTCGGACTTATTGCCTGCCGGTGTGACGACGAAGCCGCTGGGTGTAGGAGAATTTAGCTACATTGCTCCTGGCCAAACCGGCGCAGTGCGTGTGACTACGCGGTCGGACTATTTTGATGATCATGCCGACAGCATGGAGCTATGGTCGATGGGGGCGCCGTGCTTTCCCACCGCACTGCTCGCATCTGATATTTCCCTTCCCGACACGAAGCAGTTCAAAGAAATGATTCGGTGAATGCATTGCGGCGGAGCGATGGCATGCGCTTAAACCTTTTAATCATTCCCCGATCCGCTGGCCGCGCCGCTGGTTCATTTTCATTGTGATGCTCTGCTTCTGATTCAATTCCCGCCGGGCTTGGGCGCTATTCAGCAAAGCTTCAGCGGCCTTTAGGTCTCCGGAAGCGACGAACGCTTTGACCTCATGCTTGGTGCGGATGTGGTCGGCGGGCCCCATCTCCTTTACCTTGAGCCGCTCGGTGATGATACGAACGGCGTCGGGAGTTCCGCGGAGCGCGACCAGGGCCGCCGCGCTGGAGTCTAGTTTTTCATCGGGGTTCATCAGGCTGGTAAGTTACGGTTAGCAGATTAGGCGGGGCGAAGGCAGACCTTTTTGTAGCCGTTCGTGCAGTGACGGACGACAGCGGTGTGATCGGGCAGGCGGCGGAATTCATGGGGTTTGATCCGAAATTCTTCCACGCGCTGAAAGGAATGGGCCGTATGGTCCAAATGAACGGTGCGAGTGGCACGCTCAATCCATTGCTTGCCAAGGGCGTTGGCGCAACGAAGGGCATCGGTTTCCGAGGCGGCGCGGTACATGATGAGATTCTTCAAATTGAGAGCGAGTACGTCGGCCTGCTCTTTGGTTTGGGGTGGAATGAGCGACTCGAATGCCTGGGCCGAAATAACCAACATAAGCCAGCAATCGCGCAACCGATCCACGACGTTGAAGTCGCTTGTCCCATCGTAACTGGCGGTGATGGCAGTCTGAAATTCATCACCCACGTAGACGACCTGGTTGAGGGCGTACCGCTGCCATTGAGGCAGGGAATACCGCCGCAAGGCGTGCCGGTAAAGGAGGAGCTTCATCACGGTGAAGATGTATTTCCGCTCCGTCGTGTAGTCCTCCGGCACGTCGATGCAGAGGATCTTCCCCTTGTCCAAGTCCAGCATTGAACAGGTGTCCGGCTCATTGCTGCTGAAGATCTCGGCGATCTCCGGGGTGCCGAGGTATTCGAGGTAGTTCTGGGAGGTGCCGATTTCGCCGGCCCGCTGTTCCTTGGCCTCGTGGTTCAGGTAGGTCTGCTCGAAGATTTCCGCTAGTTGGGTTCGACGGGCGGACGGGTCCACCTCGGTCAGTTTGTCGAGCGCTTCGCGCAGCTTAATCTCCGAGGTGAGAAGCGTGTAAGCGTTGGTCGGGGTCGGCGCCTGGCCGATGTCGCTCAAAAGCTCCAGCGCCCGGCTGATGTGGGCGGCACCCTTGACCTTGAAGAAGCTCTTTTCGTCCTTCGGATTCAGGGCGGCGGCCGTGTCCACCAGGATGCGGGCGCGCGTCGTGAACGGCAGCCGCGCATCCCCGGTCACGTTGAGGCGGGGCAACGGCTGGCCCGCGAGGTCTCCGACCGTCCGCGGACGTAGCCGGATAATGTCGCCCGTTCGGCCATACTTTTTCGCGAGCCATTCCAGAAAGAACCATTCGTCCCCCTTGTTCGCCATGACCACGCCTCCGAGCCGGGGATCGCGGCGTATGAGGGCCGCGAAAAGGCCGTTCATGCCCGTTGTCTTGCCCGAGCCGGTGTCGCCCGTAATGAAGAAATGCCGGTTAGCTTTATCGCGGGTCCACCGAAAGCGGGCAAATGTGAGGACGATTTCCCAACGATCCGCGACCACGCCGCCCTTAGGATCGCGGACAAACCGGTGCCGGTCGGCGAAGAAAAACAAGCCCCCAGCGGTCAAAACTACGGCCCCCGTGACCGTCCAACGCCAGTCTCCGGGCAGGCCCTCCGCCCCAAAAAAGCCCGCAAATGCGATGACTAGGGCGACGCCGAACGCGGTCGGCGCCGTAAGGCCGGGCTCGTTGTGCCGCAGGTTGCGCAGCACCCGCCAAGCGGCGAATCCGAGCGCAAGGCTGGCCAGGGCGACGCCCGCCACGGCGGGCGCCCGTGGGTCGTTCAGGGCCTGGTGAAGGAGAACCATCGGTGATGGGATTCGGGGCGGCGTCATGATTGGTTGGTCTCCATAGACGCCAAGTACCGGCAAGGGTCGAGACGATGGGCCTACCGAAAAAGGGGTAGATGGCTTCAGAGCGCGGGCGGCCTTTTTTCTGCGAAGTCCACAGCCCAACGAAGTAGATGGGGTTTTGCGTCTGACATTCAAAAAAGGGCGGGAGACGTTCGATCATCGGGTGGGCTGGTCGAAGCGGTGGGGGCGCCGAGCAGGGCAGCGGCTACCGTTTCTCGGGGAGGCACGTTACCGCGGATTCGGGGGACGCGGAGCGTTGTCGCCGCGCACGTTCGGATCGTAAATCGTGGGCATGATAACGGTCGGAGTCATTCGCGGCGGAGCCCGCTACCTCACGCGTCATTTGCAAAAGAATGACTACTGGGCCGAAGGCGAAAAGGAGGTGCGCGGCGAGTGGATCGGGCAGGGCGCGAAAGCGCTGGGATTGGAAGGGAAGGTGGAGAAAAAAGCTTTTGACGCCTTGCGGAGCAACCGGCATCCGCGCACTGGCGAGGCCATGACCTCGCGCAATTCCAAATCACGGATGGCGCTTTTCGACATCCAACTTTCCGCGCCAAAAGACTTCAGCGTCCTGGCGATGGTGGGCGGCGACGAACGGGTGCGCGCCGCGTTCTCCGAGTCCGTCAAGGTTGCCCTCGCCGAAATGGAGCGATTCGCGGCGGTGCGGGAGCGACGGGGGAGCGCACACGGCACCGAAGCCGTTCGACTGACCCGCAACTATGTCGGCGCACTCTTCATTCATGACGCCAGCCGCGACCTCGATCCGCAACTCCATGCCCATGCCGTTCTGGCAAACGTCACCTGGGACGCGGAACGCGGCGACTGGTTTGCGCTGCAACATGCGGAGATGCTCCGGGCTTCCGCCTATTTGCGGCAGGTCCTGTACCGCGAGTTGGCCGGCCGGCTGGCCGAACTCGGCTACGAGCCCTACGGAATGAACTCGAAGGGATTCTCGGTTCGAGGCGTCGAGCACTTGCGTGAGCGCTACTCCAAGCGCGCCCGGCAGGTACAGCAACTGGCCGAAGAGTTTGCAGAGCTCAAGGGCCGCCGGCCGACCAAGCGCGAGGTCGAAGTCATCGTTCGCGAATCTCGCTCCGATAAATTGACCGAGATCAGCACGCCTGCGGTCCGATCCCGGCAACGCGCGGAATTGAACCCTGCCGAATCACGGGCCTTGGACGCTCTGGTTCATACGGCGAAAGCCCAGACCGGCCGGCGGCAACTCTCGCAGGGGTTGCCGCTCGGCGTGCTAGAAGCCGCCTTCCGCCACGTCTATGAGCGGAGCAGCGTGGTGCGGGAGGGGGATGTTTTGAGCGCTGCCCTCGAATTGCACCCGGACTTTCACCAATGGCGCGATTTGCGCCAGATGTTGGACACGCACCCGGACGCGGTGCGGTGGGCGAGCGAGATGACCCTCCGGCCGATCCACCGCGAAGAGGCAGCGACCGTCCGCCGGGTGGTCGAGGGCCGGAACACTCGCCTACCGCTCGGCGAGCCCACCCATCTTCCCGCCAAGCTGAAGCCTGGACAACTCGCCGCGGCCCGGACGCTCCTCGCGAACCGAGATTTCTTGACCGTCCTGGTTGGCGATGCCGGCACCGGGAAGACGACCGTTCTTACCGCGATTGAAGCGGCGCATCGGGCCGCCGGCGGCCAGCCTTTCGTTTCCCTCGCTCCCACGACCCGCGCACGGGACGCGTTGACCCAGTCCGGATTCGAGCACGCCGACACCGTGCAGCGGTTCCTTGTCAGCGAGGCCATGCAAGTCCAGGCCGCTGGCCGGCTGCTCCTGATCGACGAGGCCGGACTCCTCTCCACCCCACAACTCGACGCATTGACCCGGATCGCGGAAAGCGTCCGGGCGCGGCTGCTTCTGGTCGGAGACCCGAAGCAGCACTACAGCGTCGAACGCGGCGACGCGCTGCGGAACGTCATCCGGCTCGCGGACCAACCCCTCGTGCGGCTCTCCGAGGTTCTTCGCCAGCGAGGGGAAAGCGACCGGCAGTTCAGCCGGCTCCTCGCTTCGGGCGAGGTAGCGGAGGCGTTCAATTTTGCCGGGCGCCGCGGACTGATCGTGGAAGCCGGAGATGACGAGCGCCTGTTCGCCCAAGCGGCGAACCACTACGCCGACAACCGTGTCGCGGGAATCGAAACCCTCGTCGTTATTCCGTTCTGGGACGAAATCGAGCGGTTCAATGGACATGCCCGCCAGGCGCTCCGCCAGCGCGGGCTGTTGGGCGAAGCCGAAGTCGTCCGCGAAGCGGTCAAGCCGCTCACCTGGACGGAAGAGCAAAAGACGCATTGGGAGCAATACCAGGTCGGCGACCGGCTGCTCTTTGCCCGCGATACGCGGTTTTTTCGCCGAGGTGCCGCGGCAGCGGTAACCGAGGTACTTGCGGACGGGCTGCGCGTCAGCGGAGCCCAAGGCCGCTTTGCCAAGATCACCCGGAAACAGTGCGGGGCGTTCGATGTCGGCCGCCCGCAGATGCTGCCCGTGGCGGCCGGCGACCGGCTGCTGATCCGCGGCCAGGAGGATACCCAGGAATTTACCAACGGCGATTTCAAGGAAGTGGCCCAGGTCGATCCGGCTGCGGATAAAATCATCTTCACTGACGGCAAAGTCCTGCCGGCCGACTTCAAGGCTTGGACCTATGGACATGCGCTAACTTCCTACCGGGCGCAGGGCAGCACGGCGGAAGAGTCGCTGCTGGTCTTGGGTGAGGTGGCAGAACGCGCCCTCATGCGGCGGCAGTTCTATGTCGGCAACACCCGCTACCGGGGGTCGCACCGGATTTATGTCTCCCACCGCGACGCGATCCTTCAGCGGCTCGCCCGGCTCGATCCCGGGCGCGAATTGGCGACCGAATTCATCGAACGGCACCGGCTGACGGTGGCGGAAAGGCTCGCGCCCCGTCCGCTCCAGCGGCTGCGTTCGCAGCTCAAGCAGGCGTGGCTCGGTATGGCCGGCCGCCGGCAGGCGGAAGCCGAGCGCCAAGGCGAGAAGGTCTAAAGCCATGGATCATCCACTCAGAAAACCCCGCAATTTTTTCGAGACCTCGTCGCATCCGAGCCACGTCACGTTCGACGACGGACATCAACTCAAGCGCAATTTGCCGTGGCTGCACTACGTTGAGGCGAAGTGGGCCTACGGCGAACCGGACGCGATCCAAGTATTCATCGGCGACTGGCGCGTCGATTTGCAGGGGCACAATCTCGCGTCCTTATTTGCCGCGCTGGAGGAGCAAACTCTTTTGCGCGTGCGGGCGCAGCCGGACGCCTCAGATCGTGATCGGGAACCCGACAGCTATGTCACGAACATCGCCTTCACTAACGTGGCCGAATCTCCGCCGAAGCGTCCGCCGCCGCAGGGGGAACTCGATTTCTCGAAACCAACGTAGTCGCGGGGCACGGACGAGCGCGGGGATCGTCGGGTAAGTGTTCCTACCCAAATTTGGGTAGATGCCGTGAATTGAGCTATCGCGTTTGCGGCGTCTTCTTCGCGAGTGCGCATCGCGTTCGGTGTGCGGGCAGCGGCTCCCACAAATGCCGAAAGAAAAACTCGCCATGAAAACATTCCTCTACTTCCTCCCGTGGCTCGCGCCTGGGTGCGCCGCCATTTTGATCGGCAAGGCGCTCAGCCTTTTCCCGGTTCGCCGGCCCGCACCCATCGGCCGCTGGCTCGCGGCTCTGGTTGGCATTGCCTTCCTGGTTCCCAATCTGGCTCATGCCGCGGTCGATCTCCAAACCGCCACCGAGTCGGGCAATGCCATTATCATGTATGTCTGCGGTAGCCTCGTCGCGGTCGGCATTGTAACGGCCGGCGTCGCCATGATGACCGGCCGGCAATCGATTGCGAAGTGGGCTTTCGCGGGCGCCCTGGTCGCCGGCCTCGCCTTTCCCATCGTGAAAACGATGTGGAGCAATATCGGCCTGACGCCGCCGGACGTGAGCACATACACCCCTTGAACCTGAGTCGTCGGGCAATTTGCCATGACCTCATCTCTTCTCCACGAGCACGACGCCCAGCAGGGGGCGCAGTCCAAGGGCGAATTCTTGGGCATGACCGGCAATTCGAGCTGGTGGCTCCTGGGTTCGGCGGGCCTCGCCGTGTTGATGGTGAGCGTGCTGTGGGGCCTATTGGGCGTTCCGCTTTTCGCCTGTCTTCTGGGCGGCTTGAGCCTGTGCGCACTGTCGCTGCTTTACGTGTTCCTGCTCAAGAATGACAAACCGGCGCACTACGATACCGATTTCTTCGAGTCGGTTCTGATCGAGGCGGGCGCAATGGAGCTAGCCTTCGGTCCCCGCTACCGACGGCCCGAGAATCCTTTCCAGGGCGGACCAACCGTTCCGCGGCAGAATGAGGAAGCCATCCGATTCGGGGGCAACCGAACCGGCAGTCGCTTCGGGGGTCCTGGGCCGACTCCGGTCAACCGACCCGAACCAATCTCGGCCGAGCCGAACCCATCGCCCCGGCGCGAAGCCGCCGAGGTTCTCAGCGTGCCGCTGCCGGCATTCGAGCGGGTGGAGGAAGAGTTGCACGACGCGCAGGAACGTCTGGAGGAGGCGTTGACCGAGCGCGGAGAGGAATCCTATGCGACTTGAACCGGCAGATGGGTTTTTCGGCGAAGACGTGATCGTCTTCGAGGGATTGCGCCGTGGCGGATACATTGCCGCGGGGTTCGAGGTAACTTCCCCCGATCTTGAGCACGCCGACCCGGTCCATCACAATGCGCTGGAGTCGGACCTGATGGCGCTCCTGGCCGTTCTCAAAGTCGGCCAGCGACTGCAAGTCCAGTGGGGTGTCGGGGAGGACTTCAGTTCAGAACTGCGGACCTACCGGGCCGAGACCAAGCAGCGGGCTGTGAATGCCTGGTCGGAAAGGCAGCGCAACGAAATCTTCGTCCGCCATTGGGAAGCAATGGAGGCCGGCGAACTGCGCCGGGAGAAGCTGCGGCTCTATTTCACGATGCCAGTGGTCGGGGAAGCCTTCGGGCAGAAGCGGGGTAAGCTCTCGAACACGGCGCTCCTTAGCGCTTACCAGGAGGAATTCCACCAAATCGGGCTCTTTCTTCAATCGCTGTTCCACGGCAACGGCGGGCGGGTACGGCGAATGACCGATGCCGACCACTTCCTCCATTATTTGGAGTTCCTGAACCCTTCGCTGCGGGACCAGAAGATTACCGAACCGCTGGGGTTCTTCGATCCCTCCAACTCGATCCAGGAAAACTGCTGGCATGGCGAGTGCCGGCCGCTGGAAAAGCCGGACACCGGCTTCTACCACGACGGCTATTATCACGGAATCTTGGTTCTGAAATCTTTGCCAAAGCGAACCCGGCCCGGGATCGCGTACCGGCTGACCAAGCTCGGGTTCCGGGGTTATGGCATCACGGTCAACGTCGATCCGGTGGATGTCGGCCAGTTGATCGAACGCGAGCAGAAGGAACTGAGCCGGGTCGAGGGCGATTACGAGAGCCAGCGGAAGGTGAAGCTCCTGGCGGCAATGCGGACCAAGGCGGCGAAGATCGCTCGGTACAGCAACGGGGACAGCCTGCCGCTACGCCTCCAGTACATCATTCGTGTCTGGGACAAGTCCCGAGAGGATCTGCGGGCCAAGCTCGTCGCCCTGCGCGCGGCCATCGGCAATATGGAGCGGGCCCAGGCCTGGGAGCCGGCGCTAGAAACTTCGGCCCGCAACTTCTTCTACTCCTCCTGGCCCGGCTGGTCCTTCGGCCGCTATGATGCCCTCTGGCACGACTATGATGACGCGATGGTGGCGAATTTGCTGCCGTTCTCCTCGACGCCGGTCGGCCATCTGGAGCATGCCGAATTCATCTTTGACGGGGCCAACGGGAATTTGGTCGGTGGCCGGACCTTCGTTGGCGAAGGCAACAGCGCCACCCCGCAGAACGCGGTGGTTTTAGGCACCACTGGAGCAGGAAAGACCGTCTTGATCGTGAACCTGCTCACGCAAACGGAGCCCTACTATGCCTTTACCAGCATCATCGACGAAGGCGCCTCCTACAACGTCTACACTAAAACGGTCGATCCGAAGGCAGAGCCCATTGTCATCCGGGCAGACGGCAAATTGACCATGAACTATCTGGACAGCCGTGGCCTCCCGCTTTCCGGCTTACACCTGAGCGCGGCGGCGGCGCTGCCGATGCTCATGGTCGGGCAATCCCAGGATGAGGATAAAAACAAGCTGCGCCGCGCACTGCTGACCAATGCGATCAACCGGCTCTACGATGACTTCGCGCGCTGGCATGCGAACCGGCATCCCCAGGAATGGGCGGGCTTGGCGCGCCGGGCCTGCGCCCTGGACGCATGGCGGCGGGAGCGCATGGGACAGCAAGCCACCGACGTGGATGCGTTTCTCGAGTTCCGGGAATTGCAACAAACCCGTCCGGACGAAGCCGCGACCTTTCTCGCTCAATTCGACGAGGGCCAGGTGCTGCGCTTTGGCCAAGAGCCCGCGACCGCGCCGCAGCTCCGCAATCTCGTCTTCGCCGACTTGGCGCCGGCTGATTGTCCGCAGCACGGGCATCTCCAGGAATTGTTGGCGGCGGAGGCGTCTGGCGCACACGCCGATGAAATGCGGTATCTCGCCACGCTGCTTGAGCCCTGGAGCGCCAACGGCAGCTATGGCGAACTCTTCGACGGGGTCTCGAACGTCGATCTGACCGGACGGATCGCGCATTTCGAGCTAGGCTATATCCCGGAGTCGGCCGAGGAACTGAAAGCGGCGGCAGCCTTCCTGATCGCGAACTATGTCCGCTCCCACATGATGCGCCTACCCCGCGCGCTGCGGAAGCGAAGTGTCATCGAGGAGGTCTCGCGTTTCGCCCTGATCCCGACCGGTCGGAAGATTGTCCGCGAGAACTACCAGCAGCTCCGCAAGTATAACGTTTGGAACATCGCTTCGGTCCAAAATTACGAGCAGTTCAAAACTTCGGACATCCGGGGGCCGGTGCTGGGTAACACGCGGATTTTGTTCCTCCTCCGGCAGAATGACCGCGCTGATGTGCAGGATTTGGCGAACGACTTCCCCCTCCCGGAAGCGGCGATGGACGCGGTAATGAGCCATCCGGAGCCCGAAAAGCTGACCGGCCGGAAATATTCGCAGCTCACTTATTACCACACCGACGAGCGCCGCCCGATGATCGTCACGGTTCGCCATGTGGCTTCCCGGGAAATGCTTTACTGCGCTTCCAGTTCCGGCGCGCACTACGACGAGCGCGAAAAGGCGCTCAAACGCTACGATAACGTTGTGGAAGGAATCGTTGCTCACGCATGAAAACCGATCAAGAAATCCGCGAGGAGGCGGCTCGCCTCCAACAACTCGCCCGGGAATGGATCGTTGCCGGCGCGCCTCAGGGCGCGGAACCATCGTTTGTACTGCCCGAACCGGAGACCGGTGAGGCCACTCGCCTGGGCCGGAGGCTATTTCGGGTGGAGGCGGTACGTGAGAATAACCTGCTGGAGTTTCTGCTCGTCCAGCAGGAAGCCCATTCTGAGCAGTTGGGCCCGCAGGAAGAGCCCTTGATTCTCACCCGCAGCGATTCGGCCTACGAGGTCTTGCGGGAGGGATACGACATGCAAGAAGAGGAGCGTTTAACTGCGGGGCTAACCCCGATTTTAGGCCGGATCGAGGACCAAGGATGGATCGAGGATGCCGATCCGGAGGCCATCGACGAAATCGAAGCCATCGTCGATTCGGACCATTTGACGCCGAGCGCTCGCCTGCGCACCCGGGCCGGCATCGTCGAACTCCTCGAAGGCCGGCTTACTGCCAGCGAGTTCATTTCTACCACCATTGAGCGCCAAGGGCGCCGGGTCTCGGAGCGCGAGCGGTTGGGTGAGCTTCTGCACGAACGCATCTCCGTCACGTAACCCGAACCATCGTCCATCGGCAAAGGAACCCATGAAACGAAATCATCTGTTCGCTATCGGACTCGCGGTCATCGCCGCATTTTTCAGCAGCGGTTGCTCAACGATGAGCGGCGACTCCGCTTCCAGCACTCAGTCGCTCCTTACCACGGCGGCCACTACGGCTGGCGGCGCCTATATCGGGGCTAAGCAAGGCAAACCCGTCGATGCCGTGATCGGGGCGGCGGCGGGCTACGCCGTGGGCGAAGCGGTCAACTACCTGAGCAATAAATCCAAGCGGGAGGCCTATCTCGCGGGCTACGAGAAAGGCCAGTCCAACGCGGTCAAGCAGCAGTACTGGATCGCGCGCGATAACCAGCGCCCGCGTCCCAATGACGACGGATACCAAGAATCGCTCTACGAAATCCCGATCCCGGCTAGCGAAGCCAACGGCGTGCAGCGGGAAGCGACCACCCGCGTCATCCGGGTCGTCGCTCCGAAGGAGGACGCAACCCCATGAGAGCCTTCGCGGTTATTCTTTGCGGCTTGGCTGCCGCGGCTGTTGCTAGGGCGCAATGGGCGGTCGTTGATGCGGCCAACCTGAGCCAGAGCATCGTGAACTATGCCGGGATTCTCCGGCAGATTGGCAACCAAGCGCAGCAGATCCAACAATCCCAGGACGTGCTCAACCGGCTGGGGAATATGGCCAACGTAACCGCGGTAGTCGGATTTCCATCGTTGCAGGTGGATTTGTCGCTTCCAACCCAGATGCAGACCTGGACGGGATCACTTACCGGAGTGACCGGGTCAGGCATTTTTGGGGACACTCGGAATGGCGTGTACGCTCCGGTGAGCGATAATTATGCGGCCCTGGACGGGAGCAGCGTCCCCCGCGATCCGTCGCTTTACAAGCCGGCCCAAGGCCTCACCTCTTCGGTCAATAATTTCGAGTCAGTCCAAGCGGACGTTTACGCCCGTCGGGCTCAGCTTCGGCAAGGCATCACCCAAACCAGCAACGCCTTGCAAGCGGCAACGACGGATGCCGAAGAGAAGAAACTCTCCGCAACCCTGAACGCTCAATATGGCGAGCTAGCTTCGCTCGACTCCGAGGTGCTACTGAGCGCGGCCGAAGTCCAAGCGAAGGGGGCCGAGTCCAATGCGATGACCGGCGCTAAGGCCCAGGCGGACACAGAGTCGCGAACGCAGATTACCCAGGACGAGGCGCAGCGGATCACCACCGCCTTTAAGCCCAGCTACGCTTCCGTTCTCCAGAACGTAACCGAGCAACCGTATCAGCCATGATATTATTGCAATCATCTCTTTCCGCGATTCCTTGCCGTAAGGACTGACATGACGACTCCTGCTGGCAGCATCCTTCCGCAGTCGTTCTTCGATGGGCTTTCGCAGCTCTGGGGAGCCTGCGCGTATGTCGCCGCTTCCCTGGTGGTGATCGGGTTCGTGCTCCGGATCGCAGCCAACGGGTCGGATCCGTTGAACATCGTCCGACTGTTGTTTCGGGTGCTTATGATCGGGCTCGCCACGCTATTTTTGCGCGAATGGCTGATGCGGCTCAACGACATCATCGGCGCGTTCGGCGCGACGATGAATATTGATCCCACGACGGTGGATACCCGCTTCGCGCAATTTATTGCCGGCAAGACAGGCACGAACCCAGGAACGAGCTTCTGGGATGTCCTTTGGGGCAGCGGTTCAGTTGGCGCCGCGGTGGCATATGCCTTCCTGTGGTTCTTCGGGTGGTTGGCTTGGGCCGTGCAATTTTTGGTCAAATTTGTCGGAGACATCTTGCTTTCGGTCGGCTGGTCGGTGAGTCCAATTTTCCTGGCGTTCTTCATGCTCCGGCCAATGGAGAACGTTGCCCGCAAATACATCCTCGGACTGATTGCTTTGGTCTGCTGGCCTTTCGGATGGGTGATCGCCGCGGTAGTCACAAATGCGATGCTCGATGCTGCAGCTTCTGCGAGCCTCATTCCCTCCGCTGCCGCTGCCGGCACGTCAGCGACGCTGCCAGCGCTTACGGTTCTATTAGTGGCCACCTGGATGCTCCTCAGTTCGGCGTTGGCGCCCTACGTGACTACCAAGGTCCTCCTGATGGGAGGTAATCCCGCAGCCGCGTTTGGCCAAGGCATGGCGGGTATCGGCCAGTCGGTGGTCGCGGGTGGCTTTGGCGCAGCGACGGCGGCCGCAACGGGCGGGGCCGCGGCCGGTGGTATTGTTGCCGCAGCGGCGGCCGGCGCTTTGTCTTCTGGGGCTGAGTCTGCTGCTCGCGGCGGAAATTCTGCTGGCGTCTCGTCTGCGGCGACCAATGGCCTATCAGGCCTTTATGGAGCCCGCATACGGACTAGAACAGCAGGTGCGCTTGAAAGAAATGCAGATGCGGAAAGCCAACGTGCAAATGCCGCTAAAAGCTTTGCCGCAAATTTTGATCAGCATATGAAACGCGCTAACGGATCTGATAATCAACCACACTCAGACGACCCAAATCAGGCAGCAAAGGAGATCGAAGACGATGATAACCAATCTTAAAGGGGTGAAAGCCTTGGAGCGGATGGCGGAAGCGAAAGAGCAACTTGCCGCTAGTGAAAAGCAAATGTACGCGTCGTTCCTCGAATCCTTAAAGGGTAATGGGAAACCGACCGCATCGGGTAAGAAATCGCCAGGACCTTCCGCCAAAACGTCCAAGGGCCAACCCAAATCTAAGGAGATGTAAGCCATGATCGCGCAACCGGAAGCCCCTATAGCAAGCTCGCGCGTTGCGGAAGGATTCGGCCAACCGAAGTCGTCCCTCCTTGGCATCTTCGAGCGCAAACGGCGGGAGGCGTTGATTTGGTTTCTGATCGCCGTCGCCGCCTGGCTTTGGGCGGCATGGGACCACCAGCGAACCGTCGCCGCCTTCGCCGGCAAGCGCGATGTCGTCGTAATCGACAGCTTGGGCACCTACTACGTCTCGCCCTTGCTCGATATTGAGCACGCGACCGCGCTCCACGCCTGGCAGACCAAGCTAGCGTGCAAAGCGCTCTTCGAGCGCAACCCGGACGGCCTAGACAATCCCGAACTGTTCAAGCTGCTGTTTTTGCGCAGCGCGGCCGGCGTGGCCGAAACGGCCATCAACAAGACCAAAGCTGAGTTTCAGGCCAAGTCTCTCCATCAGAAGGTGGAGATGGGCACGCCCGAGATCCTCACGGGTCGGGACAACACCTTCTATACCTCGGTCAACGTCCAGTTGATCCGGGTGGGTGCCTATCAGGGCCAGCCACTCACCGAGGTCCTCCGCTACCGGGCGAAATTCAAATTCGTCCTCAATCCGGACCTGACCCGCAATGGCCGTTTCCCCACCGCCGTCGCGGCCTTCCAGGTCGAACCTCTTCCGAAAGGCTGAAGTCATGTGGAAGCTCGCCGCCACTTTTCTCGCCGTCCTGGCGCCGGTCTGCGGCCAGACGATCACCAACTACACCTTGGACCCGCTGAAAGTAGTCGATCTGCCCGTTTCGCGCGAGGTGACGGCGGTTACCCTGCCCGGTCCGATCACAGCGATCGCCGGAACGGACATGCTCCTCGACGGCGGCACAGCGGCGGCGACCGACGTGGATGAGGGAACGCCGGTGCGCTTTCACATCACGCACGTCAAAGGCTCCAATTTCTTTCTCGTGCAGGGGATTCAGGCGAACGCGGTCGGAACGCTGACCGTGATCTTCGAGGGCGGGGCCTATGTCCTGCAACTCCGGGCCGTGGCGGTTAATCCCGTGGCGAGCGCGATCTTTCGCCGGCCGGCCGTCGCGACCGTGGCGAAGGTCGAAGTCCCGCCGGAGGCCGTAAAGTTTTCACCGCGGATTGGTCTGAGTCTGCTCGACCGGGCCCGGGCCTATCCGGTGCTCATTCGGGAGCTGCCGAAGGCGGTGGAAGGCGTCACGCTCAGCGCCCAGAACCGCACCGTCGAATTGCCCGATCTGGCGCTCAACGTGCAGGAGGTTTACCGCTTCACGAAAGAGGATGCGGTGGTCTTTCTCCTCCACCTCACCAATAAAACCGATCAGGCGCTCGATTTGGCGCCCAGCACCTTCGCCGCCCGGGTCGGCAACGAAAAATTCTACCAGTCGATTGCGAACGGCCCGCGCACCTTGGCGCCCCACGCTTCGGCCGATGCCGAATTCGCCATTGTGGGAATGCCGGACGGGACGCGCAACGATCTGAGCGCCGAGAACGCATTCACGGTCCTGGTCAACATCTCGCGCCGGGATTTGGCCACTGCCAACCCGCCTGCTGCGATGGGAGGGCCCAAGTCATGAACCCGCGCCGCTTCACGCTGTTCTTGAAGAGCCGCTTTGGGCTATTTCTGATCTTTGTCGCAGTTCTGCTGGTTGGGGTATGGTTTTTCGGCCGCCACCAAATTCGGGACCGGCAGGCGGCTCGGCTTGCTCCGCAGGCCGGCACGCATGTCGATTTGGGACAGGTCTCCGAGCCGCTGGGCAACGGCATGGAAAATGGGGTCCCACAGCGGGCCAGCGCCCGGCGCACGGGCGCAGCGGATAAAAGCGGCGGCCTGGTCCCTTTCAATCCGCCAGCTTCGTCAGCCGGCGCGAGAAAGAACGCCGCCGAGGCTCCGCCGCCCAAGCCCAAGAAAATCCACTACGCCTCGCTGCTGGCTAGCTATGAGGCTCCGCCGCCTCCTAACCCGGCAGTGCCGCCACCGCCCAAGCGCTTCATTCCCTTCGGCACGTTGCTCAAATGCAAGCTCGTCAACACGGTGGACAGCGCGGATATCGACACCCCGGTGATTGGGCTGCTGTTGGAGGATGTCTGGCAGAACGGCGAATTGATCATTCCCGCCAACACCCTGGTGCACGGTACGGCGCGGGCCGGGCATATCCGGGACCGCATCAACGCCGCCGGCACCTGGCGGTTTGTCTGGCAGGATGGCCGCGAACTGGCGTTTAACGGGGTCGCCCTCAACCGGGAGTACGATCACGACATGGACGGCTACGGCATCACGGATGGCTCGGCCGGCTTGGGCGGCCGGGTGATGGCGACCGATGATTTTGCCGAACTGAAGATGCTCGCCGCCGCGGCGATGAGCGGATTTGCCACGGGGACCGAAACCCAGACCCAAACCATTCTTGGCACGACCGTCGTCGGTTCCCTCTCCAATGGCGCCCGGCAGGGCGCGGCGAATGTCTTCGATATGTACGCGAAGCGGACCTTGGACGATATCGAGCAGAACGGGAATTTCGTCCGGGTCGCCGCTGGCAAGGAGTTTTACGTCTATGTCCTGGGCACAGTGGATCCGGCCAAGGCCAAGGTCGATGGGGCTGCGGGTACGCCGTCGCCGCTCATCCGATCCGTCCCGCCAGCTCCGGCTCGGGCCATTCTAACCGCTGATTCAAAAGGGTGATTTATGCGCGCAATGTTTTTTCTGCCTCTTTGCCTGCTTGTCGGCTGTGCCAGCCATTCTCGAACCGCCAAGGCGCCGCTGGCCGCGCCCACGGGCAAAGTGGTCGCCGAAGGCCCCGCGCCCCTGCCAGTCACGTTCGTACAAACCCAATATGAGGTTGGTGGCTACCGCGACCCCAGCGACGCCGCGGTCTGGCACGAGCCGCACGCCATTCTTCGGCAAACCGTTGTTCCTGGAACCACGCCGCCGTCGAATCCGGGATCGGGTCCGCTGACGGCCTATGTCCCTGCAAGCTACGCGCCGCTGCCGCCCAGCGCCGAATTAACGGCGGAATTGGACACCCAACGGCAGATTACGGGCGACCTGCGCGCGGTGAAAACGAAGATGGCCCTCCTCCAGGGCGAGGCCCAAGAACAATACGGTAAGCTCGTCGCCCAAACCACCGAAACCGACCGCCTACGCCAGCAACTCGTGGCCGAGCAAGCGCGTCTCAAAGCGAAGGAGGGGGCGGCCAGCCCCCCTCCCAACCCGCCGGGAGCGGAGTGGTAATATGGTGCCGCCGGCCAGCGTGAGGGAAAAACTTGCCGCGCTGCCGGAGCGGTTGCGGTCGGGAATTATCGGGCAGGACGAGGCGATCACCGTGGTCGTCCACCGGCTGCAGCACGGGGAACTCGGCCTCACCACCGCCGGCCGCCCCAAGGCGAGCTTCCTCTTCCTGGGGCCCACCGGCGTGGGGAAGACCGAACTGACGCTGCGCTTCACCGAGGAATTGCTGGGTCCGGGCCGGGTGGTCCGGCTGGATATGTCCGAATATCAGACTTTGGACCGGCTCGGACTGCTGCTGGGCACTTCGGCGGCCGATCCCGGCCGCATCGCGGCCGGCTTCGATGCCTGCCAAGGATGCGGCACGCTCCTCCTGGACGAAATCGAGAAGGCGCATCCGCGGGTCTTGGATATTCTGCTGCAACTGCTCGATGCCGCACGGGTCACCACCGGCGGGAACCGGGTGCTGGATTTCTCGGCCTGGTACTGCGTGCTTACCAGCAACATTGGCGCGCAGCGCATCGTCGGCCTCCGCAAGTCAAAGTACGAGACGATGGAGCGGCTCGTCCGGCAGGAAGCTCAACGGGAACTGCGCCCGGAGCTTTTCGCACGCGTCACGGCGACGGTGGTTTTTCGGAAGCTGGATTACGAGGTGCAATGCCGCGTCGCTAACGGTCTCCTCGGCAAAGAGATTTCCAGGCAGGCGGCCGGCGGGCACGCGCTTGCATCCGCGCCCGGCATTGTGGACACGGTCATCAAGCGCGGCTACGACGAGCGATTGGGGGCTCGCCCCATGCGCGATGCCGCAGAATTCCTGGTACGCGAAGCGCTCGCTCGCGATATACTGACAGGTGGCTCGGGGACGGGACAATTGGAAGTGGACGATGACGGTTTGAAATTACGCCTACGGCGAGCAGCGCCGGAAGCGGCTTAACTCATGCGCTCGGAAAACGCCAAACTTCGGATCGTGGTTCTGAAATGGGACCGCCTCTACGGCGATATGATTCGCCGGCAGATCCTCGATGTTTGGCCGAACGCCGCGGTCAAGGTCTTCCAAAAGGGACTCGACGCCTTGGATTCCATTCAAGCTTCGGTGCCGGACCTCTTCATCACCGGGGCGCATATCGACGATATGGACGGCCTCGAACACCTCGAACCTTTCGCCGACACAACCCTCCCGATCCTGATCGTGACGTCCCGAGCCGATGCCCGCACGTTCAAGATGCTGCACGAGCTTCGCTACGATGGAATCTATGATGGTCTGGCCGAAGGCTTGGATCATCTGCCCACGGCACTTCACCAGGTGCTGCTACATCGGCTCTATGTCAGCCCGTCAGTCACACCGCACCTAAAGCAGACGAAGAACATCACTCTCGACGCCCTGACCGACAAGGAGCAGGTCGTGCTGTCAGTGATCGGCGACGGCTCTGACGACGCGCAGGCGAGCGAACGACTGGGGCTCTCCCCGCAAACGGTTGGCACCCACCGCAAGGCGATCATGCGCAAACTGAGTCTGCACCACAAAGGTCAACTAATGCTCCACGCCCTCCAGCAGGGCTTCGTGCGGGTGACACCCACCGGGGTGTACTACCCGGGATTCCAGCGCCGAATCCAGCGCAACGGAAATTGTGACGTCGAGAAATCAGCCGTTATGCTGGAAGCTTAGGTCTGGATGAGTTTTGGGGAAGCAGCGCGACCGCTTCTCTTGTGCCGACAGCAATGCGAAAGCTTAGCAGCGCCCGTTCGGCTTATTTTCGTGAACGTAATCCAGGCGAGCTGCCAATGCCTCCCTTGCGCAAGCGTCGAGCCGGCATTTCAGGCGTTCTAAGGGGGTATGGAATTCGAGAACCCGCTTTCGGAGCTTGGCGGCGTCGCGCCGGTATTGGGCCGGCGAGCTATTCTCAAGGAAAGCCTGGACAGCGCAGGCGCGAGTGAGTCGGGCAACGAGGCCCGTGACAGAGGAATGATTTTTCATCCCCTTATAAGAATAGTGCTCCGCGTCGGAAAAGGGTCAATTTAAGGTGTTTGATGATAGTGATTTTGTTATATGTTTAATATAAACATCTTAAACCGCATTTTTCCGCCTAGATTTGGGTGATTTAGCACCCCAAATCCCGAAAAACTGAAGAAAAAGCCCATGGTTAATGGCATTTTATGAAAGCTCGGGGGGAATCTGAGTGTATTCTGGTGTAACCAATACGTCATGAACACCATAACTCATTATCTATGCCCTCAGTGCATAGCCCTCAATCCGATCATCGCTGATCTTCAAACGGGCTTGTTTCTCCAATATTCGGGCCAATTGGTCCATCATGGGCGCCACTCCAGCACCCAGCCGCAAAAGCCGACCGGCTCATACTTCCTTGATACCAGCCTCGGCTCCTACGAAAGCGGAGCCCACTGGTTCTGAAGCCATGCCTGGGCGGGGTTTGAGCCAGGAGGAAGCATGGTGCTTTTGGCCGTTTTCCAGTCCCCGATTGCAATCATCGAGCATTTTGGCGTGGGCGCGGTGCCGACGACGACGGGAATGCTCGTTCTGCCCCACATTCCGGCACATCGGCACTATTTCGGCATCGGCCAAATCAATGGAGCTGCTCCAATTTGTGCAAGTTGTTGTAGTGGTTGGTCCTAAATCGCGGCCAACGCCAGCATGTGGCGTTAGGTCGATTTGATCTGCGTGGTTGGCCTGAAAGGGCAGTTGTCTGTCGGCGCCGGAGGGCACGAAAAAGGCGGCCGGCTGAACCGGCCGCCTTCCGGGGCGATCTTCAGTCGCTCTGCTCGGTTTTCAGTTCCGCGAGCCGTTCGAAGATGAACGTGTGGGCCTGGTCGGCCAGCTTCGCGACCAAGGGCAGATCATCACGACCAAAACTGTCGGTGTCGTGAAAGTTCTGGGCCTCGTCCCGATAGGTGCGGGCGAAGGTCACGTTGTAGAACTTCTTGTTGTCGGACTCGTTTTCCCACACGGCGGCTTTGATGCGGCCGAGGCGGAGGTTCTTCACCGGAAGCTTTGCGCTGGCGGCGTTCTTGGTTTGCGGTGCGGGCTGAGCGGATTTGGAGGGCATATAGTTCCTTTTTGATTTTGAGGAGCGGAATTGCTCTCTCGAAAAAGGGCGGGGGTGCCGACCGGGGCGAGGGGACGGTTGGGGGGATTCCTTCCAAGGAGGACCCAAACGCGCCCCGACCGCGCAGCGGCGGCCCGGTGGGAGGTTCCGCCAGGGAGAGCAAGAACGAGCCGGCAAAAAAGGAACGTTCCGCCGTGGCGGAATAGCTTTCCAAAGACGCGGACGCAGCGCGGAATAGAACGCTGTCGGCAACCCAAGAAAAGGAGAGTTCGTGCCTCGGGCGATCGGAGCCGAGTGGGAAAGCGGGACCGGAAGAACGTTCGGCGTGACCTCGTGGGGGCGAGGCCTGGTCGCGACGCCGTTGAGTGTGATGACGCTTGCGGAGCTGGCCGGCTCCACCGTTCGATTGAGCTCGCAGAATTGAATGCCGGATCGCAGAGCGCTGTCGCTTCGGAGGCGGACGTTGCCGGTCGCCGTGGGGCCGCAGGCGCTCGCTACGATTTCACTGCGATGTCTGTTTCTCTCTGGCATGGTTTCACGGTTGAATTGGCCCGCGTTGGCGCAATGCGATGCGCCTACCGATTGAACGGTAGGTCCTTTACCGTGAACTCGGCAGGGGCGCCTCCTTGAGCGCACACGGATGGCGCAGAAAGTGTGGGCATCGCAAACGAGGGCGCAGGTCGCGCCGCTCACCAATCAACAAAAGGAAACTTCAGACCTCCTGACATAGCCCCCGGCAGAATGTCCGCTTTTTCGTCAGTTGGCCGGGATGTCGATCGAGAAGTGGAGGCGCAGGCGGGATCCCGGGAAGAACGCGGGCGAGCGATTCAG
>Ga0182024_10009389_pt1 | contig 20239 bp, 17 predicted proteins | sample P32metaG_FD_120480 | JGI IMG/M metagenome (GOLD analysis project Ga0182024, IMG submission 120480) | Permafrost microbial communities from Stordalen Mire, Sweden - P3-2 metaG (Illumina Assembly) | ecosystem: Environmental > Terrestrial > Soil > Wetlands > Permafrost | place: Sweden: Stordalen... | reverse complement strand
CGAGGCCGGGCTCGCCGCGTTCGGCCGGCTCGACGGGCTCATCAACAACGCCGCGCTCTACGGCGCGCTCAAAGGCGGGCGGTTCGAGGCGATCGCCGAGAGCGAGGGGGATGCCTGCATGGCGGTCAACGTCAAGGGCATCTGGAATTGCTGCAAGGCGGCGGTGCCGGCGATGCGCAAGGACGGCGGCAGCATCGTCAACATCGCCTCGCTGGCCGCGACCTATGGGATGCCCTACGGCCTGCACTACACCACATCGAAGGCGGCGGTGATCGGCCTGACGCGCGGGCTGGCGCGCGAATTGGGGCGCGACCGCATCCGGGTCAACGCGCTGGCGCCGAGCGCGGTGCTGACCGAGGGCACCAGCGAATTTTTCGGCGACAAGCTCGACCGCGCGCTGGCGGCGGTGAAGGCCGGGCAGACGATCCAGCGCAACCTCGTGCCGGGCGATCTGACCGGGACGGTCGCGTGGCTGCTGTCGGACGAGAGCGGGTTTGTCACCGGCCAGACCATCGCCGTCGACGGCGGCACCGTGATGCTGTGAGGTCAAGGGAGTTAAGTCCATGGACTTAACCGGAAAGGCGGCGCTGATCAGCGGCGCGGGCGGCGGCATCTGCCGGGCGATCGCGGTCGCCTTCGCCGAGGCCGGGGCTTCGGTCGCCTGCATCGATATCGATCTCGCCGGCGCCGAGGAGACCGCGCGACTGGTCCGGAATACCGGCCGCGAGGCCATCGCCCTGCGTTGCAACGTCGCCGACGAGGCCGATGTGCAGGCGGCGACCAAGGCGACGCACGACGCATTCAGACGGCTCGACATCATGGTCAGCGGCGCGGCGCCGCATGACCCCGGCGGACCTGTCACGGAAACCCCGCTCGCCGAATGGCGAATGGTCGTCGACATCAATCTGACCGGCGCGTTCCTGCTGTCGAAAGCGGCGCTGCCCTACATGATCGAGGGCGGCGGCGGCTCGATCATCTTTATCGCCTCACAACTGGGTCGCGTCGGCAGCGCCGGCCGGGCCGCTTATTGTGCGACCAAGGGCGCGCTGATCCAGCTCGCCAAGGTCATCGCCATCGACCATGCCGCCCAGAATGTCCGCTGCAATGCCCTGTCACCTGGCGCGGTCGAGACGCAGCGGACGCTCCGCCGCTACAATTCATTCGAAGTGGCAAATGAAACGCTTGGGGCCAAGCATTTGACAAAGCGGCTCGGGCGTCCCGAGGAGCTGGCGCAGGCCGCGGTTTTTCTCGCCAGCGACGCGGCGAGCTTCGTGACCGGCAGCGACCTTCTGGTCGATGGCGGTTACACGGCGGTCTAGAGCGGTGTCCGCTCAGCTTTAATCGCTTCAATTTCTCCTTGGCCGGGCTTGACCCGGCCATCCACGTCTTATTTCGCTGTCCTTGGCTCACCAAGACGTGGACCCCCGGGTCAAGCCCGGGGGAGGCGATGAAATGTGGTATGCGTCAACTTAAAGCGATCATGCTTTAGCGCCGTCTACGCCTCGCAGACATCGACGACCTGGCCGTCGGCGGCAAAGCACGCGGCCTGCAGCCGGCCGCCGCGCCCCGCCCCGGCATCGACCGAGGCGCCGAACGCGCCCTCGACGACGCCGCGGCGATCGCGGTCGAAGCCGCGCACCACCCGGCCGAAACCACCGAACGGCGCGCTCAGTTCAAGGATGTCGGCGGCGCTCCACCAGAAGGCGTCGCCCTGCTCGGTCAGCGCGCGACGCGGGTCGATGCCGGCATGAACGAACAGCAGCCCCGCCTCGCCGGTGAAAGCGGCGTGCCGCAACGCCGCGAACAGCGTCGCATGCCCTTCGGCCGCGTTCATCGCGACACGCAGCGCGCTGGTCCAGCGGGTGATCGTGCGCGGCCCGTCGCGGGTCGCGGCGAAGCCTTGCCGCATATCGCCGCCATAAGCCCGCACTGTCGCCTCGACCCCGGCCCGCACCATCCACGCCAAAATCTCGCCGGGATTGGGAGCGAACTGCAATTGCAACAGCTTCTGCCACATTTCTTCCTGCGCGCCACGAAGATAGACGACATCGCAGGCAAAGCCGTGCGGCCGGCCGAGCACGCGCCGGCGGAAATCGAGAAGCTCGTCGATGGTGGCGGCGACATCCTCGCCGTGGCCGAGATAATTGCCGAGATAGACCAGCCGATCGCCGCGAAAGAAGCGTTCGCCGATCAGGTCGTGGACGCGCGCGAGTCGCCGAGCCTCGCCATGGATGGCGCCGACCGCCCAGACCCGCCGGGCATCGCGCAATTGGGCGAATTTTTCGCGTGAGGCCCCTGTGTTCACGTCCCCTGTCCCGGCGCCGCCGTTCTCCTGGCCCGCGCCGCCGCTTCGCGCGCGCTAGGCCGTCAGCATCTCCTCGACGCGCTGCACCGCGGTCGTCTCGTCGATACGCTCGACCGCGGCGAACTCGCGCACCAGCCGATCGAGCGCCGCCTGATAAATCTGTCGCTCGCTGTAGGATTGCTCCGGCTGCCCGACATTGCGGAACAGGTCGCGCACCACCTCGGCAATCGAGGCGGGATCGCCCGAGGCAATCTTGGCCTGGTATTCCTGGGCGCGACGGCTCCACATCGTGCGCTTGGCGCGCGAGCGGCCACGCAGTTTGGCGAGCGCGGCATCCATTTCCTTGTGGCTCGACAATCTGCGTAGCCCCGATAATTTCGCCTTGGCGAGCGGAACGCGCAGCGTCATGCGGTCCTTATCGAACAGCACCACGAACACATTGAGCGTATGGCCGGCGATTTCCTGCTCCTCGATGGCGGTAATCTTGCCGACCCCGTGCGTCGGATAGACGACGAGCTCACCGGTCGAAAATACGGTCTTGTCTGTCGCTATCATCATGATCTCTCGCGCCCCCGACCCTGCCGGCGCTATCCACGACGCCTCCTGAAGTCGCCAAGTGCGGCGGCGACTGTCCACATCTCGACGAAGAGCGCGGAACGGGGGGGAAGCGTCTAGAGCGCTAACGATATGTATATCATACCTGGGGCGCTCGAAGCCAGCACATCAGCCATGCGCACTGGCGCGCGCCCGCCGCGCCGGTCCGCAAGGAGAATGCGCGCCGGAAACCGCCTAGGCGCCGCCGCCCTTTGGGCTGAAGAACTTATCGTACTTGCCTTCAACCCCTTTCCAAGCGTCGGCGTCGTCCGGCGCGGGCTTCTTGCGGGTGATGTTGGGCCAGCTAGTCGCATACTCGCGATTGAGTTCTAGCCATTTCTCGGCCACCGGCTCGCTGTCCGGAATGATCGCCTCGGCCGGACATTCGGGCTCGCACACGCCACAATCGATGCATTCGTCGGGGTGGATGACCAGCATGTTGTCGCCTTCGTAGAAGCAGTCGACGGGGCAAACCTCGACGCAATCCATGTATTTGCAGCGAATGCAGGCTTCGGTGACGACGTAGGTCATGGTCTCGGCATCTTCCGTTCGGTTCGGGCGAGGCGCGTCGCCCACTGGTGAATCAGGCGACCGTCTTATACCGCGATCTTACATAAATTGGGGTCTGAGCCAATGCGCCCAAGCATGAAAGCTGTCGCCGCCGGCCCAGGCCGTCTCGGTGCGCCGGGTGAGGCGATGCCGGCCGAAGAGCGTCGGAAAGGCGATTTCGCGCGCCTGGCGGCCCGGCGCGACAACCCATTCGGCGCGCGCGATGTTCTTGCCGCCCGTTTCCCTTGGTTGCGGACCGCGCGGCCTTCCTGCGACAACGCGGCAATCGAATTTTTATAGCCGCGCGCGCGTTATCCGCCCGCCACCCACTCTTGAACCGAGCCAGCCTTGCGCAAACGCGGCAAGATCGTCCTCCTCCACTTCGCCGGGCAGATGCCCTTGGCCGGGATTGCCTGGCAGGCGGCGCATTACCTCGTCGCGCTCGAAAAGCTCGGCTACGAGGCCTGGTACGTCGAGGACAGCGGCACCAATCCCTACGACCCGCGGGTCCAGAGCCTGGTGATGAGCTGCGACTACAACCTCGCCTATCTGCGCCGGGTCATGGAGCGGTTCGGTTTCGGCGAGCGATTTGTCTATCGCTGCGGGGTCGACAATTCCTATTACGGGCTGACCCGCAAGGAGGTGAAGCGGCTCTACGGCGAAGCCGACGCGCTGATAAATCTGTGCGGCGCGCACCATCTCTACGAGCGGCACCTCGAATGCCCGGTACGCATCCTGGTCGACACCGATCCGGGCTATCAGCAGATCAACTACGCCAAGGGGGACCCCGCCGAGCGCGCTTATATCGACGCGCACACGCATTTCTTCACCTACGGGGCTAATATCGGCCGCGCGGAGTGCCCGATCCCGCTCGGCGGCGTCACCTGGCGCCCGACCCGGCCGCCGGTCGATGTCGCCCTGTGGCCGGAGCCGGAGGGATCCGGGGACGAGCCGGAGTGCTTCACCTCGATCGCCAGCTGGGACAATCGCGGCAAGGACATCGAGTATGGTGGTTCAACCTATCTCTGGTCGAAACACGTCAACTTCCTGAAATTTCTCGATCTCCCCAAGGGCCGGCCGAACACCTGCTTTCGCATGGCGATCCTGCCGCCCAGCGGCGAGGTCCGACGCGAGGTCGCGGACGGCGGCTGGCGCCTCGTCGACCCGCGGCCGATCTCGGCCGATACCGAGAGCTATCGGCAATTCATCGCCGGCTCGCGCGGGGAGTTCACCGTCGCCAAGGACATCTACGTGCGCACACATAGCGGCTGGTCCAGCGACCGCGCGGTCTGTTATCTCGCGAGCGGGCGTCCGGTCGTGACGATGCGCACCGGGGTGGGCCGGCTCTACCCGGTCGGCGAGGGGCTCTTCGAGTTCGCGACGCATGACGAGGCGCTCGCCGCGATCGATGCGATCGCCGGCGACTACCGCCGCCACAGCCGCGCGGCGCGCGATTTGGCGCGCGAGCACTTCGACGGGGAGCGCGTTGTCGGCGCGCTGCTGGCCGAGGTCGGGTTGTGAGCGGCGGAAAACCCAGCCGACACCGCCTTTGGCGCTTGACAGAGCGCGCTGGCTCGGCGAAACGGTTTGGCAAGGTCGGCGTGAGTTAATGCGCGGGCACAGACAGGTTTTTCGGGGCCATCGTCGTCGGGACGTTTGATGGAAGCGCTTGGAACATTGCTCCGCCCCGCCCGGGGCGCGGCAGGGGTGTCGCTGACGGCCCTGCTCCGCCGACTTAGCGGCAAATGCCTGTGGGATAGATTGGCGCTGGCGATCTTCGCGCTCGCGGCGCTCCTCGTCTTGCTGACCTTCCGCGCCTACGGCGTCACCTGGGACGAGGATTGCCAGAACTGGTACGGCAACCTGGCCCTGACCTATTACCTGTCGCTCATCGGCGCGGCGCACCCACCCCATTGGGAGCTGCTCTTCCAATACGCCGATATGTACAATTACGGCGCGTTCTTCGACCTGATGGCCGCGATCGTCAATCGCGTCTCGCCGCTCGGGGTGTTCGAAACCCGGCACCTTCTGAACGGCCTCGTTGGCGTCCTCGGTCTCGTCGGCTGCTGGAAGGTCGGCCGCCGTCTCGGCGGCCCGCGCGCCGGCTTCGCCGCGGCGCTGGTGCTCTTGCTGATCCCCAATTACTACGGCCAGATGTTCAACAATCCCAAGGACATCCCGTTTGCCGCGGGATGCATTTGGGCGATCTATTATCTGGTGCGCCTGGTTCCGCTTCTGCCGCGGCCGCCGTGGCGAATCGTCGTGAAGGCGGGCGTCGCGATCGGGCTCGCGATGGGCGTGCGGGTCGGCGGCCTGTTGCTGCTGTGCTATCTCGGCCTGCTGCTCTGTCTGTTCGGGCTATGGCAGGCGATCGCCGCGCGCCGCGTGCGGGTGCTGATCGAGATCGGCTGGACCAGCCTGTGGCGCGTCTTCGCGCCGGTCGCGCTGATCGCCTATGCGTTGATGCTGGCGTTCTGGCCGTGGGCGCAAAGCGACCCGATCCACCATCCCTTGCAGGCGCTCGCGGTCTTTTCGAAAGAGATCTTCTGGTCGAAGATCCTGTTCGACGGCCACTTGGTGTCGGCCAATCACCTGCCATGGGATTATCTGCCGGTATTCATCGGGCTGGCCTTGCCCGAGCTGGTCCTTGCGCTGCTGCTCGCCGCGCCGATCGTCGCCGGCACCGGGCTGATGCGGCGCGGCGCATGGCGATGCGAGCGCGTGCTGCCGCTCTTTCTGCTCGGCTTCGCGATCGTCTTCCCGGTGGTCTACGCGATCGCGGTCAAGGCGGTGCTGTTCAACGGCATGCGGCATTTCATCTTCGTGCTGCCGCCGATCGCGGTGGCGGCGGCGCTGGTCGGCGATCGCGCGCTCTACTGGCTCGACCGGTTCGAGTACCGCAAGCCGGTCTACGCCGCGCTCGGCCTTTACGGGCTCGCACATCTGTCGATCATGGCGATGCTGCACCCCGACCAGTATGTCTACTTCAACGCGTTTGTCGGCGGGGTGCCGGGCGCCGAGAACCGGTTCAAGCTCGACTATTGGGGCAATTCCTTCGCCGAGGCGGTGCGCGGCCTCGAGAACCGGCTGCGCAAGCAATACGGCGCCGATTTCGAGGATCGCGAGTTCACCGTCGCGGTGCAGGGGCCGATCGTATCGGCGCGGTATTACTTCCCGCCGAATTTTCGCTCGGTGACCTACCCGAAGGACGCCGATTTCGTGATCGGCTTCACGCTGCAGGATACCGGCCGCACCTTGACCGACTGGCCAATCTTCAAGGTGACCCGGATGGGCGCCGTGTTGTCGGTGGTCGTCGATCACCGCGAGGCCTTGGCCGAGCAGCGTCTCGCCCAGCGCCCGCTCGCCGGCGCAACGCCGCGCCGGCCCGCCACCTCCGCCTATCCCTAAAGCGGGCGGAATAGCCGCCCCACCGCCGGCGTTCTTACGGCCTCGACGCCTGCCGTCCACCCGCCATCGGCCTTTGGGAGCGCGCGCCTGGAACGAGACGAATACGACAAGATGCGCCGGGTCGAGGACCGGATGTGGTGGTTCGCCGCGCTCCACGCCAATCTGCTGATGCTCTATCGGCGGGCGATGCCGCGCGTTCTCGCCACCCGCGCCCTGCTCGACGCCGGGTGCGGCACCGGCGGATTTCTCGCCAGCCTCGCCCGCGAGATGCCGGAGGCGGACGCGCTCGGGCTCGACGCCGACGAACCCGCGTGCCGCTGGGCGGCGGAAAAGAGCGGGCGGCCGATCTGCGCGGGGTCAGTCAACGCGCTGCCCTTCGCCGACGCGGCGTTCGCGACGATCGTCAGCGTCGACGTGCTGTGCCACCGCGATGTCGACGAGGCGCGCGCGCTCGGGCAATTCCATCGCTGCCTCGCCGCCGGCGGCATCCTGATCCTCAACCTGCCGGCCTATCGCTGGCTGATGTCGCGCCATGACACGGCGGTCTACAATGCACGGCGCTACACCCGGCCGGAGGTCCTCCGCCTGCTGCGCGCCGCGGGGTTTCGCCCTATCTTTGCCACCTATTGGAACATAGTGTTGTTTCCGCTGATGGTCGCGACCCGCAAGCTGCTGCCCGGTGGTTCCAGTAGCGATGTCACGCTGCAACCAAGGATGATCGAGGCGACGTGCCGGGCCGCCACAAGCATCGAGCGCTGCCTGATGCGCGCCGGCATCCGCTTCCCCTTTGGCGGATCGGTGCTCGCGGTCGCCGCCAAGTCTGAGAGTGTCCATGTCTGAATCCCCCACGAACCTTGCGCTGTCGATCGTCGTCCCGGTCTATAACGGCGCCGCCAGCGTCGGCGAGCTGGTTGCCGCCTTAGAAGCGTTGTCGATCCCCGGCGGGCACGAGATCGTGCTGGTCAATGACGGCAGCCCCGATAACAGTCTTGCCGTTTGCCGCGAGCTGGTCGCGCGGGCGAAAATCCCGATCACCCTCGTTGATCTCGCGCGCAATTACGGCGAGCACAACGCGGTGATGGCCGGGCTGCGCCAGGCGCGCGGCGCGCATGTCATCACGATGGACGACGATCTGCAGAACCCGCCGGAAGAGGTGGCGCGGCTGCTCGGCTTCGCGCAGGAGACCGGACGCGACGTGATCTACACCTACTATGACGAGAAGCAGCACGCGGTCTGGCGCAACCTCGGCAGCCAATTCACCAACTGGATCGCGGGATTTGTGCTCGACAAGCCGAAGGGCTTCTACCTCTCGAGTTTCCGCTGCATGAGCGCCTTTGTCGTGCGCGAGATCACCCGTTACGAAGGCCCGTTCCCCTATATCGACGGGCTGATCCTGCAGGTGACGCAGAATATCGACCGCCTGCTAGTGCATCACCTGCCGCGCGCGGTCGGCCGCAGCAACTACACGATGCGCCGGCTATTGCGGTTGTGGCTAAGCATGTTCGTCAATTTCTCGGTCATGCCGCTGCGCATCAGCACGCTGGCGGGCTTCGCGCTTAGCTTTCTTGGTGCGCTCGGCGGAGCCGCCGCGATAACCGAGGCGCTGTTCTTTTCACCGCCTGAAGGATGGGCGTCGGTATTCGCCGCGGTCTTGCTGCTATCCGGGGTGCAGCTGATGATCCTCGGCATCGTCGGCGAATATCTTGGCCGGCTGTACATGACCGCGAACCGCAAGCCTCAATCGGTGGTACGGACGGTGACGCGCGCCGATATGGAAGCGGCGGAACCCGCGCCGCCGCCGGTGCGGCTGCGGCAGCGGGGCTGAGCGGGCATGTCGACCCCCCTCGCCTATCTGGGACTTGCCGCAGCGATCGTCCTGGGGATTCTCGGACAGGTCGCCCTCAAATCGGCTGCGGTCGGCGCGCCGAGCCTTGCCGCCCAGTTATTCAACCCGCTGACCCTCGTGGGGCTGGTGATCTATGGTCTGGCCTCGATCGGCTACATCGTGGCGCTGAACCGGATACCCGTGTCGATCGCCTTCCCGTCAGTGGCGGCGAGCTACGCGATCGTCGCGGTGCTCGCGCATCTCCTGTGGCGCGAGCCGTTCGGCTGGCCGCAGATCGGCGGCATCGTGCTGATCGGAGCCGGGATCGTCGTGATCCACCAGTAAGTTACAGAAAAAACCGCCGGATCTCGGCGATCACCCGGTCGATCGCGGGCTCGGCGAGCTGCGGATACATCGGTAGGCTGAGGATTTCGCGCGCCGCCGCCTCGCTGCGGCACAGGCCGGTCGGGCCGACCGGCACGCGGCCGCGATAGGCCGGGTGCAGATGTACCGGCAGCGGGTAATGGATGCCGGTGCCGATCGCGGCCTGGCGCAAATGCTCGCGCAGCCGGTCGCGCTTCGCGGTGCGCACCACATACTGATGGAAGACATGGATCGCGCCGCCGCGCCGTGTCGGCAGCGCCAGCGGCAGGCCGGCCAATCCTTCGTCATAGCGCGCCGCGATCGCCTGGCGGCGCGCATTGTCCGCCGCCAGCGCGTCGATCTTGGCGTTGAGGATGCCGGCCTGGATCGGGTCGAGCCGCGAGTTGATCCCCGGCACCGCGCTGACATAGCGGTCGCGCCAGCCGTATTCCCGGATTTCGCGCGCCGCCGCGGCAAGCTCGGCATTGCCGGTGACCACCCCACCGGCATCGCCCAGCGCACCGAGATTCTTGGTTGGGTAGAAGCTGAAGCAGCCGAAATCGCCGATTGACCCGGTCATCCGCCCACCATAGAGCGCGCCGTGGCTCTGCGCCGCATCCTCGATCAGGCGCAGCCCATGGACGCGGGCGAGCGCGCCGATCGCGTCGAGCGCCGCCGGCTCGCCGTAGAGATGCACCGGCATCACCGCGGCCGGCCGGCCTGGCGGAGGCGCCTGCAAGGCACGCTCCAGCGCCGCCGGGTCCATGCAGAACCCACCCTCCTCGATATCCACCAGCACCGGAATCGCGCCGGCGCGCTCGATCGCGGCGACGGTCGCGACCGCGGTATGCGACACGGTAAAGACCAGGCTGCCGGCGCCGATCCCGCAGGCGCGTAGCGCCAGCTCGAGCGCGTCGGTGCCGTTGCCGCAGCCGATGCCGTGCGCGACACCGACGAGGCCGGCGAACCGCGCCTCGAACGCCTCGGCCTCGCGCCCCAAGATGTACCAGCCGCCATCGAGCACCCGCGCGATAGCGGCGTCGATCGCCGCCTTGCGTTCGAGATAGCCGGCGCGCGGATCGGTCTGCGGAATCGGGGCTTCGGTCATTTGGCTCTCAAAGATAGGCGGCGAGGTTCTGGCGATAATAATCGAGCGAGCGCTTGAGCCCCTCGGCGAGCGCGGTGCGCGGCGCCCAACCGGCCAGCGCGCGGAACTGGCGATCGTCGGTGACGAAATCGCCGATATCGATGCGCTTGCGCTCGGGCGGAAATTCCTTCGATTCGTAGCGGCCGCCGCCATTCGCGGCGATCATCGCGGCGGCGATCTCGGCCAGGCTATAGGGCGCGTCGCCGCCGACATTGAGCGCCGTGCCTTGCGTTTCCGGCGTCACCGCGGCGGCGAGAAACGCCTCGACCGCGTCGTCGACGAACACCATGTCGCGCCGCTGCTCGCCGCCCCAAACCTCGAACGCGTCGCCCTCGAGCACTCGGCGCAGCCAGATGCCGAGGAAATTCTGCCGCGCGTCCTTGATCCGCATGCCGGGGCCGTAAACGTTGGTCAGCCGCAGCGAGCGGGTGTTGATGCCGTAGGCGCTGTGGAACATCAGATGGAAGCCCTCGCCCGCCATCTTGTTGACGCCGTTGACATCGGTGGGGTTCACCGGGTGCGCCTCGTCGACCGGCAGGTAGCGCGGCCGGCCGTAGATCTGGCGAGTCCCGGCGTGGACGATGACGATTTGCGGCGCCACCGCGCGGCAGGTTTCGAGAAGCTGGAGCTGCGCCGTCGCGTTGATCGCGTGGTCGTCGAACGGCGCGTTCATCGAGTCGACGTGGCTGGTCTGCGCGGCGAGGTCGAACAGGAAATCCTGTCCGGCCAGCAGATGGCGCATCGCCTGGCCGTCACGGATGTCGGCGATGTTGACCCGCACCCGATCGCGGAAGGCGGCGATATTGGCGTAATTGCCGCCGCCTTCGGGGATCATGCTGTCGATCAGCAGCACGCCCGAGCCGAGCTCGACCAGCCGGCGCGCCAGCGCCGAGCCGATTAGGCCGACGCCCCCGGTCACCGCGACACGCGCGCCGCGAAAGGCCGAATAGCGCGAATCTGAAGCCGTTGTCACCGATGCCTGCCTGTCGCGCTGACCCTAGCGCCGTCCCGGCCGCGGCGCAGTAGGGGATTGATCGAATATAGCTTTCGTCGGGCGGGTGGGCGGCCGGCCACGGCCTCCTTGACCCCAGCCCGCAACCGGCTAGAGCAGAGAACGACCATCGCCTTCATGTATTCCGGGATGCCGCGTTTGGTGCTTCGCGCCGTGTTGTTCGCGCTCATCGTCGCGGCGCTGTCGGGCTGCGGCGGCGCGTCGGCGCCGGTCGAGAGCGGCGCCGCCTGCCTCGCCGAGCTCGATGCCCAAGCGGTCGCCTACCGCCCGATCGACATGGGCGACCCCGCGGATTCGCGCTGCCATGTCGCGACGCCGGTCAAGGTCAGCAGGATCGAGGTGCCGCTCAACCATCCGGCGGCGATGAGCTGCCTGTTGGCGGCCCGGCTCGACGCGTTCGAGCGCGGCGCGGTGCAAAAGCTGGCGATGGACGATCTCGGCCATCGTATCGTCCGCATCGATCATCTCGGCGCCTATTCGTGCCGGGCCAATACCGGCCGGCCGGCTCGGCTGAGCGAGCATGCCTATGGCCTGGCGATCGACATCTCCGGGTTTCGCCTGTCGGACGGCACGATCGTCAACGTCGAGCGCGATTGGCCGAAGCCGGGGCCACGCGGAACTTTCCTGCACCATCTCGCGCGCGCCGCTTGCGGCTATTTCTCGGTCGTGCTGACCCCGGACAGCAATGCCGACCATTTCAACCATTTCCATCTCGATCTCGGCCCGGACCGCCTGTGTTCGGTCTAGCCATCGCCATCCGCGAACAATAGCGGCTCCCATTCCGGCACGAGATCGGCGCGGCGCACGGCGGCGGTCTCGCGGAACAGGGTTTGCGCCTCGGCCGGCGGACCGCGACGGGTGCCGAGCGCCAGGACCTCCACGCTGCGCCGCCACGGCCCGTGCGTCACGGTGACGATATCGCCTTCCTTGACCGCGTGGTTGGCCTTGGCGACGGCGACGCCGTTGAGGTCGACCGCGCCGGCGGCGCACAACCGCGCCGCGAGCGACCGGCTCTTCGCGAAGCGTGCGAACCACAGCCATTGATCGAGCCGCCGGCTCGGCTTGTCTTGGGTTGTCTCTACGCGGCCGCTCACGCGAATTTCAGTTGGTTCAATTTGGCGAAGGGGTGGCCGTCCGGCGCCGCATCGCGGCGCGCGGCGCGGCGCGAGGGGCCACTCAAACGCCGAGGACGCGCCACGAACAGCTCCGCGCCGTCGCGGATCAGCGCGCGATAGCCGAGCCCTTGCAGCAATCGTCGCAGATCGGCGACGGCGACCCCGGCGAGCGCCGCCAGCCCGGCATCGGCGGCGAACGGCCCGGTTCGCGCCCGCCCGCTGGCCGCTTGCGACAGGCGATCGAGCCGGTCGGGACGCAGCGCCAACCCGCCGATCACGCGCCGGCCAAGCGCCGCGTAGAACGAGGCCGGCAGTTGCGGATCGACCGCGAGCGCCTTGCCGAGCGCCCGCGCGCCGGGGAGTGGCGGCACCGTCCGCCCCTGCCGCACCGCCCAGAGCAGCGCGCGGAACCGCGCCGACTCGGCGCCGAGCAGCGGCTCGACATAAAGGCTCTCGTTGCCGAAGCGCACCCCTGCTCGGCCGAGCGCGCGCCGGCTCGCGCGGTCGAGCGCGCGCAGCTGCTCGGCGGCTTCGACGCTCGCCAGGCAGCCCAGCGCGTCGACCAGCTGAAAGGCAAGCCCGCGGGCAACGCCCTCGAGTGGCAAGTCGCGCAGCGCGAAGAGCGGCGCGAGGCGCCGCTCGACCACGCCCTTGACGAAAGCCTGCAGCCGCTGGCGCACCCGCTCGCGCGCCGGGCCTTCGAGAAAATCGCCGGCCGATATATCGATCCGCGGCGCGAGCGGCCCGTCGCCGGAGACGAGACGCCCGACCACCCCGCCGCGCCAAGTCACATTGCCGACCGGGTCGAGCACGAAAGCATCGTCACCATCCACCGCAAGCTGCCGCGCGCGCGCCGCGATCTCGCCGCGCAGCACGCGGTTGGCCGCGGTCGCCAGCGTGCGGCTCTCGGCGCCGTCGCTCGAGTCGGGGACAAAGCGGAACCCGTCGAGCCGGCCGACATAGCTGCCCTCGACGCGCACCTCGCCCGCTTTGTCGACCGACGCCAGCAATTCGCCATCGCCATCAAGATGGCGCACCAGGAACGCCGAACGACGGTCGACAAAACGCTGGGTGATGCTTTCGTGCAGCGCGTCCGACAGCCGGTCCTCGATGCCACGGGCACGCTCCTGCCAGTCGGCCGCGCCCTGGACCCAGTCGGCCCGATGGGTGATGTAGGTCCAGGTGCGGATATGGGCGATGCGCACCATCAGCGTGTCGATATCGCCGTCGACCCGATCGAGCTGGGCGATCTGGCCGGCGATCCACGGCGTCGGCAGGCGTTCGTTGGGGCCGGCGAGATGGAGGAAGCACTGCGCCAGGAAGCGCGCGTGACTGTCGCTCATCATCTTGCGAAAATCGGGGATCTGGCAGACCTCCCACAACAGGCGCACCGCGCCAGGATGGGTTGCCAGCGCCGCGACCTCGGGATTGCGCGAGAGCGCGCGCAGCACCTGGTGGTCGTCGGCGTCGCGCGTCTGGATCAGCCCCCGCACCGAGGGCGGCTCGTCGAGGCTGTTGAGCAGCATCCCCACCGAATTGAAGCGCAGCGCGCTGTTACGCCAGGCGATGCGGGTCAGCGGCTCGAATTTATGCGCCTCGACCGCGCTGACGATCTCGGGGTCGAGCGGCCCCTCGTCGGCGGTGGTGCCGAACGTGCCGTCATTCATGTGGCGGCCGGCGCGCCCGGCGATCTGGCCGACTTCGGCCGCGGCAAGCCGACGCAATCCGCGCCCGTCGAACTTGGCGAGGCGGGCGAAGGCGACGTGGTTCAAATCCATGTTGAGGCCCATGCCGATGGCGTCGGTCGCGATCAGGTAATCGACCTCGCCGGCCTGAAACATGCCGACCTGCGCGTTGCGGGCGCGCGGGCTCAGCGCCCCGAGCACGACCGCCGTGCCGCCGCGCTGGCGGCGCACCAATTCGGCCAGCGAAAAGACGTCGGCGACCGCGAAGGCGACGACGGCGCTGCGCGGCGGCAGCCGCGTCACCTTCTTGTGGCCGCTGTAGCTGAGCGTCGAGAAGCGCGGCCGGCTGACATATTCGGCATCCGGCACCAGCCGGCGCATCAAGGGCCGGATCGTGTCGGCGCCAAGGAACATCGTCTCGCGCAAGCCCCTGGCGTGCAGCAGCCGCGCGGTGAAGACGTGGCCGCGCTCACGGTCGGCGCAAAGCTGGATCTCGTCGATCGCCAGAAACTCGACCGCCCGGTCGAGCGGCATCGACTCGACGGTGCAGATGAAATAGGACGGGTTCGGCGGCAGGATCTTTTCTTCGCCGGTAATTAGCGCCACCGCGCGCGCGCCCTTGAGCTTGACGACCCGGTCGTAATTCTCCCGTGCGAGCAGCCGCAGCGGGAAGCCGATCATGCCGCTCTGGTGATCGAGCATGCGCTCGATCGCGAGATGGGTCTTGCCGGTATTCGTCGGCCCCAGGATCGCGACCAGTCGCGAAGCAGCGCGCAGCGTTGCCATGGCGAAAAGGTGCGGTAGCGGTGCCCGCAGGGCAAGGGGAAACGTGACGGGCACGGCGGCGCAATCGTCGCTGCGGCAGTGTTACGCAGCACGCCTGCGTCGGCGCGCCCGAATCGAATTGGCCGCCGACGTAAGCGTTCCTTAGGAAACCATCGGTAGATCATTGCCGGTGAACCAACTCGGCGAAACTATCGGCACTACGCGGCGGAGCCAAACTTCCCTGCTCGACGACTATTGCCTGCAGCTCGGCTCGCTGCTCGACCATCGGCACACCGAACGTGCGCTGAACGGGGCGCGGCAAAACGCCGAGCGGGCGGCGCGCCTGGCTGAGGAAGCGCTGTCGCAGGCCCAGGAAGCCGAGCGCGCCAAAGCCAATTTCCTCGCCAACGTGACACACGAGCTGCGCACGCCGCTCAATGCGATCATCGGCTTTTCCGAGATCATCGAGACAGGCGCGGCGCTCGGCGAGCACGCCGCCTACGGCAAGTACATCCACGAAGCCGGCACCCGGCTATTGGGGATCATCAACGACGTGTTGACGCTCGCCCGCATCGAGGCCGGCAAGGTCGAGCTCGACGAACAAATTACCTCGCTCGACGAAGTGATCGATGCCGCGATCCGCGCGCTGTCGCTGGAAGCCGCGGCAAAAACGGTGACGATCAAGCACGAGCCGGGGGCCGACCACCTCATCCTTCTCGATCCGAGCAAGATCAAGCAGGTGCTGGTTCACCTGCTGTCGAATGCGGTCAAATTCAACAGCGAGGGCGGCGACGTACGGGTTTCGGCGACGCCGCTCGAGAGCGGCGACATCGTCGTGTCGGTACGCGATACCGGCTGCGGCATCCCCGCCGAGTATATCGACCGGGTGCTCGAGCCGTTCGGCCAGGTCGAGGACCATTTGACCCGCGAAAACGACGGCGTGGGTCTTGGCCTGCCGCTCGCCCGCGCGATGACCGGAATACACGGCGGCGAGCTGACGCTGACCAGCGAAGTCGGCGTCGGCACCACCGTTCAAATCAGAATTCCCGCGGATCGCCTCCGCACAACCCCTGCCGGGTGACCCGATGACCCAGATCATGATCCCCATGGAGACCCCAGCCACGCCGATCGGCCGGGTCATCGCTGTCTCGGCGGCACAGCTCATCGTGCTGCTGCAGCCGCCGAGTCCCGGCGCGCCGAATACCCGCGAGCCGCTGGAAATGGCGGCCCTGGTCAAGATCCGCGCCCGCGGGTCGATGGTGTTTGGCATGATCAGCGGGCTGCGCGTGCCGTTGCCGAGCGTCGCCACGCCGGACGATGATTTGAAGATCGTCGAGGTCGAGTTGATCGGCGAAACGTCTTTCGGCCCATCGGGCAAGACCGAGGGGTTCCGCCGCGGCGTCTCGATCTTCCCGGCGCTCGAAGACGTCGTCTACCTGGCGACGCCAGACGATCTGGCCCGGGTCTACGCGCCGCCCCGCGACGCCGCGATCCCGGTCGGCTCGATCCACCAGAACACCGATGTGCCGGCTTACCTGTTGGTCAACGACCTGCTCGGCAAGCATTTCAGCATCGTCGGCACGACCGGCTCCGGCAAATCCTGCGCGGTGGCGACAATCCTGCGCTCTGTCATCAAGCATAACCCGCACGCCCATGTCATCCTGCTCGACCCGCATTGCGAATACGCCCACGCCTTCCCCGAGGAGGCGATCGTGCTGAGCCCCGGCGACGGGCTGCATCTGCCCTACTGGCTGTTCAATTTCGACGAGCTGGCGGAAGTCGTGTTCGGCTCGACCCATCGGGCCGAACAATGGAAGATCCTCAGCGAAGCGGTGTTGAGCGCCAAGCTCGCCTATCTTGGCAAGGCGGCGACCGACCGCCATTGCAGCGTCGACACGCCGATGCCTTACCGCGTCTCGGATCTGGTCCGTTATCTCGATAACGCGATGGGCTCGCTGAACCGACCCGAGAGCGTCCCCGTCTATCAGCTGGTCAAAGCCCGCATGCAGGCGCTGCAGAACGATGTGCGCTTCGGCTTCATGTTCGGCACCAGCCTGACGCTGCGGGACGAGATGTCGGACATCCTGGCGCAGCTCTTCCGTATCCCGGTCAACGGCAAGCCGATCACGATCCTCGATCTGTCGGGCGTACCGTCCGAGGTGCTGAACGTCGTGGTCTCGGTGATCTGCCGCCTGACCTTCGACTTCTCGGTGTGGAGCGAGACGCAGATGCCGATCACGATCGTCTGCGAGGAGGCGCATCGCTACGCGCCGCGCGACAAGGACGCCGGGTTCGAGCCGGTCAAGCGCGCGCTGTCGCGGATCGCCAAGGAGGGCCGCAAATACGGCGTATCGCTATGCGTCGTTAGCCAGCGTCCGTCGGACCTCGCGCCGAGCCTCCTTTCCGAGTGCAATACCCTCTTCGCGCTGCGCATGACCAGCCAGGAAGACCAGGACATCGTGCGCGGCTCGCTGCCCGAGGCCTCGCATGGACTGATGAAGTTCCTCCCCGCGCTGCGCAACGGCGAGGCGATCGTCGTCGGCGAGGGCGTGTCGATGCCGATGCGCATCAGCTTTGAGCCGCTGCCCGAGAATTGCCGGCCGCGCAGCGCGACGGCCTCGTTCACCACCGCCTGGTCGCGCGACGTCGACGACCGCTCCGAGCTCGAGCAGACCGTCGAGCGCTGGCGCCGCGGCGTGCGCCACGCGGCCTAGCCTGAGATTCCCGCGAAACTCTGCTGACGCGATTCGCGCCTAGCGGCGCGGGACGGCTGGGTGCCGCGCCAGACGCACCTGCGCCGCCAGGCGGATCGGCGCGTTCACCGCGCCGTAGCCCCGGTAATCGCGGCGCTGCACGATCTCGAAGAAAAAGCCCCCGGGAAGCGTCCGGGTATAGACGTGGAAAAACTCCGCGCCGCCGTCGCGATCGTAGAGGATGTTCCCGGTGCGCAGGCGGTCCAAAAGAGCCGCGTCGAGGGCGAACCGAGCCTCCAAATCGTCGTAGTAATTCTCGGGGATCGGCAACAGCTCGACGCCATTGGCGCGCAGCCGCTCGACAGTGGCGAAGATGTCGTCGCATGCGAGCGCGATCTGCTGGACCCCAGAGCCGAAGAAATCATCGAGAAAGCGCGACGCCAAGGTCTGGCGGCTCTGCGAGGCGTTGAGCACGAGGCGAATCTCGGAATTCGCGGATTCGACGGCCTGGCTTTGTACCACCCCGCCGGGGTCGATGACGTCCTGAACCGGCGTCTTTCGAAGGTCGAACAGGGACGTGTAGAACAGCAGCCAGGCCAGCATTTCCTCATACTGCATCGACTGGGAAAGGTGGTCGAACCGGGTAAGGCCCACGCCCGCGCCGCCATTGGCCGCAACCGGTGCGAAATCCAAATCCCAAAGCCGACCCAACGCGGTCTTGCCGTCGACGAAATAGAGCAGACTGCCGCCGACCCCGCGCACCGCCGGGATATTGAGTTCCCCCGGGCCCACTGCCTGCCGGAACGGCCGGTCGAGCAGCCGCGCCGCGCGCTCGACCGTCGCCGCCGCGTCGCCGACGCGCAGCGCCATCGCGCAGACCGACGGTCCGTGCGCGATATTGAAGGAATGCGCGAACCCCTCCTTCTCGCGGTTGACGACAAGGTTGATCTCGCCCTGGCGCCAATGGACCACGTCTTTCGATTTGTGGATGCCGGCGCGGGCGAAGCCGAGCCCTTCGAGGACGGTTTCGAACACGCCGGCCGACAAATCATCCATCGCGAATTCGAGAAACTCGATCCCGCTCACCGCGGAGGCCGGCGGCAGCGGCTTCATGCCGTGCACCGCCGCGCCCGTCGCCCGGCGCAGATTGTCCAGCATGAACAGTAGCGAGCGCTGCCCATCGATCGCGACGCTGCGGGCGGAGCCGGCGCGAAACCGGTCGCTGAAGATTTCGAGCGAAACGAGGCCGTCGAACCCGGTCGCCTGCAGCGCCGCCATGAACCGATCGATCGCCAGATCGCCCTGGCCCGGGAAGCAGCGGTAGTGCCGGCTCCACGACAGGTAGTCCATGTCGAGAAGCGGTGCGTCGGCGATCTGGACCAGGAAGATCCGGTCCTTCGGGATCGCGCGGATTGGCGTCAAATCGGTGCCTCGCACCAGGATGTGGAAACTGTCGAGCACCAGACCGACCGAAGGATGGTCGGCCCGGCGCACGACCTCCCACGAATCGCGGTAGTCGTTGACGTGGCGACCCCAGGCCAGCGCCTCGAAGGCGACCCGCAGGCCGCGCTTGGCGGCGCGCTCGCCCAATTCGTGAAAGTCGGCGGCAGCGCGGTCGATCCCGCCGATCGCCTCGGGCGACACGTTGCTGCACACTAGCAACAAATCGCAGCCCAGCTCCTGCATCAGGTCGAACTTGCGCTCGGCACGCGAAAAATTCCGGTCGCGCTGCGGCTCCGGCATGCCTTCGAAATCGCGGAACGGCTGGAAGGTGATCGTGCGCAGCCCGAGATCCTCGACCATCCGTCGCGCCTCGGCCGGCGTGCCATCGAACGACAGCAGGTCGTTCTCGAAAATCTCGACCCCGCGGAACCGCGCCCCCGCGATCGCCGCCAGCTTTTCGTCGAGCGTTCCGGGCAACGACACCGTGGCGATCGCAGTCTGCATTCGCGTTCTCCCCTGCGGACGATCCGGTTAATACGAAATCGTCGCCGTCTCACGCAGCGCTTCCGGCGTCGTCGTGCCAAAGCCGAAGAATTCGAGATAGGCCGGGATCTGCTCGAACAGCATGTCGGTGCCGATCTGGTAGCGGCACCCGCGCCGGGCCGCCTCTTTGAGCAGCGGCGTCATTTCCGCCTTCAACACCACCTCGCCGACAAACGTGGCCGGGTCGAGCCGCGACGGGTCAAACGGCAGCGGATCGCCGGCATTCATGCCGAGCGGGGTCGCGTTGACGACGAGATGATAGCCGGCGGGATTATTACCACGCAGCGCGACAGGCAAATCCGGATAATGCCGGCGCAGGCGAGCGGCGAGACTTTTCGCCGCCTCGGCGCGCGCATCGCACAGCCCCAGCGAGCCCGGCCCCTCGGCGGCGATCGACGCCGCGATCGCCGAGCCGACCCCGCCCGCGCCGATCACCAGGCAATCCGCGCCGGCGAAATCAAACCCCTTGCGCCGGGCGCCTCGGGTGAACCCGTCGCCGTCGAACATGTCGCCCTGAAGCGAGCCGTCCGGCCGGCGCAGGATCGCGTTGCACGACCCCGCGACCTGGACCGCGACGCTGGCCTCGTCGAGCAGCGCCACCGTCGTGACCTTGTGCGGCATCGTCACCAGCGCGCCATGGATGTTGCTGAGCCGGAACAATGATTTGAGGAACGCCGGGTAATCGTCGGCCCTGACGCCCATCGGCACGACGATGGCATCGACGCCGTTCCGCTCGAACCACGGGTTGTAAATCATCGGCGCCTTGAAGGTCTCGGTCGGATAGCCGAGATG
>Ga0182024_10009388_pt1 | contig 20241 bp, 15 predicted proteins | sample P32metaG_FD_120480 | JGI IMG/M metagenome (GOLD analysis project Ga0182024, IMG submission 120480) | Permafrost microbial communities from Stordalen Mire, Sweden - P3-2 metaG (Illumina Assembly) | ecosystem: Environmental > Terrestrial > Soil > Wetlands > Permafrost | place: Sweden: Stordalen... | reverse complement strand
GCTGGAGCGTTCGAGCGCAGATCGAGGCGCCTTGGGACAGGGCGAAAAATGGGGACAGCCCGCTCTGTCCACTGGCGGTTTGAGCTGGAGCGTTCGAGCGCAGATCGAGGCGCCTTGGGACAGAGTAGGCTGTCCCCATTTTTCGCGCATGAGTGGGTGCGCTACAAAACAGGATGGTATCCTGTGGCAGAACATGGCGTATTCGACACGTTCTTACGCGCGCAGTTTTTCGAACTCGGGCGGGCTGCCTCCGGCGATCAAGTGGCTGTTGATCTCCAATGTCGGCATTTATGTTCTGGGGCTGCTGCTCAGGCTGCAATTTCTGGCTTATTTTGCGTTGCGGCCGGTGGATGTGGTTACGCATTTCTTTCTGTGGCAGCTGGTCACGTACATGTTCCTGCACGGGAGCATTTTTCACATTCTGTTCAACATGCTGACGCTGTGGTGGTTTGGAGTGGACCTCGAAAGGACGTTCGGGACACGGCGGTTTTTGAATTTTTATTTTTTCTGCGGGATCGGCGCGGGCGTGTGCGTGGTGATTGGCGAGTATCTGTTCGGGAATCCCCGGGGGTTGACGATCGGGTCGTCGGGGGCGATTTACGGGATCCTGATGGCGTACGCGGTGTTGTGGCCGAACCAGATTATTTCCATGTTCGGGTTGTTCCCGATGAAGATGAAGTGGTTTGTGGCGATTATCGGGGCGATCGCGTTCCTGGGAGTGTTTACGCCGGGCAGCGGGGTGAGCGACGTCGCGCACCTGAGCGGGCTGGGGTTCGGGTACATCTATATAAAGATGCGAAGAGTAAAAGGGCTGCGGTTCGATCCGGTGGGGATGGCGAGGGAACGGTATAAAGCCTGGAAGCTGGCTAGGGCGAAGAGGAAGTTTCAGGTTTACTTAAGGAAGCAGGGGCCAGGGGCCAGGGGCCAGGGGCCAGTCAACTGACGCAACCCCTCGGGCGGATTTATCGTCATAATGAGTTGGTGGTGGTTTCTATGAAATATTTGGCGCTGACTGCGGTTTGTCTGGTGGGGTTTGGGATTGGGCTGGCGCAGGGGCCGGTTACGCAGGGGTCGGAGACGGTCAGCAAGAAGAAGCCGACTACCGATCCGAATGCTCCAGACGCGGCGAAGACGGATGCTACCGATCCGAATGCGGAGAAGATTCCGTCGAAGTACAAGCCGAACCTGGACGGGAAACCGCAGGGGCCGGCTACGTTTCATTCCGATGTGCTGACGGTGACGCTGGATGTGGCGGTGCTGGACAACAAGGGGAATCCGATTCCGAAGATTCCGCAGGAGAAGTTCAGGATTCTGGAAGATAATACGCCGCAGAAGGTGACTGGATTCAGCGTGGGCGAAGCGCCGATGACGATTTGCCTGGTGGTGGAGTTTTCGAATAAGTTCACGAAGCTGTATTCGATGAACTGGTACCAGACGCTGAGGGATGCGTATGGATTCGTTTCGACACTGAAGCCGGAGGATTACCTGGCGGTGATCGCTTACGACATGCGGCCGGAGATTCTTTCGGATTTCTCGACGGATCGAGGGATGGCGCAGGAGGCGCTGTCGCGGCTGCGGATTCCGGCGTTTTCGGAAGCGAACCTGTACGACACGCTGGTGTTCACGGGCGAAAGGATGCAGGAGATCGAAGGGCGCAAGGCGATTGTGCTGCTATCGAGCGGCGTGGACACGTTCAGCAAGCTGACGTTCGATAAAGCGCGCAGGGCGATTCAGGACAATGGCGTGCCGATTTACGCGATCGGGTTGATGCAGGCGCAGAGAATCATGAACGAGGGGCGCATGGGGGCTTCGCAGAACATGGATTTTCTGCAAGCCGACAATCAGATGAAGACGTTTGCGAGCGAGACGGGCGGACGCGCGTTTTTTCCTCGGTTCGACGGCGAGATGCCGGGAGTTTTTCAGGCGGTGCACCAATCGCTGCGGAGTCAGTACACGCTGACGTATCAGCCGAGCAATCAGACGAAGGATGGAAAATTCCGGAGGCTGAAGGTGGAGCTGGTGAACGCGGACAACCAGCCCTTAAAGGTGGTGGATGAGAAGGGCAAGCCGATGAAGGTGCAGATCATCACCAAGGCGGGGTATAAAGCGCCGCGGGAAGTGGAATAGCGCGGGCGGGCGCGGGCGCGCAGGAAGTCAAGAACTGAATCTCGCCGCATATCAGGCTGTTACAAATGCGTTGACACGAGGGTTGCAGCTCTGTTAATTTCCTCGTTGTCTTCTCACATGCCTGTTCGCAAAATTTCACACACACACACACCGGGGAACATTCTTCTGGTGGACGACAACAAGCTGGGCCTGTGCGCTCGCAAGTGCGTGCTGGAGGAGTTAGGGCACACCATTGCAACGGCGGCGAATGGAGTGGACGCGCTGGAGCTGCTGGCCAATCAGAAGTTCGACCTAGTGGTGACGGATTACAAAATGCCGCGCATGGACGGGCTGGAGCTGATTGCGGGGCTGCGCAAGACGCAGCCAGCGCTGCCGGTGATTCTGATTTCGGGGTTCGTGGATTCGCTGGGGCTGAGCGAAGAGAACACGGGCGCGGATGTGGTGATTCAGAAGAGCGCGAATGAAGTGTCGCACCTGGTGAGGTCGGTGGCGAGGCTGTTGAGGAAGAAGCCGGTGAAGAAGCCGGCGGGGTCTGAAGGGGCGGCGAGGGTGAAGAGGAAGTCGGTTTAGGTGTAAGCGCCGCCTGGCAGGCGGCGGCAGGGCATGGCCCTGCCCCACAAGCTAGCTGAGAAACGTCCCGGGCTTTAGCCAGCCTAGCGAGACGCTGGTCATTACCAGGCCGATACACACGATCACGAACGCGGACAGCACGGGGATCAGGCGGAAAGCTGGGTGCTGGCTGGTTTTTACCGGGTCGGGCAGGTATTGCTTGGCGTAGATCACCAACATTCCTATTGCCATCAGGACTCCGGCGAGGCCCAGGCTGAAGGACACCAGCAGCAAGAGGCCCAGGCCGACGTGGCCTAGCGAGATCGCGATCAGCAGGAGCACCAGGGCCGAAGGGCACGGGACCATGCCGCCAGAGGCGCCCAGGGCGATCAGACTTTTCAGCGACACTTCCCCTTCGGGGACGTGGCTGTGGCTGTGGGGGCCATGGTGATGATGGTCGTGATCGTGATGGTGGTCGTGGTCATGCGTGTGAGGATGATCGTGATGATGATGGTGGTGGTGATGGGCGTGGGCCCTCAAGTGTTGCAGGGCGCGGAGGCGTTTGTAGAACAGGCTTCCGCCGATCAGGACGATGGAGATACCCGACGCTACTCCCAGCCACGTGACCAGTTTTTCGGGCGCGAGATATTTCGCGAATACCAGCGTGACCAGGCCCAGGATGAAGACGCTGATGGTGTGGGTCAGAGTCACCATGCCGCCCAGGAAAGCCGCTTGTTTCATGGTTCCGCGGGAACCGACCAAATAGGCCGCGACCATGGTTTTTCCGTGTCCGGGGGATTTGGCGTGCAATGCGCCGAAGGCGAAGGCTACGGCGATGCCGATCAGCATTACGTTGAAGGGGATGTCGCGCTGGCTGAGCATGCGGGAGAGATAATCGCCTCTGGTTACCTCGCCGGCTACGGGTTTCGGGGTGGCTGTCGGGGTTGGGGTAGAGGCCTGGGTTGTGGGCGCGGCGGGTTGTTCGATCGGCACGATTTTGGTCACGATTACCGGGGCTTCGACGTGCCAAACGATCGATGCGCGGAGGTCTTGCGGAGGGGTTAGCGTGGGGTCCGACGGATATTCGGTTAAGGCTTTACTGCGGTCGGAGCCGCTGTGGCTGGCTTGGATGATGGGGGTCGAGTCGCTGGACGCGATGACGATTTCCTTCCAGCCGGCGCGGTCGGGGTAATTGCGGTCTTCGAATGCCAGTTTGCCTTGGACGTTGTCTAAGCGCAACTGGGTTTCGACGCGGGCTACTTGCATGCCTCCGGCGCCGGGGGACAACTTTATTGTTGTTTTTTGTCGGGTGGGATGGATTGGCTCGTCGTTGGAGGTGAAGGCTAGTTGCTTGATCCATTCCGCGGCTTGAGTCGTGGCTTTTGCGTCTAGCGTGGACTGCGGGATTTTGGCGTCGGCTGAGGGGTCCAGATTCCAGTCGCGCATTAACTGGTAGGTCGGGATTTCGGCGAGGTCGAGGACGTAGGTGACGTTGACCGATTTCTTTTGCACGTCGAAACGGGTGAAGTGGCTGACGCTGAAGTTGCCCATGGGATGAGCGGTTAGGACGATCGCGGCGAGAAAGGGGATCAGACGGCGCATTTTGCTTGTCTCCGATGATTATACGTGTTGGGGGAGCGAGTGGATTTAGGAGCGGGAGGATTTTGTGGATAGGGCGAAAAATGGGGACAGCCCGCTCTGTCCACTGGCTACGCGGTGCGGAGTGCTTGCGGCGGACGAGTGGGGCCTGGGACAGAGTAGGCTGTCCCCGTTTTTCGCGATGTGGGAAAAAAGCATGCATCGAGACGAGTCTCGACGCGGCACGCATAAGTGCGTGCGCCACGTTGCTCACAGGGAGTGTTGTTTAGATGCGCTAGAATGATCCAGTGCAGCCCGATACCGCATTACAAATCGCTACCTCTCAGCTCAACCGGGTACGTCAGGAAATTGGAAAAATTATCGTCGGCCAGCAGGATGTGGTCGATGGGGTTCTTATTTGCTTGCTCGCCGGCGGCCATGTGTTGCTTGAAGGCGTTCCCGGACTGGGTAAAACGACGCTCTTACGCACGCTTTCCCGCGTGCTGCATTTGAAGTATTCGCGAATTCAGTTTACACCCGACCTGATGCCGGGCGATATTGTCGGCAGCATGATTATCGACAGCGAGAGCGGAGCCAGGGCGCTTCGTTTCCAACCGGGTCCGATTTTCACGCACCTGTGCCTGGCGGATGAGATCAATCGCGCGACGCCGAAGACGCAGTCGGCGCTTCTTGAGGCGATGCAGGAACACACGGTGACCATCGGGACGACGACGCATCCGCTGGAAGCGCCGTTTCTGGTGATGGCGACGCAGAATCCGATCGAGATGGAGGGAACGTATCCGCTGCCGGAGGCGCAACTGGACCGGTTCCTGATGAAGATCCTGGTGCGTTATCCGTCGCGCGAGGATTTGAGCACGATTGTGGAGAGGACGATTCAGAAGGACGAAGTCGAGCTCGAAAACGTTCTGGATCGGGACGCGATTCTGGGGTTGCGCGACGTTTGCCACACCGTGCTGGTGGCGCCGCACGTGCAGGACTACGCGATCGACCTGGTGATGGCGACGCAGCCGGGCACCGATCAGGCGCACGAACTGGCGCGGAAGTTTATTCGCTATGGCAGTTCTCCGCGAGGCGCGCAGGCGCTGGTGGAGTGCGGAAGGGTGCTGGCGCTGATGAAAGGGCGGCTGCATCTATCGACCGAGGACGTGGAGGCCGTGGCGCCGGCGGTTCTGCGGCACCGGATTATTTTGAATTTCGACGCGCATGCGGACGGGCAAACACCGGAGACGATCCTTAGTCGCATCATTCCGAGCGTGGGCGCGGCGGCACACAAGTAGTGCGCCGGGAAGAAGCCTGCATCGAGACGAGTCTCGACGCGGCACGCACGAGTGCGTGCGCCACAAGCTCACAAGGGGTGTGGTGGATAAGCAAGCAACTGGTGTCTGGTGGATGAGTAGCGGCGGCGGCTAGGCGGTGAAATAGGCTCGTGGCACAACCTCTTATTGATCGGGAACTTCTTGAAAAACTCGAACGGCTGACCATTCACTGGCAGAAGTCGCTGCCGGGACTGGTGGGCGGACATAACACGTCGCGATTCGCGGGCGCGGGGCAGGAGTTTCTCGATCATCGGCATTTTCATCAGGGGGATGATTTGCGGGCGGTCAATTGGAGAGCTTATCTGCGATTGGAGAAGCTCTTTCTAAAAATGTTTCAGTTGGAGCCGCGGATTCCGGTGCGGATCATGCTGGATATCAGCAAATCGATGGAGACGGGGAGCATCAAGAAGTTCGATTACGCGCGGAAGCTGGCCGCGGCGATGTGTTACGTGGGCCTCGTGCGGCTGGATTCGATTTGTCTGCAACCGTTTTCGAGCGGGCTGGGCGATGCGTTTCTGGCTAGCGGCGGGAGGCACAGGTTTCAGCAGGCGGCGGTGTTTTTATCGGGTCTCGAATGCGGAGGGGCGACCAACTTCTTTGGCGCGGCTCGGGATTTTATTTCGAAGTATCCGCAGCGCGGGCTGGTGATCGTGATTTCGGATTTTCTGGACGATGCCGATTGCGAGAAGCCTCTGCAATACCTGAGCGACTTCGGGCATGAGCTGATTTTGACGCAGGTGTGGGCGGAAGAGGATCGGGAGCCGCCTTGGGATGGGGAGTTGGATTTAGAGGACGCGGAGACGGGCGTGCATGTGGAGTTGGCGTTCGATGCGAGCGCGAGGGCTCAGTATACTGCGGCGTTCGACGAGCATGCGCAGCACCTGCGGAGGGTCGCGCTGCGCAATTCAGGGCGTTACGTGGGGATACCGACCAGCGTCTCAATAGAAGACGCGTTATTTGGACCGATGGTGCGGAGCGGGGCGGTTGAATAAGAAGGGGCCAGGGACCAGGGGCCAGGCGCCAGTTAAGAGAGCTGGGTAGTGAATTTTCTCAATCTCAGTCTGGGCGAACTAATGGGACTGGCGGGAGCGATCTCGGCTGGCGTGGTCGCGCTGTATTTATTGGACCGGTCGAAAAGGCGGCAGGTGGTGGCGACTTTGCGGTTCTGGACGGCGGCGGATTCGCGGACCGAGATGAAGCATCGCAAGAGGATTCAGCAGCCGTGGAGCTTATTGCTGCAATTGCTGAGCCTACTATTCTTGGTCATCGCGCTGGCGGGGCCGCGGCTGGGGTCGGATGACGCGGGCCGGGATCATGTGGTGATTCTGGATACGTCGGCGTGGATGGGGGCGCGGTCGGGAAGGACGATTTTGATGGACGAGGCGCGGTCGGCGGCGCGGGCTTATGTGAAGGCGCTGCCCTCGCGGGATCGGGTGATGGTGGTGAGGGCGGATGCGCTGGCTACGCCGGTGACAGCGTTCGAATCGGACAGACAGGTATTGGACGAGGCGATCGGGAGATCGCAGCCGGGGGCGTCGGTTTTGAATCTGCCGCAGGCGCTGGAGTTCGCGCAGAGGGCGCAGAAGCTGCAATCGCAACACGCGGGAGAGATTGTATTCGCGGGGGCGGCGAGGGTTCCGGAGGATGAGGCGGAGTTGAGCGCCGTTCCTTCGAACTTGCGCGTGTTGCAGGTGAATGGGGCGCTGGAAAATGTCGGGTTGCGCAAGATTGGCCTGCGGAGATCGACGACGGTGGCGGATACGTGGGACATTTTCGTCGCGCTGCGGAATTATGGGTTGAAGACGCGCGAGGTGGTGCTGGAATTGCAATTCGGCGGGGCGCCGGCGGGGTCGAAAGGATTTTCGTTGAAGCCGGGCGAGGAGCAGCAGGCGACGTTCGCGTACAAGACGCATGCGGCGGGGTACCTGGAGGCTCGGCTGAATTCAAAGGATGCGTTTCCGCAGGACGATCGGGCGGTGGTGGAGCTGCCTTCGGAGAAACCGTTGCGGGTGGTGGTGTATTCGAATGAACCGGCGCTGTTGAAACCGCTGATATCGATGGTCGGGCAGGTGGATGCGGTGTTCGAATCTCCGGCGAAGTACGATCCGAAAGTGAGGGCGGACATCGTTGTCCTCGACCGGTTTGCGCCTTCGGTGAAGCCCGCGGTGAGTTCGATATGGATTGAGCCGCCGGCCGCGGGTTCGCCGATTGCGGTGAAGGGGATTCGCAGCGCGGTGAAGCTGGAATCGTGGAGGACGGATACGCCGCTGGGGGCGGGGCTGCGGACTAAGGATGTGCTGCTCCAGTCGGCGGAGATTTTTGCGCCGGCGGCGGGGGATATTTCGGTGGCGGAGTCGGCGGATGGGCCGCTTATTGTGGCGAGACCGGGGGCGGCGAAGATTGTGGTATTGGGATTTCATCCGGTGAAATCGTCGATGAAATATGAACTGGCTACGCCGCTGTTGATCGCGAATACTTTGCGGTGGATTGCGCCGGATGTGTTTCGGAGTCGCGAGGTGCAGGCGGGGACGGTGGGGACGGTGACGGTGCCGGTGGAGAAGGGGACGGATGCGTCTACGGTCAAGGTGGTTACGGAAGATGGCCGGCCGCTGCCTTTTACGATTGAAGATAATTCTCTGCGATTTTTTTCGGGTGCGCCGGGGACGGTGCGAGTGTTGACGGGATCGCGGGAAGTGGTTTATTCGTTGACGCTGCCGGATGTGGGGGAGTCGTTGTGGAAGGCTCCGGCTGGGGTGCATCGAGGGATTCCTCGGGCGACGGGGAATTCGGTTTCTACTACGGATATTTGGCCCTGGTTCGCGGTATTGGGGGCATGCGGGTTGTTGCTGGATTGGTTGTTGTTTGGGAGGAGCCGGGCTTACAGGTTGCGGGCGGTGGGGACGGTGGTCGGGTCGATTTGGAGGAAGGCTTCGTGAGGGGGCGGTGGACGGGGCGAAAAATGGGGACAGCCCGCTCTGTCCACGGGCTGCGCGGTGCGGACCGTTTGCGCGAACACCCTGGAGCCTTGGGACAGAGTAGGCTGTCCCCATTTTTCGCGCATTTGTTAAAGGGTGGTTATGACGTTTGAGCGGAGTTGGGTGCTGCTGATTGCCTGGCTGCCTGTCGCTTGGGGGATTTTTGAGTGGCGGCGGACGCAGAGGCATTTGGCGCTGGTGTTGAAGGCGTTGTCGTTTGTCGCGGTGCTGCTGGCGCTGGCGGAGCCGCATTTGGCTACTACCGAGACGAAAGTGGCGCTGGCGGTGTTGGTGGATACATCGGCTAGCGTGTCGCAGGCGGATTTGGATCGGGCTTCGGCTCTGGCGAGGGCGATTAATGATGAGCGGGGGCGGCACTGGGTGAAGGTGATTCCGTTTGCGCGGTCGACGGAGACGCTGAATGGGAACCTTAGGCTGACGGCGGGGGAAGCGGGTCGGGCTACGGATCTGGAAGCGGCGGTGCGGGAGGCTGTGGCATCTTTGCCGGCGGGGATGGTGCCTCGGGTCGCTCTGATTTCGGATGGAAAAGAGAACAAGGGTAGCATCGCACGGGCGGCCTGGCAGGCGCAGCAATTGGGGATCGCGATTGACACGTTTGAGCTGAAGGGGCGGGCGAAACCGGCGCTGCGGCTGGAATCGATTTCGGTGCCTTCGCTGGCGTTCACCGGGGAACAATTTCCGATTGACGTGGTGGTTTCGGCTCCGAAAGCGGAGACGGCGGAAGTGGAGATGGCGGCGGAGGGTCATGCGCTGGGGAAGACTAGCGTGCAGTTGCAGGCGGGCGAGAATCAGGTAAGGCTGCACGCGGCGCTGAATACTCCGGGAGCGCTGGATTTGTCGATTGCGATCCGAAGTGGGGGGGAAGGCGAGGTTCGGTACGACCAGGCGGTGATGCTCAGAAGGCCGAAGATCCTTTATGTATCGCAGGACGCGGGGACGGTGGATTCGCATTTGCCGGCTACGCTGGCGGCGGCGCAGTTCGATATCGACAGGGTGAACGATTTCACGAGCGGGGATTTGACGCCTTATCAACTGGTCATTTTTAACAACTGGGATCTGGAGGCGATTGCGCCTTCGCGCAAGGACGAGCTGGAGAAATACGTCAAGCAGGGCGGCGGGTTGCTCATCATTGGCGGAGAGCGCAATATTTACACCGAGGGGAAGAAAACCGAGGACGCGCTGGATCGGACGCTGCCGGCGAAGCTGGCGCCACCGAGGTCGCCTGAGGGGACGGCGGTGGTTTTGATTATCGATAAATCGTCGTCGATGGAAGGGCGGAAGATCGAGCTGGCGCGACTGGCGGCGATCGGCGTGGTGGATAATCTGCGGCCGATCGACCTGGTGGGCGTGCTGATTTTCGACAACTCGTTTCAATGGGCGGTGCCGATGCGGAGGGCCGAGGATCGGACGCTGATTAAGAGATTGATTTCGGGGATCACGCCGGATGGGGGGACGCAGATTTCGCCGGCGCTGAACGAGGCTTTTCGGAGGATTCTGCCGACCAACGCGACGTTCAAACATATTGTATTGCTGACGGATGGAATTTCCGAAGAAGGCGATAGTCTGGATCTTTCGCGCGAGGCGGTGCTGAAGAAAGTCACGATTTCGACGGTGGGGTTGGGGCAGGATGTGAATCGCGCGTATTTAGAGAAAGTGGCGCAGTTCGCGGGCGGGAAATCTTATTTTTTGAATGAGCCGGCAGGGCTGGAGCAGATTCTTTTACGCGATGTGATGGAGCATACCGGGTCGACCGCGGTGGAGAAGCCGCTGGTGCCGGAGATTGCGCATCATGCGGAGATTCTGGATGGGACGGGGATGGAGACGGCTCCGGCGCTGAAGGGGTATGTGAAGTTTATCGCCAAGCCGACGGCGGAGACGATTCTTTCGATTGATAAGAGAGATCCGTTGTTGTCGCGATGGCAGTACGGGTTGGGAAGGTCGGCTGTGTTCGCGTCGGATGCGAAGGCCCGGTGGGCGGCGGACTGGATTACCTGGAAAGGATACGACAAGTTCTGGACCAATTTGAGTCGCGATCTGTTGCCGCATGCGCAGGCGGGCGAGGCTTCGGTGGAGTTCGATAGCGCGAATGGGGATTTAGTGGTGGAGTATCGGCTGGGGCGGGATGTGGCGGAGCCGTCGCCGATTCCGGGGATATTTGTATTTGGGCCGGATGGGTTTCAGCAGCCGATTGCGATTAAGAAGATTGCGTCGGGTGTTTTTAGAGGTCGGGTGCAGATTGGGGCTCGGCAGGGGCTTTTTAGAGTACGGCCGCTGGTGGAGTCTCGGGCGTTTCCGGAAGCTGGGCTTTATCGGCCGGAGGCGGAGTTGGCGGATTATGGGTCGAATACGGGGTTGTTGAAACAGGTGGCGGAGTTTACGGGGGGTCGGTTTGAGCCGAGTCCGAAGGCGATGTTCGATGCGGGGAAGAAGCAGATTGCTACGAGCGTGAGCTTGTGGCCGGGGTTGCTGGGGCTCGCGATTTTGTTGAATTTAGCGGAGTTGATTTTGAGGAAGTGGAAGGGTGTGGTGGGGCAGGGGTAGCTGTAAAGAATATTATGGCCGCGGATTTAACGCGGATGAACGCGGATTCCAGATGTGTAGCGGAGGCGCAGGGCTCAGGCGCGTGGGCGTCGTACTCGGTGCCTATCCCCTCCATGACTGTCGGGGTTCCATGGCGGACGAGGACGGCGGCTGAAGCCGACGCTGCAAGCGGAAGCTCGCGCCACCTGAAGACATGCATCGAGACGAGTCTCGACGCGGCACGCAGGAGTGCGTGCGCCACGTCGGAGACAACACTGGTTGGAAGGTTGGATTGTTTAGGCCAGGCCCGCGCGCTCTAGCAGTGCGTTGGGGTCGGGGTCTCGGCCCATGAAGGAGCGGTAGAGGTCGGCGGGGTCTTGGCTGTCGCCTTTCGATAGGATTTTTTCGCGGAAGTCGCGGCCGGTGGATTGGCTGAAGACTCCCTCCTTTTTGAAGCGGGTGAAGGCGTCGGCGTCCAGGACTTCGGCCCATTTGTAGGAGTAGTAGCCGGCGCCGTAGGCTACGGGGCTCGCGAATAAGTGCGTGAAGCCGGCGATCATGGCGTAGTTATCGGGGAGTCGGGCGGCGGCGAATTGCTGGAGGATTTTTCGGGACCATGCGACCGGGTCGCCTAGGGAAGAATTCCACTGGCGGTGCAGGGCGAGGTCGACGTAGCCGAAGCCTAGCTGGCGCATTTGGGCGTTGGCGGCGCGGAAGGTTTTGGCGCGCTTCATTTTTTGAAAAAGTTCGTCGGGGATCAGTTCGCCGGTTTCGTAGTGGCGGGCGAACAGGTCGAGCGACTCGCGCTCCCAGCACCAGTTTTCCATGATCTGCGAGGGGAGCTCGACGAAGTCCCAGGCGACGGCGGTTCCGGCCAGGCTGCGGACTTCTACGCGCGTCAACAGGTGATGGAGGAGATGGCCGAATTCGTGGAAGATGGTTTCTACTTCGCGGTGCGTGAGTAACGCGGGCTTATCGTCGACGGGCGGAGTTAGATTGCCGCAGATCAGGCCGAGCTTCGGCATCAAGGAATCCATCCATGCGCCGCCGCGCTTGTTTTCGCGGGGGAACCAGTCGGCGTAGAAGGAGCCGCAGTCTTCGATCATGTAGGTTTTTACGGACGGGTCCCAGGTGGGGACGCCTTCTTCGGGCTTCACTTCGATGCCGAAGACGCGGCCGAAAATTTCGAACATGCCGTCGACTACGCGGTCGAGCGAGAAGTAGGGACGCAGGGCTTCTTCGTCGAAATCGTAGAGGGCGAGGCGCTGTTTTTCGGAGTAGTAGCCGATGTCCCAGGGCGCTAGTTCGCGGCCGGCGAAGATTTCCAGTTCGGCGTTTTCTTCGACGAATCGCTTTTCGGTTTTCTCGCGGAGGTTGGCTAAGAAGGACTGGGCTCGTTCGCCTTGGTGGGCCATGCGATCGTCTAAGACCAGGTCGGCAAAATCGGAGAAACCTAGGAGGGTTGCTTTTTCGCGGCGGAGTTCGAGGATTTTTGCGATTAGCGGGCGGTTGTTATAGGGGGCTTCGGCGCCGCGGAGGTTGAAGGCTCGCCAGACTTGCTCGCGGATGGGGGAGTCGTCGAGATAGGTCATGACGGCGAGGTAGCTGGGGGCTTGGAGGGTGAAGCGCCATCCTTCCTGGGCTTTCGATTCGGCGGAGGCACGGGCGGCGGATACGGCTGACGGAGGGAGACCGGCTAGTTTCGATTCGTCGGTGATGAGGAGGTCCCAGGCGTTGGTGGCATCCAGAACATTTTCGGAGAATTTCGTGGTGACTTCGGCCAGGGCGATATCGATTTCCTGGAGGCGGCCTTTGCCGGCGGGGTCGAGGTCGGCGCCGTGGCGTTTGAAGGAGGCTACGGTTTTGGTGAGGTAGCGGTGAAGGGTGCCGGTTAGGGATTTGGCTTCGGGGGTCGTGGCGTAGGTTTTTACGGCGGTCCAGAGGTTTTCGTTTAATACCAGGCCGGAATAGAAGGCACTGACTTTGGGCTGGACGGCGTTGTAGGCGGCGCGGAGGGCTGGGGTTGTCGCGACGGTTTCTAAGTGACGGACTACGGCCATGGCCCAATCCAGATTTTCGGTCATGGTGTCCAGGGCTCTTAGGGGGTCTTTGGAGTTTATGGTGGCTTCCAGGTTGTCGTTGGATTTTGAGAGCAGTAAGTCGATTGCGGGCTCTACGTCGGTCGCTTGGATTTTGTCGAAGGGGACGCGGAAGGAGATTTCTAGTAAAGGGTTCATGGAAAATTTCAGGGTAGCAGAGCCGCCTTGAAAGGGCGGCGGCAGGGCATGGCCCTGCCCCACGTGGAAGAGGATATGCGTCGCGTAGGATGTTTGGCGTAGTATGCTGGAATGGTGATTCGATCCTGCAGGGACAAGGAAACCGAAAAGCTTACGAGGAATCTTCCGAGCCGGAGGTTTCAGTCCATTGAGAGAACGGCGCGAGTGAAGCTTGCCGCTCTGAGATCCGCGACTAGCCTCCGGGACTTGTCGATACCTGGAATGCGGTTAGAGAAGCTTGCCGACGACCGCGAGGGGGAGTACAGCATCCGCATAAACGATCAGTACCGGATCTGTTTCGAGTGGCGGGACGATGGCGCCTACAAGGTTGAAGTCACCGATTATCATTAGAAAAGAGGCCTTCTGAAGCATGACGAATAAGACAAAACGCCTTTCGCCAATCCATCCGGGCGAGGTATTAAAGACCGCGCTCGAGGACGCTCGATTGAGCGCGAACGCAGTAGCACTTGCGTTAAGGATTCCCGCCAACCGGCTCACGGAAATCATTAATGGAAAGCGGGCCATCTCCGCCGATACCGCTATGCGGCTGGGGCGGTATTTTGGGACGTCGGCGCAGATGTGGATGAATATGCAGGCGCACTACGATTTGGAAGTGGCAGAGCAGGCGATGGCGGAGAGGATTGACAGCGAAGTGCGGCCGTATCGAAGGAGTGCCTGACCGACCGCAAGAGCCGCCTTGAAAGGGCGGCTGCCGGCTGAATAGCCGGCCCCACAAGGGGGTGCCTGAGTGCGTGCGATACTCAATTTAGAGTGGACGAACTTTCTCCCGTATCGCAACTTTTGAAAAAAGCACGGCGGCGCTCGGTGCTCGATCTCGTCCTCGATCAAGCTGCGCTGGCGGTTTCTATTGCCATGGGCGGGGCGATTTTGCTGCTGCTCGCCGGCACCTCACTGCTCGAGTGGTATTGGATCGCCCTGTTGGCGGCCGCGAGCTTAACATTCGGATTGTATAGGTTCCGCGGACGCGTGCCTACGGAGTATCGCCTGGCGCAGCGAATCGACTGGAAGATGAATTTGGCCGACGCGTTGTCGACGGCTACTTATTTTTCCGACGTCGATAAGCCGATTTGCGCGCAGCAACGCTCGGCGGCGGAACATGTTGCGCGGACGATTGACCCGCGGGTTGCGGTGCCGTTCACGCGGTCGCGATTCGCATGGCCCGCGGCGGGACTGGCGCTGGTGGCTTGCGGGTTGTTTGCCGTTCGCTACGCGGTGACGGGCACGATGAGCATGGAGCCGTCGCTGGTGAAGATGGCTTACGACACGTTCTTCGGCGGGACCGAGCAGGCGAAGAATAATCTTCGCAAGCAGGCACAGGACAAGAATTCGCCGCTGGATCCGGGGAATCCGGATGCGCCGACGACGCAGAACGAGCAGGTGCCGGATTCGCAGCTGGAATCGGTGGAGACGCCGGATGTGAATAACGCGATGGCGGCGGACGAATCGAAAGAGGGGGCGAAGGCGGACAGGAAATCGTCGCCGAACGACGAGGCGGGGGAGAATTCCGAGAAGGGCGAAAAGGGCGAGCAGGCTTCGAACGGCGACGAGGGGAATTCGGACAAGAGCAAGGAAGGCGACAAGTCGAAGGACGGGAAGCAGAAGGGGCAGGACGCCAAGAATCAGAACGCGAATAATGAGAGCTCCAGCATGCTGGACAAGCTGAAAGACGCGATGGCGAACATGCTGAACAAGATGAAGAGCAATCCGCCGAAGGAGGCGCAGTCGGCGCAGAATTCGCAGGATTCGAAGGCGGGCGGACAGGAGAAGGGCAACCAGAAGGGCGCGCAGAATCAGAAGGGGTCGCAAAACGATTCGCAGGATGCGGATGCGCAGAGCGATCAAGACCAGCAGCAGGGCGACAAGAGCGAGAAGAAGCAGAGCGCGAATGCGAAGTCGGGAGACAAGTCGCAGGACAAGAATAATTCGCCGGATGCGAAGAGCGGGATCGGGTCGTCGGACGGAGACAAGGCGGCCAAGGAAGCCGAACAGCTGGCGGCGATGGGGAAGATCAGCGAGATTATCGGGAAAAGGTCGCAGAACGTGACGGGCGAGGTGATGGTGGAGGTGGGGTCCACCAAGCAGCAGCTGAAAACGCCTTGGGCGCAGAAGCAGGCGACGCACGTGGAGGCGGGGAGCGAGATACATCGCGATGAAGTGCCGTTGATGTATCAACAGTTCGTGGAGCAGTATTTCGAGGAGATTCGCAAAGGGGCGGATACGGGGGCGAAGCCAAGCGCGGGGAAGGCTGCGGAGACTAAGGGGACGCAGAAGACTCCCAGTCCGTAGGAGACTATGCGGGTCAACGTGGTGCGGATCGTCGGGTCGCTGTTGATCGGCGGTGCGATGAAAGTGGTTTAACGTCCACGCGTTTTCTCTTTCGATCGTCATGGTGCTGAATTTGCTTGTTTATGCTCTTGCGGTTTACGGTCTGCTCGGGCACCGATTGCGGCGCAGGCGGGCGAGAGAAAACTCTAGGAGAGCCGCCCGAGAGGCGGCTGCAGGCTGAGAGCCCGCCCCACACAGGCATCGAGACGAGTCTCGACGCGGCACGCACGAGTGCGTGCGCCACATGGCTTCTGAGCCAGATAAAAGCTGAGTTATTTGCCGGCTTCTAGGAAGCTTTCTAGGTCGGCTTCGTTAACAGAAGGTTCGCCGGCGGCTACGTGGTTTAGTTTGCCTTGCTTCATCCACTCTTCCAGTTGGTTTACCAGGGTGAAGAGATGGTCGAAGCTATCTACTATGAAGAGCAACGGTTGGTAGTGGTTGATTTCGAAGGACTGATTGATCACCCATTCCAGCTGGATCGGGTAGCGCTGGACGTTCGGCGAAGCGATGGCGTGTTCGATTTCGCCGTGGCTGCTTAGCAGGCCGCTGCCGTAGACTCTCAGGCCTTGAGGCGTGCGCATCAGGCCGAATTCTATGGTGAACCAGAAGAATCTTGCCATGGCGCGGATGATGCTGGGGAGAACTTCGGCGGGCATGGTGGCTGCGGTGTGGGCGCATTCTCCAAAACGGACCAGGGCCTCGGCGAAGGCCTTGTCGGTGTGCATGGGGACGTGACCGGCGATGTCGTGGAAGATGTCGGGTTCGGGGAGATAGTCGAGCTGGTGGGAGTGGCGGATGTTGACTGTCGTGGGGAATGAACGGTGACGGAGGCAGTCGAAGAAGACGAAGGCGGGGATGTAGCCGGCGACGCCTTTCGCCTGAAATCCGGTTAAGGGGCGCAGGAAGCGGTTCACGTCTTCGAGTTGAGGGACATGGTCAGTGGGGAGAGCCAAGGAGGCGATGCCCTTGAGGAAATGCGGGTTGGCGTATTTTTCCCACTGGGGCTTCATGCGGGCGTAGAGTTGGGTCCAGGATTGGTGATCCTCGGGGGTGTAGAGCGGTTGTTCCACCGGTTCCATCATACATCACCACGACACATCACCACATCAGGGTGGTGCTGAGGAGTTTTTTGGGATCGGCATAAGGTGTTTTGCCTGTATGACGCCGTCATATAGGGTGTTAGGCTGCCAAATGAGGTACTGTATGCGCGGGATTATCCTTTTGCTTGCCGCTGGATTGGCGGGGGCGCAGACGATGACCGAGGTGGGCGCTTCAGCGGCTGGGGGCGCGATTGGCAGTGCTGCCGGGAAGAAAGTCAGCGAGGGGATCACTGCGATTTTCGGCAAGGTGGACAAGGCGGCGGGGAAGGCTGCTGCGAAGCCGCAGGAAGATAATTCGAAGGGCGCTCCGCTGCTGGAAGTGGGGCCTGCCGTGGTGATCAAGGCAGGAGGGGCTGAATCCGTGCCTCCGCCGCCGCCGGCATCGGGGCATCGGGCGAGCGTGGCGAAACCCACGGCTGCCGCCGCGCCGGAGGCTCTGCCGGAGATTCTGCCTCCGCCGCCTCCTCCTCCACCGCCTCCGCCGCAGGTGACGGTTGAGGATTTGAAGAAGGTCACGAATGGGATGTCGCGCGTGGATGTGCTGAGGTTGGGGGCGCCGGTGTCGAGGATCATGATGGACGACGATGAGGGACACCTGGTGGAGATTTATAGTTACGCGGACAAGGATGTTTCCATTGGCCGGGTGCGGCTGAGGGATGGGATGGTTTCCAGCGTGGAGGTTCGCTGAAGCGGGGAAAGCCTGCATCGAGACGAGTCTCGACGCGGCACGCACGAGTGCGTGCGCCACACGCTACGCCGTGACCCGCGCCTCCAGCCTTCCCACCCGATCGATTCTACATGCGACTCGATCCCCCGCCTTGATCCGTGCGCCTTTAGGACAACCGGTCGAGATCAGGTCGCCCGGATACAGCGTCATAAACTGGCTGTGGAACCGCACCAGCTCGTACGGAGAATGGCGCATGTGATTCACGAAATCGCGCGAGCACACGCCGCCGTTGTGCTCCGTAATCACTTCCAGCGACCCGATATCTCCAACCTCATCCGCGGTCACGATCACCGGACCGAACGTGAAAAACGTGTCGATGCTTTTCGCTCGCGTCAGATATCGCGGATTTTTCGCGAGCACGTCCAGCGCGGTCAAATCGAGCGTCGTGGTGTATCCGAAAATCGCGCTCGGCGCATCTTCCTTCGACAGGAACCTGCACTTGCGCCCGATAATCACGCCCAGCTCGCCTTCCGCGTCGACATCGTTTGAAACCTCCGGCGGAGGCAGCACAATCTCGCCTCCGGGCTGGAACATCGACGACGCGGGCTTCATGAAACTCGCCGGCTCCTCCGGCTGCACTGCGTTGATGTCCTCGGCATGCGATTTGTAATTCAGCCCGATGCACCAGATCTTGGGCGGCACATCGTACGGCAGATGCGGCGTGACGCTCTTGAGCGGCACCCCTTCCTCGTCCGGAAGTTCCGGCAGCGTCCCCGATTGAATAATCGCCAGCAAATCGCTTTCAATCGGTCGAACCTCCGCGCCGCGCACGATTCCCGTCCGCAAGTGCCCTTCATGAAAAAACCGCATCAGTCTCATAATGTTTTGGCGATATCCACCAGGTCGCTAAAAATTCCGTACGCCGTCTGTTCAACGCCCGGACTCAGCTCCACTGTGCCGACTTTTCCCATCAGGTCCGTATCCAGCACCAGGATATTCGACGTGCCGCGCACGCTGGCCAGAATATCTGTGTCGTCCAGAACCTCGGCGCGAACGCGCAGTTTAACGGCCTCGCCCACCAGCCGCGCCCGTGCGATCAGCCGCACTCTTTTGCCCTGCTTCTTCAGCTCGGCGACCTTCTCCGGCGTCAGCCTGCCGATCCCCCTTCGGTCAACATCGAGGGGTGTCAACCTTGCATTCATGAGGACGTTGGCCAGCGCCGCGGTCTTCGCCGCCGCGTCCCAGCCCTCGATGTCGTAGCTGGCGTCCGCCTCCGCGACGCCGATCCGCTGCGCTTCCTCGATGCCTTCGGCCAGCGTGCGTCCGTTTTCCAGCGCCTGAATCACCACGTTGGTCGTCGAATTCACCACCCCCGTAAATCCGCGAATTTTGCACCCCGGCAGATTGTTCCGGACCAGATTAAAAACCGGAGCGCCGTCCATCACGACCGATTCGAAACGAAACTCCACCACCGCGCGCCGCGCCTCTTCGCTCAACGCCGCGTACGCATGCGCGATGGGTCCTTTGTTCGCCGTGATGACGTGCATCGACCGCGCGAACGCCGCGCGGATGTGGGAGATCGCCGGCTCGCCCGTCGCCGGGTTCAGCGTGGTGATCTCCACCATGATATTCGGCCTCGCACGATCCAGAAATTCTTCAATCGTTCCGCAGCGCGGGCCGAATTCGGGTTCCATCGGCAGTCCTCGTTGATCGAACGCGCTGCCATGGCGCAGAGTGTGAACCCCCACGATGCGGAATGGGAAAACCTTGCGTTGCGTCTCCAATAAACGCGCGAACGCGCGCCCTACGTTTCCATAACCGATGAGTGCCAGTTTCAGAAGTCCATCTTCTCCATTAGAGTATTGAGTTCCGATTCTAGCGTAGTCTTCTTGCGCTTCAGGTTGCTCTGCTGATCGCGCAGCGCGGCCATTTTGGTTTCGTTCGCAGCCAACTGGCTGGCGTACTGCTGCACGACGTCCTGCTGATTTTTGACGTTGTTGAGGCTCTGAATGTTGGCGCGGATGCGCGTCTGATCCTGGGTCAAATCGGCGATGCCGCTCTCGGCCAGCTTCAAAGCGGCTTCGTTATCGGCCATGTCGCGCTTCTTCTGCGAGATCTGCTCCAATTGGCGGCGGCCCGCCGCGCTGAGGGCTTTATTCTCCAGCCACACGGAAATCGTATCCGGCGTCATGTTGGTCACCAGCAGCGATTGATCGTAGACGCGCTCCTCGCGCAGCACGAACGTCTCGTTGGCGGACGCGGCCAGTTTCACCTCGAAGCGATTCGCGTTCGCCGTCGTTTCCGTGGCCTTTGCTGGCTCCAGCAATTTGTAGCCGGGCCTCTGCGGATGTTCGATGATGAGAGTCTTCGCCCTCGCGTCGATATTTTTTATGGTGAAGGTCTTCACTTCCTCCATCGCATATTTCGACGTCAGCGTCCCGCGAACGGCGTGAATTTCGCGTACGACATTTTTCGAAGAATCGAACTTCGTGGTGATGCGCGTGCCCAGGTCGACCCCGTAGCTGATCAGCCGCTTGTCGCCGGCCTTCACCGTCTCGACCAGTGCTTCGCCCGCGTATGTACCAGCATCGTAGACCGTAATCGGCCCGCCGTCGAGCGTTTTTCCCGTCGAATTGGTCAGCTCCGCGGCATTCTGCGGATTGACGCCGAAATTCTCCTGGTAAATGAGCAGCTTTCGCGCGCCCAGCTTCTGTTGCAAAAACGGAAGCATCGCGGATTCGCCTT
>Ga0182024_10009387_pt1 | contig 20242 bp, 18 predicted proteins | sample P32metaG_FD_120480 | JGI IMG/M metagenome (GOLD analysis project Ga0182024, IMG submission 120480) | Permafrost microbial communities from Stordalen Mire, Sweden - P3-2 metaG (Illumina Assembly) | ecosystem: Environmental > Terrestrial > Soil > Wetlands > Permafrost | place: Sweden: Stordalen... | reverse complement strand
GCGCCGCCCCTGGCGGCCTGCTCCAGGAATTCGTGCCCGTCGAAATGCTCGCCGCGTAGGGCCACGAACAGCGATTGCGGCGTCATCTGCCGCGTGTCCGTACAGATGGCGCTGATGGTGCGCGACTTGTCGGCGGCGCCGGGCGTTGCGGCGCCGACGATGCTGGCGACCTCGGATAGATTCATCGAATTCATGATTGCACCCCCGGTGACAGCACGTTCATCGCTTCCTCCACATCGTCGAAGTGATGCCGGGTTGATCCGACAATCTGATAATTTTCATGTCCCTTGCCCGCCAGCAGGACGACATCGCCCGCTTGCGCATCGGCGATGATCTTCTGGATCGCCGCGCGACGGTCCGGCTGGACGATGGCGGGAAGCCGGTCGGGCGGGAATCCGGTGACGATCTCGTCGAGGATCGCCTGCGGCTGCTCGGTGCGCGGATTGTCGCTGGTGAGATAAACGACATCGGCGAGGCGCGCTGCGACGGCGGCCATGCGGGGGCGCTTGCTGCGATCGCGGTCGCCGCCGCAGCCGAACATCAGTCGCAATTTCCCGCGCGTCAGCGGACGCAACGCGCCCAGCACATTTTCCAATGCATCGTCGCTGTGGGCATAATCGACCAGGACGGCGAAAGGCTGTCGGCAGCGCACGGCCTGCAGCCGGCCCGGCGCGGCGGGCGCGTCCTTGAACGCCCCCGCCAATTGCTGCGCTGAAAGCCCAAACACCTCGCCGGCCAGCGCGGCGGCGGCCAGGGCGTTGGCGACGTTGTGCTTGCCGATCAGTCCCAGCTCGACTTCCGCGCGCCCATCGGGCGTGTGCAGGATGAAGTGCGCGCCCTGGCTGGTCAGCGCGACGTCGCGCGCCCGGTACTCCGCCGGATCGGTGAAGCCAAAACGTACGATCCGCGCCCGGCAGTGCTGGGTCATGCGGACCGACCAGAGATCGTCGGCGTTGACCACCGCGACGGTCTGGGCGCCCAGCGATTCGAAGAGCGAAGCCTTTGCGGCGGCGTAATTCTGCATGTCGCCGTGGTAATCCAGGTGATCGCCGCTCAGGTTCGTGAACGCCGCACCGGTGAAATTGACGCCGCTGACGCGCTTCTGGTGCAACGCATGGCTGGAGACTTCGATGGCGGCGGCGCGGCAGCCGTTGTCGCGCATCGCCCCCATCAGCCGGGCCACCTCCACCGCGTCCGGCGTGGTGAGCGCGGCTTGGCGGCATATGCGGCCGTCATCCGTCTCCACCGTGCCGATCAATCCGCAGCGCTGTCCCGCCTTGTTGAGCAGATGACGAAGCAGGTATGCCGTCGTCGTCTTGCCGTTGGTTCCGGTGATTCCGATGACGCGCAGGGTGCGCGATGGATGGCCGTAGAATATATGCGCCAGTTGCGACGCCGCGGCGCCGGGATCGGCGACGGCGACCTGGGGAAGCGCGCAATCGGCAAGCCGCCCGAAACGGACCACCGCGATCGCCCCTCGGGTCTTGGCATCCTCGGTGAAGTTCGCGCCATTGAGGCGTGTGCCGCTGCGCGCGACGAACAGGTCACCGGGCCGCACCAGGCGCGAATCTTCGCAAATGCCCATGACCGGGACATCCGGCAGGCCGTGCACGTCAATACGAGGATCGAGCTCGCGAACGAGCTGGTGCAATAACATCGGGACATCCTTTTCCCAATGACCGCGGAAGGGCGACACGCAACGCGACAGGCAGCCTTGCCCGCCGATTCGAATTTAGCACCCCAGCCGGCCCTACGCAAACGAGGGTGGCGCGCCAATTTTTAAAAATCTCAGCCGAGATAAACCGTCGCGCCCGGCTTTATCTGCCGCGTGGGCAGCGGCTTGCGCCGAAGATCGTCCGCCGCGACCGCGAACAGCGGGGAGATTTCGATCTTGGCGTCGGGGTCGTCGCGGCGCATGGGCACGCTGACCCCCGCCTGCGTCAGCCAGCGGCCGGCGCGGCGAATCTGGTCGCGGCGGCAGGTGTCGGCGGAATCGACGCCCTCGGCATTCTTCACCGGCGAGAATTCCTCGGCACGCTCGGTGGTGTATACCATCGCGTTCTTGGCCAACGGGATGGCGTCGAAGACGAATTGCTCGAGCTTGACGGCATTGGGTTTCTCGGGCTTGATGCGCGCACCGCGGTCGTTGACGAAGGGGACTTTCTTCTCCGCCCGGTGCCACGGAAGCTTCAGCCGCCCGCCTTCGTTCAGGCGCTCCACGAAGCTGACGCGCAGCGCGTGGATGGCGATGGAGCCAGCGTTGAAGCGGAGGCTTCCATCCGGGTTGGTCTGCGTGGCCAGTGCTTCGGGGAGATCGCTGTATTCGATCACCTGTGCCACGCCGTCGCCCAGCACGAAGTTGCCGACGCGTTCCACGGCGTTGGCCTTGGGGACGGTTTTGCTGGACATCTCGCTGCCGGTCAGATCGTGCAGGCCCAGGAACAGCGGATCGATGCAGTGCACCAGCGGGTTGTCAACCTGGAAATAAGAGAGATGCTCGACGCCGCGGGCGCGCATGTCGGCCAGGGCGCCACCGGTGGCCAGGGCGCGCAGGCTGCCGCCGTGCCCATCGGGAGAGAGCGCGAGCGAATCTTTTTCCGCCAGCAGAAGGCTGCCATCGGTTGCGAATGCGGGGATCATTCCTTGCTGAAAAAAATAGACGTCGTTTTCGGGATAACCGAAGAAATGATGCTTATGGTAGAACGCGCGCGTGGGCACGTCGTTGATGTCGCTGGTCATGATGTACCATGGGATCGAGCGGCCAACGTCGCGACTGTGCGCCAGTAACTGCTCGGCGAACACCTGGAACAGCGGTTTGTTCTTGATCGGGGTAATGGGATACTCGCCTTTGGGCCCGTCGTATCCCAGGCGCGTTCCCTGTCCACCGGCGACGAGGAATGCGGCGACCTTGCCGGCGGCGAGCAATTCGCGCCCGCGGCGGCGCGCCTCGTCATAGAGTGGGCGCCGCTCGGCGTCGGGTTCATGGGGGAATGCGGGGATCGGCTGGATGTCCCGCGGCAACGCCGGATGCGCCCTCTGCTTCACATATTGGCGCGACAGCTCGGCCAAATTTGCTAAATCCAGCGCCTCCAGCTGCGACACCAGCACCTGCCGCGCGGAGGAATCCAACTGGTCGATAAACCGCAGGACCGATTGTTGACCAACGGCCGCCAACTTTTTGCGCAGTGTCGCGACATCCATGGCCGATCGATTCCTTGAGTAAATGCTTCAATATCGCAAACGGACGGCAGTATCAACCGTCTTATACCTAAAGCTGCGGTGCCCGGCGGGGCGATGATTATTCAATGGCGCGGCGCGGATTTGGTATAGTTGTGGGCCACGTCATGATGAGGTGCAGCATGCGCCGGTCGATGCTCGCGGCTTGGGTGCTGATCACTATCGCGGCCCATTCCGCGCCGAGCGATTGGAAGCCGCCGTCCGACAACAAGTTCACCGAGGACCAGCTCAAGCTTTATCTGGATACCGCCAACGAAATGACGGATCTGGATTCGAAGCTGGTTGCGGCGGCGGCCAAGGCGCAATCGACCGAGCAGCGGTTGAACCTGTCCAACCAGCTCAACAAAGCCAACGCGGATTGCATGGCGCGTCACCACATCAGCCGGGAACAGTTCGATTGGCTGGCCAAGCGCGTTTCCACGGCCTGGGGCGTTGCGACGTATCTCGACGGTACATACGCCAAGATCAAGGCGGATTTCGTCGGCGCCGCGCAAGATAACGATGCCAAGTTGGCCGAGGCGCAGCATCGATTGGCGGCATACCAGGCGGCGCAGCAGGCGGGGACGCGCGTGCTGAGCGATGACGATCGCGATGTGGTCGTCAAATCGGTCAAGCGGCAGCAGCAGGCCGCGCTGGACGAGGCCAAGCAGCATGGCGACGACGCGGACACCGACGAGATCGACGCCAAGGAGCACGATGTCTCCGCGCAGGCCGCCGACGATCGCGCCGCCAACCCACCGCCGGACGTCTCGCAGGATGAGCGGGCCGATTACATCAACACCAAGAAGAGCGAGGCGCAGGTCGAGCGCGAGGCCGCCAAGGATGCCCGTGGACGCGAAGCCGACGCACGCAAGGCGCAGTCCGCGGCGCTGGAGCTGGCCGGGACCCTGGGCGAACGCGCCGATCATCCGGAGATCCCGGTTGACGATGACCAGAAGACCGCCGCCAAGACCGACAATGACGCCGGCATCGTCCAGGCGCAGCGCGACATCGACGGATGCAGCCAGGCCAAGACCGCGCTGACGGCGGCCCTGGCGGAAGTCGAAAAATCGGCGACCGAAACGGGCAAAGAGGCGCCGCCGGAGAATCTGGCGCTGATCCGAAAATACTCGGATCAATACAAGCAGGTTTTTGAGCGAGCCTATGGCGGGGCGGCTACGACGATGCCAAGCCCGTGAGTTCGAAAATAAATTCAACTTCCACCGCCGCGCCCAGCGGCAGCGTATTGACGCCCACGGCGGCGCGGGCGTGGCGGCCGGCGTCGCCCAAGACCTTCTGGAGCAATTCGCTGGCGCCGTTGGCGACCTTCGCTTGATCCGTAAAGCCATTATCCGAGTTCACGAAGACGCCGACGCGCACCACCCGGCGCAATTGTGTCCACTGTCCGCCCAACTCGGCGCCGAGGATGGCCAGGGCATTGACGGCGCATTGCGCGGCGGCGTTGCGGGCGGCATCAAGCGCTACCGCCGACGGCACCGGCCCGATGGCCAGGAGCTTCCCATCGCGCATGGGGAGCTGGCCGCTGACGAACAGCAGGTTACCGCTGCGCACCGCCGGCACGTATGACGCAATCGGCACCGGAGCGGCGGGAAGCGTCCATCCCAGTTCCGCCAGTTTCTTTGCGATATCCATGCCGCAATAATATCGTACACTTTGCTCCGTGAAACCCCGCGGTCGATCCAAAGACGCGTCGCAGCGCTATCACAATCGCGTGGCCGGCCAGTACGACGCGATGTACGACGATGCCTACTGGGAGTTCCACGATCGGCTGACGTGGGAGTCGATCAAGCCGTTCATCCCGCGCGATTTATCGGCGCGTTGCTGCGACCTGGGCTGCGGCACGGGCAAATGGGGGCTGAAACTGCTCAAGAGCGGATTCAGCACAACGCTGGTCGATCATTCCCCGGCGATGATCGAGCGCGCCCGTCAGAAGCTGGCGGCGCTGGGGCCCAAGGCGAGGCGAGCGACGTTGCTGGTCGCCGACATGCAGGACCTGTCGGCGCTGGATGTGGATCAGTTCGAGCTGATCCTGGCGATGGGCGACCCGCTGTCGATCTGCGCCCAGCCGCCGCGCGCGGCGCGGGAAATGTTCCGCATCTGCAGGAGCGGCGGCGTCGTGATCGCGACGGCGGACAACAAGGCGGCGGCGATCGATTATTTTCTGCAGCACGGCGACATCGACGGCCTAGAGCAATTCATCGCCACCGGCAAAACGCGCTGGCTGACCGACGATCAGCGTGAACAATTCGAACTGACGACCTTCACACCGGAGGAATTACAGAGCCTCTTTGAGCGCGCCGGCTTCACTGGCTGCAAAATCACCGGTAAGACGATCCTGCCGATCCGCGCGTTCAGGCAACTTTTGAGCGACTCGGAAATGTTCGAGCGCCTGATGCGAGTGGAGACGCAGCTATCGAAGGATTCAACATCTGCGGGGCGCGCATCGCATTTGCAGATCGTCGCGGGCAAACCGTAGCTACAGCCGCGGGGCGGCGTCGCCGTAACCGGGGGGGCGCGGCTTGCGGCCCACCTGCGTGCTGAAGCTCTGCAGATACGATATCCACATCATCGACAGGCCATACGAGTACGCGCCCTGAATGACCATCTCCATGTAATGCTGCGTGGGCGGGATGTGGTATTTCTCGTTGGAGACGCCCTGGTACGTCATGGCGGTTACCAATTCTCCTTTTCCCATCGGGGCGACTTTCACCTCGGATCGCCGATACACGCCGACTTCACGATCGGGCCCTGTATCCAATTTTCTACCGACCTTGGCATCGAGGACTTCCAGGTCGGAAGCGGGCAGGTCGAAGAGCGCGCCGGCGACGTATTTGCCGGGATCGTAGACAATGTCGGCGATTCCACCGCCGAAATATTCGCTGAAGATCGGGAAGCAGAGGCGATAATTGTCCAGGATCGCCGGCTTTCCGGGCCGAAGCTGGGGCGGGCGAAACCCATGGTGGCGGCACCATTCCGCAACCGCTCGGGAATTGAGATTCGACCCATAGGCGAAATACCACATGCCGTTGGTTTCCCGGGGAATGCTTGGCGGCATTCTTACCAAAAACGATGCGAATGCAAAGGGAAGCGGAATTGCAGCGCGCCGCCGCTTGCCGACGTGAACGATGGGTAGAGATATCAATTCATGTGGATATCTTCACCATAACGGCGATAGGAGTCCTGCAACGCCGGTAACGCCATTTCCAGGGCCGCCAGCAAACGCCCCACGCGCCGCCGGACGTCCAGCTCCGCCAGCAACGATTGCTTGAGCGGGGCATCCTCCAGGACGTTAAAGGCGATCAGGTCGGCGATCTCGCCGGTCGAAAGGGGGCTGGCGAGCATCTTACGCAGCTGGCTGCCGGTCATCGTCGTGGACATCGGCCCATTGCAGAACATCTCGATGAGGCGCTGCCGCTGGTTCGCCAGATCGATTTCCAGCACCGGGATCTGGGAGATCGGCTGGACAGTCGCGGTGCGAAAAGGCTCGGTCGATTCTTCGCGGACGATGGACGCGCGCGTTTCGCCCTGGAGCAGCAGATTGTATTTGCCATCGACCAGGCGCTCTGATGCGAGAATTCGTCCGACGCAGACGACCGGCTCAATTGGAGGAGCGGAATAATAATCCTGTTCCCATCCCGCCTTGAGCAGGGCAATCGCGATGCGCCGCTGGCCCGCCAGCGCGCTGGCCATCATGGCTTTGTATCGCTCTTCAAATATGTGCAGCGGCAGCACTGCGCGCGGGAACAGCACAACGTCCGGCAGGGGGAACAGCGGAACCGCAAAGCTCTGCGCGGAATCAGACTGGTCATCCATGGCACTGCAATCGTAGGCGCCTGCTGCGCGCAAGTCCGCCTGATCGGGAAGCGCCCGGTGCTAAAAATATCCTGCGAAGGAGCAGTGAATTATTGGCCCCGCAGCTCGCGCTCGGCCCGGAGCCAGTTTTCCATCTGCGAGCCACCCTTGCCGGACGTATAAATCTCGTACGCCCGCTTGGCGATCATCTCCTGGGTCACCTGGCGGCCACCACCTTGTTGGGGGCGTGGGATGGGGGTATTGCGGGCCGGGCTCATTTTCACGCCGCTGCCTTCGGAGGGCGTGAGTGGCGATCGCTGTTCGCCGCCCATAGCGCCGGATGGATTTCGAAAGTTCGGTGTCTTAGCCATAATATATACTCCTTTTTGCCTAACTTACCACGGACGTGTCGGCTAGTGCAAATATTTACAATGGCTGGTTCGCCGCAGTCTGTATCAAATTTAACGCCGCGTGGCAAACACGCCAAGTGCATTTTCCGTAAATCCAAGGGTCCGCGGCATGTTGGCCAGCGCCGGGCAGTTCCGGCCGCTACTTGGAAGGATCGTCAATTCAGGGCGTTGGCTTTGAGCCAGGCAAGTACTTCCTGATCGTGGCCCTGCGGTTTCACATTCTCGAACACATGCAGAATCGTCCCGTCCTTGCCGATCACGAAGGTCGTTCGCTTGAGTCTGCCCTGCCAGACACCATATTTCTCGGCCACCGCGTGATCCGAATCGGCCAGGAGGGGGAAATTCAGGTGATATTTGTCTGAGAACGCGGTGATGGCGTCCAGCGGATCGGGGCTGATGCCCAGGACGGCGACGTTGGATTTGTCATAATCCGCCAGCGCGTCGCGGAAACCACAGGCTTCCTTCGTGCAGCCGGGGGTGTCCGCCTTGGGATAAAAATAGAGCACGACGGTTTGCTTGCCGGTGAAGTCGGCCAGTGCGACGTGCCCGCCACGGTTGGACGCCAGGTCAAACGATGGCGCCGCTGTGCCGGCCGCCAGAATGGATGTTTGCATGTCCGTCCCCGTATTGGGATTATCCGGTCGGGTTGTCGGCTGTGTCGTCGGCATCATGTCATCCGCCATGCAGATGCCCGCACCGGCCAGAATCAAACCTCCGATGAACATCGATCCGACGAATGGTCTGTTCATTTTCCACTGAGTCCTTTGCGCAATAGCTGGTTGGCCTGTGCGGGATCAACGGACGCGCCGTGCGCCTTCATGAAAGCGCCCATGGCCTGGCCGAACTGCTTCTCGGTAAACGCGTTCTTCGCCAGGAAATCCGCAACCAGCATTTCGGTGTCGGCCGTCGATGCCTTTTTGGGCAGATATTCATCCACGATGGCGATCTCGGTCTTCAGCTTGGCGACTTCATCGGCTTTATCAAGCCGCTCGTACTCCTCGACGCTTTTGCGGAGTTTCTTGCCGTAGGCGGCGACGGCGTCTTCGGCGGTGGTGGGCTTGGGCGCCAGGTCGATGTTCTTGACATCGCTCAGGAGCATGCGGATGACCCCCAGGCGCTCCTTTTGCCCGGTCTTGAGGGCGGTTTTCATGTCTTGTTCGAGCCGGGCACGAAGGTCCATTGTTTACTCCAGGGTCTGACCGTATAATGCGCATTCTACTGTAAAGGGCGCTTTTCGTCGCATCAACGGTTTTACTTAAAGACATCATCTCCCCGGCAGGCAAAGTGGCGTTTGTCTGAATCGGTGGTGTGCGGCGCGATTGGCCCGATCTTCGCAGGTGGATTTCCGGCTTCATGCACACAGCCAGCCCAACCATTGAAGGGATTCTGCACATTGCCGACGAGCGCCAGGACGGGCGCCTCCGCGATCCGGCGCATCCACTGCGTCCCCTGCGGCATGGCATTGTGCCGCGGCGGATGATCCGCGATATGCGGCTGCGTCCGGGCCTGCTGCTGTGCGGCAGGGCCAAGGGGGATTTCCTCAGCGAAGTCCAGAGCATCGAGGGCCGCACGCCCTCGGAATACACCGACAAGGTCACGCTCTACGAATCCACCGCGCTTGATCCCGAGCCGATGCTCCGTCTGGAGCACAATCCCACCGAGTACGCCACGCGAATCATCGACATCCTGGCGCCCGTGGGCTTCGGCCAGCGCGGGCTGATTGTGGCGCCGCCGCGCTCCGGTAAAACGATCCTGCTGCAAAACATCGCGCGCGGCGTACATCACAATTATCCCGATGTGAAGCTGGTGCTTCTGCTGGTCGACGAACGGCCCGAAGAAGTGACCGACATGAAGCGCAACGTGCCGGGTGTCGTTTACGCCTCCAGCAATGACAACACTGTCGAGAAACACTTGGACCTGGCACAGCTGGTGATCGAGCGCTGCAAGCGGCAAGTCGAATTCGGCGCGAACATTGTCGTACTGTTGGATTCGCTGACGCGCCTGGGCCGTGCCTTCAACACCGGCGGCCCCAGCGGCGGGCGAACCATGTCCGGCGGTTTGGATAACCGCGCCCTGGAAATACCCAAGCGCCTCTTCGGCGCCGCTCGGAAAATAGAGAACGGCGGAAGCCTCACCATCATGGCTACCTGCCTGATCGATACCGGCAGCCGAATGGATCAGGTCATCTTCGAGGAGTTCAAGGGCACAGGAAACATGGAGCTGGTTCTGGACCGCAATTTGGCTAACCAGCGCATCTGGCCCGCGCTGGATATCTGCGCCAGCGGCACGCGCAAGGAAGAAAAACTCCTCAGTGAGAAAGAATTGACCGCCGCCCGCCACATCCGCCGCCTGCTCAGCAGCATGGCCCCCGCGCAGGCCCTCAAGACGCTGCTGGACGTGATGGCCAAGCAGAAGACCAACGCCGACCTTCTGGCCGCCGCGGGAGCCAAAGCGTAGAATCATCTCGATCGCTTTGAAGGAAAGAGCACCATGTCTTTGGCGGAATCTCCAAATCCTGCGAATGCTGGTCAACGTGCTCACGGTGAATTAATACCGGCGGACAGCCCGTTGGCGCCATATATCTCGGTGGACTATGGTCGCATGCACGGCGAACCGTGTTTCAAGGGTACGCGGATTCCCGTGCAGACGCTTTTCGATCATCTGCGTTTCGGGGAATTCGAGGAATTCTTCGATGGATTTCCCGACGTGACACGAGAACAGGCCGTGGGTGTTATCGATCTGGCCGCACTCGGGTTGCTCGAAGGGCTCCGCCGCCTGTGAGAATTCTTCTGGACAATTGTGTTCATTACGCCGCCAAGTCTTTATTCGTTGGCACGATGTATCACATGCCAAAGACATCGGATGGCGAGAGCTATCCAATGGCGCGCTTTTAAAGCAGGCAGCCAAGCAGTTCGACGTGATTGTTACCGTCGATAAAAAGATGCGATTCGAGCAGAACGTCTCGAAGTTACCGATTCCGATTATCGAACTGGCCTAGAGGTTTACACGAATTCAGGATCTTAAGACCTTGGCGCCATACATTGAAAAAGCGCTCAAAGAAATCGACTCCCATCCGTTCGTGGCGGTATATCCAAATGGACGAATCGAACGCGTAAGCTGATGCGAATATCACTCGTTCATTGAGCTTGCATCGGATTCAGACACGGCGCAGCGTAGAAGAGCCGGCGCATCTTGCTCCGGAAAACGGCTTTTCGATTTGGGAAAAATCGGACGACGCACACCGGCGTGGGCGCGGACGATCCGAAAAAGATGCACCCATCGCCGGGTGCGCCTGCCACTTTTGCCTCGCCGCTGGATTGCGGCGCAACAAGAGCAGCGACAATTCTCCGGGTCGCCCGGCCGCGCGTGACCGATGCTCCGGGAACTGCGTCCTTCAAAAACACGAGGTTCCTCTATATTGGGTCGGGCGCCTGAAGGTTTTTCGGGTCGATTCGCAGCGCCAATTTGTCGGCGCGGACGAAAGTAGCGGATAATTCGGGGATTGTGTAAGGCAAAACAATTGCGATTTCCGAGATTCACGCTTCTGCGTGAAAGGGTGTTAGCGCCGCAATTTCCAGACGCACCAGACGAAGGCCGCGGAGCCGGCCAGGAAGACGGCGAGCCAGAACCATCCCGAAATCCTGTCCGTTTTTTTCTCCGGATCGCCGCCTTCGGGGGTCTTATGTTTTTCTTCGTGCTTGTCGGGCATGGGTACCTCTTGTGCTGATCCCATCATGCCACCGACTGCGCGGCAATGACAGGGTGGACTCAACGCCTTATCATGTCCGCATGCAACGGCGCCGGTTTGGCAACTCATCCCTGGAACTCTCCGCCATCAGCCTGGGCTGCTGGATCTTCGGCGTGGATTGGTGGGGGCATTACACGGACGAGCAGGCCCAGCGATTGATGAAATTCTCTCTGGATCAGGGAATAACATTCTTCGACAGTGGCGATGCTTACGGCAACGGACGGGCCGAAGCGCTGGTGGGTGAATTTCTCAAGACGGTGCCGCGCGACACGGTCGAGATCGGCGGGAAATTCGGCTACGATTTTTATTCCGATCCCGGCGAGGCGGGCAGTCACAAGGAACGCAAGCAGGATTTCTCGCCCCGCTTTCTGCGCTTCGCGCTTGAGAAATCGCTGGCGCGGCTGGGGACGGATTTCATCGATCTATACATGGCCCACAACATCAAGCTGCCGCAGTTTCGCGACGATCTGTTCGCCGAGCTGGAGAAACTCCGCGACGAGGGAAAGATCAAGGTGTGGGGCGTGTCGCTGGGCCCGGCGATCGGTTGGCGCGAAGAGGGGATCAAGGCACTGACCGATCACAATGCGAAGGCGGTGCAGACGGTTTTCAATCTCTTCGAGCAGGATCCCGGCCGGGAATTTTGCCAGACCGCCCGGGCGATGCGCGCCGGGGTGCTGGCGCGCGTGCATGACAACAGCAGCATCCTCAAGGACAAGGTCAGACTCGATACAAATATCGACGCCAACGATCACCGAAAATTCCGCGACCAGGCATGGAAAGTTTACGGCCTTAAGAAACTGGAGCTGGTGCGCCATTACGCGGCCGACCACGGCATGACGGTGCATCAACTGGCCTGCAAATGGCTCCTGATGGACGAGGCGCTGACCAGCATCACCGGAACGCTGCTGGACGAGGCGGAGATTGCCGAAGCGGCCGCCGCCGTGGATAAACCCGACCTGAGCGCCGCGGAGCTTCAGCAACTTTCGGACGACTACGCGCGCGACTGGGACTTGGGTCCGGAGGCGCATCCATGCGATCTGAAGAGCAGCGTCGATCCGAGCGGGAAGGTGCGCAGCAGCTATATCCCGCCGCCGGTGCTGATCGCGTGAGCTCTCCATGCGTTACGTCGTGCTCCACCATGAGGGAATTGCCCAGCCGCATTTTGATTTGATGGTTGAGTGGTCAGCGGGCGAACAGTTGGAGACATTTCGCTGCCCGGCCTGGCCACCGCGCGTCGGGCAGACGCTGACCAGAATTGGTGGGCATCGGCGCGAATATCTGGAGTACGAGGGGCCGGTGTCTGGCGGTCGCGGATCTGTCAGGAGAATTGCCGCAGGAGATTGCGAGCTGGCAATAGCTCCTTCATTTGCTCCGTTGCAGTGGTATCGATTCGCTGATTTTGAGCTTTCGATTCGCAATTCGATGGGAGCGAATCGAAAGGCGTCGGATCTGTGGGAAGTGGTGGAGATCAAACCCCTCTAAAAAAATGTCCAGGAACATTCTGTTCATCGGTCGCGAGCCATCCCGAACCGGGGCGCCCATGGTGCTGCTGGGGCTGATGCGGTGGCTGCGGGCGCAGACGGATTGGTCGCTGACGCTGGTCGTTCCCGGAAAGGGAGAATTGCTGGAGGAGTTCGCGGCCGTCGGATCCGTCGTGGTGGCAGAGCGCCCTGCTGGTCCGCCAGGCACCGGTGGGCAACTGGTCATTCCGATCACGGCGCCGCCGGACTTGATCTATTACAACACGGTCGCCAGCGCCGTCACCCCCCCGGCCAACGTTCCGGCGATTTGCCACGTTCATGAATTGGCATTCGCACTGCGCATTTGGACTGGCCCGGCGCCCGCGGCGGCGTTTTTCCGAAGGTTCGAGCGCTTCATCGCCTGCGCCGAGGCCGTACGCGTAAATCTCATTAACAACCACCACGTCACCGCCGATCGGATCGATCTGGTTCACGAATTTATTTCGACGTCGGCGGCGGATGCATTCATTAACCGACCTGACGCATCCGGGTGGCTGCGGCAGAAGCTGGGGCTGGGCCAGAACACCCTGATCGTCGGCGCCGCCGGTACGATCGACTGGCGCAAAGGATCGGACTTGTTTGTTCAACTGGCGCGCACGCTGTCGCGGCACAGGCCGGACCTGGAGGTCCACTTCGTCTGGCTGGGCAGCGAAGCGGGCCCGCTGGAGACTTACAAATTCAGCCATGACATTCGCCTGGCGGGGCTGGAGAAACGAATCACGGTGATCCCATCGCAGCCGGACCCGCTTCGTTATTTTGCTGGCTTCGACGTCTTTGCCCTGACTTCGCGGGAGGATCCATTTCCTCTGGTCTGCCTTGAAAGCGCCTCGTTGGGAAAGCCGATCGTTTGCTTTGATTCAGCCGGCGGTATGCCCGAGTTCGTCGAAACCGACTGCGGTTTGGTCGTGCCATATTTGGACATCGAGGCGATGTCCGAAGCGATTTGCCGGCTGTTGGACGATCCGGCCGGCCGCGCGTCGATGGGGCGCGCCGCCCGCAATAAGGTGCGTGAGCGCTGCGACATTTCCGTCGCCGGGCCGAGAATCGTGCAGTCGATCGAAACGGCATTGAGTAGCCCTTCAACACGGAATTAGAGCTATCCAGCGTGCCCTGTCGCGCATAAAAAAGGTGGCGTGGACCTCTCGGCTTGCCACGCCACCCAGGGAAGGAGGATCGTTACACCGTTTATACGACCGCTTGTGGAAAAGGTTCGCCAAGCCGGCCAGAAGCCACAAATTCGCCAAATTTCTGCGGTTTACTCTCACATTCATCGCGTTTGCTAGCTAAGTGCCACTCAGGGATAGATTTATGAGGGGTTTGCGCAGCCGGTGGCAAATGCGGCCAGTGAACGGCCAACACAAATGAATATGTTGCTTTACCAACGGCGCTGGCATGGATATGCTTAACGCATGCAATTATTGCGTGATGAAAATAATGGGGCGCAGGCCCGGGCGGTCGGCCAGGAGGAATGTGCCCGGCGCGTTCTGGACGTCGCGCCACCGGTGGTGCGCGTCATTCGCAAATTGATGCGTAATCATCGCCTGGCGGGGCTGTCGGTTCCGCAGTTTCGTGCGATGGCGCTGTTAAGCCGATCGCCGCAGGCATCGCTGTCGTGTGTGGCCGATTATATCGGTTCGTCACTGCCCGCCGCTTCGCGGATGATCGAGGGGCTTGTGAGCAAAAAGCTGGTCAATCGCTGCGAATGCTGCAGCGATCGACGGCAGGTTTCGCTGGGATTGACGCGGCGGGGTGAGAGTGCGTTTCGCGCCTCGCGACAGGCGACGCAGCGGCAACTGGCCCGGCGGATCGGTTCGCTTTCACCGGAGCAGCGCCACGCGGTCGTCGAGGGGATGCACTGCCTGGCGGAAATCTTCGGCTCGGATGCCGAGCATGCGTCGGTGCCGCGTGAAGAATCCGCTCATGCCAAAAAGATCGTGAAGGCTTGATCTCCGGACGGTAGCCGCACTGTTGTCGTTGAAAGATCAGTTGCACTGACGGGGTTTGATTTATGTGGATCGTACGCCTGGCGCTGCGGCGGCCGTACACGTTTGTCGTGGCGTCGATGCTCGTCTGCATCCTGGGGCTGCTGACCATCTTTTTCTGGATGCCCACCGACATCTTCCCGGTGGTCAACATTCCGGTGATCTCGGTGGCGTTCAATTACACCGGGATGTCGCCGGAGGACATGAATGCGCGTATCGTGTCGCTATTCGAGCGCATCATCACCACCACAGTGAACGATGTCGAGCACACCGAGAGCCAGTCGCTGTACGGCATCGGTGTGGTGAAGATTTATTTTTACCCCAACGCCAACATCGAGAACGCCAACGCCCAGGTGACGGCGATTGCGCAGACGGCGATCCGGCAGATGCCGACGGGCACGCAGCCGCCGCTGATCATCGAATACAACGCCTCGGACGTTCCGATCCTTCAGCTTTCGCTGGCCAGCGACACGATTCCCGAGCAGCAGCTGTTCGACCAGGCCGTCAATTTCATGCGGCCGGGGCTGGTCGTTTTGCCTGGGGTTCAGATTCCGTATCCCTACGGCGGCAAGCAGCGGCAGGTGGTGGTCGATCTGGACCCAGACCGGCTCTATTCCTACGGCCTTTCCCCCCAGGATGTCGCCGACGCGATCAACAATCAAAGCCTGATCCTGCCGGCCGGCACGGCGAAAATCGGCAAGCAGGAATACCAGGTAAAGCTCAACGCCAGCCCCACGTCGGTCGAGACGTTCAACGATTTGCCGGTCAAGAGCGTCGGTAACACGCCGGTCTATGTCCGCGACGTCGCCAATGTCCGCGATGGATACATCGTCCAGACCAACATCGTCCACGCCGACGGGAAGAAAGGCGTGTTGCTGTCGATCCTGAAATCGGGATCGGCATCGACGCTGGACGTGGTGAAAAACGTTTTGAACGCGTTGCCGCAGGTGAAGCAGCGCATGCTGTCGGGGATCAAGATCACGCCGATGTTCGACCAGTCGCTGTTCGTCCGCGCCTCGGTGCAGGGCGTTGTGAAGGAGGCGGCGATCGCCGCCGGGCTGACGGCGCTGATGATCCTGCTGTTCCTGGGCAGTTGGCGAAGCACGATCATCGTGATGATCTCAATTCCGCTGTCGATCATGGTATCGATCATCATCCTGAATTTCCTGGGCGAGACGCTGAACGTGATGACCCTGGGCGGGATGGCGCTGGCGGTGGGAATCCTGGTCGACGACGCCACGGTGGAGATCGAGAACATCCACCGCAACCTGCATCAGCGCAAGCGGCTGGTGAAGGCGATTCTGGACGGGGCGTCGCAGATCGCGGTGCCGGCGTTCGTCTCCACCTTGTGCATCTGCATCGTTTTCGTGCCGGTGGTGTTCATCACCGGATCGGCGAAGTACCTGTTCACACCGCTGGCGATGGCGGTGGTGTTCGCGATGCTGACCAGCTACCTGTTGAGCCGCACGCTGGTGCCAACGATGGTGCACTACCTGCTCGCGTCGGAGGTGGAGATGTACGGCGGGGTGCTGGACAAAAGCGATCCGCATGCCCAGAAGGCGGCGCAGCACGAGCATCGCGGCGAGCAATCCAACTTCATCTGGAAGATTCATTACGCGTTCGATCATCAGTTCGAGAAGCTGCGTCGACTTTATGGCGGGCTGCTGGCATGGGCGCTGGAGCATCGCCCGACGGTGGTGATCTGCTTCGGGGGGCTGGTGCTGGTTTCATGCAGCCTGATCTTTTTCATCGGGGAAGATTTTTTCCCCGAGGTGGATGCCGGCCTGCTGCGCCTGCACGTGCGCTGCCCACCGGGAACGCGCATCGAGCAGACCGAGCGATATTTCGGGGACGTCGAGGCGCAGATCAGAAAGATCATCCCGCCCGCGGAGCTGGGCACCGTGCTCGACAACATGGGCATTCCCAACAGCACGATCAACCTGTCGCTGAGCGATGGGTCGATCATGTCACCGGCGGACGGAGAGATCCTTATTTCCCTGGGCGCCAATCACCACCCCACGGATCAGTATCAGACGACGCTGCGCGACGAGTTGCCCAAGAAGTTTCCCAATCTGAAATTCTTTTTCGCACCGGCCGACATAATCACCCAGGTGTTGAACTTCGGACTGCAGGCCCCGATCGACGTGCAGATCACCGGCCCGGAACAGAATACGGATAAGGACAACAAGATCGCCAATCAGATCCTGGCGGATGTGACCAAGATTCCCGGCATCGTGGACGTGCGGATGCAGCAGGTCCCGGACACCCCCGATCTGCGCGTGAACGTCGACCGCACGCTGGCATCGCTGGTGGGCGTCGAGCAGAAGGACGTGGCGGGAGATCTGCTCGTCTCGTTGAGTTCCAATGTGCAGACAGCCCCCAACTACTGGTACAACCAGAACAATGGGATCGAGTACTCCATCTATATCATGACGCCGCAGTACAAGATGGACACGATCAATGATCTGCAGAACACGCCGGTCACACCCACCAGCTTCGTTCCCAGCGTGCAGGACACGCAATTACTGTCGAACCTGGCGACGGTGGATCGCGGCACCTCACCGACGAATATCACGCATTACAACCCATACCAGGCGCGCGACGTGCTGATGAGCGTGGCGGGCACCGATCTGGGCGCCGCCCGCGATGCCATCAGCAAGATTCTAAAGAAATACACCGGCTCGCTGCCGCGCGGGACGCAGATCGTGTTGCGCGGGCAGGTGCAGAGCATGCATTCATCCTTCACCGCACTGGGATGGGGGCTGGTCTTTGCGGTCGTGCTGGTTTATCTGCTGATGGTGATCAACTTCCAGAGTTGGATCGATCCGCTGATCATCCTGATGGCGCTGCCGGGCGCGCTGTCGGGAATCTTGTGGATGCTGTTCGTGACCGGCACGACTATCAGCGTGCCGGCGCTGATGGGGGCGATCATGAGCATCGGCGTGGCGACGGCCAACAGCATCCTGATGATCACTTTCGCCAACGATCAGCGGAAGCATGGGATGAACTCACACGATGCCGCCCTGGCCGCGGGACTGACGCGCCTGCGGCCGGTTCTGATGACCGCGCTGGCGATGATCATCGGCATGCTGCCGATGTCGCTGGGGCTGGGTGAAGGCGGTGAGGAGAACGCGCCATTGGGTCGCGCCGTCATCGGCGGGCTGCTGCTGGCGACGTTTGCCACGCTTCTTTTCGTTCCCGTTGTTTACAGCAAGCTGCGCCAGCAGGCTCCCGAGACCCGAGTAGAACCGGAGCTGAGGTAATGGAATCAAATCAATCTCAAGAAGGGCAAGGCCAGGAGGGCGAGGACGTCATCCCCAAGGATCTTCCCAAGATCAGCCGTACGCGCCTTATTGCGGTGGGGATTATCGTCCTGGTCGCCGCGGTGATACTGTTTCTGGTGGGATACATTCCGCATCGGATTCATGAGCACCAGATCGCCCAGCGCGCCCAGGAAAGCGCCGACCAGCCGCCTGTTGTGGATGTCGCTGAGCCCATACCGACCGGCTCCAACGTCGAGCTGCCCATCCCCGGTAACGTGTATGCATGGCAGGAGACGGCGATTTATGCGCGGGTGAACGGATATCTCAAGCGCTGGACGCACGACATCGGCTCGCATGTGGAAGCTGGAGAGCTGCTGGCGGAAATCGACGCGCCCGATACCGATGCCCAGCTTAACCAGGCGCGCGCGTCGCTCGAGCAGGCCAAGGCCAACGTCGTCAAGGCCGAGGCCGATCTGAGCCTGGCCAAGGCAACCTACGTTCGCTATCACGGCTTGCTGGAGACCGGTGGCGTAACGCAGCAGGACTTGGATCAGCGGCAATCGGATCAGAACCAGACGCAGGCCGCCAAGGCCGCCGCCGACGCCGCCGTCAAATCCGCCCAGGCCACCGTCGAGCAGCTCGAGGCCGAGCAGGGATTCGAAAAAATCGTGGCGCCTTTCAGCGGGACCGTCACCGAGCGCACCTACGACGTGGGAGCGCTGATTTCCAGCGGCAATACCGCGCCAGGGCAGGAACTATTCCGCATCACAGAGACCGACAAGCTGCGCATCTTCACCAAGGTTCCACAGCCGTACGTCACGCTGCTCAAGCCGCACCAGGCGGTGGATTTCGAGGTGCGCAATTATCCGGGGCGCAAATTCACGGCATATCTGGATCGCACCGCCGGCGCCCTGGATCAGTCATCGCGCACGCTGCTCACGCAGTTGGATTATGACAATCGCAACAACGACCTGTGGGCGGGCATGTACGGCGAGGCGCTGTTCTACATCCAACGCGACAAACCGATCCTGACTGTCCCCACCAGTGCCTTGATGTTCGAAGCCGAGGGGATGCGGGTCGGGGTGGTGAGCGGCGGCAAGGTGCACTTCCGCCAGATCACGCTGGGGCGCGATTTTGGCACGGAGGTGGAAGTCCTGACCGGCCTGTCGAACGAAGACAAAGTGGTGACCAACCCCGGCGAGAAGATCAGCGACGGCACGACGGTGCAGGTCGCGACCAACAATCAGGCGCCGCAGGGCCAGGAGAAATCGGCGCAATCGCCACCCGCGAACCCGCCGACGACCGCGCCATCCGATGAAGAAGGCCGCCGGCGCATCGCCGAGACCGATCCCCCGTCGACGAATGGGGGTGGCGGAAAGTGAATCTCCCGCGATTTAGCGGCCGGGCTTGCCCGGCGCTCGCCTTGAGCGCGATGCAACGCCGCGCGACTCGACTGTCTTCGACCCTGAGGCTCAGACCCGAAGGGAGCTCGTCGAAGTCAAGCGCGGCCGCTAAACTCTGGTCTGTACTGTTTGCGATCCTGGCTGGCTGCGTCAACCAGCACAAGGAGGTGCAGACATATCGTGATGTCGTCGATGCCGGGCTGTCGCGGCCCGCTTCGTATCAATCGGGCCAGACGCTGTCGCTGGATCGCGCCATGGCCCTGGCCAACCAGGACAACGAGCAAATCGCACTACAGGGCGAGAATTATCTGCAGGCACTGATTGCCAAGAATCGCGCCTTCGCCGCATTCCTGCCCACCGTCAGCTTCCAGCCCAGCTTCACGATCGAACAGCGTCCGGCGATCGCATCGGCATTCGGACCGATCACGCCCGCAGTGATTTCCGCCGATGCGCTCTCCTCGGGATTCGTCGCCAATGGCAATACCTGGCATTCGTTCCAGGCGCCGGTCGTCGGATCGATGGAACTGAATCTCAGCTCGTTGCCCAATCTGCATAGTGCCGAGCAGACCGTCGAGCAGCAGCGCCAGCTTCTCCTGGATGCCCAGGCGACGGTGCTCCTGAACGTGGCAGAGACGTATTACCAGGTACTGCGCTCCGAGCAGCAGGTGGTGGTGCTTTCCAATTCCCTGGCGGTGGACGCGGAGCGGCTGCGGCAGGTAGAGGGCAGGTTCCAGAACCACCTGGCCCTGGCGCTGGAAGTTTCACAGACGCGCGCCCAGGCCGCTGCGACGCAGGTCTCGCTCACCCAGGCGCGCAACGATGTGCGCGACGGCAGGCGGACGCTGGCGTATCTGCTGGGCGTGCCGGCGGTCGATGGATCGCTGGTC